>ERZ1292630.493-Hain-H41-02um-R3-493-length-41091-cov-36_pt2 | contig 29861 bp, 19 predicted proteins | sample MGYA00564408_ERZ1292630 | MGnify/ENA primary metagenome ERZ1292630 (study PRJEB36523, sample SAMEA6512641) | groundwater metagenome | collected 2019-01-08 | study: AquaDiva: Metagenomics assemblies of 32 groundwater samples
CGCACGAAATCGAACAAAAAATTCGCACGTTGGTGGGAATTGCAGAACCAACCGCCTCAAACAAAGATAAAACTACTGATGAGTAATGACTGAGATCCATGGTAAAACAACCCTAAAAACACGTGCACTACGCTATCTGGCGCGGCGGGAATACTCGCGGCAAGAATTAGCGCAAAAGCTTTCGGCTTATACGAGTTCTATGAAAAACGAAGAACTGATGACGGTACTGGATGATTTGGAGCAAAAGGGATTTTTGTCAGCACAACGTGTGATTGAACAGACAACCCATCATCGAAGATCACGATATGGAAGCCAACGTATCATTCAAGAATTAAAAGCCAAAGGCATCGATGCGCAGCTGATTAATGATGTATTACCAACTTTGAAGGCCACTGAAAAAAAAGCCGCTTTGACTGTCTGGCAAAAAAAATTCGGCAAGCTACCGATCACTGCCGAAGAACGCGCCAAGCAAATGCGCTTTATGATGAGCAGAGGATTCTCGACTGAAATCATCCGGCAAGTTCTGGCACAAACCAGTGACTCGATAAACGAATACTAACCCATCATCAATTCCAATTTAACGATCAGTAGAAATTTCTATGAACAGTAGCGAAATAAGACAAAAATTTCTCGAATTCTTTGCCTCCCACGGCCATACCGTCGTACCATCCAGCCCACTTGTTCCCAACAATGACCCGACATTACTATTTACCAATGCAGGGATGGTACAGTTCAAGGATGTATTTCTGGGGCAAGACCAGCGGCCGTATGCTCGTGCTGCAAGCTCGCAACGCTGTGTGCGCGCTGGCGGCAAACACAACGATTTAGAGAATGTCGGCTATACCGCACGGCATCATACTTTCTTTGAAATGCTCGGTAATTTCAGTTTTGGCGATTACTTTAAGCGTGATGCAATTCACTATGCTTGGCGCTTCTTGACAGAATCTTTACATATTCCGCAACAAAAACTTTGGGTAACGGTTTATGCGGAAGATGACGAAGCAGCCAATATTTGGTTGAACGAAATCGGCATTGAACCCGACCGCTTGGTTCGTATCGCAAGTTCCGATAATTTTTGGCAAATGGGCGATACCGGACCATGCGGACCGTGTTCCGAGATCTTTTACGATCACGGCCCTGAAGTAGCCGGAGGCCCGCCGGGATCCGCGGATGCGGATGGTGATCGCTACATTGAAATTTGGAATCTGGTATTCATGCAATATAATCGCGACAGCGAGGGTATCTTGCACCCTCTACCCAAACCTTCCGTGGATACCGGCATGGGATTGGAACGAATCTCAGCCGTCATGCAGGCCGTCCACAGCAACTATGACATTGATCTATTCCAGCACCTCATTCAAGCTGCTGCGCGAGTAACGAACACGAAAAACCTAACCGACAATTCACTCAAAGTCATTGCGGATCATATCCGCGCGTGTTCATTTTTGATCACGGATGGTGTCATTCCAGGCAGTGAAGGACGTGGTTATGTATTACGAAGGATTATTCGGCGAGCAATTCGCCATGGCTATCGACTCGGTCAGAAACAACCTTTTTTGTATCGTTTGGTTGAAGACCTCAGTCAAGTAATGGGACCAGCTTATCCCGAACTGAGCTCAGCAAAATTCCGAGTTGCCGAAGTGCTACGGCAGGAAGAAGAACGCTTCGCAGAAACCATAGAAAATGGTATGCAGGTCCTTGAAAATGCACTTAGGCAATCAATCAAAGTACTGGATGGTGAAACCGCATTCAAGCTTTATGATACATTTGGCTTTCCGCTCGACTTAACCGCGGATATTGCCAGAGAACGTGGCATCAGCGTCGATCACGCAGCTTTCGAACAAGCCATGACACGCCAACGCGAGCAGGCCCGTGCCGCGAATAAGTTTACTATGCAGGAAAGCATTCGTTACAGTGGAGATCAAACGACATTTTGTGGATATGAAGAATTACAGCAACAAGCAACCATACTGGCTTTGTATAAACAAGGTACCTTGGTCCATCAAATCGAAATGGGCGACGAAGCAATTATCGTGTTGGATCAAACGCCTTTTTATGCGGAATCGGGCGGTCAAGCAGGGGATTGCGGTGAAGTTTCCACCGCGGATGGCTTGTTTACTGTCAACGATACCCAAAAAATACAAGCGGGCGTGTTCGGGCATCATGGACAATTACAGCAAGGACGATTAACCACCGGCACAAAAATATCCGCCAAGGTCAATGCGGCGACACGTACCAGTACGGCCAACAATCATTCGGCAACACATTTGCTGCATGCTGCTTTGCGTAAGATCTTGGGAACACATGTCACGCAAAAAGGTTCTTTAGTCAATGCGGGTCGCTTGCGTTTTGATTTCTCACACAACGCGCCACTGACGCATGATGAAATTCGTGACATCGAGCGCATGGTCAATGATCAGATTCGTATGAATTCAATCGTATCAGCCTCTAGCATGACATATGATGACGCCATTAAATGCGGTGCAATGGCATTATTTGGAGAAAAATATTCCGATGTTGTCCGAGTGATTGGTATGGATAATTTTTCGACCGAACTCTGTGGCGGTACGCATGTAGCACAAATTGGACAAATCGGTTTATTTAAAATCACGATGGAATCGGGTGTTGCCGCAGGCATTCGCCGCATTGAGGCCGTTACCGGCAAAGCAGCCGTGGATTACATCCAACAACGCGAAGCACAGCTATTAGAAATAGCACAGACATTAAAAATAAACCCTCAGGAAGTTATGCAAAAAATTATCCAGGTTTTGGAGAATGTACGCCAAACCGAAAAAGAATTAGCCCGTTTAAAAAGCCAATTGGCAAACGCACAAGGCGATGATTTGATGTCACATACTCAAGAAATAGATGACATTAAAATACTGGCTGCGAAACTGGACAATGCCGACAGTAGAATCTTGCGGGAAACGCTTGACCAACTCAAAGACAAGCTTAAATCCTGCGTTGTCGTACTGGGATCAACTACCGATGACAAAGTCGCTTTAATCGCTGGCGTGACTCCCGACTTAACGCAACACATCAAAGCAGGAGAATTGGTGAATTTTGTTGCACAACAAGTGGGGGGAAAAGGAGGAGGACGAGCCGATATGGCACAAGCTGGAGGATCACAACCCAGTCAATTATCTGCCGCGCTTGCCAGTGTTTACGATTGGGTTAAGGAAAAAAAGAAATAACCTATCAGGCTACTGTCGTGTTTGATGTCGGTGCGCAATCGCAAGCCACACTGTTTTGCCACCCCCACTTAACATCAATATGTTATTTGATGATGTTGTCTTGATAATATCAAAAGTACCAACAGAAATGCCATCAATGTAATGGTATGCGTTGGCTTCTTGTGATACAGTATGAAGCGTTCAATTCCTTTAAAAGACAATAAATTCAAAGGATTCGATCCGATGTTATCTGAAATAATATCTTGGTGCCCAGAAGAGGACTCGAACCTCCACACCCGAAGGCACATGGACCTGAACCATGCGCGTCTACCAATTCCGCCATCTGGGCAATGGATAGTTAGACAGACTTAAAGCGTGCAATTCTATAGGAAACCATTGTTTTGTCAAACAACAAGAAACAAAAAATACGTCAACTGGATCCGCATCTTCAGCGCGAAAAGGAACGCTACGAACAACCATTGCCAAGTCGAGAATATATTTTACAGGTATTACAACAGCAAGGTATTCCGGTTGCCGAGCAGTCTTTACAAAAACTATTATCGATTAATAAGAAGGAGCAGGGATTCTTCTCTCGACGCCTCGCTGCCATGATTCGCGAAGGTCAGATTTTCCGTAACCGCAAAGGTGATATTTGCGTGATGGAAAAGCTCGATCTAACAAAAGGTAAAATCCAAGGACATCCTGATGGTTTTGGTTTTCTGATTCCCGATGATAACAGTGGCGATCTATATTTAAGCGCCAAAGAAATGCACAAAGCCCTGCACGGCGATCATGTGCTGGTACGCGAAACTGGACTGGATCGGCGCGGGCGCAGAGAAGCCGCCATTGTAGAAGTACTGGAACATTCCAACATACAAGTGGTGGGCCGTTTATATATCGAACATGGTGTTTTGTTCGTGGTTGCTGAAAACAAACGCATCAATCAAGACATTTTGATTGCCAAGGAACATTCTCTGAAAGCCAAAGCCGGTCAGGTGGTGATGGTAGAAATCATACGCCAGCCCAGCAAACAATCCCAGCCAATTGGTAAAATTGTTGAAGTTTTAGGTGATTACACTGCATCAGGGATGGAAATTGAAATTGCCTTGCGGAAGCACGACTTACCGCATGAATTTTCCGATGAAATCGAAAAACTTTCCCGCAAATTTCCTAAGAATGTATTAAAACGCGAATCAGCCGGGCGAAAAGATTTATGCCATTTGCCTCTAGTAACCATTGATGGCGAAACAGCGCGTGATTTTGATGACGCAGTATTTTGTGAAAAAGATGGTAAGGGATATCGCCTCTATGTTGCAATCGCGGATGTCAGTCACTATGTCAAACATGGCGACGCTATCGATCAAGAAGCATTCAAACGAGGCAATTCGGTTTATTTTCCGCGGCGTGTTATCCCGATGCTGCCGGAAATCTTATCGAATGGACTATGTTCTCTGAATCCGCAACAAAAAAGATTGTGCATGGTGTGTGAGATGCAGATTCAACCGAGCGGGGAGATTTTTGATTATCTTTTTTATCCAGCAGTGATGCTCTCGCAAGCACGACTAACATACACCGAAGTTGCTGAGATGCTGGAAACAAAAAAACCCACGGCTATCAAGGAAGAACATATCGCATTGCTACCGCATTTGCAGTTACTGCACAAATTGTTTAAATGTTTACTCAAAGCACGGAAGAAACGGGGCGCAATTGATTTCGAAACGATTGAAACACAGATTCTATTCAACGACCAAGGCAAAATTGAAAAAATCCTACCCACGCAGCGCAATGACGCCCATCGCCTGATTGAAGAATGCATGCTGGCAGCGAATGTATGCGCAGCGGCTTTTTTGCAAAAACATAATCACCCGGGGCTATATCGCATCCACGAAGACCCAGTGCCAGAAAAAATTGTGGCGCTGCGTGATTTTCTCAAGGAATTTGGCATTCCACTCGGCGGTGGAGACAAACCCTGTGCCAAAGACTATGCGCAGACACTCTCCAAAATACAAGATAGACCGGATGTACAGTTATTACAAACTGTCATGCTGCGTTCGTTAAAACAAGCGATCTACAGTCCTGACATGACCGGTCATTTTGGCCTTGCGTATGAAACTTATACCCATTTCACTTCACCGATTCGACGTTATCCCGACTTATTGGTCCACCGCGCCATCAAGGCCGTACTCAATGGAGAAACCTATCAGCCAGGGGATTGGCACGATTTAGGATTACATTGCTCAATAACTGAACGGCGCGCTGACGATGCCACACGCGATGTGGAATCCTGGCTCAAGTGTTTCTATATGCAAGATAAAATCGGCACAATCTTCGACGGTGTAATCAGCAGCGTCACTTCATTTGGTTTGTTTGTGGCCCTGGATAAAGTATACATAGAAGGATTAGTACATATTTCTGAACTGCCTAGTGATTATTTTCATTATGATGCTGCCAAACACTTACTCCGTGGGGAACGAAGTGGAAAACAGTATCGCTTGGGTGATCGATTAAGCGTAAAACTCGTCCGAGTAGACCTGGAAACCAGCAAAATTGACTTTGTCTTGGCCGAAAGGGATCAGAAACCACCCAAGCCCAAAACCAAAATTTCTGCTAAAAGCAAAAAATAGCCTTGTAATAAGTAAATTACATTACAATACGCGCGGTTTTATGCTTTTAACTGTGATGAAAGTGTTACTTCAATTGATAACAAACCATGTCCGGTAATCGTATTATTTTTGGCTTTCATGCCATCACCAGCCGGCTCAAGCAATCTCCTGCCTCGATTAAAGAAATCTTTATGGATGCAGCCCGGCATGACCAGCGTGCGCGTAATCTCATCCAGCTCGCAGAAAATCAAAAACTGCACATCACCCATTGCGCCACGACAAAACTTACCAATCTAGCCGGTAATGACCACCATCAGGGCGTGGTAGCCGTCATCGATGCAACGCAACACGTTATTGATGTGGATGATCTATTGGATACATTGACTGAACCGGCACGGTTATTAATACTGGACGGCATTCAAGACCCGCACAACCTGGGCGCTTGCTTACGCATCGCGGATGCTTTTTCAATCCATGCGGTGATTGCACCGAAAGACAGAGCGGTAGGACTAAATTCGACCGTCCACAAGGTATCGAGTGGCGCCGCTGACACAGTGCCATTCATTCCGGTTACTAATCTATCGCGCACGCTAAAAGAATTGAAGCAACGCGGTATCTGGATTATCGGTACAGCCGGGGATGCAGAGCATGATTTAGACCATTTCAAAATTACTGAACCGGTGGCTTGGGTATTTGGTTCAGAAGGAAAAGGCTTACGGCGTTTAACGCGTGAAAATTGCGACTTCATGGTGCGCATACCAATGTCGGGTCAAGTCGGAAGCTTGAATATTTCAGTCAGCGTCGGCATCTGCTTGTTTGAAACACATCGCCAAAGAATTGCTACGTAGCCAGTCCAGAATAGCTTTACAATCACCTGCTCATTTTTAGTAAAACGCCATACATAATGACTTTACCTGATCCGTTAAATTTCAAAGCACATTTTATCGAGCTATTTCGTACGGCTTTACAAAGCCTGGACGTTCCCGCAGAACCTCCCAACATTGAGCTGACTCGAACGAAACAAAGCTCGCACGGTGATTATTCGTGCAATCTTGCAATGCATTTGGCTAAACCGTTGCGCAAAAAACCACAAGAAATTGCCCAGTTATTGATCGAACGGTTACCCGCATCAGCGATCATTGAGAAAGTAGAAATTGCAGGCGCTGGATTTATCAATTTATTTATCAAGAACGCAGCGAAACAGCAGTATTTACACCATATTTTGCAGAGCAAAACGCATTATGGTACTAGCCAATTGGGTCAAGGAAGAAAAATTCAAGTAGAGTTTGTTTCCGCCAATCCAACTGGGCCTTTGCATGTAGGCCATGGAAGGGGAGCTGCGATTGGCGCCAGTCTCGCCAATTTACTCGCCACCGCTGGCTTTGACGTATTTCGTGAATTCTATGTCAACGATGCAGGCCGGCAAATGGACATCTTGACTGTATCGACTTGGCTACGTTATCTGGCAATCCACCAAGTATCGATCCCCTTTCCGCAAAATGCCTATCAGGGTGACTATGTCAAAACGATGGCACAACAACTGCAAGGACAGTTTGCGCAACGCTTCGTACGGCAGCGCGAACGCATTTTTGAAAACTTTCCACTGAGTGCATTGGAAATCACTATCACGACCGATGCTGAATTAGATCAATTAATCGCAAATGCAAAAAGAATTCTCGCTCAAGACTACACTTTGATTCATCAATTCGTTTTAGCAGAACAGCTTAATGATTGTCGCAGTGATTTATTGGAATTTGGTATCGAATTCGATCAATGGTTTTCAGAGCAGTCACTTTATGATTCTGGACTGGTTAGTCGCACGGTTAAGTTACTTGAAGAAAAAAATTACCTGTACCTAAAAGACGGTGCCAAGTGGTTCCGATCCACCGATTTTGGCGACGAAAAAGACCGTGTGGTGCAACGGGAGAATGGCCAGTTTACCTATTTTGCATCGGACATTGCTTATCATTTAAGTAAATTTGAGCGTGGCTTCGATCTCGTCATCAATATCTGGGGGGCTGATCATCACGGCTACATTGCTCGAGTCAAAGGCGCCTTGCAAGCACTGGGTGTAGATCCCGGAAAGCTGGAAATTGCTTTGGTGCAGTTTGCCGTATTGTATCGAGATGGAAAGAAAATGCCGATGTCTACACGCTCCGGGGAGTTTGTTACCCTACGGGAGTTACGCCACGAAGTTGGCAACGATGCCGCGCGTTTTTTTTATGCAATGCGCAAAAGCGATCAACATTTGGATTTTGATTTAGATCTCGCCAAATCACAGGGCAATGAAAATCCTGTGTATTATGTACAATATGCGCATGCACGCATTTGTAGCGTGTTAGTACAATGGAATGGAGATCTTGCAATGCTTTCGGATACCGACACACACACATTATCCAGTCCAGCAGAGCTCAGCTTATTGCAAAAGCTCATTGATTTTCCAGGTACCATAGAGACTGCTGCTAAGGAGTTTTCTCCGCACTTGATCACTTTTTACCTGAGGGAATTAGCCAGTGAATTTCACGGTTACTATAATTCAACACGATTCTTGGTTGATGACAAACCATTGATGTATGCTCGACTTGCGCTCATTGCGTCTGTACGGCAGGTATTACACAACGGACTCAAATTACTGGGAGTGAGTTCACCTGATAAAATGTAGCAGGATTGCATAGGGTCTTTCATGAGTCGAGATTATAAATCACAGAAATCTTCAAAATCTTCATCTGAAAAAGGGGGGTCGGCTTTTTTCGGTGGTTTTGTTGGATATGCACTCGGTATTATGAGTGCCATCGGTATATGGTTATATCTTAGCTATGCCCCTAGCCCTTATTTATCTGATGATAAAAATCCTACCGCTGCCGTGAAGAAAGACACACAGCCCTCCCCTGAAAAATCGACAGCAGCGGAAAAAGTAATGCCAGAAACACCGATCACCGTTGTCGAGGAAAAACCACGCTTTGATTTTTATAAGATACTGCCTGGCATTGATGAACCCGAAGTTGATCACCCTTCCACACAACGTGCAACGCAATCACCCTCACCAAACACTAAACCGCAGGAAAATAATACAGCCAAATCTGCCGAAAAACCCGCATTGCAGGCTATTGCCCCCCCCAGCATTCATTCCAAAGAATTGATGCAATCACCGCAAACAGTACCTTCCGCAATCAAAAATAATGCGACTGCTACCACCAAAGAAAAATTCATCCTGCAGGCCGGATCATTCAGAACGATCAGTGATGCCGAGAATCTGAAAGCAAAGCTTGCGCTTCTTGGCATACTCGCATCAATACAGCCAATTGATTTATCAGGAAAAGGAACGTGGTATAGGGTGCGGGTAGGCCCTTTCACCCAAAAAGAAGACGCCGATCAAACGAATGCTTCGTTAAGGGAAAATGGCATTACAGCGCAATTTATCAAGACACAGTAGGAACTTGTGATATCGTGCCAATTTAACAACCTGTTAAGTGGTAGTTCGTTTTGAATGAGAATACATCATTCGTTATTTGCGAGTGAGTTAAACATTTTTTTAAGGAGTTAGAATGAATCATCGCATTTTTTTTATGCCTCTTTTTTTCTTATTCTGTTTTAGTTTGGTGAGTTTTACCAATGCATATGCTGAATTGGTGGAAGGCAAAAATTACACCATCCTAAAGAACTCACAACCCACACGGGACGACAGCAAGATCGAAGTATTAGAATTTTTCTGGTATGGCTGTCCACACTGCGACAGCTTGCACCCTCATGTCAAAACCTGGGCGCAAAACATTCCTTCAGATGTCGACTTCCGTTATGTTCCAGCGATTTTTAGGCCCAATTGGACAACGGGCGCCAAAGTATTTTATACAATAGAGGCAATGGGATTGCTCGATTCATTGCACGACAAAATCTACCATGCGATTCATCGCGGAAAGATTGACCTAAGTGATGAAGCCGTTGTATTCGGTTGGATTGAAAAGGAAGGTATCGATCGGAAAAAATTCGAAGACACCTATCGCTCCTTTGCCGTACAAAACCAAGTTGCCAAATCGACACAAATGTCACGCCAGTATCAACTGACCGGAGTGCCCGCTATAGTTGTAAATGGCAAATATCTAACCAGTGGCGGCATGAGCCCCACTCCTGAAGACACGATCAAAACGTTAAATGCCTTGATTGACGAAGCACGCAAGGAAAAATAGCTGGCACATGTATTATCAGAACTCGGTCGCTTGCGACCGGGTTCTGAAAAGCAGTAGTTGCCCAAACATTCTTTTCATTTCTTCCATCACTTTGAGTTGATTTTGTACATATAGACGAATCACTTCCTCGTTATCATTACCGATAGTTCCAACAAAATAGCTTTGTGCTCATAACCGGGGACTGAAAGCTTCTTCTCCTAAACCAACAAAAAACTACTCCTTACTGTAGAAATGCAATAGCAGGATTACTTCGGTATTTCCGGAGTAATTAAGTGTAAATCTGATAACTGCTCCGCCCATTCAATCAGATGCAGCGCATTTAAATTTATGTGGTAAATACCACAGATAATTTATTAGGGGTACTGCGACAATGTTTGCGCAAATACAAGAAATAGCTTTATCAGAAAATCACAGTTCATTTTCGCGTAGTTTTTCTGCTATTCGCTTTGATGCAATACCTACCGATTCATACATAACAAACAGGAGAACACCCAATGACCTTTCCAACCCCCAATCATGACGAATCACTCATTACTTCTGAAACTCCATTCATTGGCAACTTTCATAAAACGTTGCCACATAATGAATATGGAGAAGTCGATGCTTCTGCTTACCGAAAATTCAAGAATACCTGCTTGCAAATCGAAGCGGGCGCACCAAACAATTTCGAGGACGTTCCCGGAGGAACTTATCCAAACAGTAATCCCGATATCGATTTAACGACCGCAAAATTCACAAGCCCATTGTCTGGTGCAGCAACGGAAATGCATGGGATAGATCCTAAGGATCTAGAAATGTTACCAGCACCGGACATCCTATCTGACAGCACCGCTGCCGAAATGACTGAATTATATTGGATGGCGCTACTTCGTGATCTACCGTTGGCTTCTTTAGCAACAGATCCGACTGTCCAGATTGCTGCAGCAGAGATAAAAAACACATTTGATACAGCTTTAAACACTGATATGGCACAAGGTCGACTGCGAATAGGCTTAGATTTGCCACAAGTTAATGGCGCACTTAATCTTACACAACAAACCGTGTTTCGCTGCGGATTATATGATGAGGAATACGGTCCACTGGTTAGCCAGTTTTTTATCCGCAATGTCCCCTATGGTGTACAAACCATCGATCCAAGACAAATTCCCTACATTCGAGGAAAAGATTTTCTAACCAATCACAGTGATTGGTTACGAGCACAGAACACTGGTAAGGATAAATTTGGACGAGATTATGGCAAGTGCAATTATTACGGAGACCAATTAGCGGGCCGCGAAACTTATTATCCTGAAGTCACTCGTTATATTTCAACCATGCGTGATCTTGCTCGCTTTGTTAACCGCGATGCACTGCACCAAGCTTACTTTAATACAGCTTTGTTTCTGGACTCCATTGGTGCACCATTGAATAATGGCAATCCCTATAAAGGTAATTTGTATTCACGTGAAGGTGGCTTCGCAACCCTGGGTGGTCCCGATCTACTGACACTGGTTTCAGAAGTCGCAAGCCGCGCATTAAAAGTCGTTTGGCGTCAAAAATGGCTTGTTCACCGCCGCGCTCGACCGGAAGTCTATGGCGGACTTGTGCAAATGCAATTCAATGGATTCAACTGCCATCAACGTAACTATGGCTTACCCGCTTGGGTCGCCGAAACCGAAGCGGCAGCTAGAATCAAGATGCATAATAATACGCAAAACGGTGGTGGCGATGAAACCCTATTTCTACCAATTGCATTCTCGGCCGGCTCACCTAACCATCCTGCTTATGGTGCAGGTCATGCCACTGTAGCGGGTGCATGCGTCACCGTGCTCAAAGCTTGGTTCGACGAAGATGCCAAATTGAGTGATCTACTGAGTTCCGCACAAGAAAACAAAAACCGTAAAGATCCATTGGAACTGCAACATTTATTGCAACCAGGAACGCATATTAATGGAGAAATTTTCAATGCGCCTGAGCCCTATGCAGGTCAAGATGCTAACAAAATGACTGTGGGCGGAGAGCTGAACAAGATTGCGAGTAATGTCGCCATGGGTCGTAGTATGGGTGGAGTGCACTGGCGCAGCGACAATACCAGAAGTATGCGGCTTGGCGAACAAATCGCAATTGAAATTCTCCGTAAACGTACACATGAGTATGCTGAAAGACCCACTGCTTTCACCTTCCGGTCTTTTGATCGCCAAATGATCCATATCACGCAGGGACAAGTGATGAAATTAAGCTAAATATCAGAAATAAGCCCTTCCCTTTATACTTCAAACATTGAATATCAAACGAATGATGCATTAACCAATGTAAACAGGTCACTCTGTTTACATTGGGATGGCAAAAAGCACCCAGTTTTAATTGATCATTACTCCTGATATGTAATCTTGAACCACCTAAAGCTTGAACTGTTCATTATACCTTGCCATGGTAACCCCTTTTAAAGTGATGTCCAACTTCTGGTGAGCAGTTCAAAACCGGGGTGATTCATATCAAAAAAATACCTACCTATAATAGTTTTCTTTATAAGAAAGAATTACAAATAAATTTGTTATATTTTCCAGAGATATTTTATAACTTTTGTCACAACTGTATTTTTGATTCATTTATAAACTTATTTAGCTAATTAATTCTATTAAAGGGGTTGTGATGAACTGGAGTCTTAAGCAGATTTTTACGGCAATGGGAAGCTTAGTTGCTTTGTTAGCGATAATTGCTATTGGTAGTATTATCGCGAGTAGACACTATTCAGGTGTATTAAGTGAAGCGGCAACGAATCGCTACCAAATGTATCAATTAGCTGATGAGATGCGTCAAAGCTCCGATGATTTGACGCGCCTAGCCCGCACTTATGTTGTCAGTGGTGGCGAAGCAAAATGGGAAAAACAATACCTTGAGATTCTCGATATTCGTAACGGTAAAATACCTCGTCCACAAGGCTATGAGCAAATTTATTGGGATTTTCGCGCAGCCGATATTAATCCTTCGAAAGGCCCAGATGAAACAATTGCTTTAATCAATCTGATGAAAAAATATGGTATTTCAGAAATCGAACTCGCTAAACTTTCCGAAGCGCAAGCCAATTCAAACGAATTGGTACAAACTGAAACGATTGCGATGAATATGGTGAAAGGTTTATATGCGGATAGCACTGGTGGTTTTACCGTGAAAGGTGAGCCAGATTTAGCAAAAGCTCGAGATATGATGCATAACTTGGCTTACCATCAATATAAAGCCAAAATTATGGAGCCAGTCAATGAGTTTTTTCTATTGCTCGATCAACGCACAGGAAATGAATTTACTAATGCTCAAATCCTAAGTGGATATTGGGAATATGCGGCTATAACTACAACCATTATTATGTCAGTTATGGTTTTGATAGCGCTATTTGTCGTTAGAAAACGCACCTCGTCTTTATTGACACAAGTAAACAACATTGCAGAAGGTATTGCTGATGGTAATTTAAGCCAAAAAATTAATGTCTCAGATCATAGTGAAGAAGGTAAATTGTTATCTATCATGGATACTATGCAAGACAAGCTTGCCAGCGTTGTTGGCACCATTCGTATAAATGCTGAAGGTGTTGCGGCAGCTAGCTCTGAAATTGCACAAGGTAACTCTGATCTAAGCAATCGCACGGAAGAACAAGCATCCAGCTTAGAAGAAACTGCTTCATCAATGGAAGAATTGACTTCAACAGTCAAACAAAATGCCGACAATGCTCGTCAAGCCAATCAATTAGCCGAAGGCGCATCGACTGTTGCAATTAAAGGTGGCGAGGTAGTCAATGAGGTTGTCAATACGATGAAATTGATTAACCAAAGTTCGCATAAAATTGTTGACATCATTAGTGTCATTGATGGTATCGCATTTCAAACCAACATTTTGGCCCTGAATGCAGCCGTAGAAGCAGCTCGTGCAGGTGAGCAAGGCCGCGGATTTGCAGTGGTTGCGACCGAAGTTCGCACGTTAGCACAACGCTCTGCGGTCGCAGCTAGAGAAATCAAAGAGTTGATCAATGATTCAGTCAGTAAAATTGAAAATGGTACACGTTTAGTCGATGAAGCCGGCATGACTATGGGCGAGATTGTCAATTCTGTAAAACGTGTCACCGATATCATGAACGAAATTTCCGCAGCTTCAAATGAACAAAGTGCCGGTATCGAACAAATCAATCAAGCTGTTACACAAATGGATGAAACAACCCAACAAAATGCTGCATTGGTTGAACAAACTGTAGTGGCTGCAGAAAACTTGAGGTATCAAGCACAACAATTGGTACATGCAATTGCGATGTTCCACATTAATCAAAGTAAAAAAACATCAGTCTTAAACGTTAACAGGAAATCAGAAGCTTTTGTATCTTCATCTGAACATAAAGTAGAGCGCCGCGCTCCTAACCGTGCTCAGAACATTTCGCGTTTAACTGAATTTGGTTCTAAATCTGTAGCAACAGGTACTGAAGATTGAGGTGGTTTTCTACAACTGCACTGTACGTCGTCAAAGGAATTTGGACAGTACCGGTTTAAAGTTGACTATCGGTGCCAGTTGAATAATGACAAGACCTCTGTCGCCGCCGCCAAATCACAGGTCAACAGAGCGCGTTACCGCCGAACACACTACAAAACTATTGCTATCAACGCAATCTGTATTATCATTCAATCAAATACTCCTTACTGATGCCAACAACAAGGTTTCTTTATAGCGACTCTTCGCAAAGGGTAAAAATCTGACTACTTCACATCCAGATAAAGTGGACACTAGACATTCTTTAAAAGAGCAACTGCTAAAAGCCATTGATGATGATTTAGATCTTCCATCTTTAGGAGGCGCGATTACCCAGATTGTGCAATTATCGACGTCCGAAGATGAGTCGATACGGCAATTGTCGCATTTTATTTTGTCCGATGTATCGTTAACACAAAAGATTCTCCGTCTATCCAATTCCATCGCTTTTCGTTCAAGTTCTAACCAAGTTGTCACAAGTATCACCCGAGCAATTTTTTTGCTCGGATTCGAAACCATCAAGACCTGCGCACTGGCGATTCTTCTGGTTGACAAAGTATTGGCGGGCAAACATGCCGAATTTGTTCGTGCCGAACTGATCGAAGCGCTCACAGCAAGCATGCTATGTCAAGAACTTGCAAAACATAGTCAATTTGATCATGTTGAGGAGGTTGCCATCGCAGCTTTATTTAAAAACATGGGACGTTTACTACTGGCAGCTTATGAACCAGAAAAATACCAAGAAGTTATGGCACTAGCTAAGGAGGAAAATTGTACCCTCGAGCTAGCTGCACGAAAATTGTATTCTTGTAGCTTAAGTGATTTTACAGAAACCATCCTCGAAAAATGGAATATACCTGCCAGCATCATTCATGCCACGAAAAACAGGCCCTCAGGCACGCTTAGTCCGGCCAAAAATAAACAAGAATGGATTCAGCAAGCAGCGGAATTTGGGGAAGCTACCGCACAATTTGCGATCAATGCCAATTCTGAAGAACACTTATCTTCTAAAAACAATACCCTGGCGAGATTTGGTAAAGCGTTCAATCTCGATATGCCAAAACTTGATCTTCTGATACAACAAGCAACAACCGAAACAACCGCGCTCAAGGCAAATATTAATTTATTTCCTGATCCTTTTGAAGACAAGGAATCCAGTTACAAGCAACTGGTTGAATCCGAACAAAAAGCAAAAGATAATATTCTGGCAGAATTCGCACTAACCGATACGCGCATCGATGAAGTACAAATTACCCAACGTCACGCCAGTGGCAAACCCTATAATTCAGCGGCATTGTTACTATCTGCCATTCAAGACGTAACAGAAATCATTACCACCGGTAACTATAAGCTCAGTGATTTGATGCTATTGATTTTAGAATACTATTATAATAGTCTCGGATTTCGGTTTATTACATTGTGCTTGAGAGATACGCAAAAAAATCAGTACCGTGCACGTACTTCTTTCGGTAAAAACAGCGCTGAATTTCAAAAAGCTTTTCATTTCCCCATTACACCGTCAGTCGATTTATTTTATCTTGCCATGGAAAAAGACTCTGATCTGCTGATCTCCAACGCGAAGGCGCCCAAAGTATTTGAAATATTGCCCCAATGGCATCGTGCTGTATTACCGGATGCGCGTAGTTTTATTGTCTTGCCACTAGCGCTGAATAAAAAACCGATTGGTTTTATTTATGGTGATCGCGAATTTGATGCTTCCGAAGAAACAACGCATGAAGAGATCCGTTTGATTAAAATTTTAAAAAGCCAAGTTTTAGCGATACTGAACACTAAATAAAGTTAACGATTAATACCAGATCAGAAAACCCATGGATACTTCAGGAGATTTGTTTATTATCAGTGCACCCTCAGGTGCCGGGAAAACAAGCTTAGTCAAGTCATTGCTTCAATCAGATCTTGGTTTAAATTTATCCATTTCTTATACAACACGGTTACCTCGTTCATCTGAAGTTGATGGCGAAGATTATCATTTCGTCAGCCGGGAAACTTTCCAGCGCATGCTCAACAATGGAGAATTTTTAGAAAGCGCGGAAGTTTATGGTAATTTTTATGGCACCTCAGAAAAATGGATTCACGAAAAAATTTCGGCTGGACAAGACATTGTTCTAGAAATTGATTGTCAGGGTGCAAAGCAAGTGCAGCGGATTTTTACGCGATCGATTGGTATCTTTATTCTCCCCCCTTCCCTCGAAGCCCTGGCGATGCGCTTGAATTCAAGGGGTCAAGACGATCCAGAAGTCATTCAAAAAAGATTGGCTGCGGCTCGAGAGGAAGTCAGCCATATTCACGACTTTGATTATATTGTCATCAATAATCAGTTAGAATACGCACTTCATGAATTAGTCTGCATTATTAAAGCGGAACGTTTAAGAAAACACCGACAGTTAATCAAATATCACGCCTTAATTAGTCAGTTATCTTAATTTAACTATTTTGAACGAAGTTTTTCTCATTTATTTTTCTGGATGCTATGGCACGAATTACTGTTGATGATTGTTTAAAAAGAATCCCTAACCGATTTGATATGACTCTGGTTGCAACTGCGCGCGCTCGACAATTAGCCATAGGCTCAGCACCGATGGTGGAGCCTTTGCGTGACAAACCAACGGTTATTGCTTTGCGTGAATTGGCTCAAGGCAAAGTCGATATGGATATTCTTAATCCCAAAAGCCTGTAAATTTTGGAGCTTGCGCAACAAATTGGTTCAGATAAGAAACCATTAGCATTTGAAGTCTTTATACAACACACCGCGCTTTAACGAGCTTATTGTTTTGATTGTTTTCACTACGATTTTAAGAATCTTTCTAAATTGTATGGAGGCAATCAGAACAATGGGGCGAAACCGAACAAACCAGAACCGAGCACTCCGGAATTTACATTCAAAATATACGACGCACTATCATTTAAAATAGCACCAAAGCTGTTCTTGCACTAAAACCATCTTTGTCTGCACAAAGAATCCTGTTCATCAGTAATCCATAAACAGATGCCATTTCCCTGTTTTTTTTAAAGCAAGCTTGTTTCTCAAAGATTGTTAAAGTAGTCACTTATTGATTCTCAATCGTTGATCCACTTTAATTTATCTTTTACGCCTTGATTAATCAGCCATGACATTTAAAACACGCTTGCTTGATTCGTTGCGTAAAATTTCTGCTTCAGACTCTGATCTTACCGAACAGGAAGCGGCTGACATACAGAATGATCATGCGCAGCTCGATGAAAATTCGCAAGATACGCTCACTTACGATCAGCACATACACATTACCAAAGATACCCAACGTGAATTTGAAGATACACGGCATGAAAGATTAAACCTAGAAGATCAAACCATTAAAGAAGCTCGTCAACGTATCGAAGCAGAAAATAAAGCGCGTGTAGCAGCAGAAGCTCGTGCCCGTGTCGAAGCTATCGCTCGAGCTACAGCAGAAAACCGCATACAAGCCGAAGCTGAAGCCACTGAGCAAGCGCGAATGAGAGCAAAAGCCGAAGCACTGGCAGAAAAAGAAGCCAATATTCGCTACGAACTTGAAAGTAAAGCTAAGCATTTAGCCGAAGAAAAACATAAAACCGATAAAGCATTAAATGCCATATTGGAATCAAGAATCAAGTTGGAAACCGTAAATATCGAGAAAATGCAACAACGTGTCGCAGCAGAAGCCATTGCTCTTGATCAAGCCCACGCAACCGCTACGAAAGAAAAGGAAGCCACCGAAGCCGCTATCCGGAAAGCCCGACTTGCTGAAGAAGCGCAACAAATTGCACTTGAAATTATTGAAGCTGAAACGCATACGACGCAGCTTATCCACGCAAAAATACAAGAAGATCAAAAAATACTCGCGTTAGCAAAAGCACAAGAAGTAGTCGAGAATCAAACCTTGGCAGAAAAACAAATTACTGCAAACCTAGAAGCACAAGCGCTTGAGCAGGCCCAACAACGATTCGATGCTGAAAAAACGAGCCAAAACCAAAAACAATATCGCCTTCGTGCTGAAATAGCGGCCACCCATGCAGCCCTAGACAAAGCGGAAGCTGAAACAATAGCTATAGAGAAAGCCAACGAAAGAACAACCGCTGATCAATACGCGGCCATCGCTGCACGCAATCGCGCAGAAGCAGAATCTGTTAGCAAGGAAATAGCCGAATCCATTATTACACAAGAAAATGCTGCGGCTGATTTAATCAAATCCCGTCTGATCACTGAATCTGAAACACTCAAGCAAGCTATCCTGCGCGCACAAGTTGAAGCTGCCGCATTGGCCGCTGCTGAAGCTACTTTACAAGCCGAAAAAGAAGCAATAGAAATGGCTCAAGCAAAAAAAGAAGCTGAAAAAGAAGCAGCCAAAGAATATCAGAGGTGCATAAAAGCAGACGAAAAAGCGATCAAAGAAGCAGAAGCACGTGCGCAAGCTGAACAAGTTGCGCGTAACGCCGCGAAAAAAAGAGCCGAAGCAGAAACCAGATTAAGAACCACCGCCGAAGCAAAGGCACAGCTAGACGAATTGATTGCGCAAGATACCCAAACCAAAGTAGAGCTCGATCAACGGTTACTGGCAGATTCAGAAATCCGCGCCCAAGCAATCAATGACGCGAAACAAGCTGTTCTTGAGCGGTTAGAAGTCGAGCAAAGAATTACCGGGCTCGCAATAACCAGAGCACAAGCTAAAATCATCGCCAGTAACAAAGCCAAAGCTAAATTGGAAGCTGAAAAAATTGCCACCAAAATTACGTTAGAAAAAGCCAGGGCCGAATCAGCAACACTCATTGCGATACAAGAACGCATTACGCTGGAATCGCAAGCTTTAGAAATCGCAACCGAACGGGAAACAGTCGAAATTATGGCGAAAGAAGCGTTATTTGCTCGCTCTCAAGCCGACAAGGAGGCAACTGCCGCTGCATCCGCTAGGATACGCGCCGAAATCGCCGCCGCTACTGAGCATGTTCGCAGCAAAAATGCTTGAGCAAATCTACTCGCAGCTTAAATCAATAGACTCTATTTTTGACAGCACATATCACCTTTCTACATGGTGGAAAATGCAGCTTTCTCAAATTCTTCGACAAAAACTTAAATGACCGAGAGATACATTTTTATAGACAACCTACTCTTCGGTTTTTTCTCCAGACAAATGATTGTCGGATACTTTTTCAGCGGCGACTAAGTAGCACCCTACTCTTAAGCGTATAATAGTGAGCTACACTAAATCTGGATTCGTAACTAGAAAAATTGTAATTAGAAAAACCAAATCAGCCATACAAAACACTGTGGTGAATTCACATACCTAATATTTAACAAAAATAAGCTATGATTTGTGCTGTGTTCTTATCTTAAGAAATTAGTGCCATCATCTATATTGGTACTCTAAGCCAAAATGCCAAATAAAAATTTATGTTCTTATACAAGCCAACTATCATAAAAATATGCTAACAAAAATTAATACTCAATTCAAATGGACATTATTGGGGCTTTGTATAGGTATTACCTTTTTACTTCTTTCTTTACGTAACATAGATGTTTATGCGGTTTTTGAGAATCTATACACCATTAAACCTTTTCCCGCTGTAATAGTCGTTGTGGCTGGATTGCTATTTATGTTCATAAAATCACTGCGTTGGTCAGTAATTTTAAATCCTGTAACACATGTCGATTTTTCGGCCCTACACTCTGCGGTCTATATTGGAACAGCTGCCAATCTTATCATCGTACATTCCGGTGAAGTTCTTAGATCGGCGTTAATAGGAAGAAGCTCACGCATCGCTGCAAGTGCTGTTCTTGCATCTGTGGGAGTTGAGAGAATTTTCGACTTTATGGTGGTCATTGTTTTGTTTGGAGTTCTCTTAATTACCAACGAAAAATTACCTGACTATGTTGCTGCTGCTGGTTTTGTTGCTATATTTATGGTTGTAGCTGGACTCATAGCAATTGTTTCTTTATTGGTTCCATCTAAAACCAGAAGAAGTATCAGATTGATGGTTATTCGTTACTTTCCAGAAAAATTATCTGTAATGATAAGAAGTCAGCTCAAGCGCAGTTTAGTGGGCTTCTCTACGTTAGGTAGCCCATCGTTAGTTATCAAAGTATTTTTTCTATCTATTCTGCAATGGAGTTGCATAATTTTTGCCATCTGGTTATGTGCTTATTCTGTCGGGTATACGGCTACGGTCACTATGGCAATTGCAGTATGGATACTAATGGTTATCGGTCTTACTTTACCTTCTTCTCCTGCACAACTCGGGACAACTCAATTAGCATTTACGCTAGGTCTTTCAATCGCCATTAACGAAGTGCAAATTCCTTTTGCAGCTTCAGTGGTATATACATGCTGTGTAAATATTCCATACATGATTATTGGTGCATTTTATTGGTTAAGATTGAGTGAGTTCCGTAGAGAAACTCAAAAAACAGAAAATAATTAACCGGATCTATACAAGACAGGAGCTAGTAATGGTAGAAGTTAGAAACTCAGCATCGGCGCATGTAAATAAAAAAACAATTCTTACATTATTTGGAACACGACCTGAGATCATTAAATTAGCCCCTGTCATTTGGGCGTTAGAAAAGCATAGTGACATTTGGCGCAGTGTTGTTGTTTCATCTTCGCAGCATACGGATTTGCTGCGCCCTTTTATTCGTGATCTAAAAATCAATGTAGATCATGATCTTGCTGTGATGACCCCTGGTCAAACACCTAATGCGGTTCTCTCGCGAGTTGTTGAAGCAATTGAGCCAATATTCTTAAAAGAAAAACCTGATCTGATTATTGTCCAGGGTGATACAACAACTGCTATTGCGGGTGCCTTGGCGGGTTTTTATGCACGCATACCTGTAGCGCATGTTGAAGCAGGATTGCGAACCGGTGATCGCCATAGCCCATTCCCAGAAGAAATGAATCGCCGTTTGATCAGTCAACTAGCAGATCTACATTTTGCAGCAACAGAAGAAAATATAAAAATATTACTGTCCGAAGGAATCAAAAAAGAACGTATAGTTCTGACGGGAAACCCTGTCGTTGATGCGCTTCATCATATTTTGAGAAATTCACAATGCTCTGAAACGCTTGCTAAATTTCTTGAAAGCACTCAAGGTAAGCGACTGTTAGTATTAACCACACATCGCAGAGAAAATTTTGGACAAGTAATGTCTTCACACCTAAAAGCATTAAGAAAATTTATAGAGCGGCACCAAGATATTGCACTGGTTTTTCCAGTACATCCTAACCCATCTGTACGTGCAGTCGTAAATTCTGAATTTGCAAATATTGAAAGAATCCATTGCCTTGATCCTCTAGAGTATGCGGATTTTTTACACCTGCTCTCGAATGCTTGGCTAATTGCTTCTGATTCTGGAGGTGTGCAAGAAGAAGCGCCCTCGTTAGGTAAACCTTTATTAGTATTACGTGATACTACTGAACGCCCGGAAGTATTGGCTTGCGGTGTCGGAAAACTTGTTGGTCATTCGGGCGAACGTCTTGGAGAAATGCTTGAAGCAGCCATAGACGATCAATCATGGTTTGATACAGTAGTAAAAACAAAGAATCCTTTTGGAAAAGGCGATGCTGGGGAGCAAATTTCATCTGCTATCAGCAATTATTTTGCAACTCATAAAAATAGTTAATCATGACTCAGACTTCATCCGTTCGTAGTAATAAACCTATTGCAAACCTGTCACTTGATTTGGATAACGAATGGGCGTATCTAAAAACACATGAAAACCCAGAGTGGGAAACCTATCCATCTTATTTGAATGTCGTTATTCCTAGAATACTGGATACTTTAGCGACGCGGAATTTAAGAATTACCTTTTTTGTCGTGGGTCAGGATGCCGCGCTTGAGTATAATCACCATGCGCTTTCACAATTGGCAAATGCTGGACACGAGATCGGTAATCATTCGCTAAAACATGAACCCTGGCTACATTTATTTTCCGAAGCGGAATTAGAGCATGAATTGGCTGAAGCTGAACGTTACATTCAAGCAGCAACCGGACATAAGCCGACAGGATTTCGTGGCCCTGGTTATAGTCAATCTTTTGCGCTACTACGTGTATTAAGTCGTCGTGGTTATGTGTACGATGCTAGCTCACTACCCAGCTTTATAGGCCCGCTTGCACGGGCCTATTATCTCGCTACAGGACAATTTGGTGCAGAACAACGTGAAAAACTGAATCGCTTATTTGGTAGCTGGAAGGATGGCCTTAGGCCACTAAAGCCTTATCGTTGGTCTTTTGATCAAACGACCCTACTAGAAATGCCAGTTACCACTTTTCCTATCTTTCGAGTACCCATTCATCTAAGTTATGTCATGTTTCTTGCTGGATTTTCTCCAGTATTAGCAAAAGCCTATTTTTATACGGCTCTGTGGAGTTGTCGAATATTCGGGGTAGAGCCTTCGATTTTACTCCACCCATTGGATTTCCTGGGTGGCGAGGATGTACCCCGATTAAAGTTTTTTCCTTCAATGAAAATGTCAAGCAAAGAAAAAATTAACATTGTCGAACATTGTTTAAATAACTTGACCAATCTTTTTGATGTGAAAACAGTTGGCGAACATGCAGCAATCGTTACCAATCGGCAAAACTTAATTCATGTGACCCCAAGTAACCCTTCATAAGATATCGCTTACCTAAAATTAGGAGAAGAAATGCTAGATAAAAAAATTACTGTAATGATGCCTGCATATAATGAGGAAAAAGACCTTCCAGGATTGCTCGATCGAATTCAAAATGCAATGAGTGAGTGGACAAACAACTATCAGATTCTCGTCGTAGACGATGGATCGCATGACCGTACCGCACAAATCGTCAATGAAGCAGCTACCCGGATGCCTGCAAAGCTAATACAGCACCCACAAAACATGGGATTGGGAGCGGCCATGAGAACTGGGCTTAAAGCTGCTGCACAAGACAGTGATGTAGTTGTAACATTGGATGCTGACAACTCTCAAGACCCGATGTTAATTAAGTGTATGGTTGAGCGGCTTGGAGAGGGTTTCGATGTGGTCATTGCATCCAGATTCCAGCCTGGTGCCCAAGAGATAGGAGTGCCACCGTTTCGTGTTTTTCTCAGCCATGTTGCTAGCGCTGGTATTCGTACACTTGTTGGATATCAAGGTGTAAGGGATTATACGTGTGGATTTCGCGCCTATAAAGCAGAAACATTGCGTCATTTGATTCAAACTTTTGGTGATCATTTTATCCGTGAAAATGGCTTTTCCTGCATGTTTGAATTGTTACTTAATCTGCGTTCTCTTAATGCACGTGCCTCAGAAATTCCCCTAATTTTGCGATATGACCTAAAAGAGGGGGCAAGTAAAATGCGTATCTTACGTACTATGTGGCGTTATGTCGTCACATTGACACGTGGTTATCTACCAATTTCCTGGCGGGTGGACCCTAAACGAAGTGGAGCATAGAATGACTGAGGATACTAATAGCGCTAAAATTTCCAAAAATATGGAAAATTCCAGTACTGCCGTCATCGGTGGAGGAATTAGTGGCTTAGCAATTGCTTATTGGCTCTCAAAATCGGGTACACCTGTAACTCTATATGAAGCATCTGATCAATTAGGTGGACTAGGGACTTTTTTTCAATATCGCAGTGTTTTTCTTGAAAAATTTTACCATTGTATGCTGCCTAGTGATAAACATCTTCTAGGTCTTCTGCGAGAGATCGATTTAGAAAATAAAGTTTATTGGAAAGACACTAGCTTTGGTTTTATGCACAAAGGAGAACTATATGGCCTTAATACCCCGTTTGAATTGTTATGTTTCCGTCCATTATCATTTATAGATAGATTTAGAGTCGGTTTAACTGGCTTATGGGGCAGCATTTGCTCGCCAAACGGATTGGATGAAGTAACATGTGTTGAGTGGCTTAGTCGTCTTTCAGGAAAAAGAGCATTCGAAACATTCTGGAAACCTATGCTGCAAGCCAAATTTGGTGATCGATATCATGAGGTTCCAGCACTTTGGTTCTGGACACGTTTCAATCGCGAGAAAGGCGGCAATAAGAAGGAATGCAAAGGCTATATTCACGGCGGCTATCGGCGTATTGTAGAAGCTTTGTCTGAATCGATCAAAGCGCAAGGAGGCACAATTAAACTCCAAGCCTCGATAGAAAAGGTAGATTTGAATGCTGAGGGTCGACTTTCCGTGCTAATTCCTAATTCTGAAGTAGAAGTATTCGATCGTGTAGTTATTACAACACCAATCTCTTTTTTTAACAAGGCAATAAGTGGCAGTCGATTAGCCGAAGAATGCCCAAAAATTGACGATGCTATTGACATGCAAGGGGTAGTTAATGCTGTTATTATGCTTCGTCGTGGTTTCACTAAGCACTATTGGGTAGCTGCAATTGATGAAGATATACCGTTCCAAGGTATAGTAGAAAGTACAACTCTTCTTGAGAAATCAGATACAGCCGGAATGCATTTGATTTATCTGATGAATTATATACATCGTACTGACGCACTCTTTAATAAACCAGAGCATGAGATTCTTGATAACTATATTGTTGGATTGAAAAAACTTTTTCCAGATCTTCAAGATGAAGATATTGTTGATCGTTTCTTGTTTCGAGCGCCTTTTGTAGAACCTTTATATACTGTAGGTTATCAGAAACGCAAACCGCCGACAGTACTCATACCGGGAAAACTGTATATGGCAACAACAGCTCAAGTTTATCCGGATGTAACTTCATGGAATGGATCTGTTGGCTTAGCTCAAAAAACTGTGGATCAGATTCTGAGAGATTTTTGCAAAACTCGTGATATCTGAAGAAGTCTTACAGATTAAGATGCTCAATGACTCTCTGAGTAATAGCGCCAACCACCGTATGGATCTCATTTCTGTTCAACATGACCAGTAATGTATAGCGGGAACTCCATTCAACTAAAAGTGGCCAAGTATGATTTTTGTGTGCCACACATTAAGCTACCTTCCCAGTGCCCTGAAATCATTCACCTCTTGTGGTCGACCATGAATGCATACGGCACAATAATACCACCTTAGGCATTTACTTTTTTGTGGTAATAAAATGGCTGGATGAGACGCATCACCCGCGCTGAGTTCACAACCGTCGAGAAGCTCCTTCCTAAAGTACGAGAGCTTGTATAAACAGCGTTTTATAGGTGGTTTCATGCGAAATATGCATGGCAACCGATTTAGGATATGTCTGTTTCAGCCAATCCGGAATTTGTTCAGGGGCAACCACTTTTGACTTCACGTAAAATCATTTGAGATCTTGTCGATAGCTCTGAGCGGCATTTCTTCATGCTCCTTTAAAGGCAAATTTCTGGTAGAACGCTTGGGCATCAATGGCTTTATCCCGCCTAGCTTTTGTAAGTAACAAAAACCGAACCACATAATGCAAGAGCTGACAGCAAGAATCCGTAAGCCAGTGGTAAAAGTCCCGCGTGGAATATCACAAAGATTTATCGGATAGTTGATGACTATGGTTTACCGATTGAATTTCAGATCATTAATTGAGAAATCAATTAATGATCTGCAGCGTCCAGTTTTATTGCAGAGTTACCTGATGAGCAAGTTACTATTGCAGACGATTACTATAATAGCAAGAGCCTACCTGTCAGAAGACTCTAATAACAATTAAAAAAGAACTTGGCAGCAACCTACTTTCACATGCGAATGCACACTATCATTGGCGCAGCTTCGTTTCACAATTCTGTTCGATATGGGAAGACGTGGTTCCAAAGCGCTATGACTACCAAGTATGATCGGTAAATAATATTAACTATATATTAGTAATATTTAAAAAATGAATAAGTAATTAAAGTTATAGGATCAAGCCACACGGTCAATTAGTATCGATAAGCTGAACATATTACTATGCTTACACACTCGACCTATTAACGTTGTAGTCTCCAACGAACCTTTAGAAGGATTAAATCCTTGGGAAGTCTTATCTTATGGCAAGTTTCCCGCTTAGATGCTTTCAGCGGTTATCTTTTCCGCACTTAGCTACCCGGCAATACAACTGGCGTTATAACCGGTACACCAGAGGTGCGTCCACTTCGGTCCTCTCGTACTAGAAGCAGCCCCATTCAAACTTCCAACGCCCACGGCAGATAGGGACCAAACTGTCTCACGACGTTTTAAACCCAGCTCACGTACCACTTTAAATGGCGAACAGCCATACCCTTGGGACCGGCTACAGCCCCAGGATGTGATGAGCCGACATCGAGGTGCCAAACTCCCCCGTCGATATGAACTCTTGGGAGGAATCAGCCTGTTATCCCCGGCGTACCTTTTATCCGTTGAGCGATGGCCCTTCCATACAGAACCACCGGATCACTATGACCTGCTTTCGCATCTGCTCGACTTGTCAGTCTCGCAGTCAAGCACGCTTTTGCCATTGCACTATCAGCACGATTTCCGACCGTACCTAGCGTACCTTCGTACTCCTCCGTTACAATTTGGGAGGAGACCGCCCCAGTCAAACTGCCTACCATACACGGTCCCCAATCCAGATAATGGATCTAGGTTAGAACCCCAACAACATCAGGGTGGTATTTCAACGTTGGCTCCATGAATTCTGGCGAATCCACTTCAAAGCCTCCCACCTATCCTACACAAATGTTATCAAAATCCAATGTAAAGCTACAGTAAAGGTGCACGGGGTCTTTCCGTCTAGCCGCGGGTAGATTGCATCATCACAAACATTTCAACTTCGCTGAGTCTCAGGAGGAGACAGTGTGGCCATCGTTACGCCATTCGTGCAGGTCGGAACTTACCCGACAAGGAATTTCGCTACCTTAGGACCGTTATAGTTACGGCCGCCGTTTACCGGGGCTTCAATCAAGAGCTTGCACCCCATCATTTAACCTTCCGGCACCGGGCAGGCGTCACACTCTATACGTCCACTTTCGTGTTTGCAGAGTGCTGTGTTTTTATTAAACAGTCGCAGCCACCATTTCATTGCAACCCTGTTCTGCTTCACACGCGAAGTGCTACACATACTAAGGGCACACCTTTTCCCGAAGTTACGGTGCTATTTTGCCGAGTTCCTTCTCCTGAGTTCTCTCAAGCGCCTTAGAATTCTCATCCTACCCACCTGTGTTGGTTTACGGTACGGTCCTTATTCAACTGAAGCTTAGTGGCTTTTCCTGGAAGCATGGTATTACTCACTTGGCACTCCTAAGAGTGTTGCGTTATCACGTCTCAACTTATCCGCCCGGATTTGCCTAGGCAGCATGTCTACACGCTTGAACCGGGACATCCAACACCCGGCTGAGCTAACCTTCTCCGTCCCCACATCGCATTGAACAAAGGTACTGGAATATTAACCAGTTTCCCATCAGCTACGCATTTCTGCCTCACCTTAGGGGCCGACTCACCCTGCGCCGATGAACGTTGCGCAGGAAACCTTGGGCTTTCGGCGAGGGAGCTTTTCACTCCCTTTATCGCTACTCATGTCAGCATTCGCACTTCCGATACCTCCAGCAGCCTTTACAAGCCACCTTCACAGGCTTACGGAACGCTCTCCTACCATTTACATAAAATGTAAATCCCTAGCTTCGGTGCACAGTTTGAGCCCCGTTACATCTTCCGCGCAGGACGACTCGATCAGTGAGCTATTACGCTTTCTTTAAAGGATGGCTGCTTCTAAGCCAACCTCCTGACTGTTTATGCCTTCCCACTTCGTTTCCCACTTAACTGTGTCTTGGGGACCTTAGCTGAGGGTCTGGGTTGTTTCCCTTTCGACACCGGACGTTAGCACCCGATGTCTGTCTCCCACGCTCGCACTCTTTGGTATTCGGAGTTTGCAATGGTTTGGTAAGTCTCAATGACCCCCTAGCCATAACAGTGCTCTACCCCCAAAGGTGATACGTGAGGCACTACCTAAATAGTTTTCGGAGAGAACCAGCTATTTCCAGATTTGTTTAGCCTTTCACCCCTACCCACAGCTCATCCCCTAATTTTTCAACATTAGTGGGTTCGGACCTCCACGAGGTGTTACCCTCGCTTCATCCTGGCCATGAGTAGATCATCTGGTTTCGGGTCTACACCCAGCAACTAAACGCCCTATTAAGACTCGCTTTCGCTACGCTTCCCCTATTCGGTTAAGCTTGCTACTGAATGTAAGTCGCTGACCCATTATACAAAAGGTACGCAGTCACGGAACAAGTCCGCTCCCACTGTTTGTATGCATGCGGTTTCAGGATCTATTTCACTCCCCTTCCGGGGTTCTTTTCGCCTTTCCCTCACGGTACTGGTTCACTATCGGTCGATTACGAGTATTTAGCCTTGGAGGATGGTCCCCCCATCTTCAAACAGGATTTCACGTGTCCCGCTCTACTTATCTCAATCTTAGTTCCACACCTAAATTTTCATCTACGGGACTATCACCCACTATGGTTTAACTTTCCAGAAAATTTGATTAATTCGGGTGCTAAATATTGATGGCTCATCCCATTTCGCTCGCCACTACTTTGGGAATCTCGGTTGATTTCTTTTCCTCTGGTTACTTAGATGTTTCAGTTCTCCAGGTTTGCCACATTTGATCTATATATTCAATCAATGTTGATCCTTTACGGACCGGGTTTCCCCATTCGGACACCTTCGGATCAATGCTCGTTTGTCAGCTCCCCGAAGCTTTTCGCAGACTTCCGCGTCCTTCATCGCCTGTAATCGCCAAGGCATCCACCACATGCACTTATTCACTTGATCCTATAACTTTAATAACTTACAACAAATATTTTTTAAAGTTAACTTCAATTTACTACAAGTAAATTGATTAACACAATTACTCACTCTCATTGAAACATTGTTTCAATGAGTTTACCTTTATTTTTAAATTTTTAAAGAACAAAAATAATCTATAATTTTGTATCGCATCAAATATCAACGAAGACAACTAACAGAATAATTTAATACTGATTCTAGTATTATTCTTATCGCGCTTTTGAAAACACGATAAGAATAATACTTGGTGGAGGTGAACGGGATCGAACCGATGACCCCCTGCTTGCAAAGCAGGTGCTCTCCCAGCTGAGCTACACCCCCTAATATCACTGTGGTGGGTCTGGATGGACTTGAACCATCGACCCCACGCTTATCAAGCGTGTGCTCTAACCAACTGAGCTACAGACCCTTTTTATTAAGTCTTTGCGCATTCAATATCAAATCTTTAATTACTAATCGCCTGATTATCTTTATTACTATCTAAACAATCGATAGGTTGTGAACACTTAAAATAGCTATAACTAGAAAGGAGGTGATCCAGCCACAGGTTCCCCTACGGCTACCTTGTTACGACTTCACCCCAGTCATGAATACCACCGTGGCAAGCGCCCTCCTTTCGGTTAGACTACCTGCTTCTGGTGAAACCCACTCCCATGGTGTGACGGGCGGTGTGTACAAGACCCGGGAACGTATTCAC
>ERZ1292630.912-Hain-H41-02um-R3-912-length-29815-cov-7_pt1 | contig 29815 bp, 32 predicted proteins | sample MGYA00564408_ERZ1292630 | MGnify/ENA primary metagenome ERZ1292630 (study PRJEB36523, sample SAMEA6512641) | groundwater metagenome | collected 2019-01-08 | study: AquaDiva: Metagenomics assemblies of 32 groundwater samples
TACATTTATATCACAATATGCACTCAATGGAAAGAAATTTCTCCCGACTTCCCGGTCTCACCATTACGGACCCACATGTCTTGTCCGCCGGGTCACGCAATTTGCGCATCAATCACGAAATCGGGGCATCGCAATTTTTAAAAGAACACTGTAAATCACTTCCTCCCACCGAAAATGTAGCTATGTAAAACTCGCTGCCAGCCTTCAGGCACCGCACACTCGACCACGGCCGGGGAACAAATCTCGATTCAGTGCAGACCAAAATAGCAGGGGGCCGAGCCGAGAGCCAAGCCGACCTGACTGTTACAACTCAAACTGAGACGCTACCGATTGGTCTTCTGTCTAGTAACGCCGGTTTGACTGGGATACACTCACAAAATTCCGCCGGCGCCTGCAATGAGAATTGTCGTCATCCTGTTCGTGCTGCTGATCCTCGCCAGCCTGGGCTCGGCCCTGTTTTTCCTGGTCACCGACCGCGGTCAGTCCAAACGCACCGCAAGAGCCCTGGCCTTACGCGTCGGCCTGTCGCTAACCCTGTTCCTGCTGCTGATGGCGGGCTACTACTTTGGCCTGATCCCGGGAAAGCTTACCTAGGAAAGGCCTGGTCCGGGCATTCCGAGGCGAGTACGTTAAGACCTAAAAAAAGCGCCGCACAATGTGCGGCGCGTCCAAAGCCCCTTGTTGCGAGACTCCTCCTCCGTTGTCCTCAACCCGTGATTTGCACCAAGACCGTTCGTCAGGCTATACCCAGTAGACGAAAACGAACAGCAGCAGCCACACCACGTCGACGAAGTGCCAGTACCAGGCCACCGCCTCGAAGGCGAAGTGCTGCCGGGGTTTGAAATGCCCGGCGAACGAGCGGAACAGCATGGTCGTGAGCATGATCACGCCGATGGTCACGTGGAAGCCATGAAAACCGGTAAGCATGAAGAAGGTCGTGCCATAGATGCCGGTGCTGAGCTTGAGATTCAGTTCGGAATAGGCGTGCGAATATTCGAAAATCTGGAAGCCAAGGAAAGTGGCGCCCAGGGCAATGGTCAGGAACAGCCACAGTTTCAGCTTCGCACGGTTGCCCTCGATCATGCCGAAGTGGGCGATGGTAAGCGTCACTCCCGAGGTCAGCAGCAAGAAGGTGTTGAGCGCGGGAACGCCCCAGGCCGCCATGGGCGTGAACGGGTCCTTGAAGCCCGGACCTGCGCTGGGCCACTGGGCGCTGAAATCCGGCCACAGCAATTCCTTGCTCGCCAGGCTGCCGAGATCGGGAACAGCCAGCATCCGCGCGTAGAACAGGGCGCCGAAGAACGCGGCGAAGAACATCACTTCGGAAAAAATGAACCAGCTCATGCCCCAGCGAAACGAGGCGTCCTCCCACTTGCCGTACTTGCCGGCCTCGGACTCGCGCACCACGTCGCCGAACCAGCGGAACAGCATGAACACGAGCAGGGCAAAACCGATCAGAACGCAATAGCGGCCAACATCGGCGCCGTTGAACCACATCACTGCACCGCCCGCCATGAACAGCAGCGCGAACGACCCGATGATCATCCAGCGGGACGGCTCCGGTACGAAATAGTGTTGCGCATGGTCGCTCATGTCTTTCTCCTCTCCTTCATGTCACTTTGCCGATGACGAAACGCACCAGCAGTAACAGACCCAATACCAAAATCGCCGCACCGATAAGACCGGCGATAATCACCTGCTTCGGTTTCAGCCCCACGCTGTCCGTCTCATAGTCGCGACGCCTGCGTATGCCCAGGAACGACCAGAACACCGCTTTCGCGACTTGCAGCAGCGACGCCTTTTTTTGAACTTGCGCCACGCTCACCCCGGACCCACCCTGCGGTTCGCGCCATCGACGCGAAAGAAAGTGTACGAAAGCGTGATGGTGTTGACGTCCTTGGGCAGGTTCGGATCGATTACGAATACCACCGGCATCTGCCGCACCTCGCCCGCCGCCAGCGTCTGCTGCGTGAAACAGAAACATTCCAGTTTCTTGAAATACTGCACTGCCTGCCTCGGGCCGTAACTGGGCACCGCCTGCCCGGTGACCGGCTCGTCCAGCGTGTTTCTCACCTCGTACACCATCTGGGTCAGCTCGCCCGGGTGGATTTCCACGCTCGAGGCCAGGGGCTTGAAGGTCCAGGGCAGCATGCGGATGTTGGAGTCGAACTCGATGGTCACCGTGCGCGTCAGGTCCACCTGGGTGTTCGCCGCGCCAGTCTCGACCTGGCCCGGCTGCCATACCTTGCGCAGGCCCGCAACCTCGCACATCTTTTCGTAAAACGGAACCAGGACGAAGCCAAAGCCGAACATGCCCAGCGCGACCACCAGCAGCTTCTTCAGCATGCGCTGGTTGGCGAGGGTGGCGCGGGCGGCGTGCGCGCTCATTTCGCCAGCCAGTACTTGAGCATGATGGCGAGAAAGAACGCCAGCGCGACCGCAGCCAGGACCAGCGCGGTCCTCCTGTTGCCCGGGGGGTGTTCGCGGTTCATGCCGGTTCCGGACATCACTTTACTTCCGGCTGCTCATGGAAGCTGTGATAAGGCGCCGGACTCGGCAGGTGCGTCCATTCCAGCGTATCGGCGCCTTCCCACGGTCTAGCCGGGGCCTTCTCGCCCTTGCCGAACACGCCGCACTTGAGCACGATATACAGGAACAGCAGTTGGCTCAGGCCGAAGCCGAACGCACCGACGGTGGCGATCATGTTGAACTCGGTGAACTGGCTGGCGTAATCGGGGATGCGCCGCGGCATGCCGGCGAGGCCGAGAAAGTGCATGGGGAAGAAAGTAATATTGAAGAAAATCATCGACAGCCAGAAGTGCCACTTGCCCAGGGTTTCGTCATACATGCGGCCGGTCCACTTGGGGATCCAGAAATAGGTGCCGGCGAAAATCGCAAACAGCGAGCCCGCCACCAGCACATAGTGGAAGTGCGCCACCACGTAATAGGTATCCTGCACCTGCACGTCCACCGGCATGATTGCAAGCATCAGGCCGGTGAAGCCGCCCATGGTGAACACGAAAATGAAGCCGACCGCAAACAGCATCGGCGTCTCGAAGGTCATTGAGCCCTTCCACATGGTGGCGAGCCAGTTGAACACCTTCACCCCGGTGGGCACGGCGATCAGCATGGTGGCGTACATGAAGAACAGCAGCCCGGCGGTGGGCAGCCCCACGGTAAACATGTGGTGCGCCCAGACAATGAAGGACAGAATCGCGATCGAGGAAGTGGCATACACCATCGAAGCGTAGCCGAACAGGGGTTTGCGCGCGAATGCCGGGATCACCTGGCTGATGATGCCGAACGCGGGCAGGATCATGATGTAGACCTCGGGATGGCCGAAGAACCAGAAGATGTGCTGAAACATCACCGGGTCGCCGCCGCCGGCGGCATTGAAGAACGAGGTGCCGAAGTGGCGGTCGGCGAGCACCATGGTAATCGCGCCGGCGAGCACCGGCATGACCGCGATCAGCAGGTAGGCCGTGATCAGCCAGGTCCACACGAACATCGGCATTTTCATCAGCGTCATCCCCGGGGCGCGCATATTGAGGATGGTGGTGACGATGTTGATCGAGCCCATGATGCTGGAGGCGCCCATGATATGCAGCGCAAAAATGCCGAGGTCCATGCCCGGGCCCATCTGGATGGACAGCGGCACATAGAGGGTCCAGCCGGCCGCGGGGGCGCCGCCCGGGACGAAAAACGAAATCACCAGCAGCGACGCCGCCACCGGCAGCAGCCAGAAACTCCAGTTGTTCATGCGCGCGAATGCCATGTCGGGCGCGCCGATCATCATCGGTATCTGCCAGTTGGCGAAGCCGACGAAGGCCGGCATGATCGCGCCGAACACCATGATCAGGCCGTGCATGGTGGTGAGCTGGTTGAAGAACTCCGGATTGACGATCTGGATGCCGGGCTGGAACAGCTCGGCGCGCAGCGTCAGCGCCAGTACGCCGCCGACGAAGAGCATGGTCAGGGAGAACCACAGGTACAGCGTGCCGATGTCCTTGTGGTTGGTGGTGGTGACCCAGCGCATCAGCCCCGAGGGATGATAGGCGTGCTCGTCGTGGCCATGGTTATCGATGACTGCGCTCATTTCTGTCTCCTGGAAATCGAACTTTACTTGCGCACCGCTTTGACTTCGGCCGGCTGCACCATATCACCCGTCTTGTTGCCCCAGGCGTTGCGCTCATAGGTGACCACGGCCGCGATGTCGGTGTCCGAGAGCTGTTTGCCGTAAGGCGCCATGGCAGTTCCGGTCTTGCCGTTCAGCACTATGTCGATGTGCTTCTTCTTGTCACCGGTGGCGATCGCGGAACCGTCCAGGGGCGGGAAGGCCGGCGGCAGTCCCTTGCCGCTAATCTGGTGACAGGCGACGCAGTTGGCGGCGTAGACTTTCTCGCCCCTGGCCTTCAACTCGGCCGCGCTCCATTGCTTGTTCGGGTCCTCGGCGGCCGCGGTCGCCTTGTTTTTCTGGTCGCCGACCCACTGCGCATATTTTTCCGGCGATACGACCTCGACCACGATCGGCATGAATCCGTGATCCTTGCCGCAAAGCTCGGCGCACTGGCCGCGGTAGGTGCCCTCCTTGTCGGCCCGGAACCAGGTGTCGCGCACGAAACCGGGGATCGCGTCCTGCTTGATGCCGAAGGCCGGCACCCAGAAGGAGTGGATCACATCGTTGGCGGTGGTGAGTACGCGTATTTTCTTGCCCACCGGCACCACCAGCGGGTTGTCCACCTCGAGCAGATAGTTTTCGCCCTTGGGTTTCTGGTTGTGGATCTGATCCTGCGGCGTGGCCAGATTGGACAGGAATGCGACGCCCTCGCCCTCGCCTTTGAGATAGTCGTAGCCCCATTTCCACTGGTAGCCCGTGGCCTTGATGGTGATGTCCGGGTTGGACGTGTCCTTGAACGCGATCAGGGTCTTCGTTGCGGGCCAGGCCATGCCGATGAGGATGACGAAGGGAATGACGGTCCAGATGATTTCCACGGTGGTGTTCTCGTGGAACTGCTCGGCCTTGTGGCCGACGGACTTGCGATGGGCATAAATGGAGTAGAACATCACCCCGAAGACCACGCAGAAAACCGCCAGGATGACGTACATCATCAGCATATGCAGGTCGTAGATCTCGCTGGCGATGCGAGTCACAGGCGGCTGAAAATTGAGCTGATAGGCCGCGGAGGCGAGCCCCGAATTCAGCGCCAGCAGCAAGCCACCAATTAGTCGTCCAAGCACGCTATTCATCGTTCCCTCGTCTCTGGCAGGTAGACCAAGCCAAAAATGTAGACCAAGCCAAAAAAAGTCCGGTACGCTAGCATAGGCAAGAGGCTTAATCAAGCTTTTCGGGGATTGCCGCAAGTGATCGAGAAATCGAAAAATCAATTCAGGCCCCCTTTCTTGCGCGGCAACTCCAGCTTGATGATGGCGCGGCCATCTTCGGTCAGGCGCTGCGCCGGCTTCCAGGCGTGACCGTAGACGATCTCGAAGCTCGCCGGCAGCCTGCCGTCGCGGCGCAGGTTTTCGTACGCCGCGCGCATGGCGCCGAGCACACCCTTGCCGGTGAGGCCGCGCCGGCGTTCGGCAAGCGCGTTTTGCTGGCCGGTCGCGCGCAGGTCGGCGAGCAGCGCGTCAACGTCGGCATACGTCAGGGTGATGAGTTCCATGTCCATCACCGGTGCGGCGAAGCCGCATGCCGAGAGCATATCGCCCAGGTCGTGCATGTCGATGAAGCCGTGCACGTGCGCTGCTCCATCGCGCGCGGCGAATGCGCTTTTCAGCTCTTTCAAGGTGTCCGGCCCGTAGCAGCTGAACATCAGGAGACCGCCCACCTTCAGCACCCGGCGCAACTCTTTCAGCGCCGACTGCGGATCGCCGGCGCAATGCAGGGCCAGGTTGGACCAGGCGAGATCCACGCTCGCCGCAGGCAGCGGCACCGAGGCAAAATCAGCGCACAGGTAATCGACGCACGCGCGCTTGAGGACTCGCCGCAGCCAGGGGTCGTGGCTGCGCGCGGCCTGCAGCATCGGCAGCGCGAAATCCAGTCCCAGGACTTGCGCGCCCGGATAACGCTCGGCCAGGCGCTTGGCGCCATGGCCTTCGCCGCAGCCCGCATCAAGAATGCGCCAGGGCTCGAGCAAGATGTACTGCAGCCGCTCCAGCATGCGTGTCTCCACTTCGCGCGCGAGCACGGCAGCCCCGGCATAGGTGGCAGCCGCGCGGGACGAGGCGCGGCGCGCGGCGCGGCGGTCGATCGAAGGCGCGCTCAGCGGAAGCCTCGGCGCTCAGGCCCGACGCTAGCCCCGCGCGCAGGCCTCACTGGCGCAGCGCCGACTCCAGCGCCAAGCCCACTGCGAGCAGGCGCCGGTCCTCTCCGCATTGACCCACGACCATCAGGCCCACCGGGCCCTGGCCCGGCTGGTGACAAGGAATCGACAGCGCGCAGCCGTCAAGAAAATTCACCACGCTGGAGTTGCGCAGAATCGCCAGATTGGTCTTGCCATAGAGTTGATCGTCCGTCTCCAGCGGCGCAATGGCGGGCGCGACCATGGCCACGGTGGGCATCAGCAGCGCATCGTAGGGCGCGGCCAAGCGCGCGCTATCGGCGATCATGGCGGCGCGCTGGGCCAGCACTTCAATGTAGTCTGCGGCGCTCATGTCGGCACCGCGCAAGGTGCGGGATGCGACGCGCGGATCGTAATCGGCCTTGCGCCACGCGATCAGCGCACGATGTATCGCATAGGCCTCGGCCACCACCAGGCCCCCCTTCTGGTTGATCTGCGGCAGCCGTTGCAGGGCTTCGAAGCGCACCTCGGTCACGCTCGCCCCGGCCTGAGACAGCCTGGCGAGCGCCTGGCCGAAAGCTTCCGCCACGCCGCTATCCAAGCCCTCCAGAACGTAGTCCTGCAGCACGCCCAGGCGCAGGCCCTTGAGAGGCAGGGCCGGCGGCACTTGCGGCGCAGCGCCCGCGAGGATGCTATCGACCAGGGCGCAGCAGGCGACGCTGGGCGCGATCGGGCCGATGGAATCCAGTGTAGTCGACAGCGGGAAGGTTCCGTCTTTGGGTATGCGCCTCGCCGTAGGCTTAAAGCCGGTGAGCCCGCAAAGCGCGGCGGGGATTCGCACCGAGCCGCCGGTGTCGGTGCCCAGGCCCATCGCCGCCATGCCGTCCGCAACAGACACCGCCGCCCCCGAAGACGAGCCTCCCGGAATGCGGCCCGTTGCCCGGTCCCAGGGATTTTTCGGCGTGCCGTAATGGGGATTGAGGCCCAATCCGGAGAAAGCGAACTCGGCCATATTGGTGCGGCCGACGATGATCGCGCCCGCCTGGCGCAATCTGCGCACGACGGTGGCATCGGCCATGGCGGGAGCGGCATCGGCGAGCGCTTTCGACCCGGCTCGCGTAATGTCGCCGGCGACGTCGAACAGATCCTTGACCGACACCGGGATGCCGGCGAGCGGCGAGGGCACGATCCCGTGGGAACGCAGGTCGTCGCTCGCCCTCGCTTCGGCCAGCGCCGATTCGCGGTGTGTGCGCAGGAACACGCGCGCGCCTTCGCCCGGCGCTATGGCGATACGCATGAGCGCGTCCTCGACCAGGGCCTGGCTGGTGGTTTTGCGGGAGGCAAGTTCTGCTGCGAGCGTCAATAGGGGTTTCATGGTTGCCTGATGAGTTTGCGTGATAGCGGCTGGGGGGTTGCCCATCGGTTCGTCGTTGCGCCTCGAATTTGACCGTCGCCGGGTTCGTGGTTACTCTCTCTTGGCGCTGGCGACCAGCGCATCTTCAGGGAAGCATTTCCACTTGTCAATTTCGTCGCGTTCGTTTCTCGGTATTGGCGCCAGGATCAGGCGGGCCCTGCTCGCCCAGGACTGCATCCTGTGCCAAAGCGCAAGCGGCGACCGGCTGTTATGCGAGGCGTGCGAGCGCGAGCTTCCGTCCAGCGCGTCGGCCTGCCCCCGCTGCGCCGCGGCCGGTGCCGGCAACGAGGAGTGCGGCGCCTGCCTTGCCGATCCGCCGCATTACGACGCCAGTTGCGCCGCCTTCACCTATGCCTATCCGGTGGACGCTCTGATACAGGCCCTCAAGTATGGCGGACAGCTCGCGCTGGCCGGGTGGTTCGCGCACAAGCTGCAGCAGCGCATCGGCACAGCGGCCGGCGTCGATCTGATCGTGCCCCTGCCCCTGCATCCGGCACGCCTGTCCGAGCGCGGCTTCAATCAGGCGGCCGAGATCGCCAAAGCCTTGTCGCGCTTGAGCGGCGTCGCCATGGATGCACAACTCGCCCGGCGGGCGCGCAACACCGCGCCGCAAACCGATCTTCCGTGGCGCGAGCGTAGGGCAAACATGCGCCAGGCCTTCAGTTGCGAGCGCGACCTCGCCGGCTTGAACATCGCTGTGGTAGACGACGTCATGACCACAGGCGCGAGCTTGAACGAGTTTGCGCGAACACTGAAGCGCAGCGGCGCCTCGCGGGTGCAGAATTGGGTCGTCGCGCGGACGCCACCCGGTGTTTAATATCGTTCTCTACCAGCCGGAGATTCCACCCAATACCGGCAACATCATCCGCCTCGCCGCCAACACCGGTGCAACTTTGCATCTGGTGGAACCGCTGGGCTTTCGCCTCGAGGACCGCGAATTGAAGCGCGCCGGACTCGATTACCATGAATACGCCGGACTGGTGGTGCACAAGGACTGGCCTGCGTGCTGCGAATGTCTGCAAGGCCGGCGCATGTTCGCCTTTTCCACGCGCGCAAGCCATCGGCATACCGAGCCCGAATACCGCGAGGGCGACGTGCTCGTATTCGGTCCGGAGACCCGTGGCCTGCCGCCGGAGATACTCAATAGCTTTCCGGCGGAACAGCGGCTGCGCCTGCCGCTTCGACCCGGCAACCGCAGCCTGAATCTATCCAACGCGGTCGCGGTGGCGGTGTACGAAGCCTGGCGGCAACTGGGTTTTGCCGGATGCGCTTAGTGCCTGTTGCAAGAATTTGGAAAAAGCCGATCACTGCCTGGCGACCGGCCTTTTCGCAGAGGACGATCTTGCTTACAGCCCCGCTTTGAATTCCTTGTTCCAGAAGTCCATGCTGGCTCCGCGCTGACTCGCCAGTTTCTTCAGGTTGTAAGGAACGATGCGCGACAATTCGTCTTTGGTAAAACCCACGCGAGCCTGCAAATCGGCTGGCAAGGAAGCATTCTTCACCGTGGGCGCATATCCCATGGCCCGGGCGAAGTGAACCTGACCTTCCGGTTCGAGCAACGCGTTCATATATACCCAGGCGCCTTTCTGATTTTGACTGCTCTTGGGCACCGCCGATTCAAACGTGACCGGAATCGCGCCCTCTTCCGGAATCACGAACTCGAGCGGCAGGCCGGCATCGCGCCATTGCAGTGCGCGCGCCTTCCACATGCACGACATCGAGATTTCGCCCGACTTGAACGCGGCAGCCACGGCTTCGTTCGACGGGAAAATCTTGGGTTGATTGGCCTTAAGTTTAGTCAGGAACTTATAGCCGGGCTCGAAACTATCGCCCTTGCCGCCCTCGGCCAGGCTCAAGAACAAGGTATTAAACAGATAGAGGATGTCGGAAAAACCCATGCGGCCTTTGTACTTCGGATCCAGCACCTCCCGCAATGACTTGGGTGGTTTGTCGATTTTTTCCTTGTTGTAGACCAGCACCATGGCGCTGAAAATGTGCGGTATCGAATAAGGCGTTTTGAACGAGTCGATGGCATGGGCGAGATTGGGGACCAACTGTACCGATACCGGTTCCAGCGCGTCGGCCGTGCTGGCGTCGTACATATCCAGATCGCCCAGCAGCGCAATATCCATGGAGCCGCGGCGCGAGGTGCGTTCGGCTTTCAGCTTGGTCACCCGATTCGGAGCCTGACCTACATCGTAGATGACGTTAACACCGGCCTTGGTTACCACCGGTTCAATGAATTTCTGCAACAGAGTCTGGTAATCGCCACCCCAGGTGCCGACGACCACGTCGGAGCCTGCGGCATGAGCCAAGCCCGGGATCATCGGCAGGGCCGGCGCGAGCGCCAGTCCGGACGCCTTCTTGAGAAAACTGCGTCGATCTAAACCCTTTGTATGCATGTTGCCCTCTCATAAGTGGTTACAGATGAAACAAACAGGAATTGCCAACATTTTGCTACCCGGCAAAATGACAGAAAAGCAAATCTGCCGGTCATCCCGATTTCACTGCGCAATACCCTCATTTTCGCAAATTGGTACTCAGCGTACCGTGCTTTCGCCATCGGCCTGGATTGTTAGCGGACGAAGCACCCGCCGCCGACAATTCGATCGCCGGCGCATCGAGCACGGCATTGATGGCATCGGCGTCAAGATCGCGCGTGATCGCCACGCATACATCGCGCGCATTCACCCGGCCCATCATTCTACGCGGTGCGCTGAACGTGGTTCCAACGCTTTGAATCAATATCGGCTCCGGGCAGTCGGTGACGCGCAGCAGCGCCTTGAAGCGCAACAGCCGCTCGCCGCAATATCCCGCCAGATCGTCCAACCACAATGACAGCTCATTCCATGACAGTTCCGGTTTGGGCGTGCCCGTCATCACATGGATGCGCGGGTGCATCAAGCCGGTGCTGGGCAGGATGAGTCGCGCGCGCGCGGCCAGATCAACAGGGTCAGGCGCTGGCGCGGCGCTGAAAGCGAGCGCAACGGCCTGCGCCCGACCCGCCTCGGCCACGACCTGCGCCAGGGGATTGACGCTGGTAACCACCCGGCGATGGTGCTCCAGCGTGCCCGAGGACACCCGGTCCAACTTGGTGAACACGATGCGTTGCGCCGCCGCGAGCTGCGCCGCGGCTTCGTCGAACGCCTCCACGTTCAACGCGCCGGTCTCGCAATCGTAGGTGCTCACCATGCCCACGCGCAAATCTCTCGCGCCCAGTTCCGGATCCGCCAGCGAGGCGATGATCGGACCCGGGCGCGACAAACCGCTGGTCTCCAGGACAATGCGCTTGAGCGGCGGGCGGCCAGTCGGCCGCGGCGCCTCCAGCATGGCGCCCACCGTATGCACCAGGTGGCTGCGCAAGGAACAACACACGCAACCGTTGGCCAGCAAGGTCATCGGGACACTCTCACTGCCATCGGCCACGATCACGCCATCCACTCCGATCTCACCCACTTCGTTGACGATGACCCCGGTTTCGCCCGCGCTATCCTGCCGCAGAAAATCCACCAGCAAGGTGGTTTTCCCGCTGCCGAGGAAACCGGAGAGAAGAATCAGATCAACGCCCATGCGGCGGCCCGTCCGGATCGCCCTCCCAGCTCCCCTTCACCAGTTCGCGCACGTCGGCCAGCAATTCGCCGACGTCGAAGACCAGGCCGGACTTGATCGTATAGCGCAGCGCGCGCTGCCATTCGACTTTGCCGCTGGCGTCATTCAGGCGCATGGCGCCGGTGCCGTACAGCAGTTTGAAATCTTCGAGCGGGTTCTGATCGAGCACCAGGAGGTCGGCGCGTTTTCCCACATCGACCGAACCCGTATCATCGCCAATTCCGAGCAATTCCGCGCCCAAGGAAGTTGCCGCCCGCAGCACTTCCAGGGGGTGGAAGCCGGCTTCCTGCAGCAATTCGAATTCGCGAATGAAACCAAAACCGAATATTTGAAAGATAAAACCCGAATCGCTGCCCGTGCATACCCGGCCACCCAGGTTTTTGTACTCGTTGATGAACTGCATCCACAAGCGGTAGTTTTGCTTCCATTCGATTTCGTTGGTGGTGCTCCAGCGATACCAGTAGGCACCGTGTCCACCACGCTGTGGCTGGAAGTATTTCCACACCGCATTCCAGGTGTATTCGTCGTGCCAGTCGGCACGACGCGCCCGCATCAGATCGCGGTTGGCATCATAGATGGTGAAAGTGGGCACGAACGTATGGCCCAGTTCGATGAACTTGTCCATGACTTCCTTCCACTTGGCGCTGCCCGGTTGAGCGGCCTGCATGAAAGTCTGACCGGCCAGGGCGAAGCGGAAGTATTCGTTGCCGTAGTTGTAGTCGGCGGGAAAGCTTTGCACGACGCGGTTTTCAAACAGCGCTTCAGGCAAACCGTAATAGTGTTCGGAACTGGTCAGCCCCCAGGTGGCCGACTTCAAGGCATTGACCCGGGTCACGGCCATTTGCGCGTGGTGACAGCCGGAACGCAAGCCCTCTTTGGCCGCCTCATCCAGCGCAGCCTGCATGATGGCCGGTGGCGCGCCGAAAAACTTGATGCCGTCGGCGCCGCGAGCCTTGATCTTGCGCACCCATTCCCGCGCCTGATCAGGTGTATGAATCGTCTTCACGCGATCGTTGACCGCCGGAAAATAAGCATGCGCGACAATACGCGGCGCAGCGATTCCGTGATTCGCCGAGGCTTCCTTCTGCTGCAGCGTATAGCCGAGGCCGTTCAAGGATCCCATCTCGCGGATCGTAGTGACCCCGTGCGCCAGCCATAACTTGTAAATATAGTCCGCGGGCGGCACGATGCCCGACATCGAGTGATAAGGCGTACCGATGTGCGCGTGCGAATCGACAAAGCCGGGCGTCACGTACCTGCCATGGCAGTCTATTTCGTGATCGCCCGGCGCCGGGCGGCGCTCGGGATTGATCGGCTGCTGCGGCGACCCAACGGCAATTAAGGCTGCGATACGCTCGTTTTCGACCACGATGTCGACCGGCCCCCAGGGCGGTGCCCCGGTGCCGTCGATAACCGTGGCGCCGCGCAGCACCAGGCGTTTGAACGGGCCGGCGCCGCGGTCGCGGCTGCTTGCCGCCGTCGCCGGATACCAGCCCTTGGCCGCATTCAGATCGCGCGACTCTTCTCCCGGAAGGGAATTGGCATAGGGATTGTCGGGTTTAGCCATGATGTTCCTTGCGTGGTTTCATTGTCGTCGTAAGCGAACTTGGCGCAAATCAGCACCTCAAGTTCACTTAATATCGTTGAAATGGATTGTGCCGCCTTTCATAACCAGTGGAATGTGCTCGCCCTGGCCCAGCAGACAGTTGATGTCCTTGTAGGGGTTGCCGTCGACTACGAGCACGTCCGCTATGGCGCCCGCCGTCAATCGCCCCAATTTGCCTTGCCTATTGAGCACTTCAGCGCCGATGAGCGTCGCGCTCTGAATTACCTCAAACGGCGAGAGCAATTCCGCACGGATACGGAACTCCTCGCTTTGCAAACGGTGCGAGGGTCCGAGCAAGTCGGTACCGAAGCCCATCTTCACGCCCGCGCGTTTGAAGATCCCGATCGATTCCAGGCCAGCCGCATGCACTGTGGCAATTTTCCCGACACTTTCGGGCGGCAGACCGTATTTGGCGCCTTCACTGGCCAGAGCCTCGTAGGTAACGAGCGTTGGCACCGCATAAGCGCCCTTCTCTGCCATGAGTTTGGCCACGCGTTCATCAATCAGGTTGCCATGTTCGATGGTGCGCACGCCCAAGCGTACGGCGCGTTCAATGGCTTCGGGCGTATACGAATGGGCCATGACGTAAGTCTGCCGGCCGCGCGCCTCATCCACAATGGCGCTGATCTCGTCTTCGGCATAGCCGAACGCGGCAACGGGGTCGGTAGGAGACGCAACGCCCCCGGAGGCCATGAACTTGATCTGGTCGGCGCCCATCTGCAATTCCTCGCGCACCGCGCGGCGCAGATTATCGACGCCATCCACGACGCGACCGATATCACCCGCGCGGAAGCAACAGCCGCAATAGCTCATGGGCCGCAGTTGGTCGGAACGCGGCCGCGGATCGCCATGCCCGCCGGTCTGACTGAGCGCACGACCCGAGATGAACAGGCGAGGTCCCACCACCGTGTTTTCTTCGACTGCGCACTTCAGGCCCCAACCGGCTCCGCCGGCGTCACGCAAGGTCGTGAAGCCACGGCGCAACATGGCAGCCATGATGGGCACGGCGCGCATCATTATCAGCGCATCGGGCAAGATGCCCTGCAAACTGACGTTCAACTGCGTTGCAGTCACGTGTCCGTGCAGATCGATCAGACCCGGCATGATGGTTTTTCCAGCGACATCGATGGTGCGCGCGCTGCCGGACTTCAACGGCTTGTCCGACACCTCTTTGATCATGCCGTCCTCGACCAGCACATCGTGACCCTGCAGCAGCTCGGCTTGCGTGGGGTCGAGTAATGCTCCATTCCTGAACAGCACTGCGCCCATCATTTCCTCCTAGGAATCAGCTCAAAAAATAGTCACGAGGCCATCGTCTTGACGTAGCGACGATGAATCAGCCAGCTCGAAAGCAAGGCCATGATCAATGTGGCCGTTACCAGTACCAGAGCCAGAGCCGAGCCAAACGGCCAGTTCGACACTTTCGTGATCTGGTCGTACAAAGCGGGAGCCATCATCGTAATGCCGGACCCGCCAAGCAACACCGGAGTTGCATAGGCATTCATGCTCAGAATGAACACCAGCATCGTGCCCGCCGCCACGCCGGGCGCAGCGATCGGGAGCACGATGCGCCGAAAGGTGGTGGGGAAACTGGCGCCCAGGTTCTGGGCAGCTTCTTCAACCGAAAAATCAATGCCTTCCAATACGCTTTGCAATGTCAGAATCAGATACGGCAAGACTATGGCGGTCGTACCCACGACAACGGCAAGCGGCGTATACAAAAGCCGGACCGGCTGATCGATTACTCCAAGCCATTGCATGACGAAATTGACAAAACCTGCGTTGCCCAGAATCACCATCCAGCCCGCGGCGCGCACGACGTTGCCGACCATAAGTGGAAACACCAGCAATATGATGAACAGGCTTTTATAGCGGCTTTGGGACTTGGCCAGAAAATACGCGACGGGAAAGCCCAGCACCAAAGCGAGCACCGTGCTGACCGCGGCCACGCCGACCGTATTGAGAAAGACCTTGCGATAGTATGGATCCTGGAAAAACTTGACGTAGCTCTCGAAGGTGAAGCCCTCGACCATCACCGACGAATCGAAATGATTGAAGCTGTAGCGAAAAAGCATGAATATCGGAACCACCATCACCATCAGCACGATGATCGACGCCGGAAACGCCAGGCTTGCGCCGAGTCGCCTGCCGTTGCGCAGGTTTCTTTCGGTTGGAGTCATACGCGTATTCCGCCCTATTCGGAAAAAAGGACGCAATCGCCCGCACGGAAGCATGCATGCACGCGCGTACCCGGTGCGGCCGGCCGTGCACCGGCAGCAGCACTGTTGGGCAGCTGACAGCCAATAAGCTCGCCGCTGTCCAGACGCACACGCACGTCGATGAGCGAGCCCAGATATACCGAGGAATCCACCACACCCGGCATCGCGTTCGGGCCAAGCGGTTCAGCCGACAAGATGATGCGTTCCGGCCGTACGCCGACTTGAGTCGCGGCGGCGCCGGAACCTTCGATCGCCAGCGCAAGCTTGTTCTCGGTCACGAATCGACCAGGCGATTCGACGTGACCGGCAAAAATATTCATCTTGCCGAGAAAATTCGCCACGAAAAGATTCGCCGGCTTTTCATACAGGACTTCGGGGAACCCCACCTGCTGCACTTTGCCGTCATGCATGATGGCCATGCGATCGGAAATTGCCAGCGCTTCTTCCTGGTCGTGAGTCACGAAGATCGTCGTCAAACCGAGGCGACGCTGCAAAGCGCGGATCTCTTCACGCACCTCCGAACGCAGCTTGGCATCCAGATTGGAGAGCGGCTCATCGAGCAGGAATACTCTCGGCTCAATCGCCAATGCGCGTGCGATCGCCACGCGTTGCTGCTGGCCTCCGGATAACTGGCGTGGATAACGATCGCGCAGCTCACTCATGCGCACCATATCGAGCACTTTGCCGATGCGTTTATCGCGCTCGGCGGAGGGCACCTTGTGCATTTCAAGACCGAACGCCACGTTCTCGCCAACCGTCATATGGGGAAACAAGGCATATCCCTGAAACACCATTCCGGTATTGCGCTTATGCACCGGCACATTGGTAACATCATCCTCACCGATGCGGATGGTGCCCGCAGTGGGTTCAGTGAAACCCGCAATCATGCGCAATGTCGTGGTCTTGCCACATCCGCTTGGGCCGAGAAACGCCACCAGTTCGCCATCGGCGATCTCCAGAGAGAAATCGGAAACGGCCACCGAGGCGCCAAATTGCTTTTTGAGCCTGTCAAGAGAGACTTTTGCCATTTTCTAAACCACCTGGCTGAGTTTTACGAAACGGTCGGTCACCAGCATGATGATGCCCAATAAGAGAATCTGCACCGCCGATACCGCGGCAATTGTCGGATCGAGCTTGAATTCGAGGTACTGCAGGATGGCGATCGGCAGCGTGGTGCGCCCCGGCCCGACCAGGGCAAGCGAGAGCTCCAGATTTTCGAACGACACTATGAAGCTGAAAAGGGACGCGGCAACGATGGCGGGCCGAAGCATGGGCAGGGTCACGCGCATGAATGCCACGCGGCCGTTGGCGCCCAGATTCCGTGCAGCCTGTTCGATGGCGGGATCCAGTCCCTGCATGCTGGCCGACACCAGGCGCACCGTCCATGGAATCGTGAGGCACATGTGTGCGATGACCAGACCGCCGTAAGTGCCGACGATTCGCATATCCAATAGGTTCTCGAGCTGCAGGTAAGCCAGATAGATGCCGAGGCCGGCAACAATGCTCGGGATCAGCAGGGGCGAAAGTAGCAGCGTGTTGACCGGGCGATTTCCGCGGAAGCGATAACGAACGATGCCCAGTGCAGCGAGAACGCCCAGGACAACACCGCATACCGCTGCCAGGGCCGCGACCTGCAAACTGGTGATGAATCCATTGACAAACGCCGGGTCGGTCAATGCCTTTTTATACCAGCCGAAGGTGTGGCCGGAGGGCGGAAAGAAAAGGATTGTGTCTTCGAAGAAGCTGAGCCAAACCACAAAGATGAGAGGGGACAGCATGAAGAGGTACATCAAAACGACGAACAGGCGATGAAAGCACCTGGCCCAGGGTATATGCACGCGAGAGATCCCTGCCCTTGCGCCTCCCGTGTCAGCTAAGGGTGTAGTGATAGTGTCCAACAGGTTTCCTTGTCACAACGATCGTGCCCGGCAATAAAGTTCACGCCGCGCACCGTCGGATACATAGCAAAATGATTCCCTTCGATAATCTCGCTCCCGCCATCTTCCGCATCTTCTCTCGCCGGCCCGCTCGCAGGCCATCAGCATAATCGAATTTTTGCCGGAGCTGTGCCAATGCTAATGCGACAGAGACATCAATTTAAGGTCCCCGCCGGCCGCGGCGGTGTTGACGGTGTACACCCGCTCCGTCGCAAATCTCGGCAGGTAATGTGGCCCGCCCGCCTTCGGACCGGTGCCCGACAAGCCTTCTCCGCCGAATGGCTGCGCGCCCACCACCGCGCCTATCATGTTGCGATTGACATAAACGTTGCCGGCCGCAGCGCGGCTGCGAATGAACTCGGCGCGCGCGTCTATGCGCGTGTGGATTCCCAGCGTAAGTCCGTAGCCGGTGGAGTTGATGTCTTCGATCACCTGTTCCAGGCCGGCGATGGCGAATCGCGCGACGTGCAGCACCGGACCGAAGCGTTCGCCCGGCAGATCGGCAATGGAGTTGACTTCGAACGCGATGGGTGCGATGAAGTAGCCTGCCGCCGGTACAGGCCCAGCCTCGGCGATCGGCTCGCCGCGGGTCCGCAGCCCGGCGATATACTCACGCAGTATTGCTTCGGCCGCAGCATCGATGACCGGGCCCACGTCGGTCACCGGGTCGGCCGGATCGCCCAGTCTCAGCGTCTGCATCGCCCCGCGCAACATTTTCAACACCACGGGCGCGATCTCGTCCTGGAGATAGAGCATCCGGAGCGAACTGCAGCGCTGGCCCGCCGAGCGAAAGGCGCTGGCGATCACCGCATCGACCACCTGCTCCGGCAACGCGGTCGAGTCCACGATCATCGCATTCAAGCCGCCGGTTTCGGCGATGAATGGCGCGATAGGTCCATCCTTTTCGGCCAGCGTGCGCTGAATATGCCGTGCGCTTGCGGTGGAACCGGTGAAGACCACGCCGGCGATGCGCTCGTCTGCAATCAACGCCTGCCCCACCGATTCGCCCGGGCCCGGCAGTAGATGGAATACGTCGCCGGGCACGCCTGCCTGGAGAATCAACTGGGCCAGGCGAAAAGCGGTAAGCGGCGTTTGCTCGGCGGGCTTGGCCACAACGGTGTTGCCCGCAACCAATGCGGCGGCAACCTGGCCGATGAAAATCGCCACCGGAAAATTCCACGGGCTGATGCAGACGAACACGCCGCGGCCGTGCCAGCTGAGCGCGTTGCTCTCGCCCACGGTACCGGGCAGCGCCAGCGGCCGCCCGAAGCGCTCGCGCGCCTGCCCGGCATAGTAGCGGCAGAAATCGACGGCTTCGCGCACATCGGCGAGAGCGTCGGGTAAGGTTTTACCGGCCTCCCATACACACAGCGCCATGAGTTCGTGCAGATGGTGTTCGAGCAAATCGGCGAGCCTATCCAGGCGATCCGCACGCTCTGCCACGGCGGTCCGCGCCCAGCGCTTGCGCCCGCCAAAAGCGGCGTCCAGTGCGAGCTGCGCCGCGGCCGGATCCGCGTCGATGACTGTGCCAATCGCGACATCGGGACGTGCCGGCGAATACACGCGACGGGCTTCGCCAGGCTGTGGCAAACCGTTGATGAGCGGCGCCGCAGACCATGAGCGGCGTGCGCGCGCAACATCCTGCCTGACGCGATCGAGGGTGGCCGCATCGGACAGGTCGTATCCCTTGGCATTCAATCGCTGCGGCATATATATATCTCCGGGTGGGGGCAAGCGGGTGCGTGTTGTTTCGACTCCGGCGTCCAGACAGGCCATGTCCGACGCAATCAGGGTACCGGCGAAGCGCAAATTCGCGGCCTGGTGCACGAACGAAGTGTTGGCACCGTTTTCCAGCAGCCGGCGCACGAGGTAGGCGAGCAATTCCTGTTGCCGACCCACCGGCGCGTAGATGCGCACCGGCAATTGCGAATGCCGGGTCGCAAGCGCCTCCTGCAGCGATTCGCCCATACCGTGCAAGCGCTGGAATTCGAAACTGGGCCCTCCACTCTCGTCGGCATTCGGCCCGGCCAGCGCCAGCACGCAGGCTGCACTCACCGGGTTGTGCGTCGCGAACTGCGGGTACACGAGGTCGCGATTGTCGAGCAGCATGCGGGCGCAGGCGAGGTAGGAAAGATCGGTCAGCGCCTTGTCGGTGTACACCGGATAGGCATCGAGGCCGAGCTCCTGCGCCCGCCGGACCTCGCCATCCCAGTAAGCGCCCTTGACCAGGCGCACCGAGACCGATGCGCCGCCGTGCACACGCCTTTCGCGCGCCGCCGCCAGCACCGTCTCGATTGCCTGTGGCGCATTCACCTGATAAGTCTGTACCACGAGCCCAAGGCCCGGCCACGCTGCGAGTTCGGAATCTCGGCTCAGGGCCGCAAACAGATCGAAGTGCAGCGCGAGCCGCTCGGACTCTTCGGCGTCGATGGTGAGTCCGATACCGGCTTCGGCCGCCGCCAGACACAGGGAGCGCAGCCGCGCGAGCAATTCGACTCGCACGAGCGGATACTGCGCGGCCTCGTAGCGCGGATGTACGGCCGAGAGCTTGATCGACACGCCTGATCGGTAACGCAGCTCGCCCCCGCCATCGACGGCGGCGCTTCCCACGGCGCGCACCGCCTCGAAATAATGCGCCAGATTGCGTTCGGCGTCCTCATCCGTGCGCGCACCCTCGCCCAGCATGTCGAAGGAAAAACTCTGGCGCATTGGTGCGGAAGACTCGCGCTGCGAGCGCGACAGAGCCTCCTCTATGGTCCCGCCGTAGACGAACTGGCGCGCAAATACGCCGAGAGCGGCGTGTGCCAGCGGTCGCGCCGCGGCCTGAGCAAGCGGCATGGACAATCCGGGCAGGCGGGCGAGCAGCGCGCGCTGATTCCCCGCATCCGGCGTACGCGGCAGCGCTTCGGCCAGCCTGAACAAGGACTCGCCCAGCGGCGTGTCGATTGGGAATAGCCCGAGCCAGCGCTGCACGTCCAAGAGCGGCATGCGCCTGGAGAGCATCGCTGTCATTAGCTCGCCCGCAAGGGCCACCGCCTTCGGGCGCCACGCATCGAGCGGTGCGAGCCGTGCGCGCAAGTCCGCCGCGGCAACGCGTGCTCCGGGCGCTCCGAGGCGGGACGGTTCCTGCAAATCGGTCGGAGTGTTCATGGGAAAGCGGCATTGTTTGAAATCGATTTGAATAATCTTCTTCAAATACCAATACTTTGTATGTAAGAATCGCTTCTATGCCGAATATCGTTCGCAGGAAGCCATCAAGACCCGAGCAGCGCCGAAAGAAGTTCGGTGATCTTGACCGCATCGACAAACTGCTTCTGCGCGCGCTTCAAGCAGACGGCCGTATCGCCAACGTCGATCTGGGCGAAAAAGTTCACCTTAGCCCGGCGGCGTGCCTGGAGCGGGTGCGCGCGCTCACCGAGAGCGGCTTCATACGCGGCTTCCACGCCTCGCTCGACCCGGTCGCGATCGAGGCTGGTCTGCTGGTGTTCGTGCAGGTGGTGCTCGAGCGCACAACGCCCGAGGTGTTCAACGTGTTCAAGGCGGCGGTGCAGGTGCGACCGGAAATTCTCGAGTGTCACATGGTAGCCGGCGGCTTTGACTACCTGATGAAGGCGCGCGTGCGCGACATGCGCGCCTACCGCGAATTCGTCGCGCAGGCGGTATGGTCGCTGCCTGGCGTGCGGGAAACGCACACCTACGTGGTCATGGAAGAAGTGAAGGAAACATTCGAATTGCAGGTTCGCTAGGCGTGCTCCCCTAGATTTCGCCCCTGGGGTCGCGCGCCAACAACTGCTCCACCGCCTCGCGTGGCGAAACCCTGCCGAACAGGACTGCGCACACCGCCCGGGTGATCGGCATCTCCACGCCAAGCTGCAGCGCGCGCGTCTCGACTGCGGCCGCGGTGTGGACGCCTTCGGCCACATGGCCCAGCTCGCGCAGGATGTCGTCCAGTTTCTTGCCCCGCGCCAGCGCGAGGCCCACCTGGCGGTTGCGCGACAGGTCTCCGGTGCAGGTCAGGATCAGATCGCCGGCCCCGGTAAGTCCGGTGAAGGTCTCGGGACGACCTCCCAGTTTCACCCCCAGGCGCGTGATTTCGGCCAGTCCGCGGGTGATCAGGGCCGCGCGGGCGTTGGCGCCCAATCCCAGGCCGTCGGCGATCCCGGTGGCGATGGCCATGACGTTTTTTACCGCACCCCCGATCTCCACCCCGGCGATATCGGTGCTGAAGTAGACGCGCAGTCGCGGGCCGTTCAGGGTGCGGGCCGTGGCTTCGCAAAAACCGGCATCGGCGGAAGCGAGCGTGAGCGCGGTGGGCAGCCCGCGCGCCACCTCGAGCGCGAAGCTTGGCCCGGACAGAACGCCGCAAGCGCTGCCGGGAGCCAGCACTTCCGCGGCAATCTGATGCGGCAGTTCAGCGCTTTGCGGCTCGAAGCCCTTGCACAGCCACACTACCGGCTTTTGCGTGGGCGCGAGCCTGACCAGCATGTCGCGCAGCGCCACGGTCGGGGTCGCCACCAAGACGAGTTCAGCGGCGGCGATGGCAGCGGTAAACTCGGCCTCGATCGTGAGCTGTGGCGGCAGTTCGATTTCGGGCAGGTAGCGCTGGTTGCGGCGGTCGGCCGCAATGGCACGGCATTGCCCGGGGTCATGCCCCCAGAGCACTGTCTGGTACCTGGCGCTGAGGCTGACTGCTATCGCCGTGCCCCAAGCGCCTGCGCCGAGTACGGTAATCTTCATGATTTCTCGCTGCGGATCGACGCGCTAAGCCGTCACAGTCCCCAGACCTGGTTCGTGCGCACGAATCCGGTCTGGCCGTCGCGGTGGCGCACCTTCACCCAAGGACCTACTCCGAGTTCGGCGATTTCCAGCGCCACGCCCTTGCGCGCCTGGAACACTGTCGGCGCGCCCTCTTCAGCCCTTTGATGCACATCCGCCAGCGTCACGATCACCACCACCGTACGCGAGTCGGACAGGAACTTTTTCTCCACCCAAGAGAGATCGCCGGCCAGATCGCGCACCTTGGTCCAGTTGTCGACCTGGACAATGACCTCGACCGGATAGAGCCTGCTCGCTACGAACAGCTTGTTTGCCTTGACCGAGGGCGCATCGTACATAGTCGCGGCATTCTCGCCGATGGAGCGGAACTCCCCCGCCAACGCAGCCGGGGCGGAAAACAGCAGAAACAGAAGGAATATGCGACGCATGCGCTTGCTCTTAGTGCGTGATCTCTATTTTTGGCGCAGCCTGTTCCTGGGCCTGCTGCAGGCGTTGCAGGTAAATCGCCTCGAAATTCACCGGCGCCAGATACACAGGGGGAAATCCGGCGCGGTTGATGACGTCGGACACGGTCTCGCGCGCATACGGAAAAATGATGTTCGGGCAGGCGGTGGCGAGCAGAGGCTCTAGATCCGTATCCGGCACGTTGCGGATCTGGAAAATGCCGGCTTGCGCCACCTCCACCAGAAACATCGTCTTCTCGCCCGCCTTTGCCGTTACCGTGGCCGTCAGCACCACCTGATACAGGCCCTCGCCTATCGCCGAGCCCTCGTTATGCAGCTGCACATCCACCTGCGGCTGCTCGCCCGACAGGAATACGTCCGGCGCATGCGGGATCTCCAGCGACAGATCCTTTACATAGATCTTCTCGATGCCGAATATCGGCTGCTGCTGCGGTTCGTTCATTTGGATTCCAGTGGTTAAAGGAGGGTGCTGCTGTCTTCAGGTCTGGCCGCTCAGCAGCAGCTCGAGCTTGCCGGCGCGATCGAGAGCCGCCAGATCGTCGAATCCGCCGACATGAACCTCGCCGATATAGATTTGCGGTACGGTGCGCCGGCCGGTCTTTTCCATCATCTCGTTCCGAAGCGCGGGTTCGAGGTCGATGCGGATCTTGTCAATCTCGGTGACACCCTTGGATTTGAGCAGCATCTCGGCGCGCTGGCAATAAGGGCAGACGCCGGTGCTGTACATGCTGATCTTGGGCATAAGAACCTGTTTCAATATGAGGGGATACCTCCCCTCATGCTCCCCTGAATTGGCCCGTTGCAAAATTCATTTTGCAACGGGTTCTAAGTGCCTTTATTTCTGCACCGGCAGACCCGCCTGTTGCCAGGCTGCAAAGCCGCCGCTCAGATTTGAAACATTGGAAAAACCACACTTGCGCAGAACTGACGCAGCCGCGCTTGATCGATTGCCGGTCGCACAATAGACTATTACAGGCTTGTCCTTGAATTTCTCGATGTCGCCGATGCGCGCCTCGATCTGCGACAAAGGCAGCCCGCGCGCGTTAAGTATGTGCGACTGCGCATATTCGGCCTGCTCGCGCACGTCCACCACCAGCGCATCCTGCCGGTTGATCAACTGCGTCGCCTCCAGCGTATTGACCGAGGGACCGCCCGCGCCGCGCCGCACCAGCGGCCAGACCAGCATCGCGCCGCTGACGAATGCGACCGCGATGAGAAAAATATTGTCCATTACAAATTTCACGCCCGCTCCTGATGTTTGGCCGGAATAGCAAAGGAAATTTCATCCTGAGGCAGTCCATTCACGGTTTTGCACAAAGGAATATTATAAAATATTCGCCAGCTCATCGTACGGAAAAAAAGGGATCGCAATGAAAACAGTCGTTCTGCTCAGGCACGGCGAGTCCGTCTGGAACAAGGAAAACCGCTTCACTGGCTGGACCGACGTCGATTTGACCGAAAAAGGCGTTGCAGAAGCAAAAAGGGCAGGCGAACTCTTGCGCGATGCCGGTTTCGTGTTCGACCTGGCTTACACCTCGGTGCTCAGGCGCGCGATCAGGACGCTTTGGCTAACGCTGGAGCAACTCGACCTGATGTGGATACCGGTGACGCATTCCTGGCACCTGAACGAGCGCCACTACGGCGCGCTACAGGGCCTCAACAAGGCCGAAACGGCGGCCAGGTTCGGTGACGAGCAGGTGCTCGCCTGGCGGCGCAGCTACGATATCCCTCCGCCCGCACTCGCCCAAAACGATACGCGCTACCCCGGCAGCGACCCGCGCTATCGCGGGCTCGCTACCAGCCAGATCCCGTTCACCGAATGCCTCAAGGACACCGTGGCGCGTGTACTGCCTTACTGGAACCAGTCTATCGCCCCGGAAATCAGGGCTGGAAAGCGCGTCCTCATCACCGCGCACGGCAACTCGCTGCGGGCGCTGGTGAAGTACCTCGACAAGGTAAGCGATCAGGACATCGTCGGCCTCAATATCCCCACCGGCGTGCCGCTGGTATACGAACTGGACGACGTCCTCAAGCCCATCCGCCACTACTATCTTGGCGATCAGGCCGAAGTCGAAAAAGCCATGCAAGCCGTGGCCGGCCAGGGGAAGGCGAAGACTTGAATCTGCGGCGGAGGCGGCCGACGAGGCAGCGGATCCGCTTTGGTTTCCTCCGCGTCCTCAAGCCTCATTTGAAAATGAGGGGATACATCCCCTCATGCTCCCCTAGATCAGAGGCCATTTCGGTAAATCTGAAATGGCCTCCTAAGACCCTCCGCGGAGCCGGATTATTTCTGGCTTTGGCGCTCATAGGCGCAAATCCGGCGCACTCCGCCGACCAGGCGGAGCTGGACGCTTTGCACAGCCGCATCGAAACGCTAAAAAACAATCTGGCTGGCGCCGAGGAGAATCGATCGGAGGCAAGCGATGCGCTGCGCGCTTCGGAACACGGCGTGTCGGAGGCCAATCGCGTGCTGCACAACATCGGCTTGCAGCAACGCTCGGTGCGGGCCGATCTGATCCGCGTGGACGGGCAGACACGGGTGCTGGAAGCGAGCATCGCCGCGCAACAGAGCCAGCTTGGACGGCTATTGGCCATGCGCTACGCCTCCGGTCAGCAGGACTATCTGAAACTGCTCTTGTCCGGACGCGACCCCAATCAGACCGCGCGCGACCTGCACTATTACAGTTACATCTCGCGCGCCCAGGCCGATTTCATCCGCGCCTTGCGCAATAACCTCGCCGGACTGGCGCAACTCGCGCGCGAAGCGCGCGACAAGGGCGCCGAATTGGCCGGGCTGGAGGCGCAGCAGCGCGAAGGCCGCAAGGAACTGCTGGCACAGCAGGCTGAACGGCGCAAAGTACTCGCCAGGTTGGCGACGCAAATCCGTTCCCAGCACCGCGAAATAAAATCATTGCAGCGCGACGAAGCGCGCCTGTCACGCCTGGTCGAGGAACTGGCAAAAGTGATCTCACCGAGAGCACCCGGGCGGCGCAATGAGAAACTGCCCGAGTCGGGTCGCGACGCCGGCGTGTTCGCCGCGCTCAAAGGCAAGCTCAGGCTGCCGACACGCGGGGAACTAATCAACCGCTTCGGCACTCCACGTAGTGACAGCGGTCTGAGCTGGAAGGGCTTGTTCATCCGCAGCGCCAGCGGCCAGGAGGTGCGTGCGGTCGCAACCGGCCAGGTGGTGTTTGCCGAGTGGATGCGGGGGTTCGGGAATCTGATGATCATCGATCACGGCCAGAGCTACCTCACCATATACGGCAACAACGAGGCGCTGCTGAAACAGGTGGGTGATACCGTCAGGACCGGCGATACGGTAGCTACAGTCGGCAATAGCGGCGGCAATCCGGATTCCGGTTTATACTTCGAAATCAGGCATCAAGGCAAAGCCTTTGATCCGTTGCGCTGGGTATCTTTGAAGTAGAAGGGTGGAGCGGTAAATGAAAAGCAAGTTACAGAAGGTCGGTCTGCTGCTGCTGGGTGCCCTGGCAGGGGTGCTGCTGTCCCTCAATTTTTCGGCGATCGCCCAGAAAGAGGGCGCCCGCTCTCCGCTCCCGGTCGAGGAACTGCGCTCGTTCGCCGAGGTATTCGGCGCGATCAAGAGCAATTACGTCGAGCCGGTCGAGGACAAGAAGCTCATATCCGAGGCGATCAACGGCATGCTTACCGGCCTGGATCCGCACTCCGCTTACCTCGACAGCGACGCCTACCGCGAACTGCAGGTCGGCACGCAAGGCGAATTCGGCGGCTTGGGCATCGAGGTCGGCATGGAGGACGGCTTCGTCAAGGTCGTTTCCCCGATTGAAGACACCCCGGCCTTCCGCGCCGGCATCAAGCCCGGCGACCTGATCATCAAACTGGACGAAACACCGGTGAAGGGAATGAGCCTGAACGACGCGGTGAAGCGCATGCGCGGCAAACCCAAGACCACGATCAAGCTCACCGTGCTGCGCAAGGGCGAAACCAAGCCGCTGGAATTCACCCTGGTGCGCGAGGTGATCAAGGTGCAAAGCGTGAAGTCGAAGGTGATCGAACCGGGCTACGGCTACCTGCGCGTGGTGCAGTTCCAGGAGCGCTCCGGTGAAAACATGGTGCGGCACATCAACACGCTTTACAAGGAAGGCCAGCTGAAAGGCCTGGTGCTGGACCTCAGGAACGACCCGGGCGGATTGCTCAACGGCGCGGTCGGCATCTCCGCGGCGTTCCTTCCGCCCAAGGCGATCGTGGTCACGACCGACGGTCGCACGGAGGACGCCAAGCGCAAGTACGTCGCCAGCACCGAGGACTATCTGCGCGGCGGCAGCGAAGATTATCTGAAGCTCCTGCCGGCCGCGATCAAGACCGTGCCCATGGTGGTGCTGGTAAATGGCGGCTCGGCCTCGGCCTCTGAAATTGTGGCGGGCGCGCTGCAGGACCACAAGCGCGCCTTGATCATGGGCACCCAGACTTTCGGCAAGGGCTCGGTACAGACCATCATGCCCCTGGGCAACAACACCGCGATCAAGCTCACCACCGCGCGTTACTACACGCCGAGCGGCCGCTCGATCCAGGCCAAGGGCATCACGCCGGACATCGTCGTCGAAGAACCCGGCAGCGAGAGCCGCGTGTTTCTGCGCGAAGCGGATCTCGACAAGCATCTGGCCAACGACAAGGACAAGGCGGCCGGCGCCAAATTGGCCAAACCAGCGGCACAGACTGGCGCCAAGCCGAAGAACGGGAACGGCGACGAAACGCCTCCCAAGCCCATTGAGTTTGGCTCGGATAAGGACTTTCAGCTTTCCCAGGCCATGAATATGCTGAAAGGCCTGCAGATCATTCAGAAAAACTAGGGAGGGGCGAGCAGAAAGGAGGGAGGCCTAACCTCCCCGGCCCATCTCCCGGCCCCTCTTAGCTCCCTCTTTCCTCTCCAGCATGAACGACAACCAGCTGCTGCGCTACAGCAGGCATATCCTGCTGCAGGAGATCGGCATCGAGGGCCAGGAAAAGCTGCTGGCCGCACATGCATTGGTGATCGGCGCCGGCGGCTTGGGGTCCCCCGCGGCGATGTATCTCGCCTCGGGCGGCGTCGGCCGCATCACGCTTGCAGACGGCGATTCAGTCGATCTCACCAATCTGCAGCGCCAGATCCTGCATACCACGGCAGCGGTAGGCCGGGCAAAAGCCTACTCGGGCAAGGACACGCTGGCGCAACTCAACCCGGAAGTCGAGGTTGCGGCGATCTCCGAACGCGTGGAAGGCGAAAGACTGGCCCAACTCGTCGCGAGCGCCGACGTCGTGCTCGACTGCTCCGACAATTTCGCCACCCGCCATGCGGTCAATCGCGCCTGCGTGAAATACCGCAAACCGCTGGTATCGGGAGCGGGCGTGCGCTTCGACGGGCAGGTCAGCGTGTTCGACCTGCGCCACAGCGAGGCTCCCTGCTACAACTGCCTGTTTCCGGAAGACACCGAACCGGAGGAGACGCGCTGCGCGGTAATGGGGGTGTTCGCGCCGCTCACCGGCATCATCGGCGCCGTGCAGGCGGCGGAAGCCTTGAAGCTGCTTGCCGGCGCGGGAGAGTCGCTCAACGGCCGCTTGCTGCTGCTCGAGTGCCTGAGAATGGAGTGGCGCTCGGTCAGGCTGTCCAAGGATCCGGCATGCAAGGTCTGCTCCACCTAGCGGTCCAGTTTTCCTAGCCCAGCAGCATCGGTCCCTGCTTCTGCCACAACTCCGTCGGCAGGCGCTTGAAGCCGCTCTTGGCGTACTGGTGCCAGCGGCCGGTGATGTAGGCGAGCATCAGGTTGGCCTGAGCGGTGACATCGGCGTCCTTGTCGATCTCCCCCTGCGTCGCCGCCAGCCGCAGCGATTGCTTCAGCGTCGCCTCCAAGCGATCGTGCAACTGGTTGATGCGCGTCTGCAAGCGAGCGTCCTCGTTCACCAGGGCATCGCCGATGAGCACGCGTGTCATGCCCGGGTTTTTTTCGGCAAAAGACAGCAGCATGGCGGCGATGGCGTGGGCCTGTTTCAGGCCGCTGTCCTGCTCCGTGCTGATTTTGTTGATGAGGCCGAACACCGTCTCCTCAACGAAGCCGATGAGACCCTCGTACATCTGCGCCTTGCTGGCGAAGTGGCGGTAGAGCGCGGCTTCAGATACATCGAGCCGGGCGGCGAGCGCGGCAGTGGTGATTTTTTCACCCTTGGGGGCCTCGAGCATCTCGGCCAGCACTTGCAGGATCTGGTTCTTGCGTTCGCCGGATCGAGTTGCCATGCTGCCCTCCGTGAATTTGCGGATGTACGCGGATTCTAGCCTATGCGGTTGGTAAGCGCTAACCTTTTTAGAGGCCGAGGCGCCCCAGCAGGCGCGGCAGGGCAAGCACCGAGGCCGTCTTGACGTCGACATAGGCCGGTGTGCGCGGCTCGCGCGTTACCCACACGGTCTTCATGCCCAGGCGTTTGGCCGGGCGCAGGTTATCGCGGCTGTCCTCCACCATGACGCAGCGCGAGGCGATCAGGCCGTGGGTGCGCAGCAGGCTGTGGAACGCGGCGAGCGAAGGCTTGGGCTGATACCCGGTGGACTCTATGCTGTGCACGGCATCGAATTGGCCCTCGATACCCATCATCTGCAGCACGGCACGGGCGTACTGGCGCGGCGCGTTGGAAAGGACCAGCTTCCTGCCCGGCAGACGGCGCAGCATGGCGGCAAGTCCGCGCTCGTACACCACCATGTTGGACAGATCGGGAAAAGCATGCGTCTCGCGCAGGAAATGCTCTGGATCGGTGCCGTGATGGCGCATCATCCCGAGCAGGGTGGCACCGTAGCTGCGCCAGTAATGCGCGCGCAGCTTGCCGGCGTCTTCTTCGGTCAGCTCCAAGTGCTGCTGCAGATAAGCGGTCATGCTGCGATTGATATGCGGGAAGATATGCGGCGACGCGTTGTGCAGGGTGTTGTCCAGGTCGAAAACCCAGGTAAGCCTTGTTGGCATTGTTGCTCATCCATCCTAGAATTGCCGCATGCGGCTCACGCGAAACTTCTCACTCGAACAACTGATCTATTCCGAAACCGCGGAGCGCGAGCGCGTCGACAACACCCCCGGCCCGGACATCATCAAGAACCTGCGGCTGCTGGCCAAAGGTCTGGAACAGGTACAGATCCTGACCGAGTTCCCGCTGGAAATCTCCAGCGGCTACCGCTCGCCCGAACTCAACCGGCGCGTCGGCGGCGCAAAAACCTCCCAGCACACCCAGGGACAGGCCGCCGATTTCACCTGCGCCGAATTCGGGCCGCCGGTGGATATCATCAAAGCCATCCGCGCCTCCGATATCGATTTCGATCAATGCATCCTGGAGTACGCGAAATGGGTGCATATCTCCTTCAGCAAGACGCCGCGCGGCAAAGTGCTGACGATTTACGATCCCAAGGAAGGTTATTTCGACGGCCTGCGGGATAAAGGCGGCAAACAAATAGCGTAAGGGAGCGTGAAATTACAAACATACCAATTTAGGATAGATGGTTATATCCCACCA
>ERZ1292630.915-Hain-H41-02um-R3-915-length-29781-cov-8_pt1 | contig 29781 bp, 8 predicted proteins | sample MGYA00564408_ERZ1292630 | MGnify/ENA primary metagenome ERZ1292630 (study PRJEB36523, sample SAMEA6512641) | groundwater metagenome | collected 2019-01-08 | study: AquaDiva: Metagenomics assemblies of 32 groundwater samples
CACAGAACCGAGATCGCAATCGGCTGAACCCATCCGCTCCTCTTCTACCAACTCCGCGGCACCCTCGACATTCGTCGTTAGTACAGTAGTAGTCGTATTAGTGCCCATCTCAGTGTGTGCTGGTACCCCGGTGGTCCAAGGCGTTGTGTCGTGGGGAAAGAACTTTTTGCATCGATGGACCTTGGCACATCACCCCACTCGCGTGACATTACAATCGTAGCGTCATTTGTTTTCTTAACGACGAAGGAGGGGGAAGGCCAAGACGCATCCAGAATGTTCAAGCTGCAAAACTCACCCTGGGCCCTCATCGAACGTGCGACCGAGGCCACGGAGCAACGAAGCGACGCAGCCGCGCAATTGCAAATTGAGACGCTGTTTTGCGTGGGAAATGGGAGTCTCGGCGTGCGTGGATCGCTCGAGGAAACCGGCGTGACGAAGTCATCCTCGTCCCGACCGGCGACGTTCATGAATGGGGTCTACGATGAGCGTCCCATCCGCTACCCCTATTCACACTACGCCGCGTCTCAGAGCAACACGGAGTGCTTCGTGGTACCCGTGCCGCAGGCCACCGGCATGGATCTATGGGTTGGAAATGATTTGTTTTCGTTGGATGCCGGGAGCGGGGGGCAATGCCTCGGTTCTGAACGAGTGCTGGACATGCAGTCCGCTGAACTGCGGCGAAGCGTGCTTTGGTCCTCACCAACTCATCTCATCGCCACCGCGTCGTTGTCGTCGGCCACGTCGTCCAACGGCTCGAACACCCCTGTGAATACGACGACCATCCCGCCGTCCCAGTACCCCCCGCCGCCGCCGCCGGCCTCACCCATAACGGGTTTAGCTGCAATGCCCGGAAGCCGATGGCCGTCTGCTATGTCGCCCCCGAACGACGGCGTCTCACCACAGCTGCCGCTAACGCCGTCTGTAATCGCCACGGCGTTTCTTGGTGATAGCGCCGCCGCAAACCAGACTGGCAACCCGTGCTCGCCCGACGCCTGCGCCGCGGCGGAAGTTCTCATCCAGACTCGCCGTTTTGCATCCATGACCATCGCAAATTGTGTGGTTCAGCAGTACAGCGTGACTGCCAACCCGAAGCTTACCCAGCCGATTCAAGTGCGACTGGCATCTCACGTACATTCGCCGGACTATTTTTCGAACGGGGCGGATACGTTTAAGAGCGCGACATCCACGCCCCCACCACCTGCGCCTGGCCGGGGAAGCAGCAGCGGGGAAAGAGACGTTTCTTCACCTACGGGTGTGGGTTCGTTTTCTCACTTAGCCATGGAGGTGCGGACCTTGTGCAGCGGACTGTCCATCCGGTGCCTCGTGGCCAACACTGCGGTTGTGTCGACAGCAACCAACAGCAATTCAAACTCTGGCGCTTCGAACGCGGCTGCCTCGTCGCCGACCGGGCAGGGAAAATTGTCAACCACTCCTTTGTGCACCAGCCTCGTGGACCGCCACAACTCAACTGGTTTGCTCTCTACTTCCTGGACGCCCGGTCGCGTCGCGGTGTCACAAACAGCCGGATCTTTCGGCGGTGCTGCCTTGGCGCCTTCAGCCGGTGGTGCGCGAGGTCAACCTCCGACATCCAGCACAGATGCATCGCAGCAGCCAGCCTATGCCATCCTCGCGAACCGGCATCGCGTCGCCGACGATGAATCCATCGCCACCGCAGAGTTCGAGGTTCGATTAAACCCTGGGCAGACCGTTACGCTCACCAAGTACGCGATCTACGTGACAACGGCGCAAGATGGGCAACGGGAAGATTTAGAAGATGCCGCGAAGCAGAAGCTCGCCGACGTCGTGGCGCTTGGCTTCGACACGGTGGCGTCGCGACACGTCTCGTTCATGCAGCAGTTCTGGTCGCGATCCGACGTCTGCATAAGCGGCTGCCTGGACGATCAATGTGCCATCCGACTCAACATGCTTCACTTGCTCATGTCCGCCGGACGCACCAAAGGCACGAATATCGCCGCAAAGGGCCTCACGAGCGACGCGCTCGGCGGGCACGTTTCGTGGGACAGTGAGGGCTTCGTGTTCCCTTTCTTCGTGTTTAACTTCGAACCGGTCGCGCGGCAAATGATCCAGTTCCGCATCGACACCCTCAAAGAGGCCATGGACCGGGCCGCCGATCTGCATTTACCGCGAGGCGCCATTTACCCGTTCCGCACGATCAACGGCACGGAGTGCCACGCGTCGACGACGCCATCGCTGCGATTGCATATGAACGCGGACATCGCCCTCGCGATTCAGCTCTTTGAGGCGGTCACGGGAGACGCGGGATTGATGGCCACGGGGGGCGGGGCCAACGTGGTGATGGCGACGGCGCTCATCTGGCTGGAGTGGGGAACGTGGGACGGCGGCGAGTTTCACATCCGACACGTGACGGGACCCGATGAGTACAAGGCGCTCGTGCACGACGACTGCTACACCAACATCATGGCGCGAGAACATCTCCGGTATGCCGCAGAACTAGCGAGGCGCGTGAAGGCCACCGCGCCGGCGGCCTGGCGGGACGTCGAAGCGACAGTTCACATGTGCTTTGAGCGCGACGTGCCCGCCTTCGACAACGCCGCGAAGAGCATGTTCATCCCATTCGATCCCAAACGACACTTGTACTTGCAAGACGAGTCCTTCTTGCGCAAAAAGCCATGGAGCGCAAGCCCCTTTCTCGCGTCGAGCGATCGCCATCGAGCCGAGGCGGTGCTCATTGAGCAGCATCACCCGCTCAGCGTGTACCGGCACCAGCTGTGCAAGCAAGCAGACGTCGTCCTTTGCCACGTGGTGTTGAGCCATAGCTTCACGACGGACGAAAAGCGAGCGAGCTTTGCGTTCTACGAAAGTCTGACGACGCAAGATTCGTCGTTGACGGCGTCGACCTTCTCCATGATGGCCAGCGAACTCAGAGACACCGAAAAGGCGCTCGAATACTATCGCCGGACTCTTTTTGTGGATTTGCTCAACATCGTTGGCAACACGGGCACCGGCATTCACGCCTCCGCGATGGCCGGATCGTGGTCGTGCGTCGTGCGAGGCTTTGCCGGCATGCGTTTCGATCATGGCCGGCTGCGCTTCGACCCGTATCTGCCCAACGGCTGGGACTCCTTCGCGTTCTCGGTATGCTACGCGCGCGTGGTCATCCGCGTGCACGTGCGACGGCGGCATGTGGTCTACTCCGCGCTGGACGGCAAGAGCTGCGTGATCTACCACCGAGACGCCGCCGTTCATTTGTCGCGGAACAAACCGGTCACCGTTTCCCTCATCACGGATTTGAGGGCGACAAGTTTTGACGGCGTCATCTTCGACCTCGATACGATCATTCCGCACGTCGAAGATGACCATTTCGTGGCGTGGAAGCGAGTCCTAGATCCCTTGCTATTCGCAAGCAGCAGCGTCACCGCAACGACGACGGCAGCAACGGCGACTGCCGCTGCTGCGGGGTCACTGGCGGCCATCGGAGGCGGCGTCGCGACGGGGATGGGACCCCAGACGTACTCGTCAGAGCTTCATGGCATGCCCACGGCTCTCGCTCCCGCGGACGTCGGGGCACCAAGCAGCAGCTTGTCCTCGAGGCAACCTTCGGCCGTCACGCCGACCGCCCAGGGTGCCGCGCAACTTGGCGGTGGGGGCGCCGCGGGGGGCTTCCCGCCCTTGTCGCCGCGGCTGGTGTCATCCTCAGGGGCGGCGCCGATCCCACTGGCAGCGGCGATGTTACCGTCGCCCACGGCCCCGAGCGCCATGGGGCCATTTCCCACCACCGGGACGACGACGGTGTCCGCGCCGCCGCCGTTTCTCGGGCTCACCAAGGAGCAGTACCTCGCGTACATTTGCCGACAGTCCGCCACCGGCATTCCATTTCGTGGCCTGCTACAATTTCTTGAGAAGCACAAAATCACCCTTCCCTTGGGGTCGCCGGCCGACGCGCCCTCAACCCCATCGCTCTGGGGCCTAGCCAACCACAAGCGTCTCGTGTTCCGCGATGTCGTGGGCCGGCACGGCATCAACGTCGCACCGGGGGCGCTGCCGCTTATCGAGGCCCTCAACCTCCGCGGCATCGCTGTCGCCTGTTGCAGTCAGTCCAGCAACGCAGGTTGGCTGCTGAAGCAAACCCCAGCCGCCAAGTCGATCGACGTGCTCATCGACGGCCCGATGATCGACGGATGGCGCGTGAAGTGGAAGCCGGAAGGTGAAGTGTTCCGACGGGCGGCGGACATGATGGGCGTGCCCACCAACCGGTGCGTGCTGTGGCTCGCGGACTTCTCCGGCTTTCCACGACGCACGCTGCATGAGTTCGCAGCGACCATTTGCTCGGATGCCGCCTCATTTGCGTCTTGCGGCGCCTCAGGCGTGATGGAGGACTTTGACCTTGTCGCCACTCCGGAGGTGGCGACAACGGCGGATCTCGTCGACGAGTGGTGTGATCTGGTGTCCAACAGTCGTAGGTCGGGTCAGCCGTCCGGGGCGTGCCCCGTGCCTAACCTTACGTTGCAGGGGGGGGCCAACACGCCATCGATGGTCACGGCATCCAACTCGGTAACGACGTAATTTTTTTCTCCCCTCTGGTAACGCGCGCCGTTTTCAAACAACGCACAACAACGAACTTGATAGCTGAACGCTATGAGTTATGCTGCACTGCTTCGTTCACATTGAGAGAGAGCAGAAAAGTCAATTTTCAACACCATCCCAATCAAGCCCTCCTTCCCTCCTCGTGAACGAAAAGACGCGACGGAGGTGGAACACACACACACAACACAAAAGCATCATCATCATGGCTCACACCGCCTCGTCAGCGTCAGCGAGAGCAGGGCTGCGCGTCCATGGACAATCCGCCCCTGCCAATGACGAAGTTAGCGGCGGTGAGGCCTGTGAACGAAAAGGACGCCGGTTCGCTGCGTTGCACTCGCACGCACGGCTCGCGATCTTGATCACGGTGGTCACCGTCTTGTCACGATCGGCGGCCGCCACCCCCGTATTTAGTATTTCAGAGACCCCAATCACGACGGCGTCGTCCCCTTACTACCCGAACCACGTGTACGCCATCGTCAGCGTGGCCTCGGACACCATCCTCTATCGGGTCAACTTGCTCGACATGACCAAGGTGCAGATGTCCATTTGGACGGGCAGCTACCCGACCAGCATGTACTACGACTGCGGCACCCGGAAGATTTTCGTCGTGGACTACGCGATGAAGGTCATCATGGCCTGGAACGAGGCAGACCCTACTGCCAACGCAGTCATCATCTCGGGGTCCAATAGCGCCGTCAAGCACGTGAATGGCACGATCACCGCCACGCGATTCGTCAACCCCTACGGCATCGCGCCCCTTCACAACGGTTTCCTGGTGACCGACGCCTCAGCCGGAGTCATCGTCAAGATTTCCTTTTGGGCCAACACGGGTACAATTTTTGCGGGTTACGTCAATCAGGTAATTAGTGCCGACGGCAACTTATCCGTCGCACGCTTCGAGGGACCGAACGCGATTGCCACGAGTCAAAATCACTCCATCGTGTGGGTATCTCAACCCGCTGCGACGGTCCCTAGCTTACGCCGCATCTCTGGGGGCTACGTCACGACCATCGCCTCAGGTGCATGGGCCATTGACTTGGATTGGTTTGTGGTGCACCCAGCCACCGATCAGATATTGTACTACGCAGGCCTCCACATCCGCACCATCGACCAGTCGACCGGTTCCGTTTCCGACGTGTTGAGCATCGACGGCGTCATCGGAGGACACATTCGCAGCGACGGCAAATTCTTCGTGACGTACTACAACGGCGGCGGCAACTCCATGGAGCAGACCGCGCTCACGTTGCCCGCCTACACATCGCTCCCTTGTCAGCTCGGTGTGCGGTACCATCTTAAGTCGAGCCTGTATGCCGGCTCGCCGAAAAGCGAGGCCCTTGGACAGTGCACATCGACCGCGACGCTCGCGAAGCCCACCGGCCTCGTCGCGATTGGGACGAAGCAGTACGTTATCGACGCGGGCCGCCCCGCGGTGCTCATCATTGGCGACACCACCGCCGGGGAAGTGACCCACCTCGCCGGAGGGCGATTCGGCAACCTCAATGGAGTCGGCACCGCAGCTCAGTTCAACACCCCGCAGCGCCTCGCCTACTGCGCGGCCGACACGGATGTGCTCTACTTGTCCGATTGGAGCAACATTCGGAAAATTGTCATCTCCACCGCCACCGTTTCCACGTTTTTAGGCAGCGGCAGCAGTGGCTACGTCGAAGGTACCGCTTCGACTCCGGCGCTGTTCGACCAGCCCAAGGGCATGGTGTGCACCGCAGGATCGCCTGACACGCTGTGGGTCGCCGACTACCAGAACACTGTGATCCGCTCCATTACGGTGTCGGCTGTGCCCACGTCGAGTCTCTACGCGGGCGTTCCCGGTAACTCGGGCTCCACGGTGAATCACGGTTCCAATCCGCTGCTGTCTCGATTCAAGCGGCCTACGGACATCGCGTGGGTGGGCACCACCCTCTACATTACCGACGAACTGGATCACTGTGTTCGAAAAATTTCTGGTGGGGCCACGAGCAACGTCAACTCTGGCTGCGGCTCTCCAGGGGACAATGTGGCCAGTCAAAAGCTGTGGGCTCCGCAGAGCCTGTTTTATGTTAATTTCGGCTCTTATGGATACTTGTACATTTCAAACTCGTATTTCATTCGGCGCTTCTACGTTGCTGCAGGAAGTGAAACCTTTCAAGATTACGCAGGTCCGAGCGACGATTTTGACATGCGAGGCTATCTCGACGATGCCTCGACACCAGGAAGGGCTCTATTTGACTTTCCTGGCCAATTGACGCTCAGTGGCTCCGATGTGCTGATGGCCGACACTGGGTCGTCTCGCATCCGAAAATTTTATGGCAGCTCGATTTCGACCTTCTGTGGCACCGGGCCGCAGGGCTACGTCGATGGTGCCCTCCAGACCGCGCGCTTCAATCAACCCGTGAAGGCGGCCACAAATGAAATCGGCTCGCTCATCTACATCCTCGACTACAGCAACCACTTCATTCGCAAAGTGGATGTCGGTACGCAGACAGTGTCAACCGTTGGCTGCAGCGGTTTGTCGAAAACGTACTCTATCTTGACCGGCGCGTCTGGCAGTGTCTACTGCAAGTGGTTTGTGGACCTTGTGGTGCGGGCGGATGGCAAAGTTTGGTTTGTGCAGGACCCGAAGCACAACATCTTTGAGCTCGATGAGGGTGGGGGCACGATCACGAAAGTCGCGAGTCAGCCGCCTGGCTGTGTCGATGGCCCGTTGTCCACCACCGCGAGGTTTACGAGCATTTACGCGTTGTTCTTCAATCCTCGATCCGGTGACACGTATGTTTCGGACGCAGGCTGCCGCTACGTTCGAGTGATTCGTCCGAATGGAATTGTGCTGCGCATTGCCGGCAACGGAGCGGCTGGTGATAGCAAGGGCTACGTGGATACGAACACCAACCCGTTGGCGACCCCAACAAGCCAAGTGACGTCGCCCGATGCATTCGCGGTAGACGGCAGCGGCGATCTGCTATTTATCGATTTCTTCAGTTCGAACAACCACCTGCGCCGTGTGTTGGTCGAATACGGCTACACCGAGACGATCATCGCCCTCGTGGGCGGTGGTAGTATCCCAAATTGGAAGGCCGTCACGGTGATTGGGACGGAAGGCGCCCTCCTCGGATCGCGTGGACGCATCGACTATATCTTGCCGAACGCGGTTGCCACGCAGTCGCTCGTGATGGGGAACGCCGACGGGAAGACCGGCTGGCTGGAGGGCAACGGCGTGAACAGTCTGTGGGGCTCGATCACATGCCTGATGTCGATGCCGAGCAGAATGTCGGTGCTGGTGTGCGACAGTGACAATCACCGACTGCGAATGATTGATCGGAGGACGGACACGGTGACGATGTCGCACTCCGTCACCCCGACCATCGCCGTCACGCACAGTCACTCCCAGACAGGCAGTCACTCCCTCTCCAAGGAGGCCACGGCCTCGTTTCGTTCCGGGTCAGGCTCCCTGTCCGGCCCCACGCGGACCAAATCCAAAGAGGCCACGGCGACGAAATCCCATAGCGACGCCATTTCCGCGACGATGCCGATTTCGGAATCTACCTCGGCCACGGGAGATGGGACGGCGTCTCAAAGCGCGCGTCGCACTCGCTCCCGTCTGACGAGTTCGATCACAATGACCTTTGCGCCCAAGGCCACAAGGTCGGCTTCTCTATCAACGTCCGCGTCCGACACCGCAAGCGTCACCAGTTCTCGACGACCACCGCCAACCCCGACGGCGCGCTTGTCGTTGACGACGACCACTTCGGCCTCGACGACGGTGTCACGAAAGCCGTCCCATTCGACGTCCCTTCCGCTCAGCCGCACGCCGAGCTCACGCGTCACTCCTAGCCATTCGCTGACCGCAACACGTTCGCGAGGAAGCCGGACCGCGTCACCAACAGCCTCCGATCCCACTTCATCTGAATCGGCGTCCCTGCAGTTGCCGCGTACTCGATCCGGGAGTGTATCAATGACATCGTCACTTTCTGCTACGATTCGTGCGACCATATCTCGGTCCTTGATCTCAACAGCGACCCCCACCTCCTCGCTGACCTTTTCGCGCCCAGAAACCGCGACCCTGAGCATTGGCATCACCTCGTCACCGTCTCTTCCTCTGTCGTTGTCGCGCTCTCGAGCCAGCCCTAGCGTTAGTGCATCGGAGAGTTTGTCGTTGTCTCCAGATCCCTACGCCAACTTGGCGGTTGCGATTCAGCATCCCCCAGGCCTGGTGCCTTTCTACGAAGCTGACGGCACGATGGTCATCGACATTCCAGGCGACGGCATTGTGGCCCCTATCGGGTTTGCCGTTCAGCCGTACCGTCCCAACGGCGCCCCATTCGACTTTACCAATCTTCCGACGACGCTCTTCGCCAACGTGACTCGCCTCGAGGCCGAATCGACGACGGGAATGGGTCCGTTCACGACACTCTTCCCGTGCAATGCGAACGCCCAGCTGACCTGTAGCGTTTCGTTCGCGCCACTGGCGCCCAAAACCCGCGGGACAGACACATGGCTGGTTCATCTCTCGCCTCCCGTCAGCATTCACACGAAGTTTCGAACACGAATTGTGCCAGGAAAGCTGTTCAACTTGAAGCTGCAAGTGAAGTACCCTTTCATCGTGTCGGGTGAGTCGGTGCACATCACCCAAGAGGACAGCGCCGCCATCACGGTGACCGCGTTCGATGGGTTGGACAACGTCGCCTCCGGAAATCACGCAGGCGTCGTCACGCTCCGATCCTTCCACTGCCACTTGGACTCGCTGAGCAGCGTGGTGGACTACAAGAAAGGACCCCTGGTGTTCGGGGTCGCTCAATTTGGGAGGGACGTCACGATATCGGAGCCGGGTTCAACCAATAATGACCTTTCTTGGTGCGACCTGCGGGCCGAGTTCAATCGCACGGGCGTCGCGGCTTCTTTCGAGAACAGCATGGTTTCGAGCGTGGTGTGGCTTCGCGTCGCACGCCGTTGTTTGCACCCGCCGACGTGGAAAAGCAGTTCGCCAGCAATGGGCATTGGCAATGCCGGCAACGTTACCTTCTGGGGTGGCCGAGTATCGCTCGCCCGCGCCTTCGCTAGCCTCTACGTGCCACAGTGCCGACTGGGTAACCTCAGTGCCCGCTTGATCGTTTTGTCACCTTGTGAAGTCGAGTGCCGCTTCAAGAATACGACCGGGACACGGCCCATGCTTCCGCGCGGTGTGGAGTTCTCATTCGACCGCATGCATCGGAAACTGCCTGCGACAGGAGACTCTCAAAACGCGGCTGGCGACTCGAGCATCCCTTCGCTAGCGATTCACGGCCATGCCACCCGCCTCGTTATTCTCCCGGATCGCGTGTTGAGTCGGACACATCCCCTGGGACCTTACGTGAACGTTTCGGGTAGAATACAGCTTTTGGATTCCGTGGGAAACGACGTCACGGACACCGTCGCCTCGTACACCGCGGTGCTGCGGCTCACCGGCACCTCGCGCCCCATGACCACCTACCTCACCTTCCCCGGCCGACGCTTCTCGTTTCTCGTATTGCCCTCGAACGCGTCGACGTACCCTCGCGTGGCCATCGACGTCACGGTCGTTCACGACGCGCGGCAACTGCCAGTGGCCCCGACAGTCACCTCTCTGTCAGCGGTAGCCACGTACCGCGTCGACTTTGGGACCTGCCGCGCTGGACCGCCCGTGGTCACACGCGTGCATGGATGCGGCCCCTGTCCATTCAACGCGAGCCTCCCGGCCTCGATGGACTCGGCGTGTGGCTGCACATCCCTGGGCAACGCGTCGATCACCATCACGGGGCGAAACTTCTATTCTGCGGTCACGGCCGTTTTCGTTGGGGAGTCGCGATGCGCGAGGCATGTCACCGTAACGAACTCCACTGCCCCTGGGGTGGCGCACGTCATCCGTGCCTCCGGCTGCGGACGGGGCGTCGTCGATCCAGAGGCGCCGCACTCCGTGACCGTGCTGTTCGCGGATGGCAGCGAAGCCCCTCCCTCTGATAGTGCCGCGCCGCTCCAGCCTGGGGCACGACCCTTCGTCAGCTTCGTGCAGCCTCTCGCCAAACCGGTCATTCGCTCCGTCTCCGGGTGCCCGAGCAATGTCTATCCGTCCACGTCGGAGTGCCCGCTTGATGGAACCAGCACCTGGATCGCGATCACAGTAGACCACTTGTGGAAAAGCTTGCCCAGCAACGCAAACTACTCCGTGTCGTTGCTTCACGTCCCCTCTGGCCGAACGCATCTGTGCGACGCGCCCGCGTATCTGATCGCACTCAATCAAATTTTGACGAACAACTGCTCCGGTTACGGGCAGCGCATGCAAATCGTCATCTCGGAGTCATCCAACGGGTTCGTCTACGTCCGCAGCCAGCCTCGCGTGGTGCTCAGCTTCGTCGCAACGTACGAGGATCAATGCCCTATTTCGACGAACTCGCTCTTTGCAGGAGTGTGTGCGAGCCGCGGCTACTGTCACCCACCGAGTGGCACGTGTCAATGTTTTGCAAACGCGGTGCAAGGCTTCTGGTCCAACCCGGCCTGTGACATGTGCGCCCTCGGGTATGGGGGTGCCATGTGCGAGAACGCATGTCCAACGGGCCTTGGCGGCCTCGTCTGCAGCGCGCAGGGAGCATGCTCCAACGCGACCGGCAGCTGTGACTGTTACTCAAACTTTGGCGGCAACGCATGTGAATTGGTGTGCCCGGGTGGGGCCGACCTTCCCTGCACGGGCCACGGACTGTGCAATGCGACGGTGCCCTCGTGTGCCTGCGACGCGTCGCCCTCCCTCGGGTATTGGTCCGGGGATGCCGCGTGCTCCTCGTGCACCCCCGGCTACGCCGGACCCTTCTGCAACATAACATGCCCGGTCGATGGTTTGTCTCAGATCTGCGCGACGCACGGCGTGTGCGCTCCCGCCACCGGCGCTTGCGTTTGCGACGCGGACTACTGCGGTGTGGATTGCAGCACCACGGGGCCCAGTTGCTTCTCGTGTCCGGCGGGGTACTGGAGTCCCAGTTGCGACCAGGAATGCCCCGGTGGCGCCACGTCGCCGTGCAACGGTCACGGCATTTGCGATCAGGGGCAGCTGGGCACTGGTGAGTGCGTCTGCGACTTCGGATACGCCGGTCCGAGCTGTGTTTCCGAGTGCATCGGGGGAGTCAGTTCACCTTGCAGTGGCCACGGTACGTGCGACGTCTTTACCGGCGAGTGCACCTGTCAAGCCCTCTACGGCACGCTGGATTGCAGTCAACGCTGTCCGGGCCTACCCGTCGCGTGTAGCGGTTATGGAGTATGCAGCGATGGTGCGGGTTCGACGGCAACGTGCACTTGCGACGCCTCACACATGCTCGCCGACTGCAGTCTGGAGTGTCCCAGTGCACCCGGTCTCGGAATGTGCTCCGGCCACGGCACTTGCACCATGCTCGGATGCAACTGCGTCGAAGACGACATCATCGGTCACTACGCTTACGCCGACTGTTCAGGCTGCGCGACCAACTATTATGGTCCCACGTGCACCGACACGTGCGCTCGTGGACCGATCGGTGACGTTTGCAACGGCCATGGCCTCTGCCGTTTCGATCTCACCTGCGTCTGCTACGCGTCGCTGGGAGATGGGTTCTGGAACGGCACGGCGTGTGAAACGTGCGAGAACGGCTACTATGGACCCGAGTGCCTCTCGGAGTGCCCTGGAAGTGCTTGCGCCCCGTGCAGTTTGCATGGTCATTGCTTCAACGGTCCCGAAGGCAACGGTTCGTGTGCCTGTTCGACGGACGGCGGCTCATCTTTCGGAACGTCGGATTGTTCTGACTGTGCCGCGGGCTACTACGGGGAGCTGTGTGATCTGCAATGCCCCCGCACGGAAGCACGCGGCATTTGCGACGGCCACGGCACCTGCAGCGACCGCATCACTGGCGATGGTACGTGCACCTGCGACCTTGGCTATGCAACCGGGGCGTCGGGGATGGCGTGTGCGGACTGCGACGCAGGCCGGTGGGGCTTCAACTGCACGGCGTGTCCAGGAGGGACGGCGTCACCCTGCAGCGGGCACGGCTCGTGCTCTTCCAACATCACAGGCGATGGCGCGTGTACCTGTAGTTTCGGATACATCGGACTGGCGTGCTCCTACTTGTGCCCTCAACTTCCGTCGGGATCCATTTGTTCAGGTCACGGAAGCTGCCACGAAGCGGCAGGATGCACTTGCGCGACGGGCTGGGCGACCGCTCTACCCAGTGGTTCCTGCGCTGTGTGCGCCCCGGGCTGGTTCGGGCCATCGTGTCTGTCGGAATGCACGCCCTGCGGATCGCATGGAGTGTGCCTCGACGGCTTCTTCGGCAGCGGCCAGTGCAAGTGCGACAGTGGGTACTATGGGCCACAGTGCTCGGAGCCATGTCCGGGAGGAGCCGATCGTCCGTGCAACGGTCACGGCGTCTGTCAGCAGGATGGCATCTGTGCCTGCTTCCGGAACGTCACTGCGGGCTTTTACGACGGCGTGGCGTGTGCGTCGTGCGACGCGGCCTACCTGGGCGATGACTGCCGCCGCGCCTGTCCGCTCGAAAACAGCTTCATCTGCAATCAACGCGGTTCTTGCTACAACGGCGCGTGCCTCGATTGTGCCCCTGACACAGACTTGGGGGACACCGTCTCCGCTGTGTGTGGGCCACGTTGTCAAGTGTTCGGTGAGGAGGTGTGCCCGTCCCCGTGTCCGAAGGGGTTCTGGGGCGCCGCGTGCAATCAGCGCTGCCCCGGGGCAGACGCGAGCGGCAACGGCTACTGCAGCGGGCACGGCACGTGCCGAGCGTCGCAAGGGTCCTGCCGGTGCTCTCTCGGATATGGCGGTCCGGCTTGTGAAGGCAGCTGCCCGGTCGTCAAAGGCCGCGTTTGTTCGGGTCACGGCTCGTGTGACTTCTCGCTCAGCCGCTGCTCGTGCGTTGTTGGATACGGCGGTGCCGACTGCAACACCAAGTGTCCTTCCAACACCGCCGATACCGTGTGCAGTGGTCACGGCGTGTGTTCAGGGTCGACGGGTCAGTGCCTTTGTGCAACGGGCTACACCCTGTCCGACTGCTCCGGTCTGTGCCCCGGCGGCATTACCAATGCTTGTAGCCGCAACGGGACCTGCATGCCAGACGGCACGTGCGCGTGCTACGGTAACACGACGGTCGGATACTACGGTGGTGAGACGTGTCAGTGGTGCGCAAGCCCCTATGCAGGTATGAAATGCCTCACAAAATGCGCCGCCACTGGTATCTCGGTTCAAACCCACTGTCAGTGCAATGAAGGGTTTGCGACGCCAACGTGCTCCGTGGCTTGCCCGATCGGACCCGAGAACCTGGAGGTATGTAGCGGCCAAGGAACTTGCAACGCCACGCATTTGGGCAATGGAAAGTGTCTCTGCAACGAGAATTACTACGGCAAGGACTGCTCCGTGTTTTGCTCCGTCGACAGCTGTCGCGATGCATATGGCTACGATAACCCAATGTGCAACAACAACGGCACGTGCTCGTGTCAAGACAACGACCTGGGTCACTTCTCCGGCGACCGGTGTGACGAATGTCGACTCTTCTTCTGGGGCCCATCGTGTGAGCTGCCTTGTCTTTGCAACCAGCACGGCGGGTGTGATCGCAGTTCCGGGTCTTGTCAATGTTTCGCGGACGTCGACCGCGGATACTGGGCCGGCGATGCGTGCACCGAGTGCGCTGATGGCTACATTGGGCTCGATTGCCGCGGCATCAACGTGCAGATGAGTCAAGCCGCCGACTTGTCGTATACGTACTCGGTGGAGACCCTATTTCCCGCGCGCGTGGTGTCGCTCAACGATCCCGCCAACGCGGTGGAGTTGTCCGGCGCCAACCCAATCGTCGTCATTTCAACGGTGCAAACCCCCTTCGTCGTGGAGCAGCAAATTGATCAGCCCGCGGGCAGAATTACGAGATCCATTTCGATTGATGCCGCGGCGAATCAGTACGTCGTTTTCTCGGTTACAGGAGACGCTGCCACGGGCGGGCCGGCGTCCTCGACGTACTACATTCGCCGTTACCGCCGAGGGGTTAAGCCCATTGTTCAGGTCGGCGATGAAGTCACCGTCAGCGAAGCTAGCAACGCGTCCGCGACGTCGTTCGCGTCGCGTCGGGTGCTCGACACGTCCACGGCGTATCTGGTGACCTCGGTCACGGACCCCAGCAACGGCGACATGATCAACGTGTACCGTACGGCCGCCCTCTCGGTTACCAGCGCGGCGGGTTCGTTTCGAGTGCGAGCGGGAACGCTCACCTCCGTCTCGGCGGCGGACGTTCAAGGCAGCAAAGTCTTCGTGTACGGTCAATCCGCGACCTCGGTGTGGGCCATCGCCGTCGCGTCCTTGCCAATCACCGCGGCGTCCAGTTGGACGGTGCTGACGCAGGCTACGCACCCCATCGCGCTGTGCCAGGACACGACCTGCGGTGCCGTGGAACGGTGCATCGTGGACACCGTGACCGCCGGCCGCCTGCTTTGCTTCTTGACGACGACGCAGCTGACGTTGATCGGCGCGGTCTTCGTGACCAATGACGACGGCGCCAGTTTCCTCCCCTACGCCACGGTCGAGGCCGCGCTCGTTCTCCTCCGGAACGCACGCATCGACATCACGGCCATGATTATTGACTCATTGAGCGAGGTCGTTTTCGTGGCCTACAACGAGCTTGACGGGCCGTCCACCGTCATCAAAATCTACCGCCGAACCTTGGCGCTGACGGGCGTCTTCGCAATGAACAAGGTCGGCACAGATCCTGAGGTGATCCGCGGCTTCCGCATCCGCGCCGAAACGCGGGAGCTCGTCGCCCGGGTGCAACTGACGTTCGCCGTGAAGCTCGTCACATTCAATCTGTTCGGCGTTCGCCAGGTGCTCCCCAGCATCATCGACGCTCGCGGCGGCGCGACCGTCACCGTGGCCGGCGAAGGGTTCTACCCCTTCCTCGCCCCTCTTTGCAGCTTCGGCGACGGCGCCAACGAGACGGTCCCCGCCACCATCGTGGACAACGCGACCATCCTCTGCGTCGCCCCGGTGACCGCTACCAAAGGCTCCTGCGCGACCGTCAACTTCAACGTCGGCTTCGGCCAAAATCGCACAACGACCACCAGCAACGCCCCACTCACGCGCCCAGCCTCCGTGACGCTACTGACGCTGGACAACGGCGTGGGCGGGGCGTACGGCAGCGAGCGAAACACGACCACCATCACCATCACCGGCATCGGCTTCGTCGCTTCCCCGCAAGCCACCTGCCAGGTCGTGGACGCCCTCGGCCGGATGGCATTCCGCGCAGCCGTGACCTATGTGAACTCGACGCGGGTCCTATGTGTGCAGCCTAAAGGGATTCCCTCCACGGTGCCACCGGCGTACCTGTACCACACCCACGATGGGCAAGTGTTCAGCCCAAGCCGGCTAGAATACGCTATCGTGGGCGAGGCCGCCGGCATCGCGTCACCCACCACGGCCGTGACCGTCAAAGCCTCGGCGGTCACGCCAGTGCCGGCTGTCGAGATTCACGTGGTCGATCTCAATGGCAACAGTCTGTACGAACTCGACAACCCGCCCTATGGCAACGGGCCCCACGTCAGCCAGTGCGACCTCCAGTCGGACGAGGCCAACCGCGCCACGGATGTGACGAACGCGACAGCGCTGGTGCGGTCCACGCAGAAAGGTGTCGCGACCTTCGAAAGTATCGCTTTGTCGCGTCCCAAGGTGGGCATCGTGACGCTTGTGTTCACGATGGTGATCGGCTCGTCTGTGGCCGAAACATTCGTGCAAGTCATCGTCGAGGTCGGCACGCCGAGTCAAGTGGCTTTCTTTCAGCCGGTCATCTTTGATCAGTGGCGATTCGGCGTCACGGGAGTGCTGCCGCTGTTCCCGTCACCCGAAATGGTCATCGCCGACGCCGCCGGCAACGCCGTGCGCAGCCCAATCGACGACCTCCCGCCTCAAATGTCCGTCCAGTGGTTCAACGAAGTGCTCGATTCCGAGCTCCAGAGCGACAGCTTGGGCAAAGCAGCAGCCAATGCAAGCAGCAGCGGTGGAGGCTCCTCTGCGTCGGGGAAAACGATCACGTTGAGTGACGTGTCCACCGCGATCGGCGGCGACGGCGTCTATCGCTTCCCTGACATCAACACCCGAGGAATGTTCGGCGGCCAGTACGCGTTGAAGTTCTCCGTTTCTGGTTCCTTCACGATCGCGAGTCTCACAACGAACGCCATCGCCCTTCAACGGTGCCTACCCGGATTGCAGTATGCGCGACGAGGCACGCACCGTTGCCTTCGGTGCCCAGAATTTGGATTCTGTGATGGCACCGACCGTGTGCTGGTAGACAACGGCGCCTGGCGCCCGGACGAGGCGGCCTTCACCTTCTACTCCTGCGAGCCGCCCTACTCCAACGGCCACGCCAGCTGCGGGAATGGCACCTGTTTGGATGGGTTCGCTGGCCCCCGATGCTCCGTGTGCGCCAATGGCTATGGTAAGTCCGGCCTCGATTGTCAACGTTGTGGCACGCAGCTCACCAACTGGCTCATGATCTCGCTCATTGTCGTGGCCTTGTTCTTCCTGGTGCTCATTCTTGTCTACACGTCGATTCCCGCAACGGCAGACAACGTCGTCCCGATGGACGACTACGACACGCAGGAGCGCAAGGAGGACATCCTCCCGATCGTCTTGAAGATGCTCACGAACCATTTGCAGATATCCAGTCGCACTGGAGTCAGTTTCGACGGCGCGTCGAAGCTCATGGGAGACATGTTCCGAACGCAGCAGTCCATTGGCTTCCTGGGCTCGCCGAACGTCGTGTTTCTACAGTGCGAAATCCAGACGAACTACTACTACCAGTATCTGGGCATCCTGGCCTTCCCGGTGGTCCTCATCGCCATCTTCGTCGTTGTGATGATCATCATCTCGTTCGTCAACCGCCTCATCGTCCGCCGCCGAATGGCACTCCGCGCGATCTTCGAGCCTCCCGTGGAGCAATGCGAGAGTCACCGAGCGGCGGTCCTAGGAGAGGATGAGAGCAGCGATGGCGGCATGGGCGAGGCCGTTGATGAGCTGCGCGCGTATAAGATGAAGCAAGACGAGTTCGACAATCTGGAAAGCATGGAAGCGTCGATGTCGCGTTCGCAACGGCCATCCTCCCGCGGCTCGGACAGGTTGGCGAAGTCGCGTCGATCGAACAACAGTGGCATCGCAACGGCGTCTTCTCTCAACGGCAGCGGCGGAAAGCCCAACGTATCCGTGCTTGTGGATGAAGGGAAGTTATGGCGACCCCTGGAGGTGGCGTGCGCCACTGGCCTCATTGTGCTCTTCCTGCCGTACCCGACCGTGCTCGAGGCGAGCGCGAACCTTCTCGTCTGCGAAACGATCGACTACGGCGACGTGATTGGGACCCGCCGCGTGCTTGCCGTGGACCGTAGCATTTCATGCGACACGGCGCAGTACGGCTCCTACCAGTTTTTGGCCTACGTAGTCCTGGCCATTTACGGCATTGGGATTCCATTCGCGTCGGTGGGTATGATCCGGCTGCTGGGCAAGTACTACATGAACGGCAACCAGCAGCGCGCGAAGACGCTCTTCTACTTCATGACGGGAGGCTATCACGACCATCGATGGTTCTGGGAGAGCGTCGTCATGGTGCGCAAAGCGCTGCTGTTGGTCCTCGTCGTCGCGATCACGGACGCAAGTCTACGCAATCTGACCGTCATGTGGTTTGTGGGCGTTTGTCTCGTGATCAACGTCGTGGCAGACCCATACAGTGTCAAGCGTCTCGCCTACCTCGAGCTGTGCTCCCTGAGCTGCGTCTGGATTTCCTGCAATCTCGCACGACTCTTCACGGTGCCTTGGGTGGCCCGGGACGCATCGGCGATTGACGCGGTGTCCTATGTTATCATCGGCATCAACGGGCTCATGATGATGATGTTCCTCATATTCTTGCTCATGGGGATTCGCAACAAGTTGGCCATCCTGTACTACTCGGACCCCGGCACGTTTTGGATGCTCGACTGCCTCTTCCGAGTGGAGCGCACGACGCGCGAGGCAATGCTCGCAAAGGAGCGCGAAGAGATCCTCCAACTGGAAGACGAGCTCGTCATGTGGAAAAAACTTTCCAGCGAATCCGAGGAAACCCTAGTCTACAGTGAGGTCCTTTTCGTACTCAGTTTGCTCAAGAAGTACTACTATCACCATCCTCGATACTGCGCCGAGGTTCAGCCCCAAGTGGACTCGTTTGAGTCGTTCATCGGCTTCGTCCATCGCAAGATCGACGGGGGCGAATTTGACGCATCGGACTTGGAAGCAGTGGGCGTGGAAGAAGTACGGCTGTGTAACTTGCTTCGCCGTTGCTTCAGCGAGGACAAGGCCATTATGGCGCGAAAGCGCGCGCACGTCGCGCAACAGGCGGCCGAGGAAGCGGAGCGAACCAAAGCCGACGGTCGCCTGCGCGCACACCAGGAGCAGCTCGACTCCTTCGCCAAACCATTCGCACATCTCCGAGACACCAGCCGGCTCGTTGGTTCCGTGAAACCGCTGAAGAGTGTCGCGTCGCCGCGAGCTGGAGACGCAGCGATGACTGTTTTGCGGCGAAACCGCCCCGCAGGCGACGACGACGCCGACGATGCGGAAGGTATTCACATTCAACTCGTTGCCCCATCAGCGACCGCTGGGGGTGTCGATACCCACAACCGCACCACCTCAAGGGAGGCGTCGTCAGACGGCGGACGAGGTGACAAAAAGGCAACGACCCACGAGGTAGGCTCGAAGACGGCAATTGCCACGCCGCAAGACGAACGCCCGATGGAGCGCGTTCCGCAGCCGCCTCCACTGGCGCCCGTACCGATACCTCCCCCCGCACCTCCAGCTGCACCCGCCTCCGCCGCACCGCTTTCAACGGGGACGAACGCGCAGCGACAGAAGGCAAAAATGGACCTTTTCTGGGGCGGCGCCAAAGCCGCCGTGTAAAGCGGGAGGCACCCACTTTCCTTCTCCTCACACTCCTTCTTCTTTCCGTTTTTTTCTGTAGGCATATCCCTCTTCTCTTCCGGAGCCTTCCCCAGTCTTTTCCGCGAGAGTTCCCCTTCCTTCCTCCTCCCCACCTCTCTTACCCACCCCGCCTTCCTTCCTTCCCCACCCTCGCGGGATCATTCGTGACCCCGGTTCCTTCTGTGCAGACGTATTTTGGTTCTCCGTTTTTGTGATGGGTCTCTCTCTCTCTCTCGAATGGTGCTGGTGGTTCACACTGTTTCCTTCCTGCCCCATCCCTTTCACTTTGGTGTCCGTGATGGTGTGTTTGCCGATGATGACGATGACGACGACTTCGTCCCTCCCCCCGATTTGACAAGGACTCTCGTGTCGGTAGGAAGGAGCGCGGTTTTGTTTTATCGAACTCAAAAAGCAGGTGGGCTGCATGGTGGGTGTGCATCGCTAATGCCCCCCGCCGGCAGACCGGTGAGAAATGGTTGAGGCTCTCCCACACCCCAAAGTGACCCCGCAGTTTCGGTGTTTTTTCCGTTTCGATTTCATGACGACCACGAGGAGGCCCAACATCCCACCGGCAACGGGAAAGCCTTCAGCACATCGCTTCACAACTACCGCGTCCACTCCGCCGGATGCCCGGCACGTGCCTATTCCCCGTGTTTCCGTGATCGTTGTCGTCGTCGTTGCGATCGGCATCACGATGTGGTCGTCGGGGATGATGAGCAACGCAGGCGCACTTCTCCCTGCGGCCTGGACGTCGTTCTTTTCGCACCCATGGTCAAGTGCCTTTCGACGGGCGCCCCCTGTACTCTTGAACGCCACGTCCGTAGTGGGCAACGTGGAAACCACATGGACGTCACTGAAAGCGCTCTTGGCCACGCTGCCTTCGCCACCAGAGAGCTCGACCAGCAGTGGCGGCGGCAATTCGGCGACCTGTCTGCAGCAGCTTCGGGTGGCAGACTGGATGACGGCGAACCGTCGCTTTTATGACACCGTTGCCGACGTTTCACGGTTTGTGGAGCAAGACGGGTTGGAAGGAATATCGGAAGTGCAGCTCAAGGACCTCCATTCGCTCCTGGAGGAGGGAGTGATTTGCATGCAGATGTTCGCCGGAGATCACCACGCCGCCTCTCCGCAAGGTTCGGTGAAGTGTCCTGCCGTGCTGTCTCCTGAATGTGTTCATCCCGCCATGGACCTTTCGCGCGCGCTCGCCGATCTCGCCTTCTGCATCGATGCTGAATTCACCCATGCGACGCTGCTGTCGAGCGTGGTGAATTTGCTATCCCGAGCCGCCAACATTCCGAGCCCTTCACCATCCGTGATGGCTTCGGTCTTCAAATACCGCGCCGCGTTTCTCGAAGAAATGATGGTCCTCAAGCCAGACCGCTCTGAAATCAAGCTGCTCTATCTGGTTGCCCTCGTCGATATGAGGCGCTGGGACGCGCTGCGCATGCAACTTTCGTTGTGGTGCCAGGCGCGGGAGAGAGGAGCGGTGGGAGGTGCCGATGACGACGAGCGGGAATCGAGCATTCCTTGGACGGAACCCGAACGTGCGCGGCGCTTGCTTGCCCAACGGTGTATGCCAGCGTCAAACGACGCCGCGCTGTACTCGGTTCTAGGGCACTGGCAACCGAAAGAGGAGCTCGATACTATTTTTGCCGCGGTTCGCGAGGCCGCAGTATCCGCGATTTCGCCCCAACGTCGGGCGGCGGATCCTGCTGCTGACATGTGGCTATCAGTGTCACTTCATGCTACAACGGGTGAACACTTTGGTCCTTCGCTGCTGTTTCCACGACTCTGACGGATTTTGGTTTGGACTCAACAAACAAGCGCACCACGCGCGGCCTTTTTTCACTCTCTCTTTGCGTTACATTACGTCGAGTAAAGGAGTTGTGTTGTTTGGTGTTCTCTCTTTATTCTCTGTCAGTCCCCGATCGTTCTCGCGAGCCCTCGGGGAGGAGGGGTCCCCCCATAGCCGCTAGTACAATTAGGCTGAGCAGCGCCCCTACGTGCCATGGGTGGGGAGTCCTCGCGCTCGGTTGATCTCGTCCATCCACAGGGATACCCCGGCGTCGACTTCAGATGCGATGGTTTGTATCGCATCGTCGGGGTGCACCAACCAGACGCGTTCGACGACATGTTCGCGGAGGAGAGTGTCATACCAGGGGCCGGCGGCGGTCGTCCATCCCGCACGACGAGTGATGACCCCAATGATGATCGCGGCGGCGACGTAGGGGGGGCGCGGCGACGGCCGTCCGATCATCATCATCATCAGGAAGAGGAAGAACAGATGATGGTCTCTCCCATTCGCAACGTCGCTCGGCGGTCTCCGGCAGCGCGTTCCGCGGCCGCCCCTACCGCGAAGAGCGGTGTCATCGGCGAAGCGGAGGACCGGGTCCCACCACGACCCCCCCTTGCCACGACACTGGACGTCGCATCGTCTTTGAGTTGTGGCAGTCAGGGAAGCTGCCCAAACTCGGCCCGGACAGTCCTCTACGCATCAGATCTCGTGGGTCGACCGCTCCGGGATCTCCTCGGGGTCGCCTTCGTCGACATGGTAATCGCATCACTACTAGCCGCCATCCCGAAGTCCACGTCGGCCAACGCGTTGCCCGCTTTCAGCCTCTTGTGGAGAAAAGTGCTGCTCGCAGAAGCCAATCTCGAGTGCGTGCTCGTCGGGCAACCTCTGTCATCAGCGGAACGGCGACGGTATCAAGTTGAAGCGGGCGAATTGCCAGCGTCGAGGGGGTGCTGCATCGCTGCCCCCGTCGAATCATCAGGACGACAAGGATACCACCACGGTCATCGTGCGGCCGCGTACGAAGAGGGGGGACACGGCCATCGTGACGACGACGACCAACCATCCCCAGCGCCGCGGCCTCTGACGCATACTGGGCCGTCTGAGGCGGAGGGCGACGCAGCGGGCCGGCCGCGCGGAGACTGGTACTTCCGGTTGCTCTTAATTCCGTTGCACTTAGCGGTCACGGAGGCTGCCCTTTGCAACTTGAAACGGTGCCCTCTCGCGGAAGAGTGCGTCGTTTGCGGCAGCCTATTCTCTGACCATGTGCGTCCCCCCGACGCCTGCGGCGAAGATGGAACTGCCTCTCTCAAAGAGGGGGGTCGCGCCGAAGCAGGGAAAGGGAAACAGGACGTCCGTGCAACGGCTCGAACCAAGGGGGGTGAATTCGATGCTCTGGCGTTGACCAGCGATGGAATCAGAGGTGACGCGCCGGATGGCCTTGGATCCCCCGCTGGCGTCACCTGGCCGCACTACGTCGCGTCCATGGCTCAGCGGAAGCATTTCATGTTGCACCTCGTCGGAAAGAATACTTGCGAGTGGTGCGTGCGTGCCATCGCGGCGAAGCGGGGAGTTTCTCGGAGGCGGGATGTGGCCGCCGAGGCCGTTCCGAGAGGAGGGGCGCCAGTGAAATCGGCCGCCGCGCTTCCCACGGTGCTGATGCTATTAGCACCGTCCGACACGAATGATCGCAAGCTCGTGGAAAAGGTGTTTTCTGGGCTCGGCATCCTGGTCGTCGCGATGCCTTCACCCAAGGCCATTGCGACGCACGTGTCGTCTGGCAGGCCCGTGCTGTTGATCCTGACCACGGTCTTGGTCGCGAGCACGACCATTGCGGATCTAGTGAAGTCGGTCAATCTGTGCTGGAAGTATCGTGTTGGGTCGTCTGCCCATCGACTTCGGACTTCGGTTCCGCCTTCCGAGTTGACTCCACGCACGCCGCTCGGCACGGCGGAGCACACAACTCAGCGCCGTCACGGGAGCGACGCATCATCGTCATCGTCGACCACCACGGCTCCCCCTGGTCCATCCGGCGCGGTCGCCATGTCCAGGTTGGGATTTGCCAGCGTGCCTCCTCGCGGCCTGAACATCGGCGGCCACGGCGACCCAGGCTCGGCGGTGGCAACGTCGTGCCGCGACGACGACGACGATCGACCGCCACCGGTTATTGCGTACGGGGGACCACAGTTTAGTGCGGTCGCCATCCTCGGCGGCTGCGCGCGATACATCACGGGTCCCCTCACCGCTGTTTCCGTCCGGGCGGCTGCGCGGGGCTATATTCAGTGATCCCGGGGAGGCAGTGAGCCATGCGAAGGCGGTTGAATCCACACTTACTTTTCCTCTATTGTGGGAGACGCAAAGCAAAACGACTCAAAAAAAAATTGACAGGACTTTGTGGAACGGGTCGGGGGTGTCTTGCACCAGTTTAGTCAAATCCACTTCCTCGAAACCCCATTCCTCTCTTGATCCACCCTTTCGCTTTCCTCCGATCCACACACTACTGTAGACAGCAGTGGGATTTCTTTTGATGACGATCGCTTGGGCCAAAAGGAAAACGGCACCAAGAAACGACATTCTGTATTGCTGCCTTTGACCATTTATTCCAATTGTATGTATATGTGCAAGAGCAGCGCAATCTTGATTCCTCATGTCCACCTCTGCTGCGCGGCCAGCATCATCAGCGGCTCCTCTTGGGAGTGTTTCTCCCTCGTCGTGCCCCGTCGGTGCTGCCGTGGTGGTCATCATCATCATGTCGTGCGGCGTGGTCAATGCTGCCGCGGGGGGCGTGACCGACGTCGACCACAAGTATAACGTTGTCATGAGAGGGCCGTTCAGCCAACACGCAGCCCCTAGCCTTTCATCCGCGTCCGCGCGAGAGTCGGGAGTGACGGTCGCGGCAGCGGTGAGCGATGCAACCGCCAGCGCCGTGGACGCGCAATCTGGTCGCGTGGTGCCGAAGGGCTACGAAGGTCGTCCGATGGTTCCATTCACGCTGCGGAATGGTACGAAGTGTCACTGTTTCTTGCCGAAAGGTGTCGACGATCGAGCGGCGGCGGGAAAGGGAAAGGTTGACCCCCTGCAACAGCAACGCCTCGCCGAGCGCCGCGCGGGTACGCCGGTTCCAGCTTCAATCGCGTCTCTAGTGCACAACGGCCTTGCGGGTCACTGCGCGGCGAAAGTCGAGGGCTGGTGGATCTACGAATTGTGCTGGCAAAAGCGCGTGCGTCAGTTTCATCAGAACAACCAGCAAGACGTGGAAACGGAGTACATCCTTGGCGAGGGGCCCCTCAGTCAGCTCAAGGACGGGGCCACCGGGGACTTGGTCTTCGGATACGACTCGCTGCACGGCAGCTATATTGGAACTAACTACTACAACGGTACCCTGTGCGACCTTACCATGCGGCCTCGCGAAATCGAGCTGCGCCTGCAGTGTTTGCCACAGGACGCCACCGCGAGCGAAAAGGACGATGCCATCACCATCAATGAAATCGCGACGTGTCGCTACGTGTTCCGTTTGAAGCATCCGTCCGCTTGCCTTGTGCCAGAGTTGCGAAAAGCACAGCAGGTGACGTCGGATATCGACTGCTTCACGCTCGTATGACATTGAAACCACTTGCACGTGATCGTGCTGTGGTGTACGTTGAGGTGAGCGCCCGTAGTCACTCGGTGCCGAGGTGGTAGAGAGGCACTCTTTCTTGTCATTTCGTTTGGTCTTGTTGAGTTTATCAAGCTCATGTGCGCGCAAGCTTCAGTGCCGGCAATTCCTGGCGACTTTGGTCGCGCGGTGAAGAACGGATTTCCCCCCATCATCCTTTTCGCTTGGATTGGAAGGAGCGACGAACCATATTTTGTTGCCCATTCTTTGCGTCGGCCATGCCTCTCCCCCTAGGGAATTCATCGCGCGTGTCGACAACAATGTCCTCCTCGAATGTCATCGCCGGAGACACCATTAGTGCGGCAGAGAAGCAAAGACAAAGCCGGATCGATGCGATTCAGAGGGTACACCAGTCGATGGCCACCGATGCCGCGAAGCAGATCACCGGACCCATCGTCCACGCCAAATCTCAGCGCGATATTCGACCCGAACTGTTTCTTGAGGTGCAAACGAATCACGCGGCCATGCGGCAGCTGTTCGAGGCGGGCGAACTTGCCCCGGGGGTCCGACCACAAGACGTCACCGTGCCTTTCGAGTTATTTACCGCGCTTCAAAAACGACTGGTGTTTCATCAGGGAAACGAGGAAGAGTTCCGTGCCAAAGCCCATCATGCCGAAACGGAGTTGGTCAAGGCGATCGAGGAGGCACGCTTCGCGAAGACTCGTTTTGAAGAAATCTCTTCTGCGAACAACGCGTTAACCCACCGTCTGGAGCACGTCTTGGTGTTGAACACCGACGTACGCCGAGAGCGCGACCAGCTCGCGACTGAGCTAGCTCGAGTCACCGCCGACAACCAATACGTCCGTGAACAGCTTCACGTGGCGGCGAAGTCAACGGCGCAGGCGACGGGCCGCGCGGAGGAAGCTGTCGCCGCGATGCAAAGCAAAGAGCGCAATATCGAAGCGCTCTGCCAGCAACGCGCGACACTTCAAAAGACCAACGTCGAACTGCAGAGCAAGTTGGCCGCCGCGATCAAGGCCCATGCTCGCAGCGTCGTGCGCAGACAATCCGGTGATGCCACCGGTCGCGTGGTCGCCAACGCCGTCCAGTCGGCCGCCGCGGCCGGTGTCAGCAGCGGTGCGGCGGTCGATGCGAACTCTTCCAACTCCCTTACGACCGCGAGCACCGCGGCCTCCTTCGAGCGCGGTCACTTTGAGTCACTTGTTGCCGACGCCGTGCGTCGGAAGGAAACCTCCGCGCAGTCGCTGTTGCTCCGCCTGGAGGCGCAGGAGCGGCAGCTCATGCAAGCGGATGACATGCTAGCCACGGTCGCGACGCAGATCGGAAAGCAGCAGGGAGTTGCCTCCGGGGTATCGAACTCGTCCCACGGAGGCACGATCCGAGATGGTACCATATTGGCCGTCGCTGCGGCCGAAGTCAACTTGCGACCGCTCGTTCCCGAGGCCGCCAAATGCCACCCGCCGCTGGGTTCGCCTTTCGAGCAGAGCGCTCGCCGCTTTCTCGTGGCGGCGGGTGACATGGACAAAGCCGCCGAGTTGTGCATGCGACTTTTCGAACGATTCGAGCAGACCATCCGAGACTCCTTCTCCATCAAAGACTTCTCCGACCGCTGGCAGTCCGTCTGCGTCAAGTGGCGCAACGATTGCCGCGATGCGCTGTTTCGGGGCTTAACGGGAATGGCCGACGTCTTCGACAGCGTCTCCGTCGTCGAGAAAGTGGCTCGTCAGAAGATCATCGACGACGCGGCTCGCATCCTTGAAGAACGACGCGTGCGCGTCCGATCCATCGGGTTCCAGTCTTCGGTCGTGGTGCAAGACGCCGCCGCACAGGCTGCCCCAAACCACAGCGTCTCGGCACCACCTCGGCACGTTGGGGTACAGTGCGACCTCGTCGCCGTGTCAGGGCTTCTCGACTTGGTGCCTGCCAATGGATCGCCCTCGGCAAAGGCCGCTGGAGGAAAGAAATCTCGCAGCGCGACAGTGGACCCTGACGCGAGTACGTCAGCGTTGTCCCTCCGTAGCGCTGGCGGGAAGAAGAATGCCACCAGCGTCGATGCGTTGGGTACTTCAACGCGAGGTGCCCCACCAGGGCCGAAGACACCTCGTGCAGGGGGAGGAGGGGGCGGGTCAAAGTCCGTGGCTGGAAGGACTCCGTCGGGGAAAGGCAACGGAGGGGCCACCCCGCGGCGCCTCGGCCGCGTCAGCGTCAGTGACATGGACCGGACCACGGCACAGGAGACCGACGACGTGATGGAGGACGACGACGAACTTGTCGACGACAATGCAATGGTCGATGCCGACGCTGCTGCCGCTGGCTCAGAGGACCCCGCGGGGTTCAACACATCGTTCCTTCCGGATACGATGATGGCTGCCCAGGGGAGGCCTGTGCCCCCTGACTCCGGCGGCGGTGAGGCCCCTCCGGCCATGGTGCCTTTTCCACCGAGCCGCGAAGGGGGAATGCGCCCGGCCGACGCCAATCGACGCGCGATGTTACGTTCCGGGGGAGCGCAGACGATCATGACGTCGATCGAAATGGCGGAATTGGATCAGTATATGGAGATGCATCAGCACCGCGGCACGCGACGAGGCGACGACCCAAGTGGAAACGGTGATGTGATTTCCGTTGCCAGCGGCGTGGGGGCTGTGATCGAGGGACGTCACGTGGGCGGCGGCGAGAAGGCTGCATCCGTGTCCGCCACTCAGACGGACAGCTCCACACCAAAGGCGGCCGCGGCGGACAGGCGAAAGTCGCGCGGTACCGTCGAGTCATCGTTAAAGGCGTCATCCCGGCCGTCTTTGAACCTGGTACCTTCGGTACCTCCCGAAACGGCAGCCCCACAGGAAGCGATTATTCAATCACCACCGAAGTTGGTTTTCGCTGACGCGTTTGCACAAACGGATCCGCCCGTGACGAAAATCGATGCCGCCGTCACGTGCAGGCCCTCGAGCGTCAGCGCCGGCACCGATCCCAAGCCGCCCGTCGACGTTCGCTGGGCCGATGCCTACTCCGAGACGGATGACCACAACATCAGTCGCTTCCTCGTGTGTCGGACGCCGCCGTGGGTGGGACGACTGCTGGTCCCAAGGCACGCGACGACCCCTGTGGACGACATGGCCCTGTACCTCACGCTGCCTGAGAAGTTTTTCGCCTTTCACAACGTGCTGATGAATTTTCTCAACGATGTGCGAAAGCGCCTGAAGATTACGGTCCCCGTCGCGGACGCGGCCCCGTTCATCGGCGACGGCGCGCATCGATGCATCGCGGACGTGCACTTGACCCTGATGTTCGACTCGGAAGCACTTGGCGGCCTCATTGAGCTTCTCCACCACCACGGCAAGGGCAGCTCGGGGGAGCATCAGGCAAAGCGTCTGTTGCAGTACCGTGCGCGGGTGGAGCATCTGCGCCTTACGCTGCTCGACCGCACGTACGACACCGCGGCGGCGGTGTCCAAGCTGCCAATCTCGGAGCGTGGTGCGCTGCAAGCCTTCCGAGCCGAACAGAAACGCCGAGCCAAACTGCACCTAATGGCTAAACTTGGAGTTACGGCGTCCGCCGACGAAGTGGAAGGCCTTGCGCCAGGAGGTCCAAACAATACGGTGGAGTCACCGCAGGACGGTTGGGATGAATTTCAGGCAGCGGTTTTTGGCGGAACCCTCATCACGAACGTCGACGCCGGCCGGCAATCGACGACCACGCCCCAGCCGCAAGCCATGGCTGCGCAGATGCCGACCGCCTTGCGGGTGAAATCGCCGGCGCCACCACCGCCCCAAGCCGTCGTGGTTTCAAGCGCGCTGGGCACGACTGGCGTCATGGCGGCGGTCAGTAGCAGCGGCCCAGGGGAAACCGTCATGGCACGGTTGCGGGGCGGCGCGCCAGAGCCGCACAAAGACGTGAAGAATCGATCTGCCGGGCTTCCTCCGGTTTCCCCTGCCGCCGCACCGTTGCTGACTCCGTCGGTGCCGATTGGTCCCCCTGCCGGTTTAACCGGCTTCACCCTTGGTGTCCCCCCAAAGCCAACGGGCGCTACGGCGGTTGTAGATCCGCAGCCTTCAGACGTCGCGTCGCCGGTGCCACCGCGAGTGTCTCCCCCTGCGGCGTTGTTCCTCGGCACCGCCCCTTCGGCCGGCGCGGCGGCGGCGTCCTCTTTCTCGCCACTGCCGCAAGCAGCGGTGGAGGCCACCTCGATGAGCCCGCGCAGCAGCGTCAATCCTGTGCTGCTCGCGCTCGGCGGACTCGAAGGAGGATCGTTCCTATCATCGAGTCCGCGGAACGGGCACGGAGGAGGACGTGCCCTACCTCCAGATTTGGCGATCGAACCCGCGAAGTCGGCCGCGGTGTCGGCCAATCAGAAACCCGTTAAAGTGCCCCGTGTTGCGGTCGCGCCGCCGGAAATTGATCCATCCCGGTGGTCCAGTCTGGCCGTCCTAAAAGAGAGCTTCAAAGCGCCTCAACCTCGAGATTTGCTTCGCATCGGTTCGAATGGCAGCAACAAGGCGGATGCGGCACGGGTTGCGCCGCGGGGAACGCGTCTACCTCCGGTTCCCAGCGTGATGCTCCCTTCTGCGGCGGTGGTTTCATCGGCCGCGCCGGCAAGTTTGGGGAACGCGGCCGCGGGAGGGCTCCCTTCCCTCCAGCTCGGGGCATTGCCTTCCACGCGGCGCCCCTCGCCGCCGCCCACCGGTACGAGCTCTACCAACCTGAAGGAAGGCTATTCAACGTCGCGCAACGCTCGGGCACGGCCAGCGCCACCCATGTTCGATGCTTCCCTGAGCATGACGGCGCGAAGACTGTGAATGGACGCGGTATCGAAACGGCTTGCCACACACACGCCATTGCGCACGCGGGGGAAGGAAGGAA
>ERZ1292630.473-Hain-H41-02um-R3-473-length-42441-cov-8_pt1 | contig 29780 bp, 4 predicted proteins | sample MGYA00564408_ERZ1292630 | MGnify/ENA primary metagenome ERZ1292630 (study PRJEB36523, sample SAMEA6512641) | groundwater metagenome | collected 2019-01-08 | study: AquaDiva: Metagenomics assemblies of 32 groundwater samples
GAAGGAAGGAAGGAAGGAAGGAAGGAAGGAAGGAAGGAAGGAAGTTGTGGTTCTGACCCACTCTAGATGAAATCGTCGATCGGGGAGTGGGACTGCTTGCGGCGCTGCTCCTCAGTCATTCTGGAAGGAACCTCGGCCGTCGTCGCCACTTTGTGCGGGTCGTACGTGAGCCACGCGTCGAGCAGCTGCTGCGCTTCCTCCGATCGATGGACATTCCGCGTGCGCATGTCGGTGAAGTGCCGCGTGTCGTCGATCTCGTCCTGAAGCGGCGCCGCCTCGGCCGCGACCTCATCGAGGCCGTCCACGTCGAAGTAGTCAAACCGCTGCGTCGCCCGCCTGCCAGCATCCGGATCCGGTGCGGGAGGAGGTGTCGAGCTGCCCGACGACGACGACAACGAATCGTCCAGAACGGCGAGCCTCGCTGACGGATGCGGCTGGGGCGTGGCCGCGACTTCCAGCGGAGCTTCGTACGGTGCCGCGATCATCGTGACCGCTTCGCCTGCGAGTGGTAAGCTGTCCGCCGTCTTCTCAAGGGCTTTCGGTACGGCATCCAGCAAGCGCTGCTCAGTCCCATTTGCGTCTCTGTCCGGGACACCTCCCCCCCGGCGACGACTCCGTGCCTTGTACTTGCGCCAGTCGCGGTAGACGTCGAGCACCAGCAGCGCGAGGTCGATCACCGCCTTGACGAGCGTGGCGTACATCGACGCACCGGCGACGGCGGCGGCAGCCGTCGCGAACCCCTCGTCCAGCGTCACATGCGCCGCGACCGCCAGCCCGAGCGACGCCGTGATCAGCGTTGCGTTGCCGATCAGGAACAGGTTCCGGTACAGCGACGAGCACGGCACGTACATCGCCGCGAACAGCAGCCAACAAGCGTTGACGACCAGCGCCACGATCGCCGCCGTGCGGCACCCGGCGAACGTGTCGGGCCGCGTCCCGTCCAGCATGCCGCACACAAACGACAGCGACAGCTCGACGCCGAAGAAGTACTGCAGAGGGACGCGCGGCGGGCACGTCACGTTGTCCGACGCCTCATGCCGGTAGTCCTCGAAGAGCGGCGTGAACACCTTTTTGAAATAGTTGCTTGGCATCGGCGACTTCCACGTCATCGACCCGTTGAAGAAACGCAGCACCGCGTGCGGCTGCGCCTTGCGCTCCGTCTCGGGGTCAATTTCCATGTCCAGCACGTAGACCGCCGCGAAGTGCCGCACGACGGTCACCGTGACCAGCCCGATCGCCGCCGCCGTGCCCAGCAGCGCGACGACCCCCAGGGCGACGTCGCCGGCGCCGTCCCCGTGCAGTGCCGCCGCCGTCGCGCACATCGTCAGGCCGGGCACCACCATCGCGAGCGGCACCGCCAGCAGCCCGGGGAACTTCACGAGGCAGAGCGACTCCGCGAACGACCCCGACGCGACGCGCCATCCGAGGAGCGTTTTTTCCGCCTCGCCAGCCGGCGCCGCGACGCGCTTCCGCACCAGGTGCATCACTACTCCCGCGAGCACGTGCAGCGCCGCGAGCCCCAGCCACAGCACCGTGTTACCGACGATCCCACCGCGGTAGTACGCGCCTGCCGTGGTGTCCCCGAACCGCAGGCCCAGTGGGCTGTTCGCGAAGTCGACGGCCGCTTCGTGGTCGAACTGGCACTGCGCCAGCGACAGCGCCATGTTCGCGCGCGCCATCTGTGACGCCACCGCCGGCGACCCCGAGACAAACGACATCGTCCCCGCACTGAACGCCACCTGCCGCATGCTCTTCTCGACCGCCGCTGGCAGCGGCGTTATTTCCGGCAGGAAGTCGAGCGCGACGGACGCAACCCCAGAGGCCATCACGTCGTCCAGCGAGCCGCGTTCGCTCTCCCGGGCGAACGGGCAAGCAAACATCCGCGGGTCGAAGTCGCAGCGCTGCTGGTGTCGCTGCGACGCGTCCACACTGTCGTCGCCCGCGAACCTCAGCACGAGAGCGCGGCCGCTGCCGCCGGATGCGGGCACAACGTCCTTGAGCGCGACCGGGTGGCACCGCGGCGCGCGCGTCAGGTTCACGATCGCCTGCGCGCCGGCCGCGGGGATGAGTTCGAACGCGTCGCCCCACCCGCCCAGGAAGCCGCTCGCCAGCCACGCCGGCTCCGTCGCGTTGATCGAGCTGCTGCGACGCGGCCGCACGCCGAGGAGCACCACCGTCACGTTCCACGGCCGCCTCAGGCTGCGCGCGCTCAGCTGAGCTGGTAATTGCGATGAGAAACCCACGAGTTCGTCGCTCGGCGAGGCGCTGCTTGCCGGCGTCGTCGTCGTCGTCGTGAGGGCTGCCAGCCGAGACGACGCGTTGCGCGCCACGGAGGCGAGCAGCGTGCCATCCGCGAGTGCCGCGGCGGCGGCAGCGGCGTCGTCGGTGTTGAATCCGACAGTCGCTAGGAACGGTGCAGCGCAGCTGCTGCCAGGGGTCACCGCATTCGTCGTCACAGTCGTCGTAATCATGGTGCCCGGAGACGACGACGATGGGGTCGTCGTTGCGGACGTCGTCGAGGTCGCGGTGGTTGTTAACGTCGCAGTGTCCGTCGTCGTTCCAGTCGCCGTCGCTGTGGTCGTGCTTGTGTTCGTGGCCGTGGTCGTGGTCGTGTTCGTTGCTGTAGTCGTGTTCGTGACCGTGGTCGTCGCGATGACGCAGCGGTGGATGGCGTCGTCCACGGTTTGGAACCACAGCCCGTGAGGCACCTTACGTTCCGAGGTGGTAAGGGCCGTTCCCGCGTCGGTTGCAATCATAGACTTCCAAGGCTTCACGTAGGACGGCAGCTGGGTGAGCGTCATCCAGCTGCGGCCACCGTCAAATGCTAGGTAGACTAGTAGACCGTCCTGGGACGACGACGACGCCCCCGCGGCCATTCCGGGAGGGGCGACGGGGACCGAACGCAGCAGCAATGCAACTGAGGTGGGTCGCGGAAGGGATGCGTTCGTCGCGGAGACATTCATGCCGGGTGGACTAACACCGTCGTTGGGCTGGCGCAACATCAGCGGCTGCGGGTCCGTGTCCAGCAAGGTGACGCTGGCAACTAGCGGCGACGAAGGCAGTCGGACAGGGAACATGGACACGCCTGCGCCCACACCCGCAGAGTCGTACGCGTCGATGGTGACGAGGATGTCTGCCAACGTTTTGTTATCGCGCGCCGCAACTGTCAACGCGTCACTTCCAGGAGCGACGGTCAAAGACGGGCTTAACACGCCCAAGGACAAGAAAGTCGAGACGTTGAGAGCGTGCGTGGGCAGCGCCTCCTTCTCACCACCTACTGTGGCGCCAAACAGCAACCGGTACACTTCCACAGCGCCATCTGTAAGTCGGGCGAGGTACACGATGCTCGGATCGCGCGCTGAGAAGATTGGCCGACCTCGAGTCTTCGAAAGGTTGGTCGGTGCGATCGATGCCGTGACTCCTTGGTTGCCCGGTAGCCATTGCACAACGACGGCCGCGGTCGATCCCGACGAGGTCACGACGTAGACCACACTGGTGAGAAGGACGGCGTGGCCACCTCCCAAGGACCCGTTGTTCGACTGGGTGGTCGCGTTGGCGGCGGGGAGGTCGGCGTCGAGTAGCGGGTGGGACGTCATCGCGACGAGCTGCGTGATCCAATCGGCGATCGCCGGCTGGCATGGCGACAACGATGACGGCATGGGCGAAAGTGTCCGGACAAACGTGGACGCGTTGAATCCTACGATGCAGTGAGCGCCGATGACGACGCGCAGAAATCCGTCATCGAGGACATACAACCGCGTGCACGTAGCATCGGCTGGCTGCACCGCCGTAGGTCTGCGAAACTCGGCACAATCAGGACAAGAGACTGTGAGGGAAGTCCAGTATCCGTCGCGGACGGCATCGTTCACGTCGCGATTCGCGATGCCAAGTCGTCGTGACGCATCGGTCGACCATGTCGGCGTCGCCGCTCCCACGTCGACGAGCACGATCAGTGGCTGGGTGCTCACCGCAGCCCATGCCGTCCCCGCCGGCGTCGCGGTCACACTGATTAAATATTGACCCGTTGCGCTTTGCGACCAAGGAACGACGAACGCATCCTCCGGTGAGATCATCAGATTCGGCAGTTGCGCGAAGGATGCTCGCTCCTCGCTACCCACGTCGTGAAGGGCGGGATTCGCAAGCCAGCGAGATGGGCTACTCCCGTTGATCGGATCATATTTCCGACACAACTCGTAAATGAGCAAGTGGCTGCCATCGCCGTTGATCGTGATCAAGGAACCCGTTAGTGGCTCTAACAGAGGGCACACTCGCCCGTAAGTCTGCGTCACGATGGAGAAGGCCCCTTCTGCACTGCCATACAATCGCTCCACCGTCGAGACGTTCCTCAGAGGATCGTCAAAGCTGACACGAGGAAGGACGGTCGACTCTGACCCCGCCGCACCGCGAACAACGCGGACGCCTTCTCCGTCGAATCGATCCTTTAGCAGCATGTCATCGATGCCGAGGGGCGACGCGCAGTCCCCGGCGCCCATTGCACTGAAACTCAGCGTCGCGTTGTCGAAGTGGAGACCATCCCCAACATTCGCGTCGGGTAGCCACGCGTTGGGCGCCACATCGACGAACAACATTGCAGAGCCGTCGTTCCTCTGGACGACGACACGACGTTGGTTGCCCGAAAGCGTCGCCACGCGAGCCACGGTATCTGATGATGCCGTGTTGTCAAAAACGGCCGACGAGAACGAGGTCGGTTGGATGACCGGACGACACTCCGAGATGTTCCACGCTTCGGCCGTCGACGGAGCAAGGCCCGCCACGACGAATATGCACCCCAAGCCGACGTCCGTCATGAGCAGTTTGACCTCCCCCCCTTTCCCGTTCCCTTTCGTGTTGTTGAGCACGAGGACGTCGAATGATGAGAGGCGGCGAAAGTACATAAATCGCGCGGGTTGCGTGCGGCCCGAGGTTCCCCCTGGACTGGTCGCTTGGACGCCGCAGTGGCCCGCTAAGGGAGTTTCCGCGTTACTAGCTGACAAGCTGATCACGGTCACGCACGTTCGACGTAACACGAGTAACAAGTTAAGCGGCTTGATGAGACGCACGTCGACGAAGTCATCTGGGCCCACGGCTAACGGTGCGACGACCGACAGGCTCCACTGAACCCCATTCCCATCCGCGTCGCCAACGGGCGAGATCGGCAGTTCGACGGCGTCCACGTGGCCTGACGTCCACAAGACCACGAGGAGGGGCGTGACCGTGCCAATCGCGTTTGAAACTTTGGCTACAGTTGTTCCCGTGCGTGGAAACGGTACGCCACGAACTTCACCGCACAATCGGCCCGGCAGCGGTTGGGCGCCCTCGAGTGCTAACATCGACGTCAGGGTGTAGCTGTCGTCGATCATCAGCATGCTCTCGTTGTGGAAAATGTACGACGGGGCTCCGGCGGATACGAGCGGAAGGACGTCGATGGCAGTCGCCGCGCTTGTGGCAAAGAATTTGACCGGCCGCCGCTGATCTACCGGCAATGCCGACTCCGTCGTGAGGTTTAGCAGGCCACTGTCGAACAGGGAGGATGCCTTCTGCTGTCCAGGATACGTGGACGCGTTGGTCATGATGCCACAGTGCACAGGGGTCGAAGGGAAGAGGGAGCCGCTCGTCGCCCAGAAGGCAGCGTCCACCGCGAGCAAGCACCCCGCGGTCTTAGGCGCATTGCGCAGCGAGGCGTTGTAGATGTGAACGTATAGCAATCCTAGCGGCACATCGTCGAAGTCCCAGCCGCCAATACCGCGGCCAGCAATTCCCGCGCGCTTGTCGTGCCAAGCGTACACGCCGTCGGGAATGACATCGCCCATCATGCCGGTGGACGCGACGCTACCCCGGTACCACTTGAAGACTTGCCTTGACGTGCCCAGAGCGTTCATCAAAGGCGCCTCGGCGATGAATATGACGGCGCAATCGTGCAGAGGGTCTGCCTCGATGGGCGCCGCCACCCCCTGGTCAGCGCCGCCGCTTTCGGTCAGTGCCACGCGGACGACCGCGACGGCCGATGGGCGTGACATGATGCCCGCGGGGATGGGCAAGTCCATCAGCCACTGAGGCGGATAGGAAGCATTGACGAGGCGAATGGCGTTCGAAACCGAGTCAACCGCGATCGCATGGGCCGCTCGATATGGCGTTGGCGCCACCGCTGCGAAACACCTCCCCGATACGGGCGTTTGGCTGGCACTGACCACCAGCACTTGCGCGCAGCCAAAGTCAGTGAAATTGGTTGGGTTGGTCGAGGCAGGGGTTGGTGGTCGAATTGCCAAGGTGGCGGCCGAATGGAACAACACGGTATCATCCCCTAATAGCACGAGCGTGGGCTCGGACCGCTGGCCCTCACCGTCGATATCGGGAATCACGGTGACCCCGATCGTTTCGTTGCTAGCCAACGCGGCGCGCGGTTCGTAGAAAACGATGAACGTCGAAAAGCTACGCCCTGCGGGAAGCAACACGGTGAGGGACGCAATATTGACACCGAGAACGAGGGTGAGGCCCCTCATGACCCGCACCTGCCGGCGCATGCTGCCTGTGAAGTTGAGTTCGAGCAGAAACGGCGCTCGCCCTGTTGTCGTCGTGAGCCTCAAGTGCGGTGGCAAGGACGACTTGCTCCCGAGGCCAGTGGGCACACCGCGAGGTGGGGATTGCCGATTGCGCTCCGTGCTCGCAAGATAGTCGATGTTTGCGAGAGCGAACAATTCGCGCCGCCCACCGGCCACAACGCCGAGACAAAACAGCCGGCCACTGCTTCCTCGGTGCACATCGTCGATGCGGTCGAAGCTCAACGTTGGTCGCCAGGTTGAGTCTGGACCGAGGGCCGACGCAGGCTGGCCTCCTTTGGTCAATGGTGGCATGGTGCCAAGGCCCATTGTGGTAGCACTGCTGTTGGACGCCTCAGAAGGCCCAGCGCGCTTATAAAAAATACCGAAGGTCCAATTCAGCGACCTCAGGTACATGGCGATGCCGACGTATGCGTCCGTCTGAAACGCCGACAATGTGACAGTTTCGCGACTGCTGAACTCCTCCGCGAGAAACACGGTGATCGCCGAGGAAGGCGCCGACAACGAGACGATATTGGACAGCGTCCGAGAGGGGTCGACCGCCTTGACGATGTCGGGTTCCAAGGATGAAAGCTGGAGGCTACTTTGAAGCCACGGCCGAGGATCCCGAATGACGAACGAATCGCAATCGACGTTGCACGTTTTGGGAAATCCAGTGTCGCAATCGCAGACCATGAAGGACAAGTCCGATGTGGCAGGCGACACGGAGATCCCGGCGATGAGCAAGTGGTGGCTGTGGAGGGTGACGGGACGGCTAGCTAGGCGCATCATGGTGTCCACAACGTAGAGCCTCGCACGGATGGTCGATGTAACATCATACCAACCGTACGCCACGAATGACTCCTGCCGAGTGTCGCAACCAAGCACACCGCGAATTCGTGTCGTCGTGACCGTGTCGCCAGGAAGCGGAGAGGGTGTCAGCTGGCTGATGGATGCCTCGTCGATCTGCGCGCTGTGGAGCCTAGGAACGGTGATGTTCGTGAGTCTCTCACACCAGGGACGCAGGGTCGTAGTTAGGTCAACGGCGTAGACGTGGTAACCAGCTCCAATGTAGAGGCGCGAGTAGGTCGCGGAGAGCGCGAAGCCGTCGTCGAGCGTCATCGCGGCGAGCCATGCGGGCAGCGTCACGTTGATCGCGTGACTGTTCGCGACATCGGTGGCATCCGCGGTGGTGTCGCAAAAGCACATCAGCGCCGTCTTGCCGCCGCTCGCGTTGGTCGCGGCGATGACCATATCGCTCTGCGGCACGACGGTGAACGCCAGCGTATCCGACAGCCACCGCCACGTGGGCATCGCTCGAGCGGAGTAGTCGTCGCCGTACGACGTCGAATTCGCATCGCCGGTAGGAGGAGTCGTAGCAAAAAGGGTATTTATTGACGGAGGCGACGGACTGCGCAGGAAATCTTGGGCGAACGTCGACCATGACGGGCTATCTGGAGACAGCGACCGCATGAGCATCGCGTCGCGTAGCAACGTTCGCATGGTTGGCAGCGGCGAGACGCTCAGCCAGCTTGAGTCCGCGTGGACCCACGCCGCTCCGTGGCACGGCAGCACGGTGACGACCGAGTCGCGCGCGATGGCTAACGCACCGGTGGCGTGGGAGGCGAGCTGATGGAAGAGCACGGTGTTGGCCGCCGCGACGTATGGCGCCACGATGCTCGAGACGTTGAGCATGACGAACGACGAAACCGCGGCGCTGGCACTCGACATCCATTTTAGTTGCAAGATGAACTTGAACGCCGTCAGCTTATTTTGCGTGTTTTGGCACGTGAGGTGGATCGCGTACGCCGTGACGTCTCCGGACATGGACATGTCGTGTATCGCCTTCGAGCACCCTTCCTTGATCATTGTCTGCATCGTGGCTGACAAAGAGTAGAACTGCAGAGGGCGTGAGCCGTAGAGGCCCACACCACGAGGTCCGATGCAACGAAACTCCTCCATCGTTGAGTTCAGCCAACAGAAGGCGACGGATGGGATGGTCGCATACGCCACCCCTTTCTGAACGGAGCCGAAAAACGTCTCTCCTTCGTAGAGATAGTTTGCGGTCCCCACGTGCGACCAGGTCGTCGAGTCAGCATAGGCAGCGGAGGCGTAGGAGATGGCCGTTTCGTTCATCTCCGCTCCGACATTGCGGAGGGTGGCCAAGGCGCCCATGTCGGTCATTCGCAGGACTTTGAATGGCTGCTGTACGTTTCCGGCGGCTCGTGGTATTCTACGAACCAGCGGAGGGGACGCGATCGATCGTGAGAGGGTGTCGAAGTACCGTAGGCGGTCCTGATCGCCAAGGAGCCAACCCCCATCGAACCACTCGACCGCGGCGCTCAGCCACCCGACGTTTGCTAGCGGTAACGGGCCATCGGCCGCGAGTGAGCTGACGACGTCTCCCATCAACGGTGGGAACGTCACCGTTCGAGGTGGGGCGGCAACGTCGTTGTCCGATAACAGCGCGGTCAGGAAGGTGAGGTTGTTCCGACACGTCACCGCGAAATGGGTGCTGTTGAACGCCGTGACGAACGCACGGTCGTCACAAAGGGTGAACGTCCGCGGCGCACAGCCACGGCGATTATTGCCTACCCCGGCGAGCGCGGCAACTTCCGGGGGAGCCGCCGTGGTCAGCAAAGCAGGATAGTTCGCAACGGACACGATGGTCGACGTGGTGTCGGCGTCGTCCTGCGATGGACCAGACTCAACGGTGGCACTGAGGGGGCTCACCAGGGTCACGATGGTCGAGTCGTCCGCGGCGAGCAGCGTTAGGGAACTAGTAAGTGCCCCTTCCGCCGGCTCCAGCCAAACTTGGTTCAGCTGCGTCGTGGACGCGCCGAAGGACGACACTAACCGCCTACGTGCCGCGGACATGAGCTGGTATGTGTGCGAACGCCATTCGACCGTGCTGACGACGCCCAGCCTCGCGACCGCGTGCATCTCAGACAATACCGTCTGATCCGAATACCATAGCGATGAACCACGTACCGGATCGGAAAAGGCGAGCAACGCGGGAAGGAAGCCCAATGCTTGGTCTCGCTTGGCGGCGAGGAAGATGACTAAGTAGGGAAGCATGGCGGGCACCACGATGCGGACTTGAGTAAACGTTGACGGCAATTTGGAAGTGGCATTGTTGCACCCGGGACTCCAAACGCTCAACTGCGTGCCCCCCGTCGTACCCGAGACGACGAATGACGCTGTCGGCACGTGATAAGCGACCTGTTGAGAAGGGTCGTCCTGAGGCACCACATTCGGGTCATGAGCGGTCGCGAAGGCACCAGAGGAGCCCTCAACAATGCGGTTTCGCAACAACACGCAGCCCTTCAGATAATTCGTATAAGCATGAAAAAGCATTCGCTTTGACGGCACGTGAACCGCCCGCGAGACCACCAGCCCGTTGGCGCAATTGACGGCCGGCACGACCATGATAAGCGGACTGAGGACCGTATAGGGCCAAGGCAGTAGGTCCACGTAGCCGATCTGGGCACCTGGGAAGATAGCCACGACCGTCGAGAACGGAGCCAATGGCAACAAACCGCTGCACTTCACACCCGCGGCTAAAAGCGACACGTCGAACGTGCGAGTGCTGGATGCGCCCGGGAAGCTCACGTAGAAACGTGTCCCGGAAGCCGACAGGGACACCACAGCGTTCAAGACGGTGACGAGCGCGATTTGGACCACGTCGGCTGGAGGCACGGAAGCCGCGGTCGCTCTTGGTACGAACCGACTGCTCGTGAGGTTCGCGGGTGTCGGCGAATCGCCGTACCGTTCCGCGACGGGAATGCCGCCAACGAGTGGCGAGGACGACGGCATGATGACGGCGGCCGTCTCCGATGACGTGTGGAGCACATCCACGACGATCGGCGTGTATTTCATGATGACGGTGGACGCTTCACCTATTCCAATGAGCGCCACGAACGAGCCGTTGCGAAGCGGTATGCCGATGGATCGAATGGACGCTTCCGGAACGGGCACAGCGGTTGGCACCGCGGTTGGATGCAGATAGCGAGGGATGGCCGTTTTGAGGAACGTGGCGTCAATGAGGGTGGTAGGGAGCAGCATCGAGCATACGGCACCTGCGTAAGTGAGAAATCCGACGGCAGCCATTTCGCCGGAGCTCGTGACGTCGAAGCGCGTTTCCTGTCGGTGAAGCCACCAGGACGACAAGAGCGCTGTCCGGTTGCCTCGCCCTTTCGCGGGTACCGTCGAGGGGTTGAGCTCGGTCTCACCCCAGCACCGGGGACTGGTGGTTTTGGCCTGAAGGGCGTTCAATTCCGGCGTCGTGATAAATGCTTCTGTCCAAGTATTCGACGCAGCAAGGAACGTGTAAACTTGATATCGGAGAACTATGGTTCCGGAACTGCCTTCCAGCCACACGACGAGCAGCCGATTGCGGCCGATGTCGGTCACCATTCGGATTGCAACGGGTTCGGCCGTTCCTGCCGCCACGTCGACGACCAACATGCTCCCTGCACCTGGAGGGATATTATTGTCAGGAGGCAGGACATAGTGCACGGTGGTGCCAGTAACAAAAAACGCCGCCGGAATCTTTGCCGACGGAGCCAGCAACCCTTCCGACGTCCATGGAAGCTGCTCGACGAGGACCGTGGCGACGCCGCACGGAACGGTGGTGGGCAGGGCGACTGGACTGGCGGCTTGGAAACCGATAACTTCCCCCAACCCCGCGTGTTTGCACACGAGCTGGTGGAGGGTGTTACATCGACACTCCGCGGTCCCCCATCGCAGGTATGTGCACTCTGCGCCAGGAGGCAGAAAGATGCGCTGTTGGGCGACCCCTCCTTGGGGATACGCCAGGACCATTTGATCGGGAAGAATAATGCCCTCGTTGCGGTGGCAGCCATAGGCAACCCATTGCCGCCGTTGGAGGCCCGCTGCCGTCGATCCGTCAAAGGCAGTTGGAAACGCGTCCCACCATAAGTTGGAGAGCACAAAGCCTCCGGATTCATCCATCGAGTAGATCGGAAGTGCGGAGCCGCGGATGGAGACGCCATCGGTGACGATGGCCGCTGGGGCCATCGCCAGCTGGCTGCTAAGACACGTAACGGATGACCCGCTAACGGTTCCGCTAACCGTTCCGGCCACGCAATCGTTTCCCGGGGAGGGGCATTGTGCATGGCCGTTCGGGACCACCACGCCATTGAGGTGCACTGCCAAGAAAGGGGCGGTCAACGTCGGACTGAGGCACGAAAAGACGATCCGGGCATTCGGCGTGAATGCCGACGCGCGAAGGACGATATTGATCATTGCGTTGTTGGTCCTCTGCTCATCGGATAAGAAGTAGTAGGCGGGCGGTTGGGCCCCCGTCGCGTTGGGCGGACCTCTTAGCCCAGCGTAGGAAGGCAGCGTGAGGGTCAGATTGCCGTTGATAGTCTGGGGAATTAAGTAGTACTGCTTTTGGTCGGTGGTGTCCGTCGACATGGGCGGCAGCCCGGACAGGTCGAGCGTCGTCACCGAGGGCGGCAGCGCCTCTAGGTTCAGCGGACCGGCGATGTAGACGTCCGTGGGGACGGCCAGCTGCAACGTCTTCAGGGTTGAGGGCAGCAACGCGGGCTGGAACACGCGGCGCTCCATCTCGATAGCTGTGGATGCTGCCCGGGTTCGGCTGGATGGAACAGGCGGCAGTCCCACCAGCGGTAGCGACGCCGAGGTGTTGGAGTTCATCACGCGAAGGTCTGTTAGGCCGCGGTGGAGATGATCGATGTTCAGCACGACGGAGATAAAGTTACTAAAGTTGCGTTGGCATCCCACCACGGCCGCCGTGTCGATAACGACCTGCGTGACAGTCGTTGGGAGGACGCTTAGATCGAGCCTTGGTTGGCTGGACATCAAACCCGTGAAGAACAAACCCTGACATGGGGTGACGAAGCTAAAGGTTGTGTTATCCAATGAAGGGCTAAACTGGGCGGCCTTCCATCCCAGTTGCTCCATCACAATCGCGACGGTTGCGGCATCGCACGTGGCCGCACTGGCGGGATGAAAATCACACTGGGAGGCGCTCCTTGACGACAAGACCGCGATGGTTCGTGCGGTGGAGGGCCCGACGGTGACGCTAGTGGTGGTTCCGATGAAGTAGGTGATGAGGGGCAGCAACCCCGCGGCCCCGACGACCATGACGTCGAGCGTGCCGTCGAGGGACAAAACCTGCAACAACGGCGGAAACGTCGCGGGGACGGTGAAAGTGACGTTCACGTTGCCCATGCTTTGGAGTCCGAGAGCGCCCACCGTGATGGGGATCAACTTGCCGAGCATGCCATAGGACATGGCCACTTGAATTCCTGTATAGAGTCCGCTGACCGCGAAAGTGTGCACGTTCGCGGGCATCGTCGCAAGGCCTTTGAACACCAAATCCGATGCCACGGCCGAAGTGCTTTTAAGGATGATTCGCTTCACCATTGGCGGGATCATGGAGAAGTCGATGTAGCCTCCCATATGGCGATTCTCAAAGCTAAATTGGCACGACCACAGCCGCGCCTTCGACTCAAACAGGTTTTTGAATGGATTCCAGATGTTCGTCTTTTCCGCCGAAGTGCAGACCGGATGGCCGCCGTAGTAGAGCATCCCGAGATCGATGGTCGATGTGAGGTTGGCCTCGTTGGCGACCCAGTAGGGCGGTGGAACAAGGCCGCCGAAGGCGTGCTCGACGACGTCGACTAGCGGGTAGTCTGAGCGCCATGGTACCGGGACGCCAATCCGCCGACTGCTGTACGGCCGCTGCAAATCAACCGGCGACCCGTTGTGCCCCTCAGACGAGGGGAAGTAATGTTGCAGCGGCGCGATTGATAACGGAGGGGTGCCTTGCGCCATGGCCCCCTCGATCGCCCCCAAGGCAAGGCGGAGGAGGAACCCTTGTTGCCCATAGAGACAACGCATCGACCCGGTGATGCCATGATGCCGTCGCCACAGCTTGGAGTCGCACGTCTTCTTCTTGATCGTCGTCGAGAACGAAAGGAGCAGCGAATGGGAAGGCGTCGTCGAAATAATCGATCGGGTGGAACCAGGCAGCCGCGGCGGGGGCGGTAGGAAAGACGACAAGTCGATGAGGTCACGAGCGATCGAACAAATGACGAGTAGTAAGGCGATTCTTCTGATTACGCCCACGTGGAGGCCGTGCACGGAGGTGATGGGCATGATTGACGATTGCAGCGGCGGTAGCGAACGGGTGGCCAGACCATCGTTCCCCGTCGTCGTCGTCATCCGCTTCCACTTCATGGGTTGCTCGTCGATCGGTCGTCGGAGGATCCATCGCGTTATTAGTTCGTTCCTCTCGACAGCGCTGTTTGGTGTCATCGTCGTCATGGATGGACTAAGTTTTGTTGTCGGTGGGTGACAAAAGAGAGAGGTTTTGAGACGTCAGTGAGGGTTTTTTCCTGCTCGGAGAAACGGGGAGGGAGAGTAACGACACACTCCAGATGTCGGTTGGGTGCGACGGGGAGGGAGGGGGTGCGGATGCTTGTTTCTCTGCGAATACTCGATCGATTCCTTGGAATTCGAAATGGAAACCAGTAAGTGGGCGCCGGAAGAATGGGGAGGAAATGTGGTCCCCCTGGGCTCGTGTGTGCTCAGCTGGCTGTGCACGCCCCGGGGTGGAGGTTTGCCTATCGCCCGGCGCCATGTCCGGCAATTCAGATCAAATCGTCGATCAAAGAGTGTGCTTTGCGGCGACGCTCCGACATCGAGGTGGACGCCACGTTATTACTGCTGCAACTTGTCACCGCGGCTTCCTTGCGGTGCGGGTCGTACGTGAGCCACGCGTCGAGCAGCTGCTGCGCTTCCTCTGATCGGTGGACATTCCGCGTGCGCATGTCCGTGAAGTGGCGCGTGTCGTCGATCTCGTCCTGAAGCGGCGCCGCCTCGGCCGCGACCTCATCAAGGCCGTCCACATCGAAGTAGTCGAACCTCTGCGTCGCCCGCCTGCCAGCATCCGGATCCGGTGCGGGCGGAGGTGTCGAGCTGCCTGACGACGAAGAGTCGTCCAGGACTGCTTGCCTCGCTGGCGGAGGCGGCTGCGGGATAACCGAGTATGGGACGACTGCTGGCACAATTTCCAACGGGTCATAAGGTGCCGCAAGAGTCATCGGGGCGCCCTCCCTCGCATCGCCCTCGGGAACGGCATCCAGCAAACACTGCTGCGCCCCGTTCGTTTGTGGTTTGGGCGCCGCCCGACGACGGTCCCGCTCGGATTGCTTGCGCCAGTCGCGGTAGATATCGTGCACCAGCAGCGCGAGGTCGATCACCGCCTTGACGAGCGTGGCGTACATCGACGCACCGGCGACGGCGGCGGCAGCCGTCGCGAACCCCTCGTCCAGCGTCACATGCGCCGCGACCGCCAGCCCGAGCGACGCCGTGATCAGCGTTGCGTTGCCGATCAGGAACAGGTTCCGGTACAGCGACGAGCACGGCACGTACATCGCCGCGAACAGCAGCCAACAAGCGTTGACGACCAGCGCCACGATCGCCGCCGTGCGGCACCCGGCGAACGTGTCGGGCCGCGTCCCGTCCAGCATGCCGCACACAAACGACAGCGACAGCTCGACGCCGAAGAAGTACTGCAGAGGGACGCGCGGCGGGCACGTCACGTTGTCCGACGCCTCATGCCGGTAGTCCTCGAAGAGCGGCGTGAACACCTTTTTGAAATAGTTGCTTGGCATCGGCGACTTCCACGTCATCGACCCGTTGAAGAAACGCAGCACCGCGTGCGGCTGCGCCTTGCGCTCCGTCTCGGGGTCAATTTCCATGTCCAGCACGTAGACCGCCGCGAAGTGCCGCACGACGGTCACCGTGACCAGCCCGATCGCCGCCGCCGTGCCCAGCAGCGCGACGACCCCCAGGGCGACGTCGCCGGCGCCGTCCCCGTGCAGTGCCGCCGCCGTCGCGCACATCGTCAGGCCGGGCACCACCATCGCGAGCGGCACCGCCAGCAGCCCGGGGAACTTCACGAGGCAGAGCGACTCCGCGAACGACCCCGACGCGACGCGCCATCCGAGGAGCGTTTTTTCCGCCTCGCCAGCCGGCGCCGCGACGCGCTTCCGCACCAGGTGCATCACTACTCCCGCGAGCACGTGCAGCGCCGCGAGCCCCAGCCACAGCACCGTGTTACCGACGATCCCACCGCGGTAGTACGCGCCTGCCGTGGTGTCCCCGAACCGCAGGCCCAGTGGGCTGTTCGCGAAGTCGACGGCCGCTTCGTGGTCGAACTGGCACTGCGCCAGCGACAGCGCCATGTTCGCGCGCGCCATCTGTGACGCCACCGCCGGCGACCCCGAGACAAACGACATCGTCCCCGCACTGAACGCCACCTGCCGCATGCTCTTCTCGACCGCCGCTGGCAGCGGCGTTATTTCCGGCAGGAAGTCGAGCGCGACGGACGCAACCCCAGAGGCCATCACGTCGTCCAGCGAGCCGCGTTCGCTCTCCCGGGCGAACGGGCAAGCAAACATCCGCGGGTCGAAGTCGCAGCGCTGCTGGTGTCGCTGCGACGCGTCCACACTGTCGTCGCCCGCGAACCTCAGCACGAGAGCGCGGCCGCTGCCGCCGGATGCGGGCACAACGTCCTTGAGCGCGACCGGGTGGCACCGCGGCGCGCGCGTCAGGTTCACGATCGCCTGCGCGCCGGCCGCGGGGATGAGTTCGAACGCGTCGCCCCACCCGCCCAGGAAGCCGCTCGCCAGCCACGCCGGCTCCGTCGCGTTGATCGAGCTGCTGCGACGCGGCCGCACGCCGAGGAGCACCACCGTCACGTTCCACGGCCGCCTCAGGCTGCGCGCGCTCAGCTGAGCTGGTAATTGCGATGAGAAACCCACGAGTTCGTCGCTCGGCGAGGCGCTGCTTGCCGGCGTCGTCGTCGTCGTCGTGAGGGCTGCCAGCCGAGACGACGCGTTGCGCGCCACGGAGGCGAGCAGCGTGCCATCCGCGAGTGCCGCGGCGGCGGCAGCGGCGTCGTCGGTGTTGAATCCGACAGTCGCTAGGAACGGTGCGGGGCAGCTTCCGTACTGTGCCGCACTTCCAGTAGGCGGTGTTCCCGCTGGCTGCGCCGTCGGTGTTGTGCCTGTGGCGGTTGCCGTGCTCGAGGTCGTTGTGCTCGAGGTCAACGTGGTGCTGACCGTGTCGGTGATCGTGGCCGTGGTCGTGTTTGTGGTGGTTGTTGTATTCGTCGTTGTGGGCGGTGGCTGTCGACACATGCGTAAGGCGGCATCCACCGCGTCAAACCAAGTGCCAGAGGAGCCGCTCCGCTTCACGGCAACTGCTGCTGCCGACGACGCGGCTTTGAGGCCCGCCGCAACCACCGCCCCGGCGGCGGCGGCAGCATCCGGCACCATGGCGCGCCACGACCTTGCGACGGCGCTTGGCAGCTGCGACAATGCCACCCACGGTCCTGTCGCGAGTTGGACATGCACTTGCAAGCCGGCTTGTGATGTGAGGAGCAGTGAGATCGCCACGGGTTTAGGTAGCGACGTGTTGGCGCTCGATATGAAACTGCCAGGGGCCAATGTATCCATATCCCCAGAACCACCACCAGGCTGCAGCCGACGACGCAACAGGAGCTCCTGCGGCGGGCCTGTCGCCCAAAAGCTGTCATTCGCGATGGATATCGACAAGAGTGCGACCCCCCAAACCTGACCGGTGCTCACCGGCTGATGCGCGAACACCAAGACGTCTTGATTCGCGGTTGAGAGTGATTTGATGCCGGCTTTCAAGGTACTAATAACGGCGTCTAATTTGATTCGTCCAAGACGGCCGCGCGGAGGGGCTATTGCCAACGCGTTCGACCCGAATGCCACGGGGCTGTTTACGTCCGTGGTGTTGAGCGGCGGACCGAGGGCCACAAAAAATGACAAATTGGCCGCGTGTACCGGAAAGACGGTGTGCTGAGCGGCGTTGATGAGAGCGAGAGACGCCGGTGGCACCACTCGTCGGAACACACCGATGCTTCCGTTCGACCTGAAGCTGACGTATGCGATGTGAGGGTCCACGGAGGAAAAAATAGGTCGGCCCCGCGTGGCGGGTAAGTTCGTTGGGGCGGTCGTCGCGGTAATGGTTTGGTCCGGCAGCCAATTCAACACAATTGTAATCGTCGCCCCGTCCTCGGTGACGGCGTAGACGACGCTGGTGAGCAGTGAAGAGCTCATCGTGGCGTTTCCCATAAGCGGAGCGGAAACGTTGGCATCAAATTCAGGATCCGATGTGATACTTACGATCGCGGCGGAGCCAAGGAGGTCACTACTGCTGACGCCCTGGTAGTCAAGCAGTGGTAAACATGAGACTGGGGAGGAGGAGGCGAGAGGCGGCGCGACGGTGCGCACGTACGTTCGCAGACCGAATCCAGACGCACAGTCCGCGCCAAGGATCACACGGAGGGCGCCGTCGTCGAGGACGTACAACCGCGTGCAAGTGGCATCGGCTGGCTGCACCGCATCCGGACGTGAAAATAGCGCACAGGCGTTGCATAGAGGAACCGGCGAGGTTTCAGGCTTCCATATACCATCGCGCTTGCCCAACTGCCCCGCGATGCCCAAGACTTGCGACGCATTCTGGTTAGTGATCCACGATGCCAGTGAGGTCTCCGTAGCGGCTCCTTCCGCCGAGGTGTTGACCCAGACGACGACTAACAGGGCTGGAATCACGGCCCAGGCTGTCCCATAGCGAGTGGCGGTTAGGCTTGCCAACGTCGGTGCCGCTGTCGTTGAGTTGGCTGCGGGAGGTTGCTGCGAAACCGGAAGCCACGGCGGGGGCGACAAGGCATCGGGTTGCCGAACGCCCAAGGCATCGGAGAGATAGGACACGTTGCCGCGTTCCTCGACACTGAGGCTCCATGTCAACGGATTGGCGAGTCCACGCGATTGTCCGTTCGAGCTGGCGACTGGCGAGGTCGGATTGCGTTGCCGGCAAGGTTCGTAGAGCAACAACAGCGATCCGTTCCCGCTGAGAGTCGCGATGGTTCCCGTGATCGGTTCTAAAATCGGGCACAGGGGCGCTCCGGACGACGAGCGGTTTAAGACGGCGAACGCTCCCACATGGCCGCTACCGTAGAGCCGCTCCGTGGTGAAGCCGAGGTCTCGGACATCCGCCCGCATCAGCACGGGTATTGGAAGTCCTTCGTTGACGATTGCGAGTCCCGTCGATCCGTAGTAGTCGGCTAAGAGGGCCTCGGTCTGTCCAATCGGAGTGGCGCACTGTCTTCCCGGTGAAACGGTCAACGCGTCCGGTAGCAAGTCGAGTCCAGTCGCAGTCGAAGAGCTCCCGCCGCCGTTTTGAACGGCCGAAAACGGTCGCGCGGCGCCATCGTTCCATTGAAACATCATTCGCGAAGTCCCCGGAAGGACCGCCACGCGCGCGATCACGTCTAGCGCACCCTCGGCAAACAGCGCCCGTGAGTCGACATTGGGTGGCACGACTGGGCACGCGGTGACGTTCCACACCTCAGCCGTTGGCGCTGCGATGCCGGTGACCATAAAGACGCAACCCAGTCCGACATCGGTCAGTAGGACGTTAATGTCCGCGCCACCGCTCCCTCTTCCTCCAGCGGCGGACATGGCGGTGTCAACGAGCACATCGAAAGATGACAAGCTGTGGAACGTTACAAAGGCGGCGGCTTGGGGGCCGTCGCCCACGACGGAGGATGCATCCACAGCGGTCACTCCGCATTGACCGGCGATGACGGTTTCGGCTGGGGGCGCCGCGTCGGAGAGGCTGACGGCGACCAGGCACGTGCGGCGCAGCACGAGGAGCAAGTTCATCGGCTTCAAGTACCGCACGTCGACGATGGGCCCACCAGACGGTGGGCCGGTCTCGAGCCGGAACGGCAGCCTCATTCCCAACGGCGAGCCCACCGCGCCACCTGTGGTACGCGGCAGCTCCACAAAGGCAACCTCACCGTTTGCCCAGGACAAGACCAACGTTGGAATCGACGAGGACAGCGGACCGCCCCAACCAATGGCGTTGGACAATCGAGCTGGCGGCAACGACTCATTCGCCGAAACATTCAGCTCTGTCGCTCGCACTTCGTCGCATGCACGGCCTGGAACGGGGTTGCTGCCCAAGAGTGATGCCATGGCCACCGCCGTCCTGCCGTCGTCGATGATCAGCTTGTTGTCGTTGTGGTAGACATAATCCGGCGCTTCCGTCCCGACCAGCGGGGCGACATCGACCACGGCGGCGGCGCTCGTCGCCCACATTGGCGACGCCAAATCGGGCGTTCCGCTCCCGTTCAGCAGCCCGCTATCGGAGAGGGTCGTCGTACCCGTTCCGGCGCGGTTGCCGCACAGGATGGGTACGGACGCCATCATGTCGGTCATGGCGGCCCAGGAAGCGGCGTCGACGGAGGAAAGACAGCCACCTATCAGTGGACCGTCTGCACTGTCCAACGCGAGCGTGACGTTGACGAAGTGCAGGTACAGGATACCCAACGGCGGTGGAGCCGACGAGCCCGCCCCCGATGGTTCTCGGTCATGCCATGCGTAGAGGCCATCGACGACGACGTCCCCGGTGCGGCCGGATGCGGACGTCGTGCCGCGGTACCACTTGAACAGCTGTGGCACAGTACCGCTTGACGAGGGTCCCACCGCAATAAACACAACGGCACAGTCGCGCAATGGGTCCGACTTGACAGACGTCGCGAGGTCAGCGACCGACGTTAGGGCGACACGTACGACGGCGACCGCAGTCGGGCGGGTCATCACGCCCGGCGTTATCGTAAGTTCCGAATGCCACTTCGGTGGCATCGAAGCCGTGTCGATGACGCGAATGGCGTGTGCCGTGGCATCGGTCGCCACCGCGAGCGCGGACCAATACGGCGTCGCCGCCATGCGAGTGAGGCAGGCGCCCGCTGACGCATTGGTGACGGCGGCGGCACCGGCAGAGGGCGGGTCAATACCACTACACCGCGTCGTCGTGAAGACAGGAGGATCGGTCGCGACGTCGGTGGGATCTTGTCGCAAGGCGATGAGTCCGGAGACGTGAAACGCGAAAGACCCATCGCCCAAGACGAGCCACCGCGGCTGATCCTCGTCCTCAAATAAGGCGGCATTCGTCATCACAATCGGAGCGATCCCGGCAGGAGGAAATGACCGCACGGACACGAGCCAGTGGGTGACGCTGTGCGCAAAGTATGCCAGCGCGAGTGTGTTGTTGGCGGGCAGCATTCTGAGCCGGCGAAATGGCCTGGTCAGCACCGCACCAAGAGGCACTGTGGTGTCATTCGCGGTATTGGTTTCAATGAGATACGGCGTACGACCGGTTCCAGCTGCCAGCGACAGATGCGGTGGAAGCGACGAGGGACTGCCTTGTCCAAGCGGTGCGCCATCTGAAGGGATGAGCCGATTTCGAGTCGCTCGCTTCACGAAGGCGACGTTCGCGAGGACGTGCAGGTCACGTCGCAAGCCGTTGATGCTCAACATGAAGAGTCGGTTTGACGCGCTGGGGCGAACGTCTTCAATGCGGTCGAAGGCGAGAGTCGGCAGCCAGGGCTCCGTGGGTACGGGGGCCGGCTTCGTACCGGGCGTCACCAGTGGCAGGACCCCGAAGCCGCTGACGGAAACCATCGCGGACGCGCTCGTCGTGGTGGACTTGTCGTAACAGACCGAAAACGTCCAGTCGTTCGGTGAACGAAGCGAGTAAAAGGAAATACCAACACGCGTCGGGGTAGCAAACGCCGCCAGAGTGTACAATCCTCCGGGTTCTTGGTCTTCAGAAAAGAAAGTGACGTCGGTGCTGGAATTCAATGGCGGTGCGGTCAACGTTAGAGTGCCGGAAGGGTCCATGAAGTCGCGCAAGACGCTGCGGCGCAACGTCACTGGCAGCCGACCCGACCCCTTCGGTTGTAGCAACGGTCGGGCGTTCCCCACGCTGAAGAGATTACAATCGTGTCGGCATGACGTCAGACCACATTGGCACATGGCCACCGTCAGCACTCCCGACGTCGTAGAAATGCTTAAGCTGAGGAGGGTCTTGTGTCCTCCTGAGGTCACGACTGAACGCACGGGCAGCCGCATGAAAGTATCGATGACGACGATCTGCACCTTCCCAGAACTCGAAATGCTTGCGTCGCTGTCGTACCAACCATACGCAATAAAGGTTTCTTGCAGCGACTGGGTGCCAAGCACGCCGCGGACGTTTCGGCGTTGGGGTGCCGCCGGTGTGCCGCAATCGCTTTCGCACACAGGTGATACGGTCAGCCGCGTAAAAAAAGCGTCCGTGAGAGTGACACTGCGTAGTGTCGGTTGGAGGCGCCCTGACGACGTACTGCGGCACCACAGACGCAGGGTCGACGTTAGGTCCACGGCATACACGTGGTAGCCAGCCCCAATGTAGAGGCGTGAGTACGTCGCGGAGAGAGCGAAGCCGTCGTCGAGTGTCATCGCGGCGAGCCATGCGGGAAGCGTCACGTTGATCGCGTGACTGTTCGCGACATCGGCGGCATCCGCGGTGGTGTCGCAGAAGCACATCAGCGACGTCTTGCCGCCGCTCGCGTTGGTCGCGGCGATGACCATGTCGCTCTGCGGCACGACGGTGAACGCCAGCGTGTCCGTCAGCCACCGCCACGTGGGCATGAAATGGTCCGAAAATTCATGCGCGTATCGTCCGCTCTCGGAGTCATGCATTTGCAATGCATTGGCAGACGCAAGCGGCATCGGCGACGCGTCGAGACGGACAAGGTCGGTAGAAAAGGTCATCCACGCCTTGCTACTGGCTGCGACGGACGAACGAATGAGAGACGCGTCACTCTCCATCGCCCGCAATGTAGGAAGAAACGAGTCTCCAGTAAAAGCGGGGTCCACGTTGACCCAACAAGCGGCCCGCCCTCGGAGCACGATGACTTTGTTGAACTGAGCGACCGCCAAAGCCCCATTGCCATGGGCAGCTACCTGATGCACGGGCACACTGACCGACCGGAGAGCACTAAACGATGCCGATAGGTCGAACAATCTTACGGATTCAAGTTCTTCGCCGATGGCGGTCAGTGGCTTCACGAGGATGACTAACTTCCACACCGTAAATGTGGATGTGCTGGGTGAATAGCACGACAAGTGTACTACGTAGGACGCCGCGTCGCCGGTGAGCGACATGTCGGACACATTCGGACAGTTGGCCGCCAAGGTGGCGCCGATCGATCCAGTTAGGTTGTAAACGCGGTCTTGACCTCGAAAGAGTCCGATGCCGGTCACGGGTCGGCAGCGCAGAGCGGCAAGATCGCGCATCAGCCGACAACACGTCACGTAGGGTATCGCCGCCACCGCGACGACGTCCAGCACCCCGGTGCTGGAGGAGCCATCGTAGGGCAAAGCCTCCGTCAGGTGCATGTGGGTCCAAGAGGAGACATTCGCGTACGCTGCGCTGAGGTAGGTCACCGTGGTGGCCGGCAACGACGTCCCCGCTCTCAGTGTGGTGACCGCGATGGCGCCCATGTCGGTCAAACGTACGAGGCGAAGCGACGCGGCGGCCACCTCGAAGCGAGACGCGAACATTGAGGCGTTCGCATTTCCCGTCGGCGGTGTCACGGATTGAATTGCCCTTGATAAGGGGTCGTAGTATCGTGGCTGGTTGGCGTCGGCGAGCAGCCACCCACCATCGAACCACTCCGACGCGTGACTGAGTTGTCGCACAGACGCCATCGGAAGCGCACCGTCTTGTACGCCACCCAACGACGCTTCCGCTGCTGTCAGAAGCGGCGGGAAGGAGGCCCGGGTCACGGAAGGGGTCGATCCATTCACACTCGTGGCGGCACTCACGAAGGTCACATTGTTTTGGCACATGACGGCGAAATGACTGCTGTTGAACACTGTGACGCTCGCCCGTGAAGCGCAAGAAAACGTCTGCGGATCAAATCCGACGGCTCCAAACGCCGAGGCGCCAGGCTCGGCGGTGGTCATCAACACGCTGTAGTGTGACACGGCAGTCACCACGGGTAACGCATCGGCCTCGTCGCTCACGGCCCCTCCCGTCAGCGGCGTCAGCACAGTGAGCACGCTCATCTCATCCCCGCAGAGCAACACCTTTCCAATTGGTTGCTGAAAGATGGAGGGCTCGAGCCAGAGCGAGCTGAGGTCCCTCGTCGCTTGTCCCGCGGACGACACGAGGCGGCGACGCGCGGCTCGAAGCCAATGGAAAGTGTGGTTACGCCACTCGGTCGTCGACACGACGCCGAAGCGGCCGACGGGGTGCAGCATGCGTCCAGACGTCGTGGCTGCCAAAATGCCTCCCGCGGCGGCCCCTTCGCGTCGCAACGGATCCGGGAACGCGAAGAGCGCAGGGGTGAGGCCATATGGTTGGTCCCGCTCACCGGCGGCAAGGATGGCCAGCCTCGACAACGCTTGAGGAACCATGACGACGGCGTTGTGCAGCGGCAATTCGAGTCGGGTGGCGTTATCGCAGCCGGGGGTGATCACGGTCACGTACGTACTCGTCATGGGCGGTCGCTGCGACACCACGACGAGGGAGGATGAGGCCAGATGGAACGCCAACTGCACGACGGCTTCATCCCCTCCGGGAGGCAAAGCGAAGGGCGATCCAAACGGAATGACGGTGATGGTCGGCCGTACCCGATTTCCTTTCAGTGATAGCATGTGAAAGCTACTAGCTGAGTCTACGAAGAGGATTGCTCTCCTCGCGGGAACGTGGGCGGCGCTTTGCAACGGCCACGGTTGCGATCCTGTCACTCGCTCAGCATTGCCACTCAGGACCGTATAGGGCCACGCTCGCAAGTCAACGTACTCGAAGTCGTCGTCGCAAGAGAAGACGACGGTCGCATGTGGTGCGAGAGCGAGCACGCCACTGTCGCACTCGACGCTCATAGACATTAAGGTGAACCGCCGCGTGCTGGTCGTTCCAGGGATGCTGATCGACAACACTTTCGCTTCTGCCGCGGTCTTCGACGACAACGAGAGAAGAGCGTTCAGCAGCGGTACGTATGTGACGAAACGGACGTTGCTGGGAATCGAAGCGGCGGTCGCCGTGGGCGCCCATCGTCCGGCAAAATTCTGGGCAGCTCCGCTGCCGAGAAGCGTCGACGGAGAGATCCCACCGATGGGTTGCGACGGCAGTGACGTTGAGGAGAAAGCTCCCGCAAAATTGCCGAGGGAGCCGCTGTTGAAGGTCACATGGATCATCACTGGCACTCGACTCTGCGATGGACTGCTCCCAAGCAGCGCGGCGAAGCTCCCATTTCGCAGTGGGACTCCCATGGCTCGCACGTCGCTCGCGGAAACAGTCGTCAACAGGGGGCTCTGCTTGCTGCCAAACCGGAAGGTGGCTGATAGTAAAAATGTTGGGTCCACGGGATCCACCGGGAGCAGCATCGAGCATATCGCACCGCCATAGGTCAGAAAGCCGATGGCCACCATTTCACCTGACGCGGTGGCATCAAAGAGAGTCTCCTGACGCTGCAACCACCACGAGGACATCAGCGTGGTTCGCCTGCCGTTGGCGATGTCGACCATACTGATCTCCGTCGCTCCCCAACAACGGGGTTCTTTGCTGTGCGCCAAGGAGGCGTTGAGTGACGGGACGTTGAGGCCCGTTTTGGAATTCCAAACGCCGGAGGCATCTTTTGAGAAGATTTGATACTCAAGGAACGATTCCGTACTTGAATTTTTTCGCAGCCATACGGCGAGGACGCGGCCGAATCCAATGTCCGTCACCAGTCTCAACGAGGCGTTACCAAACGAAGGGGCCACTGAGGTCAAATTCAGAATGTCGACGGCAACGGCAGTTGACTCCATATACTGAATCGTGAGAGCGTTGACGAAAAAACCGTTGGCCGTTTCAACTGAGCCGTTTGAAAAAAGGAGCGGCGGAGCCAAGCCCTTCGCCACGTCAGCCCCTGCCGGAAGCTGCTCGACGAACGTCGTCGACGGAGAGCATGGAACTTGATGCTGCTGGCTGATGGTAAATGTGTTCTTCTTGTCTTTGCATTCCATCCTGTTCCCGATGACGCAGTAACACTCGAAGCCACGTGTCCGAAGCATGGTCGACTTGCTTGGCGTGACGTCCCCGGCTCCTCCGCTACTCAACGATGGGTAGGTCGTGACCGTGTGCGAGCCGTTGAGGGCAAAAGCGGTCCAGTGGCGTCCCCAGAACGTCTCGTCGCCCTCTCCGAGGAACGGCGGCATGGGGTCCCAGTGCATAAACGCTGGGGCGAGGAACCCCGTGGACCCCACGAGGTCGTCCAGCATGGTGATGGGAGGGCTCTCCCAGGCCGTCATCGAGGCAGCGTCGTGCAGTAGCGGTGACGCCGCGCCGAGCAACAAGTCGTCGGCAATGCACGTGACAGTGCCGTTGAGAAACGGTGCGAGGCGGCCGAAGACGCAGAGGCCGGGTGGGCACTCTAGCGGCGCTGAACTGCTGCTCACGTTGGCCCTATGAATCAGCAGTGTGCCAGGGGGCCTCGCCGCCGTTGTGCTCGAGCACCGAAACACGATGTCGCAGGCTTCGACGTTCGCTATTGAAGAGGAGTCGCGGAGGAACGTGATGTTCACGATCAACCGGCTCGATTTCTGCTCGTCCGATAAGAAGTAGTAGGCGGGTGGTTGGACCCCCGTCGCGTTGGGCGGGCCCCGCGTCCCGGCGTAGGAAGGCAGCGTCAGAGATAGGTTGCCGTTGATAGTCTGGGGAATTAAGTAGTAGTGTTTGTGGTCGGTGGCGTCCGTCGACATGGGCGGCAACCCAGACAGGTCGAGCGTCGTCACCGAGGGCGGCAGCGCCTCTAGGTTCAGCGGGCCGGCGATGTAGACGTCCATGGGGACGGCCAGCTGCAACGTCTTCAGGGTTGGCGGCAGGAACGCGGGCTGGAACACGCGGCGCTCCGTTTCCCATGCCCCGTAGCCCTCCATGGACGGCAGTCCCCACGTCACAAGGGACGGAGGCACCGACGACGCACTGTTTTGGACACGAAGTTCGGTGAGCCCGTGGTGCAGATGGTCGGTGTTGAGCAGGATGGGCAATGGCTTTCCTTGCGCCACGGCCGCCGCGCAGCTTCCAACGTCCGACACGTCGATGGTAATCTTGGTCACCGTCGTGGGCAACACGCTGAGGTCCAGCCGTCTGGCGGATAACGGCCTCGCGCCAGCTGGGCACTTCGTCGTGAACCGGAACTCGGTCGAGGATGCTGCAAGGAAACCGGCCGCGTTCCAACCTAACGCGAGAGCGATCGCGTCGGTAAGTCTCACATCGCAGCCCCCTTCAGGAACTGGTCGCACGAGATCGCACATGTCCGTTGGAGACATTGCGGCGATATACACATTCGGGGATCCGACAGGGACGAGTCGGGAGCGAATGGCCGCCCCTTTCGCTACCTCGACTTCGCTCGGCAACAGCCCCCATGCGCCAACGAGAATCATGCTCGTGTTGATCATGGACAAGCGCGGCAGCAATGCGGGAAATGTGGCCGGGACCGTGAGAACTCCGAGATTCGGCATCGACGTCAACGCGAGCCATCCCACCGTGAGCGGCAGCAGTTTGCCAAGCATCCCACTTTTCGCCGCTGCATCAATCGCGCGGTGCGGGCCGCTAAGCCATAGCGTGTGCACCGTTGCCGGGAGCGATGACAGCCCTTTGAACACAAAGACGGGCGCGTCCGCCCTGGAGACCGAGAGTTCAAGGCGGACGATGAGCGACGGGATCATCGAGAAGTCGATCAGCCCGCCGTCGTCGACGTTGAATGAGCAACTAAAAGAGGTGGCGTTGCCGTCTAAAAAGTTCACAAAGGGATGCCAAATAAGGTCTAATTTGCCGGATGTGCACGCCTGGCGGCCGCGATGAAACAACGACGACAGCGGCGGCGCAGCCGTGGGAGGTGACGCCTCGTTGGCGACCCAGTACGGCGCTGGCACGAGGCCTCCGAAGGCGTGTTCAACAATGTCCACCAAGGTGTAGTCGGGGCGCCACGTCACCGGGAAGCCGATTCGGCGCGTGCTGTACGGCACTGGCAGAGCCATCGGGCTTTCGTCTGCCCGGGGGAAGTAGTCCGAAACGACGGGCGCCTGGGCAGCGACGCCGATGACGGAGATCACTGAAGAGTCCCAACCCCCTCGGAGCCGTCGCTGCCAGCGGGCGGCGGACACGGCTTCTCCGCGTCGCAGGAGGAAGCGTTGCGTCAGTGAGGATGGAATGCCCTGGTCCCAGCGCGGCGGGTGCGAAGGTGAATCCCTGGTGGGCCCTTTTTGGTGTAGGCAAAAAGCCCACAATGTCGTCGTGAGCAACACGATGAGGGACATGACTTTGAGTCCCAGGTCAAATCCGGGGCGGCTGAATCCAACCGACATCGCATCGATCGTATCGTTTGTCGCTGAGGATCTGCGACGCCGTAGGTATGGCGGCGTCATAGTCATCGTCGTATTCAGAGTTGAAGAGGTGAAATGGGAGTGACCACGACTAAGTGGGGGACATGAATCGTCGTTGGTGTCGGGGCGACTCGGGCGGCAACTTTGTCCTTTGTGCAACACGGCGGTGACCATTGCTGTCAACGATGCCGGTGCCGTAGTGATTGTTTTTGAGTATTTCATATGTCGCGGGTGTTTGTTTGTGTGTTTTTTGGGGGGTTGTATCCGTCGCGTTGGCGCGTTTTGCTGTGTACAATAAATTGTTCGGAAATTCCGCCCCTCCTCCGGAGATTTGCACCGGAGTAAGTTGGGTGTTTTGGTGATGAGCGACGAACTGCTTGAGACGTGAGGGGGAAAAGGCAAAGGAATGGTGTGTTTTTTGGGGACTCATCAATATTTTTGCATCGTCTGGGAAAGGATGTGTGTGTTAAAGAGAGATGTGAGTCCCTGGCATGGCTACGGGGCTAGGCGGGGGCGTGTGTTTGTCAATAAGAAGAGAGAGACCTACGTGCCCGAGTGTAGCCGGTGGTGAACCCAAGTTTGCAAGACGTCGGTCTTCCTAGAACCGCAGTGCGGGCACCCAGGCATTCCGGTCGCCTGAGGCACGGAGGTGGATGCTGCCGCGACCCCCCTCCTACTGCTCTGCATCCTTCGCGGGTCCTGGGCGCTCGCGCTCTGCTCGGAATGCCTCTTACGCCAGTGGCAGATGTGCGACGCTGGCAGGTGCTCCCCTCCCGTGTTCGGTGCACCTGGCAACGGTGGCGACGAGGTGAAGACGTTGAAACACGCGCGGCATCGCATGGGCGAAGGTGGGCCTCGGCGGAACGAGGAAGGGGGTTCCTCAGCCGTCAGGCGTTCTCGGGCGGCGTGGCTCAGCTTGAGACGGTTGCGCTGCACGGCGTGCAACAGGCGCTGTCGCGCCAACTGCGCGTCACTAGCGGACAACGCGGCGACCGCCGCTGACCGCCTCGTGGAAGGTCCTACTGCTCCTGCATCATCATCGTCCCTTGCCGCCAAGTCCGCGTTGGCAAATACCGCCACCATGGCCTCAGACGACGCCTGCGCCGCCGAAAATGGCCACCCTCCTTGGTGGAGCCCCTTCATGGCCGCATTCTCGGCGGCGATGCCCACCTCCGTGGGACGGTGGTTCCGATAGGGACGACAGAACCTGGTACCGTGCACGGCGACGTCACGCCGCCGCGATGAAACGAACTCAGCATCGCGTGGTGGCGTCGTGAGACGTGTGGTTAGGGCCGCAGTAGGGTCACACCCATCAGCCGACGATCGGGGTGTGCTCCAAGAGGAGCGGCGATCATCGTCGGGTGCGTCGCCCCTTGCATGCTTTGGCACCGCGACGACAGCGGTTGACTTGAGCGGCACCGTAGGTGTCGCTTGAGCCCGAAGCGGGCACCGACCGGCGAGCAAAGATCGCCGCGGGGGCGAAAACTCGCGTTGTGGATCCGTGAAAAATCTACTTTTTTCCACAAAGGTGGTGGAGAACGACGACGACGGAGGCCGTGACGTTCCGGCGCCGTGGTACGCCACCGCCAGCTGGATGCAACGGCATCTCATTATTCGATGATGTGCACCACCACCGGCATGCACGCACCACCGGTCTTTGACGAGAACGACACTCCCTTTTTTCACCACGCCCTTTTCTGCTCAGGGAAGAAAACAAATTCGAGAATTACCCGGCCTGGAGAGGAAGGGAAGCATTGACCGCCCTTTCCGGACCAATCGTCGTACAAACCGGCGGGCCGTTCCTTCCGAGTGGGGTGAATGAGGAGAGAGAGAGGGGGGGTAAAGCACACACAACCTACAAGGGATCAAAAGGGTTAAAAAGAGAGGGGTGTTTGTGGACCCCTTGGGGAGAAAAAATGGGGAGAGAGGGGGCACACCACGGGGGGGG
>ERZ1292630.918-Hain-H41-02um-R3-918-length-29729-cov-8_pt1 | contig 29729 bp, 27 predicted proteins | sample MGYA00564408_ERZ1292630 | MGnify/ENA primary metagenome ERZ1292630 (study PRJEB36523, sample SAMEA6512641) | groundwater metagenome | collected 2019-01-08 | study: AquaDiva: Metagenomics assemblies of 32 groundwater samples
GCCCCGCTAAACTTAGCGGGGTGAAGAGGCGGGTATCTTGGTTCGAATCCAGGTCCCGCAGCTTTGTCTGGAAATCATAAATTTGGCGGGGTGAAGTAGGACACCGCCCTTCTTGCCCCGCTAAACTTAGCGGGGTGAAGAGGCGGGTATCTTGGTTCGAATCCAGGTCTGGCAGCCAAGTTTTTATAGGGTCATAGAAATTATTAAATATGTTAGAATTATTTTTAATAAATAGAGTTATACAATGAAAATTCAATTTTTGCTTAAAAGCACAACTATGTATGAGCGGTTGGGAATTATGACCCTTTCCAGTATTCTCAAACAAAAAGGTCATTCTGTCCAACTTTTGTTAACCGAAGAATTAAGCGAAGAGGAATGTATCGCAAAAGTAAAAGAATATAAACCCAATATTCTTGCATATAGCATTACGACTGGCGAGCATAATTATTATATTGATTTGAATAAGATGGTTAGAAATCATTATAATTGCTTTTCAGTCTTTGGCGGACCCCACCCTACGTTTAAACCGGAAATGGTTGAAAAAGACAAGGTGGATGCCATCTGCCGCGGAGAAGGAGATATTTATTTTTTAGAATTAGTTGAACGGATGGAGAAGGGCGAAAATTTTTATAACACCTCAAACTTTTGGTTTAAAAAACCAAACGGCGATATTATCCGAAACGAGATTGGCCCCCTAGTAGAAAATTTAAATAGCCTTCCTTTTCCAGACAGAAAATTACTCTATGACGCGGATCCTTCCTTGCGTTTTAATGGTAAAAAGATGTTTATATCCATGCGGGGTTGTCCCAATCAGTGTACGTATTGTTTTAACCATGTTTACAATAAGATGACTGAAGGCAAAGGTAAAATGCTACGGGTGCGTTCCGTTGACAATATGATTGCGGAGATTAAAGAGGTTAAACAAAACTATTATTTAGATTGTGTATTTATTGATGATGATACATTTCTCATCAAACCAAATGGGTGGCTGGAGGAATTTACTGAGAAATTTCGTAAAGAAATTGGCTTGCCGCTTTTCTGTAATGGACGAGCAAATTTGATATATGAGGATAGAGTAGGCAAACTTTTAAAACAGATGGGCTGCCAAACCATGTGCTTGGGCGTAGAGTGCGCCAATAACGAAATTTCAACTAAAATTCTTAAACGCAATATTCCCAATGAACAAATTATCAAAGCTTGCGAAATTCTTCATAAATACAAGATTAAAATCTTGACACAAAACCTAGTCGGTCTGCCAGTAGATAACCCGCTAAAAGTAGATCTAGAAACTTTAGATTTCAATATCAAACTTAAACCAGACTACGCTTGGTCTTCTATTCTCTATCCTTATCCGGAGACAGAACTTGGTAAATTGGCTATTCAGAAAGGGATGTTTGATGCAGATTTTGATAAAATCCATGTTTCCAATAAAACCGATTCCGCTTTGAATTTTGGAGATCCGAAACTGAAACAAAAAATAGTCAACTTACATAAGTTGTTCGGCATTATTGTACAGTTTCCATTTTTACGCCCATTCACGGAGTTCTTGATTTCTCTACCGCTCACTCGTTTTTATACTTGGTTGTATTTTGCTTTTTACGGCTATAAAACGGTTAAAAATGCAAATAAGAGAGGGCTACTTAGAATGACTAAGTATTATATGTTATTTTATTTTAAGTATGTATCAGGGATTGAAAAACATACGGTGTTTTCCAAGGTTCCGCGGAAATAAAAATAATCCTGAGTTTTGTAGGGAAGGTTTTTTGTTAGGCCAGAAAGGTAGTCCCGAAGTAAAATGCGCAGGATACCAGGTCCGACAGCAAATCTTAAGCGAATAAAATTGTTTTAAGCGTACTATACAATACTTTCAAATTATACTGGCCTTTATAAATAGGCGTTTCCTTTTTGTTCAATTTTAAGAGCGAAATAACAGCAAGCTGCGCTGATCTGACAGAATATTCAACCGTAAAAGAAGTCTCGTTCGGTATCTCGCAGAATTGTCCGATAAAAGCCATATTAGAGAGCCCTTCCGGCGCGACCGGCGGCCTATCTTCTTTTTTTCTCGGTAAAAATTGGCTTGTAATATATGGCATTAAACAAGGAATGCAATTTGACGTTTTTAAAATTGAGGGTATTTCTTTTTTAAATCCAAGATGCCGGCAAAGCTCGGCCAGGATTTCTTCGCCCGTACATTCAGACATTTTCTTAGGCGTAAAATTACCTTTTTCATTTGAAAACAATCCATAACCCCAGCAGACATACGCATTATCGGGTTGATTGATAAAGTGCGGCTGTTGCGGCAAAACTACTGACAGAAGCCAATTTGAATCTTTTAGCGTGATATATCCCCCGCTTCCCGCCTGGTTGCCAGTCATTTTTTCCACAAGTTTAAAAAACGCGGGATCTCGGAATGTGGCAGTAAAAGATTCCATTGTTGATTCGTTTTGATGCGAATTAAAAACAGATGGGCTGCCAAACTTGAGATATTTTTTAGCAATATTTTCCCAAAAAACCCAGGCGGAGCTTAATTTGGCCGGTTCAAGCCGCGGGGCCGATATTGAAGATCCCATTGCGGAAGCCGCCGTCATAGATCCCAGATTAGCAAAAACAAGATCATTTTTGTCAATTGCGATTTTACGCTCTTTTCCGTCATAAATGTAACGAATACACTCAACGGCTATTTGAGTATCGCTCTGCTTAAAATCAAGGTTGGCGGCTCTGCTATTCATTTCAAATCGCACGCCTTGTTTTGCTAACCAATTTGAAATAGGCAAGATAATGGATTCATATTGATTGTATGGCGCGTTTCTAATGCAGGATAGCGTGCCGAGAAAAGGAGAATCTTGCATAAATCTCAAAAAATAGCGCCTCATTTCAGCCGCGCTATGCCAAGGCTGAAATGCAAAGGTTGTGCAAAATTCAAGCCAATTATCACTTTTGAAAAATAATGGGCTAAAGTTATCTTGAATTCTAGACGTTCCGAGCGAACTTTCTGAACGCGCCATTATTTTTATCAAATTGAATTTATCTTTCCATGACAGACCTGATTTTTTACTGCTGCCGATAAGCCGCAACTTTGAATAAACCGGATGTATTTTATTGAAATTAAAAAATTCTTCTTTTACGCTTATGTTGGAATCAGCGAGTGAAGGAATAAATGATAATAAATCATAAGCGCACAAGTACGCTTTATCTTCAAACATCCTATATCCGCGCGTAAAATATCCTGTTTCGGGCGAGCCCTTGCCGTCTAGACTCCCGCCCAATTTATCCGATTCTTCAATGATTGTAATATCTTTTCCGGGAATATGGCCGTCTCTAATTAAATAAGCGGCGCTGGCCAGCGAGGCAATGCCGCCCCCGATAATATATGCTTTTTTATTTATATTGTGATTTTGTTTGTTTATCTTCATTGTTTATTTATTGTAGCATGACTAATAAATCCCGTTAGAAGCTCACGCGGGGTATTAAACCCCGCGTTCGCTGATGAAAAACAAGCATTCATCCCCGTGGCAGAGACCACGAGCTGTTCTGCTTCTAACGGGATAAATAGGCCGTCTTTCGTTTCTTGTCTCGCGGTTATTTGCCCGCGGCCTGTTTATAACTATTCGCTTTTAGTATTTTGGTATTTACGTTATAATTTAATGAGTTTCGATTTCGAAAAATCGGGATAAATAATAAAATAAATAAAAAAATATATGGATACGACGGATAAAAAGATAACTATTAATTTAAAATTAAAAACAGCAACTACTATTGGTATAGTTATCGTTGTTTTGGCGCTCCTCTTTGCAATAAAAGGTTTGTTTGTCGCGGCGATGGTCAACGGATTCCCCATAAGCCGTCTTTCGGTAATTCAAGCGCTTGAAAGAGGTTCGGGCAAGGCAGTTTTAGAAAGTCTTATCGTTGAAAAACTTATTAACAACGAAGCTGATAAAAAAGATATTAAGGTGAGCGATGACGAAGTTGATGCCGAGGTTGCGAATGTAGAAGCGCAAATTAAGAGCCAGGGCGGAACTTTGGATCAAGCGCTTGCGGCTCAAGGCATGACGCTTGAAACTCTTAAAAAGCAAATCGCCATTCAAAAGAAATTAGAAGCGCTTCTTGCCGATAAAATACAGGTTGCTGACGCTGATAAAGAAAAGTTTATCGCTGATAATAAAATCAAGATTCCAAAAGGCGAAGAAACTAATTATAACAACCAAATCACCTTAGAAATAAAACAGCAAAAGTTAAACGCTGAATCCAAAATACTGGTTGATTCTCTTAAAGTCGCAAATACTATCCGTTACTTTGTAAGTTACTAGTTTTTTATGGAAAGTTAAGATATGAACAATCAAAAAATACAAAACTATTTTTTTATATTTCTTCTTTTAGCAACAACGATTTTAATATTTTTCGTTTTTTATCCTTTTATTGGAATCTTGGCTCTTGCGGCCATTCTTTCGCTGGCTCTCCAGCCAATTTATGAAAAAATTAAATTCTTGTTCAAGGCGGATTGGCTGTCCTCATTAATTGTTATTATTCTTTTAGCAATATTTATAGTTATTCCATTAATGCTTTTGGGCTGGCAAATATTTAAAGATGCCCAATCTTTATACGCGGACGCGATAACTAATAAAATTGTTTATGTGGATAAAGCAAACTCCTTTTTAGAGGGGCCCTTAAAAAGGTTTATCCCTGATTTTTCCATAAATTTGAATCTATACGTTCAGAAATTATTTAATTGGTTCGTGGGCAATATCGGCCCACTAGTTTCCAGCACCACTCAAATATTATTTGATCTTTTTTTGGTAACCATTGCTCTATTCTTTTTCTTAAAAGATAATTTAAAAATTAAAAAACTATTATTAGAAATTAGTCCTTTAGACGATAAATACGATAATTTAATACTTGAAAAGCTCGATGGCGCTGTTAATTCCGTGATAAAAGGATCTCTTTTAATTGCGGCCGTGCAGGGCGTTTTGATTGGTATTGGATTTTGGATTTTCGGCATTCCAAGTCCGGCTTTTTGGGGAACGGTTGGCGTGATTGCCGCCTTAGTCCCCGGTGTAGGAACGTCTCTCATCATACTTCCCGCAATTGCTTATTTATTTGTTAATGGAAGTTATTTCGCGGCTTTTGGCTTAATTATTTGGGGCACCATTCTTGTTGGTTCTATAGATAATGTTTTAAGGACAATAATTTATAAAACCGGAGTTTCAGCTCATCCGATTTTTATTCTTTTTGCTGTTTTTGGCGGACTTTCATTATTCGGTCCTTTAGGACTAATTTTCGGTCCGATAATTTTAAGTTTTTATTTAACTCTTTTGGAAATTTATAAAATAATTTCAAAAACACAAGAAGCATAAAGAGTTTTCCTGTCATTGCCACGGGCCAATCCCCCTCTTTCCCCCTTTAGAAAGGGGGATGAAGGGGGATTTAACTCGTAATGACAAAAAAATACCCTGCTAGCTTAGCAGGGTATTTTTTATATTTATAGTTTCAGATACTTTCTAACAGCTATCGCGCTAGATACTGTTCCAAGAATAATTCCAAAAGCAATCTGATATAAGGTAAATAATAGAAGATTGTTTAAAAGATAAGACCACATATTTACTTCTGGCATTACCATTTTTATATAAGGAGCTGAAAAATAAATCAATGGAGCGATCAATACAATGCTTAAAATTCCGGCTATTAATCCATAAAATACTCCTTGCACGATATACGGCCCTCTTATGAACATATTTGTGGCGCCCACCAATCTCATAATGCTTATTTCTTCGCGTGTTGAGTGAATTGCCAGCATTATGGCGTTTAAAGATACTAAAATAGCCACTAAGGAAAGGATTAGAATCAAAACCATTCCACTTTTTTGAACCGTATCCACAATTGCGGCTAGCCTATCAATTACTACTTGATTTTGATTATAGCTCACTTGCTCTACTTGTTCTTTTAAGCTTTCATTATTTAAATAGGCGGTGATTACGGGATAATCTTTTGGATCTTTAGCTTTGATATTCAAAGAAGCTGAAAGCGGATTTGTTTCTAATATATTTATAGCTTCAGAGATAGTCGCGTCGTCTTTGTGCCTTTCCTTGAATACTTTTAAGGCTTCGTCACGAGATATGTATTCTATAATCTTAACTTCATTCAAACTTTCCAAAGACCTTTTGATTTTTAATACATTATCTTCGGATGTTTCATTTTTAAAGTAAACACTGATATCTATTTTTTCTTTTAATAAATTAATTGTGTTAGTTGTTAACACGCTAAAAAGAATCAAGCCGATAAAAACCAGCAATGTTAAAGTCATTACCACTATAGTTGTCACGGAAAGCCAGCTATTTCTTTTAAATCCCTGAACTCCGTATTTTATTATTCTGAATAAGGCTGTGAACATATAAATATAATGCTAATTTACGAATTTTATGCGAATGCAACGAACATATAAAGAGGGCGATTTACTCTTATTTGTTGTATTTGTATGCATTTGTAGTTTTGTATTATGTTTGACTTTTAAGCCAAAACGTATTTTCCGTTTTCTTCGTCTCTTATTATTCTACCACTATCCATACTCACAACCCTTTTATGCAGATTATTTACTATATCTTTATTGTGAGTAACTAGCATAACAGTCGTGCCGAGCTCATTAATTTTTACAAGCAACTTAATTATTTCGGCTGAATTTAATGGGTCTAAATTTCCAGTGGGTTCATCGGCAATTAAAAGCATCGGCTGATGTATCAAGGCTCTGGCGATCGCCACTCTTTGTTTCTCTCCGCCGGAAAGTTCGTGCGGGAAATTAAAAGCGCGGTCGGAAAGGCCGACCATATCTAATATTTGAGGAACAAATTCTTGAATTTCAGATTGAGACTTTCCATCAACTTCCAAGGCGAACGCTATATTTTCATAGGCAGTTTTTGTTGCTAACAGCTTAAAATCTTGAAAAACTATGCCTATTTTACGCCTGAATTCAGGGATTTCACTGGGTCTTATCTTGTTTACTTCGTAAGAACCAAATATAACTCTGCCCTTGCTTGGCTTTTCTTCACCTATAAGGAGTTTTATTAGTGTTGATTTTCCGGCTCCATTTTTGCCCACTATAGAAACAAATTCGTTTGGTTTTATAGTTAAACTTACTTCTTCTAAGGCAATTGATTTATTATTGTAAACTTTTGAAATGTTTTGAAAATTGATCATAAAGATAGTGAGTTAGCGATTAGCCACTAGAAATTAAAAATAAAAACACTAGCCACTAATTGTTTTAATTATAGCAAATTTATCAAACTTATCCTACTATTTTTTTAATATCACATCTAATTCTGCCTCTATAAACTTTTCTAAGTCTCCGCTTAGCACCTTGTCCGGCTGATGGCTTACCATATTAGTGCGGTGATCTTTGACTTGCTGATATGGATGAAGGACGTATGAGCGGATCTGATTGCCCCATTCCGGTTTTACTTGCGTTCTCAGGTTTTTTATCTCGCCCTCTTGCTTATCAGCCATTAATTTAAACAATTTGGCCTTCAATAATGCCAAAGCTTTTTCTTTGTTTTGAAGCTGTGATCTTTCTATTTGAGATGCCGCCGCGAGTCCTGTCGGCAAATGCACCGCCCTTACAGCTGTCTCTCTTTTATTTACATTTTGCCCGCCGGGACCGCTGGAATTTGATAATTCTATTTTTAAATCTTCTGGGGGGATCAAGATATTTTTTAATTCTATTTCCGGGATTTCCGGCAAGACTTCAACTAAGGCAAAGGATGTGTGCCGAAGTTTTTTGGAATCAAACGGAGAAATTCTAACCAAGCGGTGCACGCCCGTTTCTTTTTTTAGATTTCCGTAAACATATTCCCCTCTTATATCTATCGATCTATCGTCAACTTGCGCAACTTTCCACCCCCGTTTTTGGGCATATTTAACGTACATATTCAAAAGCATCATTGCCCAGTCTTTGGCATCATCTCCGCCTACGCCCGGAAAAAGAGAAATGTTGGCGCTTTTTTTATCATATTTATCTAATAATGGATTGAACATATAATTTACTAAAACAATTTCTAATTACTAATTCCTAATTTCTAAACAATGACTCAAGCCCCAAACCCCAAGTGAATCCCCCTTCATCCCCCTTTCTAAAGGGGGAAAGAGGGAGGATTTGGGATTTATTTAGGTCAATTAGAGCAATTAGGTTAATTAGAAATTTATTAATGATTTTTGATATTTACATTTTACATTTACTATGAGCCCCCTGCCAGAATTGAACTGACATATGTGGTTTACGATACCACTGTTCTGCCGTTGAACTAAGGGGGCATTATGAGCGGGTAACGGGAGTCGGACCCGTGTCTTGTCCTTGCCGGGTCAGTAGAAGTGCGAACCCTGCTTTGAGCAGGTGATGGGAATCGAACCCACGCTTTAACCTTGGGAAGGTCACGTACTGCCACTATACTACACCTGCATTATTATACTCGCACTTTCACTGCCCGGTTTGGGAAGGACACATAATACCGTTATACGATACCCGCCTCCGCCCATTATTTTAGCACTATTTTATTGAATAGTAGTGCTTGTTGCAGGAGGAATTATAATAATCATCTTTTCACCTGATTTTTTGTAGTTTGTTTTGCTTTTAAGCTCTTTTTCTTGATTTTCCGGATTAGAAAAATAATTGATATCGGAAGCAAGATTTACATTTTCCGTTTTTATCAAAGCTGTTGCCGCGGTTAATTCATCGGAAGATTTTTCTAAAGAAACGTTCTTAATGTATAAATTAAAAAATTGCCAACCCAAGAAAATTATAACTGCAATTAATAGGATACTTATAATATTTTTCATTGAAATAGATTCCCTTTCTTAATTTTATCACATTTTTTTCCGTCATTGCGAGGAGTCTGCGACGTGGCAATCTCGTATTTGATTAGATTGCTTCTCCGCCCCGCATTGCGAGGCGGATCACAATGACAGAAACGATTATTTTTTCAACAATTCCTTAAATATTCTTGCCGGAATATCAATTTTGTTCTTTATTCCCCTTTCTTTAAGGCGTTCCTTACCCCTTTGCTGTTTTTTCCAAAGCTTCATTTTTCTCGTTCTATCACCTCCGTTTTTTCCAAAATTACCAAGCTCTTTTTTCATTGCCGGAATAGTTTCTCTGGCTACAATCTTGCTTCCGATAGTAGCTTGTATGGCTTGAGTAAATTGCTGGGCGGGTAAAAGCTCTTTTAATCTCTCAACGGTTTTTCTGGCCTCCCTGTCCATATCATCTTTATAAACAATACGGGTGAGTCCGCCGATATTGTGTTCGGCAACCAAAATTTCCAGTTTTACCACTTGAGCTTTTTTGTAATCAGAAATTTCATAGCTTAACGAAGCGTATCCCGCCGAAACAGATTTTAATTGGTCGTCAAAATCTCTGATGAGTTCGGCCACCGGCAAGGTTCCGTTTAAAATTATAGAACTTCCAAATGAATGAGTATTGATATCCCTCAATTTAAAAACTTGCTGCAATCCCAGAACCGCGCCTAAATAATTTGACGGAGTTATTATTTCAATCTTTGCTATAGGTTCCAGCACTTCTAAATAATCTTCCGGAAAATCTTTCGGCGTATCCACAGTGATCCATTTCTCATTTCTTGTTTTCACTTTATAAGAAACTGACGGAAAACTGTTCACTGTCCGCAAGTTAAATTCGCGTTCCAATCTTTCAGCTGTAATCTCAAAATGAAGTCTTCCTAAAAAACCGCCCTTAAATCCCCTTCCTAAAAATTCATTAAAATCAGCGTCAAATTTAAGCGCGGAATCGTTTAGTTTTAATTTACCCAAGGCAGTTTTTAAATTTTCGTAATCGCCGGCCTCTTCCGGATAAAAAGACACGAAAACAACCGGTTGAGGATCCTTATAGCCGGAAAGCGCCAGCGATCTCACGTCTTCTTCCGTCAGCCGCTGATCGCTGCTGATTATGGTGTCGCCTATTTTTAAAATTTCCGGATCTTTAAGTCCTGTGGCAATATAGCCAATTTGTCCGGCTTCTATAATTTCGTCATTTTTTAATTCCGGCGAAAAATGCCCGAGCTCCTTTACTTTGAATTTATTTTGAGCGGTGACCAAGAAAGCCTCGTCCTCTCTTTTTAAGGATCCGTTAAAGACTCTGACGTTGGCCACGATGCCTTTGTGCTCGTGATAAAAAGAATCAAATATCAAGGCTTGAAAAATATCTTTCGTTCCGTCAATCTTTAAACTTTTCGGGGGCGGTATCTTTTCTATTACAGCTTTTAAAAGTTCTTCCACGCCCTGCCCTGTTTTTCCGGAAACTTTTAAAATTTCATCCGGATTTTCACCCGTTAATTCGCTAATACCCTGGGCTATTTCTTCTATTCCCAATGGATTTAAGTCTATTTTGTTTATCGCTCCAATTATTTTTAAACCCGCCTTCTTGGCGTGGTTATAATTGGCTAGTGTTTGGGCCTGAATTCCTTGAGATGCATCAACTAATAAAATAGCGCCATCCACAGCGGCTAAAGCGCGGGAAACTTCGTAGGAAAAATCGCTGTGTCCGGGAGTATCTATCAAATTCAGAATATATTCCTGATTATTTGTCATTCCGGACTTGACCCGGAATCCAGCATCTTTCTGGATTCCCGCCTCCGCGAGAATGACAGGAGTATTTATCGTTAGTTGTTTATCGTTGTTGGTTGTTGGTCGGTAAATCATCCTGACTGGTGTCATCTTGATGGTAATGCCGCGTTCTCTTTCAAGATCCATTTGATCCAAATATTGAGCCTTCATTTTCCTCTTTTCAATCGTGCCGGTAAATTCTAAAAGTCTGTCGGCCAATGTGGATTTGCCGTGGTCAATGTGAGCGATGATGCAAAAATTTCTGATATTTTTTAACATTTATATATAGATATTAACTTAAAACAGACAAAAAATGAAGTTTTTTTCTGTCGTTCTTGTTGTCCCTCCGTCATTGCGAGGGCTTTAGCCCGCGGCAATCCATCTCCTTCCGTCATTGCGAGGAGTCCTCGACGTGGCAATCTAGATTGCTTCGGCGGCCCTCGCAATGACGGAATAAAAAACCCGGACCACTTTTAATAAGCGATCCGGGTCTTTGCCTGTCTTAATTCAGAGAGGCGGCTGATTTGGAAAATCGCTGAATATTCAGCGGTTTTCCGAAAATAACTATCTCATCCTCCGGCTGGATAGTTGTGGATTTGTCGGGTGTAATTTCCCAGGAAAACAAGAATGCGCGGTCGTTTGTATTATCTAATTCTAAAATACTGATTTTGAATTTTTCTTCAACCTCGCCTATCGTTTTACCAACAATTTCACTCCCGACGCTTACCGATATCCTTTCCCGCACCTCTTCTACTTCTTCAATTTCTTTCATTTATCCTCCCTCTAAAAATCAAACGAACTGTATATAAAATACACTACTTTGGACTATTTGTCAACTATCTTGCATTTCTCGCCTCATAAACAGCTTTCAAAATCTCTTTTTTAAATTTATTTTTAGAAAAACGCAACGCCGATTCACGGATCAGTTTTTGGTCAAATTGTTTTATTTGGAATCTTTTCACGGCCATTATCAAGTCGTCCACATTTTGGTTGTTAAACAATATTCCGGTTTTGCCGTTTTCAACTATTTCCCTTCCGCCACCTTGATTTAGGGCTATCACCGGCGTTCCACAGGCTTGAGCTTCGGCGGCTACCAATCCAAAATCTTCCACCTGGGGAAAAATAAAGGCCTGCGCGCCATTATACAAAATCACAAGTTGTTCATCGGTAATTGATGTTAAAAAATCTATCTTTGGAGATTTAACGATTTTTTTTAAATTTTCGAGTTCCGGCCCGGTTCCAATTATTAGAAGCGGAAGATTTAATTTATTAAAAGCTTGGATTATGAGATCAAATCTTTTATAGTGCATCAGCCTTCCAACAGCTAAAAAATAATCCCCCTTTCTCACTCCCTTTTTGATAAAAAACTTTTCGGTATCTACCGGCGGATAAATTACCTCCGCCTCCCTTTTATAATAATTTTTTATTTTTTCGGCTATATGCTTGGAATTGGCGATCAATTTTTGCGGTTTTTGGCTCACCCATTTGTCCCATTTTCGTAAATACCAAAAAACCGGCGCGGATAGAATTTTTAAATAAGTCGGCCAATTAAAATATTTGTAATGTTCCCAAGCGTAACGCAGTGGTGTGTGGCAGTAAGAAATATGAATTGTGTTTTTCCCATATCTAATCCCCTTTCCAAATCCGGCGCTGGAAGATAAAACAACATCATAGTCATCGTCAACTTTCATAAGTGAAACGGCTAAGGGCATTAAAGGAATAAAAAGCCGGTGGTTGTTTATTACGTATTTATGGTCCAAGAAACTGGTTATGATCTTTTTACCCTTAAATCTTCCCAAAGTTTTTTCTTCATCATAAAAAAGCGTGTAGATCGGCGCATCCGGAAAAAGCTCGCAAAAAGATTCTAGTACCCTCTCGGCTCCGCCATATTGATTTAAGTAGTCGTGTATGATTGCAACTCTCATTTTTTTAAATTTTCGTATTTAAATATTTTTAATCTGTTTATTTAAATATTTAGTTTTGGTGTATTTAAATATTGGAATAGTTATATATTTATATATTGGAATAGTTATATATTTATATATTGGAATAGTTATATATTTATATATTGGAATATTTAAATATCTTAAAATTTTTCATTCGGATGCGCTCTTTTCCAAACTTCCGGAGCCGCATTTTTGATCAATTTCTCCGTTGGATCCATTTTTTGGATATGTTTATATTGTGTTCCACGGCGCGAGCCTGCTTTTACTTTTTCGGAAAAACTTTGAATTAATCTGGAACATTCTTCGGATAGCCCGCTTAAATATTTAAATGTTTCAATATTTAAATATCCTATATCCAACGCCACATATAATTGAGCGCGAACCTCGCCGGCCGAACCCTTGGCGATAAAAAGATAATTCAAAAATTCCTGCTGAGTTCCTCTTTCAAATCCCTCGGCGATATTGCTGACTATTGATACGCTGGCGCGCTGAATTTGGTCTTTAAAGCCAAAGTCATTGCAATTTTTTAATGCTTTGTAAACCTCCCTAGTCAGCTCTCTTCCTTTTTTCCAACAAATTAGATCTTCAAAACTTTTTACAGTTGCCATAGTAATTGTTATTATATAATTAAATCAGGAATATTTAAACATTTTTATATTTAAAAAATTAAATGTTTACATCTTTATATATTTAAATCTTAATATATTTATATTTTTAAATTCTTATATATTTAAAGATCTAAAAGTTTATATATTTATATTTTTAAATTCTTATATATTTAAAGATCTAAAAGTTTATATATTTATATTTTTAAATTCTTATATATTTAAATATCTGAATAAATATGTTTTATAAAACAATAAAAAGAATAATTGACATCACCGGTTCAGTAATTGGTTTAATTATTTTACTCCCATTCTTTCCATTCATCACCCTAGCCATTAAAATAGATTCTTTTCTTTCTCTGTCATTGCGGGTGCCGCCGAAGCAATCCGTCCCCCTCTGTCATTCCGCACTTGATGCGGAATCTAGTTCTTTTTCTGGATTCCATGTCAGGCATGGAATAACAGAAAGATTATTTAAAATGACAACTAGTCCAGTTTTAATAAAACTGGACCGAGTAAGCGAAGGCAAAATAATCAAAGTTTATAAATTCCGCTCAATGATAGTTGGTGCGGCGGAAAAGAAAAAGGATTTATTGAAGCTAAATGAGCGCAAAGATGGCCCTTTTTTTAAAATCAAAAATGATCCACGCATCACTAAAGTTGGTAAATTTTTAAGAAAATTCAGAATTGATGAATTTCCCCAGCTTATAAATGTTTTAAAGGGCGAGCTTTCTTTGGTCGGCCCCAGACCCCATGAACCCGAGGAATTATTCGCTTATCCCAGAGAATACCGAGAACTTCTTACGGCGAAAACCGGTTTGACCGGGCTGTCCCAAGTCAATGGCGCTTCAGGACTCCCCTTTCTCAAAGAGTTGGAATATGATAAATATTATTTGGAAAATCAGTCGCTCTGGCTGGATTTTAAGATACTTTTTAAAACTTTGGTTATTTTTTTTACAGACCCAACCGGAGTCTAAAACTAATTTTAAATTACAAATTTTAAATCAATTTTAAAACAGTAATATCCAAATTTAAAAACAAGAAATTCTGTCATTGCGAGTCCGCCAGCTGGCGGATTAGCCCGCGGCAATCCATCCCCTTTGTTTAATTATTTAGTTTTTATAATTTGACATTGATTAAAAATTTAAAATTTAGAATTTGATATTAACGAAAATAATCCACAGTCCCGATTTAACGTTTCATTGTATAATAATAGATATGAATACCAAACAAGCAAAGAGAGGTTTTACCCTAATTGAAGTCTTAATTTACACCGCAATTTTAAGCATCAGCGGTTCGCTTTTATCCGGAGTTTTATTTAATACTACAAAAATCAAAAGCAGGCAAACAGCCGTCATAGAAGTCAATGAACAGCTTGGTTTTGTCCTGCAGAACATTCAGAGATCTATTATGGACTCTTCTATCATTGATATAGACGCCGGCACTTCCACCTCCACTTTGATTTTGAAATTCAAAGACGATACTAAAAATCCGACCAAATTTTATATTACAGATAGTATTGTTTATAAAAAAGAAGCTAGCGACACGGCTCAACCGCTCACTGATAGCAGTGTCATTGCTGACGCAGTTAATTTTCTAAAAGTTTCCGGATATTCCGGCCATGATTCCCTGCAGATAGATCTCACTTTAAGCTACAACACCAGTAATCCAACTTCCGCTTTTTCCCGCACTTTAAGCTCGGCTATTGCCCGCGTATCCGCCGCTACTTTTGATTCTAATTTAATTCCCGGCACCACAAGTTTTTATGATATTGGCACTACTGCTTTGCCATGGAATAATGTCTATATAAATGGCAGTGTCGGCATCGGGAATACGGCGCCTTTGTCTAAATTAGGCGTAACTGGTAGCGCTTCTGTCGGAGCAACCTACGGTGTTATCGCGGCTCCTACTTCGGGAATGATAATAGAGGGCAAGACCGGTATTGCATCTTCTTCTCCTTGGGGTCTTCTATCCGTCAATCCCAACGGAATTACCGGTCCGGCTTTTGTCATCGGTTCATCTACGGCGACTAAATTTATTGTGGATAATGGCGGCAAAGTCGGCATCGGGACGACGGGGCCAGGAGTGAAGTTGCATGTCGCCGATTCTTACACCAATAATGGACCTTTCATCAGATTACAAAGGACTGATGATACCGCTCCTTATGGGGGCATACAATGGTCTGCGTCAGCTGGAACAGTTTTATGGAGCGTTGAAAATAATGTTAGAGCTGGACAAGGCATTGAGATGAATGAGGGGTCAACGAATCGGATGTTTATTAAATCCGGCGGCAACGTCGGCATCGGGACGACGGCGCCGGGTCATAAGTTGGAAGTATATGGCGATGCGCAAGCTATGGCGTTGAATTATCCTACCGCAAGCTCTTATGGACAATTGGGTTTTTGGGAAGCGGGCGTTCTAAAAGGGTACATTCAGAATATAGGTTCTACTTGGGCGGAAGCGGGACGGCAAGGTGATTTGGAATTAGAAGCGACTGGGGATATAACGTTACAAGCAACTAACGGCAACGTCGGCATCGGGACGACGGCGCCTGGGGCGAAATTGCATGTCGCAGGTACAAACGGGCAAATACTCGCAACCGGGTCTGGATATCAAATTAATCCACCAGGCCCAATATTCGGTCAGTACGCTTCTACTATTGGTTACATCCAAGCACCTGCGGGTGGGCAAATTGATATATGGAATGACGGGACAGGAGCAATAGCGACATTTAATGATGATAGTAGTGTAATATTTAACGGCAAAGTCGGCATCGCTTCTACTACTCCTTGGGGACTCTTGTCGGTCAATCCAAACGGAATTACCGGCCCGGCTTTTGTGATTGGTTCTTCCACAGCGACTAATTTAATTGTTACTAATGGAGGTCTCGTCGGCATCGGGACGGCGAGTCCTGATACTATGTTAACTGTGGGTAAATCTGGTGGAGGCGCTAATGCTGGAAAATTAAAATTTTTGTCAAGTAATCAACAAGGAATTATCGCAATTAGAGAATCCGGTGGTACATATGGTCTTGATATAGGGATGAACGCTTCAACTGGCAATATTATGTTTGATAGGGTAGTTAATAGTGTAAGTACAAATGTTATTACTATTGATAGGGATACCAACGGCAACGTCGGCATTGGGAATACGAATCCGCTCCAAAAATTAGATATTACTGGAACTATTCGCCAAACGGGTTGCATTACTGCGGGCACGCTCTCTGCAAATACTTCAGGCGATATCCTTTGCACATCAGATGAACGGCTAAAAAATATCTATGGATATTATCAAGGCGGACTTGACGCGCTCTCTACAATCAATCCCATAAGATTTTCTTACAAAGGAGAAGATTTTGTCCACGTAGGATTCTCGGCGCAAAATGTTAAAAGTGTTTTACCGGAAGCCAGCGCTTTACAGAATAACGGTTATTGGAGTTTAGATAATACATCAATTATCGCGCTTACTGTAAATGCAATCAAGGAACAGCAAAAACAGATTGAAGAATTGAAAGCGGAAATTTCCGAGTTGAAGAATAAATAAATATTATAGGAAACGGAAAATTCACCTTCTCCCTTCTTTAGACCGAAAATGGTGTTTACGACTGCGTCGGTCGTAATATGGCTATTGCATTTAGATAAGCGAATTGATCAAAATAACGCAGTAGATCGGCAAGAGTTGTATTATATTTTTTGTCTCCGAAAACAATATCGCAAAAAACTTCTCGGGCTCTGGCAATTTCTTGTCTATGTCCGATCCAGCGCGGATCGTCTAGTGTCAGATCAAAAAGCTCCAAGGCGCGCCAAACAGCGCCTTTGTATGAAACTTTATCTTTATCAATCCAACGAATCGCCCTGCTAATTTCACTTCCAATATTTCCTAATTGATTTGCTAGAGAAAATTTTTGCCACCCGCCATTAGCCAGCGCTTGATGTTGTGCCATTTTTTAGCGAGAAATAAGTTTATTGGCGATCGCGATTATTTTATTTTGAATATCAACATTTTCCACTCCTCTAGAGCGATTATTGTATTGCGGTTTGATATTTATCATAGAATCAAATTCAATCCAATCATTTTTTGATTTTTCCGGATAAATATTTATTCCCCACGTGTTTTCCCGTTTGGAATTTTCTTTTTCCGACAATAAAACTTCTTCGTCGGCATGCAGTTCGCCACCGACAGCCATAATTTCTTGTTCCAAATCAACAACGGCCTTCACTAAGCTTCCAAATTGATTTTTGGCTATATTTTTTAGTTTTTCTATTTCTATTTTATTTTTGATAATGATGATTTCCATATTTTTATATTATAACAAAATATCACTTGCCATGACATTTCTTATACTTTATTGAATGCCCGTCTTTATCTTTCGCTCCGCATGGGCAAGGATCGTTACGGCCAACCTTCTTGTCTGTCATTGCGAGGGCTTTAGCCCGCGGCAATCCAGTGACCATAGGAGATTGCTTCGCTTCGCTCGCAATGACTGGGGACGCGTTTTGATTTTGCCGTTTACTCATTTCTTCTATTTTATCTTTATTCTCGCTGAGCCATTTCTCAAATCCCTCTAACATCTGCTTATAAAGAATATGACTTTCTCGGCGATATTCAACAAGCGGATCATGCTGGCCGTAAGCTCTTATTCTTACGGATTCACGCAAAGCTTCCATACTTTCCAAATGGTTCATCCAAAACAAATCTAAAACAGAAAGTATTTGCGGATGAGTACTTTTTTCAAGCATTTCTTGGCGTTTTTTATAAACAGAAAGTCGTTGCTTGTTTAAAATATCGTCATAGTCAAGCAAATTTTTTCTAGAGTCAAAATTAAAACCCTCTATCTTTGTTTGAGCTTGAGAAACAGCTTTAGATACAATCCCCGATTCAATCGGCATATTTTCAGGAATATTAAAATTTTCCATCAAACTTTTTATCCTTTCTCCGCCAAAAACGCGCAAAAGATCATCTTCCAGCGAAAGAAAAAACTGGGACGAGCCCTGATCCCCCTGCCTTCCGCTTCGTCCCTGAAGCTGATAGTCAATTCTTCTAGCTTCGTGCCTTTCCGTGCCGATGACGTGAAGTCCGCCCAATTCTTTTACTTTTTGATTTTCCACGGGATCCACCGGATTGCCGCCAAGTACAATGTCCACGCCTCTGCCAGCCATATTGGTGGCAACTGTCACGGCGCCGGCTCTTCCTGCCTGCGCAATAATAGCGCCCTCGCGTTCGTGATTTTTAGCATTCAATATCTCATGCCTCACGCCGAATTTATTAAGCAAATTAGACAAAATTTCATTTTTTTCAATAGAAATTGAACCAATCAATATCGGCTGTCCCATTTTTTGCCTTTCTTTCACGTCTTCAATGATGGCATTATATTTCGCGCCTTCATTTTTATAAATAAGATCAGCTTGATCAATTCTCGCCAATGGTTTATTGGTTGGTATATTTAAAACTTTAAGACCATATACTTTTTCAAATTCTTCGGCTGAAGTCCTGGCAGTACCGGTCATACCTCCGATTTTTTTATAAAGCCTGAAATAATTTTGAATCGTGATCTGCGCGTAAGTTTTTGATTCATTTTGGACTTGAACATTTTCTTTAGCTTCCAAGGCCTGATGCAAACCTCCGGAATATCTTCGTCCCGGCATAAGCCTGCCGGTAAATTGATCTACAATAATTACTTCATTGTTTTTTACCACATAATCTTTATCTCGCCTGAATAAACCGTAAGCTTTTAGAGTTTCCTGCAAATAGCGAGTTAATCTTAAATTTTCCGGATCATAAAGATTTTTTATTTTTAAAGCTTTTTCAACTTTGTTTATTCCTTCGTCGGTAATGTCAGCCGACTTCATTTTTTCATCAATTATAAAATCTTCGTCTTTTTTAAGCATAGAAACTATTCTAGAAAATTGTTTGTAAAAATCGCTGGATTCTTCATCCGGAGCTGAAATAATAAGCGGAGTCCTGGCCTCGTCAATTAAGATGCTGTCTATTTCATCTATCACTACATAGTTGTGGCCTCTTTGAACTTGGCCCTCGCTTTTGTAAGCTAAATTGTCCCTTAAATAATCAAAGCCAAATTCATGGTTTGTGCCATAGGTAATGTCTGCCAGATAGGCTTCTTTGCGAGAAATTGGCCTTAAATACTCGCTTTGCACCATAAAACTGCCGGTTGTGTCCCTTTCCCTGTCTATGAGCGTTTCGGCGTTTTTTGAGATATATTCGGGGTCGTACATCAAGGCGCCTTCGTGTATCAGACAGGCAACGGAAAGCCCCAAAGCGTGATAAATTTGACCCATCCAAACAGCGTCTCTTTTGGCCAAATATTCATTGACAGTCACCACGTGAACGCCCTTTTTGGACAGAGCGTTTAAATAAATTGGCGCGGTAGAAGCTAATGTTTTTCCTTCGCCGGTTGCCATTTCAGCGATCCTTCCTTCGTGCAATGCCAAACCGCCCATCAGCTGAACGTCAAAATGGCGCTGACCAAGATTTCTTTTGGCAGTTTCTCTAACCAAAGCAAAACTTTTTACCAATTCACTCTCGCCTATTTCTATCTCAAAAAGTTTTTTGCTTTCTTCTAAAAGCCGTTCATTGCTCAATGAAGATATTTCTTTTTCCGAGTTATTTATTTTTTCAATAACCGGTTTAAGTTTTTTAACCGGATCGAAAAAGGAAAGAAAGTTAAACATATGTACATAATACTAATCTACAAATTTATACGAATGCCACGAATATATCTTTCCTGTTTATATTTTTATTCGCGTGGGCGCATTCGTAGCGCGCTTTTCGTGTGCTTTTACTCAGATTTTTCTTTAAACTTAATAATTTCTTCTTTCATTACATCTTTCACTTTATCAATGGCCTTATAAGCGTCGTCAGCAGAGTGTTCAGCGCGAAGCATTTTTTTTCCTAAATTAAGATTTAATTCAGCGTAATAAATTTCGCCTTTATTATGATGATTGGTAGTTTTAGCTAGTTCAAACTTAGCGTTTACCTTGCCAAGTTTTTCCCATTTTTCTAAAAATCTAGAAAGGTCGGAAACCTTGGTTTCAATATACTGTTTAATGGCCGGAGTTAATTCTAAATTTGTAGCCTTGATATTTAAATTCATATATTTATATTTAATTATTATCTTTGTCATTCCGCACTTGATGCGGAATCCAGTTCTTTTTACTAATCTTAAGTAAAATTATAACCTAAAAAAAGCAAATAAAAAAGGGCGAAATCATATTAGATTCGCCCTTTTATTGAAACCTATTCCCCTCTCTTTACGGGAATCTCGAACCAGCCGGTTTTATTTATTACATCTAACTCGGTGGCGAAAACCTCTTCATTTTCCTGATTTGTATTATCCGCTTCTTTCGGTTCAGACATTGTTTTTCTCCTTTTATAATGAACAATTAACTTAAGTGTATAGTATATGCTATTTTCTCATTCTTGTCAAATTTGGAACGTCTTATAAGATATATCTTATAAGACGTTCCAAATTAACAATTCCATCTTTCTGTCATTCCGCACTTGCCGCCCCATGCGAGCCTCGCCTTTCGGCGGGATGCGCCTGCCTGCCGGCAGGCAGGGAATCCAGTCTTTTTTCTCTAGATTCCCGCTTTCGCGGGAATGACAACATAAAATGCCTATTTTTTAAAAACAATAAATTTCATACCTATAAAATTCCATGTCAGAGTAAACGCAACCGCAAAAAAAGCTCCTACATTCGCCCATAAAACCGGCGAGAATCCAATTGGAGCGCTAACATAATTTACTACATAGGTAGCAACGCCGACATTGATTCCTCCTCCAATTATGTATATTCCTAAAAATTTCAAAAATTCATTGATTTTTGTACCATTGCCCGCATCGAGATCAGAAACTTTAAATGTCCAATGTTTATTCATAAAATAACTATTGGTAACCGCAACAATAAAAGAAATGGATTTAAAAATAGGGAAATAAATACCGCTGCTTTTTCCTGTCAAGTAAATAAGAAAATTCAATACTGCAAAATCTATTCCTGTATTTAGAATACCGACCAAAAAAAATCTGATAAATTGAGGAATAAAAGGATATTTTTCTTTTAAATTACTAAAATGGGCAATCATTTTTTAATCTATTTCGTAAGTAATGCTTACATTAACAGTCACTTCTTGGCTGCCAGGTTCAATTGACGGAACCGAGGCTGATTCAGCAACCGCTCCCCCTCCAATTCCATAACTCACTGATTTGGCGTAAATTGGATAATTATTCTGGTAATCGGAAAAAGTGATTACTCTTTTAATTCTCACTCTATTTTTCTTTGCCATCTCTTTGGCTTTAATAAAAGCTTTTTCAAAAGCCTGATCACGGGCAATTTTTAAAGATTCATCTTGATTCTCTATATCAAAAGACAGCGAACTTATATCATTAATGCCAAATCCAGGCAACATTCCCAAGATATTGCTGATTTTTGAAAAATTACGAATTTTAATATAAACAGTCTGGGTTAAAGCATACCCGCTGATAAAACTTTTCTTTTTGTTTTCGTCATATTCATATTTAGGAGAAAGATTATATCCGGCCGTTTGAATATCTTTTGATTCAATTCCCTCGGTTTTTACAAAATCAATGGCTTTATTCATTTTATCAATATTTTCTTCGGATATTTTAACAGTATCACTGCCTTCAGTCACAACAGAAAAATTAATCTTGGCTATGTCCGGAGTAACCACGGTTTTACCTTCAGCTGAAACGGAAATTGTGCGGTTTGAAGAGGTAGTATCAACATAGTGGCGCAACGCACTCACTGAAAATATGCCTAAAATCACTAAAACTATCAATAATAAATTCAAGATAGTCCAGAAATACTTTTTTAATGATTCTAAATTGTTGTTCATAATATTTAAATAATAACACAAAATAAATTAGAAAAATAATTTTGGATCTAAGCTTGCCCCCCCAACCAAAACCCCGTCTATCCCCTTATACTTAATAAAATCGTTTATATTTTCTGGATTAACCGAGCCGCCATATAGAATCAGTGAATTATGAATTAGGAGTTGTGAATTAAGAATATTTTTTATAAACTCAATCATTTTTAAGGCAATTTCCGGAGAACAATTGTTTCCGGTACCGATTGCCCAGATTGGTTCATAGGCAACAATGAGTGAATTGCGAATTAAGAATGATGAATTATGAATGAGAGCCAAATCTTTTTCTAACTGATTTCTAACAAACTCTTTTGAGGCGTTTAATTCATTATTCATAATTCCTGATTCTTTTTGTGATTCGCCAACGCAAAGTATCGGAACTAATCCGCTGCCTAAAGCTGTTTTTATTTTTTTTGATATTATTTCATCACTTTCGCCCATAGCTCGCCTTTCTGAATGGCCGATAATTACATATTTCACTCCCAAATTAGCCAATTCTGACGCTGAAATTTCTCCGGTGAAAGATCCGCTCTTTATATCTTTATAAAATAGATCTTGGGCTCCAAGTTCGGCTTTTTTAATAATTTTTCCGACTTCTTCAATAAATACAAATGGCGGCGCAATTACAATATTTTTATGATCGCTTTTTTTCGCTATATCAATCGCGCCTTCTAATGTTTCCGGATTCATTTTCCAGTTAAAAACCACTAATTTATCCCGCACCTTCCCAGAATACTCCGTAGCTTGTTGCGGGGATGAGTGGGTATTAAAGAAATCCTTCCAGCGGGGTCTAATACTCCGTTGGAAGGTGCGGGATTTATTTGTATATTTTGTTTTCTTATAAAGAATATTTAAAATACGCTCTCTGGTATTTCTATCTTTTAATACGTGCCAAATCATAGGAGAAACTGAAATTAGTATGATTAAAAGAACTATAAAAACAATATATCTGTCTATATTTGGAATAACATTTCCTAAATAGTATCCCAGCAAAGGCAATCCCATTCCCCAAAGAGCTCCGCCGATAATATTAAATGCCAAAAACTTAGAATATTTCATTTTTCCCACTCCGGCTAAAATTGGGGCGAATGTTCTGATGCCCGGCATAAACCTGGCCAAAATCACTGCCTTTCCTCCATACTTTTCATAAAACATCTTTGCTTTATTTAGATTGTCTTTATGGAATAAAAATGAATCCTCTTTTTTAAATATCATCGGCCCAACTTTTTTTCCGAAAGCATAACCAAAATTATCTCCGATGACAGCGCCGATAAATATTACAAATACCAAATTCCAGATATTTAAAAAACCCTGCGAGGCCAAAAACCCGGCCGTAAAAAGAAGGCTATCGCCTGGCAAAAAAAATCCAACAAAAAGCCCTGATTCGGCGAAAACGATTCCAAAAATACCAAGATATCCGACTGCTTTAATTAAAGGTATAAGATCAAACATTTTATTGAGCGTTAGTTATTCTGTTCCAATAATACCATTCCAAAACGTCCTTAGCGACAGGAACCGCGTTTAAACTTCCCTCCTTGGCGTTTTCAATTAAAACCAAAATCGCTATCTGTGGATTTTCTAAAGGCATAAATCCAACAAAAAAGGCGTTTGTTTTGGTATTATTTGAAACCTGGGAACTTCCTGTTTTACCCCCAATACTTATGGGAATACTGCTAAGCATATTGGCTGTTCCATAAGGTTTACTCACGGCATCGCCCATTCCCTTTTTAATTTCTTTTATATAATTTCCTAAATTACTGAAATCAATTAAAGTCTCGCTAGCTGTATCTTTTAATAAATGCGGCTTATAAAAATATCCCCCATTTCCTATGGCGGCAATTTGAGAAAGCAATTGAATCGGAGTGACTAACAAATCTCCCTGCCCAATACTTACATTGTATGTATCGCCTATTCTCCAGATATCATTTTTCTTAGCTTCTTTTTGCGCCGGATCAGGCAAAAAGCCCTCGGCCTCACCGGGCAGATCAATTCCTGTTTTTTTACCGAAGCCGAATTTTTGCCAATATTCTTTAAGCTTATCAATTCCCAAACCTTTTTGATCTTCTCCTCCATAGGCGGAAAATCCGCCGCCAACTTCATAAAAATAAATATTGCTGGATTTTGCCAGAGCCGAATAAATATCTACCCAGCCATTCGCCTTCCAGTCTAAAAATCTGCTCGGTTTTGACGGATCGTATGGATTTGGTATTTCAATATAGCCTGCCGAATAAATTTCTTTATTTGGATCAATAATGCCTTCGGCTAGAGCAGCTAATCCCACCATCGGTTTTATAGTTGAGGCCGGAGTATAAGATCCGGAAACAGCTTTATTGAAAAGCGGGGCATAGACAGAATTTAAAATTTTATTTTTTTCAGCATTATTTCCAGATTTAGAAAAAACATTATTATTAAAACTCGGCAAACTAATAAGGGACAAAACCTCTCCATTTTGAGGATTAATAGCTATGCCTACAGCCGAATTTCTTCCCAAATTTATCAATGCCTGGTTGAGGCTGTTATAAAAATAGTTTTGCAGATCAGCGTCTATTGTAATCGCCAAGCTTTTTCCATTACTGGGCTCTTCAATTATTTTTTTATCAAAAATATTGCCCTTTGCGTCCCTATAAGCGATGGTTTTGCCGTCAATTCCTTTTAAAATATCATTATAATAAGATTCTATTCCAGTTTTTCCCGCTATTTCATTGCCTTTATCGCTCATGCCTGTATAGCCTAAAATATGGGCAAAGATAGGCCCATTAATATATTGGCGCTTATAATCGTCTATTATTTCAACGCCTTTTAAATTCAAAGCTTTCAATTTTATTATTTTTTCCGAATCAATATTTCTGGTTAAAATAAAGGATGGCGATTTTTCAATATTTTGACCTGAAATTTTTAGATCAATTTCGGATCTTGGCATCTCCATTATTTCAGAAAAGCCTAAAATATCTTTTTCCGTATTTCCCAAAAAGTCTTTAACTTTTAGAGAGAGGCCGAAGGCCGGTATGTTTTCCACTAGCGGTTTTCCATAGCGGTCATAAATAATGCCCCTATTGCTTGGATCATAAATTTCCTTGCCAACATTAGCTTCAGATCTAAGGCTGTAAAATTCGCCCTTATATGAGCCCAGATATAAAACCCTCAAAAAGACCAAACCCCCTATTAAAATTATTGCCGCTATGATTAAAATAAAAGCTTTTCTAGATACCGGAAGCTCCAAATGATTTAAATTTTTATGCGAAGAAAAACTGTCGAAAACAGCCTCTTCAAAAAAAACCTCCTCTTTTGATGAAAAATCATTCTTTTTCATATTAAGATTGATTCTTATTATACAGAAACCCAAAAATTAAACTTATTAATATATTATAAAATAATTCTAATAAAAACACGCTAAAATTATTAAAAATAAATCTAAAATCAATAAATAAATAAAATATGGTTGTCAAAATCAAAGTGAACAAAAAAGAATGCAAGAATATGCTCTCGCTTAAATATTTTTTAAAATAAAAAGCTGACAGCATCAATAAACCAAAAAAAGCCGCTTCTTTTGAAATAAAAGCGGAATAATTTAAAGAAATTAAAGATATTAAAACTAAAATTAGGTATCTCCAGAATTCTTTTTCAGAAAAAATAAAAACAACCAATATAGCCAAAACAAAATTCGGCTTTACGCCATTAAAAATTATAAGGGAGAAGCTTTGGGCCAAACTAACTATAGAAATTAGGATTATATCTAAAAAAAATCCTATCTTTTCTTTCATAAAATTAATTTTTTAAAGTTTCAAAATTTTTTATAACTAAAACGTCTTGCGGCGAAGTTGAGTTATAATTAGTTTTTAAAAAGGCTTTTTTAAATAATCCGGCTGTATCTGTATCTGTATTTTTATTTTCAATTATTTGAACTTCCCCTAATTTAAAACCATAAGGAAAATTTTGATCGGCATTATAAACAATTTCTCCATTTTTAATATTCTTGCTTTTTTCAATCATTTCTAGGGTTGGAGGAACGCCGCCTTTTAACAATGCGTCTACCTTATTTTCTCCAATTTTAACGGCAACGATGAAATCTTTATCAAAAATTGTTCTAATTAAAGCAATATTTTTATTAACTTTAATCACTTGGCCCAATAAAATTCCAGGCGCGGCCGCGACAGATTGATCTTTTTGAATACCGCTTATTTCACCATTATTAATACTTATCAGATTTTGATTATTGAACGGATAAGAAGAAAAAACTTTTGTATTAAAATATTCCCATCCATTTTTTTTAATGCTTTCAGCCAGAAGCTGATCAGCCTTTGGCTGAAAATTTTCAGCAATATAAAGTTCTGCTTTTAAAGAATCCCTTTCCAATTCTAGCCTTTCAATTTCACTTTTGATGTTTAATGAAGATGAAAAAAAATCTTTAATAAAAATTAAATTATTGTTAAATAACAAAATTAATAAAACTACGATTACCGCAAAACGGATAAAAATCATATTTTAATCTCTTTGGGCCTCAAAGGATTATTTACTAAATATGAATACTTTGTAAGATTTTCAGCTATCATTCCGGCGCCTCGCGCAACGCAAGTGAGCGGATCGTCAACAATTATCGTGGCCACAGTAATCTCTTTTTCAACTAATTTATCTATGCCCTTCAACAAACTTCCTCCACCGCAAATAAAAATACCTCTTTTCAGAACGTCTCCGACTAATTCAGGCGGAGTTGTTTCTATTGTTTCCTTTATCGAATCTGTAATTATCTTTAAGGATTTAGAAATTGCCGCTCTAATGTGAATATCTCTGACAATTACTTCTCTTGGCAATCCCGTCGCCATATCTCTGCCCCTTATAGGCAAATCCATTTTTTGATCTAAGGGCAAAGCTGATCCTATATTTATTTTTAATTCTTCGGCCGTAGGCTCGCCAATGGCCAAATGAAATTCATCCCGAATGAACCTGACGATGTCTTCATTTAACTTATCTCCGGCAGTTTTAATACTCTTGGCGTTTACTATGCCACCCATAGAAATTACGGCAATTTCAGTGGTGCCTCCGCCAATATCAATAATCATATTAGAAGTTGGTTCGTCGATTGGCATTTTAGCCCCTAAGGCCGCCAAGAGCGGTTCTTCAACAACATAGACCTTGCCAGCCCCCGCGCCAATTACCGCGTCTTCAACTGATTTGCGCTCCACCTCGGTAAGATTGCTGGGCACGCCTATTACCGCCTTATTGTAATTAAAAAAGTTTGACGGTCCGACTGCCCTTTTAAACAAAAAGCTTAGCATTTCTTGGGTCATTTCAAAATCAGAAATAACGCCATTGATAAGAGGCCTGATTACAGTAATATGAAGCGGGGTTCTGCCGATCATTTTTTTAGCTTCCTCGCCGATGGCCACTATTTGCCCGGTTTTATTATTGATAGCGGCAATTGACGGTTCATTTATAACTATGCCTTTGCCGGCCAGATAGATTAATGAATTAGCCGTGCCAAGATCAATTCCGATATTTTTTGAAAAATAATCAAATATTTTCATAATAAAGATTTAATTAATTGCGTCTCTAAAATTAATTCTGTTTTTTTAGATCCCCTTATCTTTAGTTCTATTTTTTTAGCCGCCAATGTTTTTTCGCTTATCACTACCCTGTTCGGAATACCCATCAGATCTGCATCATTAAGCTTTTCTCCTGTTGAAGCATCTCTGTCATCATACAATACTTCTACGCCGCTCTTAACCAATTTTTCATATAAAGCATTAGCTGCCTTAGTTACTTTACTATCCGGATCTTTACCGCTTAATTCAACTAAGTGAACTTGAAATGGGGCCACTGTTTCAGGCCAAATAATTCCATATTCATCACTAAATTCCTCTACAATAGTTCCCAAAACCCTGGTCGGTCCAATTCCATAAGAACCCATTATTACCGGTTTTTTCTCGCCATTTTTATTTAAAAATGAAATTCCAAAAGCTTCGGAAAACTTGGTTCCTAACTTGAAAATATTGCCCACTTCAATAGCTCGGCCAGATTGTATCGGATTCTTGCAATTTTTGTGAGCTTCGGGTTTATAAACTTCTTGATTTTGGCCGAAACCGCATTTTTTGCAATAAAAGATAGTATCTTCTCCGGCAGGATTAAGAACCTGAAATTCATGAGTATACTCTTTCGTAAAGTCCCCGCCCCCAGTTTCACAAATTATAGTCTTAAGACCAAGTCTTTTGAATATATTCTTATAAGCTTTAATAACTTTTTCGTAATATTTATCCAGATCTTCTTTTGATTCGTGAAAACTATACAAGTCTTTCATGGAAAATTCGCGTCCGCGCAAAAGTCCGGCTTGAGGCCTGACCTCGGCTCTGAACTTGGTTTGAATTTGATAAACAGCTTTAGGAAGATCTTTATATGAATTTATAAATCTCGCGGCTATGGCAGAAACAACCTCCTCGTGAGTCCAGCCAAGACCATATTCAAAATCTTTTCCTCGATGCGGCTCGAGAACAAGTTTGTCTTGATCAACAGTGCCAGTTGAAGTTTTATAGATTACACTAATCCCCCATCTGTTGGACTTTTCCCAATATTTCTTTTGAATCAAAGAAGGCATCAAAAGCTCTTCCGCGCCAATAGCATTTATCTCTTCTCGGATAATTTTATTTATTTTTTCTAAAACTTTTAAGCCTAAAGGAAGCAATGTATAGACTCCGGCGGAAGATTTATCTATAAATCCGCCCCTAAGTAAAAATTGGGCGTTTTTGGACGCTTCGCTCTCGGAAAGTTTTCTGGATGTCTTTGCAAATAATTGAGATTGTTTCATGGTACGTTGATTATTTTATTTTAATCCAAAATTCTCAATAAAACAACGCTCTACATTCGTTCAACTAACAACCTGCAAAACATCCTTATATTCTCGGGTTTATAAGGATGTTGTTTTAGAAAAGATTGATCACGTCCTTAATTGTCGTGAATAAAAATAGAGAAAAAAGAGTAATAAATCCAAACCCGTTCACTATCATTTCTGTTTTTGGGCTCACGGGGGAACCTTTGATTTTTTCAATTAAAACTGTAATAAACCACCCGCCATCCAGCATTGGAAAGGGCAAAAAATTAAAAATTACGAGATTGATTGAAAGAAAAGCTAAAAGCTGAATAAAATAAATAAGTCCCGCCTTAGAAATTAATGACCCCATGGCAAAAAGACCGACGGGACCCATTAAATTTTGAAGAACAGAAGAGTCTGTGAATAATCCCCCAATCAAAGAAATATATCCACCCAGATAGGAGACAAGCAAATTCCACGCGGTTTTAAAACTTTCAATAATGCCTTTCACTGCCCCGACTTTTGCCGTACCTGTTTCACTATAATAAATTCCTAAAATTTCTCCTGTTTTTGATGTTTGTTCGGGAAAAAGAACGGCAATGTCTTTTTCCGCGCCGTTTCTTTTGATTTTAAAATCGGCTTTTTTACCGGCGCTTTGTTTTAAATAATTATTAAATTCATCGGCGTTTTTAAAATTCAATATTAAATCCCCTTTTTGAAATCCGGAATAATAAGCAAGGCTTTCCGGTTTGATATCCGCCACAAAAATACCTTGTGGAATACCGATTATCATAACCAAGAAAATTAAAAACCATCCCAAAAAGAAATTAATTAAAACTCCACCTGCGATTATCAGCGCTTTTTTCCAAAAACTCTGGCG
>ERZ1292630.724-Hain-H41-02um-R3-724-length-33742-cov-7_pt2 | contig 29702 bp, 15 predicted proteins | sample MGYA00564408_ERZ1292630 | MGnify/ENA primary metagenome ERZ1292630 (study PRJEB36523, sample SAMEA6512641) | groundwater metagenome | collected 2019-01-08 | study: AquaDiva: Metagenomics assemblies of 32 groundwater samples
GCTTCCCGGGAGTTGACTGCTTCCCGGGAGTTGACTGCTTCCCGGAGGTTGACTGCTTCCCGCGGAGAACGGCAACGGCTCCGACATTGACCGACAAATCAGGTCGCGTGAACCTTCGCTGTGGCGCTGGAAGTGGAATACAATAATAACCAAGACCCTTCCCAGGCCTTCTTCGTGAAACACAATCCCATCCCCAGCCTACGGCGTGCAAAAGGGCACCGCGCAATAACCCAAGCGCCCCAAGTCTTCGGCGAGGGATGGGGGTGGGTGGGAGTCCGGCGGTAGGTAGGTCCGTGGATAAGTGCTTGTGTTCACGGCATTCTGGACGTTGGAAGGGGTTGGCCGGAGAACATGATGCTGTCGAGCGCGATCGGCGGTGCTTTAAAAGCTGCGTCGGCGCAGCGGCAACAATTGGCCCCTGAGCAGTGGGCTGGCCAAGAAGGGATCATTTTGGTGCAATTGACGCTGTTATGGGTGTTGGCAAGGCGGCGCAAGGTGTACTGCCTTGAGCGATGTGCATTGGATCGCGCATTCGGCATGAGGGGAACGACAAACACTTTTAATCGAAATGGAGCACGGTCCCTCTTTGTGCTTTAACCACCCAAACCGTTACTTCCGCCGACTGGCATGCCGGCTGCGGCCCCCTGCGCCGCCGCTCGACTTGCCGCTCTTGATGCTCCGCTTCTTACCAGCCCCTCCCGGGGACGACATCTTTTTCGCCTTGCGAGCTTTGAGGACGCGGGCGACGATGGTGGCCTGCGCATCCCCCGCCCGGGCGACGTCTTTGGCGATGACGGCATTTCGTTCCTTCAGAGATATCGGCTGAAATGCGGCGGGGTCGGACAGTCGTTCGCCGTACGTCTTCAGCACTCGTTCGATTTCCGCGAACAGCGGACGAATCGCGTACAGCGTCCCCCGATCCACGCTGCGATCGCGCGCCCGCTCCGCGAGCAACTCGGCGGCTTGTTTGCTAAACAATTCTCCCTTGGGTTCCTCCAAGACGCCGCCAGCAATCGGGACGACCAAGTTGTCCACGACTCGCTTCTCGCACCCATCCCCCCGGGACATGGCGTGGAACGGAATGCGCTGCACGAAGTCGCAGAAAAACGTGGCCGATGACACCTTGCTGGACCGCACCAATTCCTGCAAGAACACGTCGCACAGGTGCATGTTCAAGCCGATGGCGGCTGCCAGAACCACTTCCTTCTTGTACATGGCCTCGAACCAAGGGAAGAACACGTCCGGCGAATCGACGCACTCTTCAATGCACTTGAAAGCAACGCGGCGTACGAAGGCCATGTACTTGTCCAGCCTGTATTGATCGATGGTGCCCCACATCTTGCCCATGATCCGGATCATGCTTCGGACAACCATCAACCGCGCAGCGTGCGTTGTGGGCACTAAAATGAGATCGGCGACGGCTTGCACGCAGCTGAGTTGAGGTAAGGGCTTGTCGCTGTGCCAGATGCAAAAGAAAAGCCCGAAGCACAATTTGTCCAGCTGGAGCGACTCCTTGGCGACCGCGTTTTGTTGACCATCGAATTGGGGGCCGTACACCTGTGTGGACGTGACCAACGGCGAGGGCTTGGCAAAGTGTTCGCCTGGGCGCAATCGCTTCCTGTTCCCGTCAGGGGCCGACGTCGAAGATGCGCTAGTGACGGCTGTTTCGTCTGCAGACGTCGTCGTGAAGGCCGAGTACCATTCCGACAGCGCCGCGACGATGGCCTCGGGCGACCAGCCTGCCACCATATCGCGCATGAGGCGCGGCACCTCCTTCATCACTTGCTCTCGAACTTCGACTTCGTTGTCGGCTAAACGGCGGCAGATGTTTTCGATGCGGGCTCGTTCCTTTTCGAAGTCGAACGGGATCACATCGGGTCCCGGATAGTTGATGGGCAGCTGCGGCTGGCGGCGCCGCAGATATTTTTTCTGAATTTTTGTCATGAGATGAGCGAAAGAGAGTGTGTTCAAGGGCTTGCTCACTGTGCTTGTCAAAATGGAGGAGACAGGGACACGACAGTGACGTGGCGAGCGACTGAAACATTTCGAGGCGGTCACCGCAGCGAGAAAACCGACGATAACGAAAAAAGGCGAAGAGAATGACATGGGAAGTTAGTCCCACTGAACTTTCTTGAGACACTTCCTTGGGCCTTCACCGCCGGAGAGGCCGTTGGCGGGGCGAGCGGAGGGCTGTTCCTGCTCGCAGCCCTCAAGGCGTTCGTTGATTGTGGACAGCATTTCCCCCCAGGGTCGGTCGATGCCCTCGCACAATGCCACAGGCGGCAAGGGAGGCAACGGCTGCCCCGACGACGACTCACAGTCGACACGTCTGTTTCGTTCGCAATCGCCCGATGCGCCGAAGGGGCGAGCCACACATTCTCCCTCCTCTTCCCGTTCCTTGTCCGCTGCGTTGCAACGGGCCTGACGCTCGGCCGAAGTGGGTCGCCGCCGGTCGTACAACCGCCACAGCGGTAGCCGCTCCTGCGTGACGTTCAACTCCCTGCCGAGCTGCTTCCCTAGCGGCCCATCGGTCAGGTACATGACGAGCGTGAGACGGTCCTTATTGGTGATGGCGATCTTCTCCCAAGACGAGGCCATGCGAACGGACGGCAAGTGCTGGGGGTCGTGCCAGCGAACCAGCTGCACGGTCGGCGATTCGACGATGTGTTCAGCGTACTCTGCCACGGATTCGGGCACGTTTCCTAAGTACGATCCAGGGCCGCATGTCGGTGATGCTTGCAGCGACAAGGTCGTGTGGACGAGAGCTGCGACCATGAGCGCTACTGCGGAGGCAAGTCGTCTTCCCCCGCGAGGCGGCTGGGGTGGCATGGCACGAATACAACGGTGAAAAGGCTGCAAACGTTCCGGGGGAAAATAGACACAACATCTCACGGAACGGTGCCTTTTTTTTTCGTCGCGGTTCATGGCACTTGTGTCAACGTGGACTCATCGTGTTCATTTGCTCTACTCACTTGCCATCGAGGAGCGCGCGACGGCCCGCCGGTACTCCTCAGCGGCGACTTCCCACAGCAGCAGCGACCGGTGCCAATCCACCAACAGCGGATGCCGCAGTGACACATCGTTCGCACGCGGCGGCAGCCAAGGAAACACGGCGGCCCACCGCTCGTGGGCGCGACCCGGCGATGCGACGACGACCTCCTCCTCTCCACCGCTGTCGGCCCTCGCTCCCCACGACGCGTGGAAATCGAACCCCACGTCGCCAACAGGCATCCATCCGGACGACAGCAACCCGCTGAACCATGCCGCCTCCTGCTGGAGGAAGTCCCACTCCGCCGACGCATGCCGGTCCGTCTCAAAGAACGACTGGAGGCCTGGGGGCAAGGTGAGCGGCTCCTCCTCCAGCGCGGCCGCAGTGCTCCGGACCGTGCCCTTGGTCACGGCTTTCCGCACTTTTGATACGATGGACATCACGGTGCGGAAAACGCAACGCCAAAATGACCCCTCTACGGCCGCACTGAGAAGACGCCAGCGTGTCTGCTCGGCCAGCTTCAACGAGTCGGATGCGACCGGGACACACGCCGCCTGCCCCCCACCATCCCCCGTAGGGGAAGGGCAAGACGTCGTCAGCAGCTGCACGCAACTCCGGCTGCCGTGGTGCATCCAATGTTCCAGCTCAGTGAAGGGGTCGACCACCAGCGACGCCGTCCAACGTAGAGCGTCGGCGGCCACGCGGCAAAGCAGATGTCGGTCCAACGACGCGTCCGATCCACGAAAGAAGTCTAACTGCAACGTCGCACTTTTGGGGTCGCCTTTCGCTGGGAGGTCCCATGGAGGCAGGACCAATGCTGCGACGGAAACCGAGTCTGCTGACGCGGAACCACTGTCGCACACGCACTGCCTCGCTGCGCAGCGCCGTTCGCTTCGGGACTTTGCGGGCGCAGTCGCAGCGGCTGTTACGGCGGCGGCGCATTGGCGGGAGACTCCGCGTTGCCACGCGTGCATCAGATCATAATCCGCCGTCAGTAGCGCGCAGCATCGTGAATGCAGGTCGTCTCGTGAAGTGACTGAGAAGTCGACGGTCGAAGCGTCGCGGCGCAGCAAGCCCAGAAACACGCACTCCGCGACCGCCGCGAGTGCTTTCGCCCCCGTCATTGGGAAGTGATGATGGACAACGACGCCCGCGGGCGCTGCGGTCCCATCCTCGTCGGCATCGCGCCATCGCGGCGGAAACAATTCCTCGTCGCCGTCCTCCGCGTCATTGTCGCCGCCGATGTGCCAGAGAGCCCGGTTGCCCATCAGCGCCGCATCGGTGAGCACTGCCAAAAGCGGGAGCGACGTCGCCTGCGCGATGAAGGCATTCAACGAAAAGGGGACAGCCGCCGTACGGTGACGAGCTGCTTCATCGGCGAGTATTCTGAGCGCGTCCATGACGAGCTTTGACTCTCACAGATACAAGCTTCACCAGAAAACGAGATGAAAGTTTGAAAGCCGAGAAAAAAAAACACAACGTTCGTCAGAGTGGTGGAGGTCACGGACACGTAGGGTTTTCCCCCCAAATGATCGACGCGCGTGCCTTCCTGATCGAACTGGAATGGGTGGGGACACGGAACGGCTTTCCACAAGGGCTGAAACGTCGAACTCGCAGGGAGGGATCAGAGGAAGGGAAATCTCACCAGGGAACAACGGAAACGAGACACGGGAGGAGGCCGTGAGCTGCGTGGGCCAATGCGGTCATCCGAAAAGAGGAGTCGGTCGGGGGGGAGACTGTGATGCAGGGGTCGTAGGTCAAGATGGCAACGTACATACGAAACGGGTGTGGCGCCTCGGTGCGCTACGCGGCGGTCGGGCGACCGCCGCTGGAGGAATGGACGCTGGGCGCTGGCACATTCTTCGCCTCGTTAGGCAAGGCATGCGGCACATCCCCTCCGTTGGATTGGCTCTCGCCGGCAGTCGCGGGAGCCGCCGACGACGACGAGCGGTCGTGGTTGCCTGATGGCGTGGACGAAGAGGACGATCCTTGCGGCGGCGGTTGCTTTCCGTTCTCCGCCGCCGCGATGGCAGAGGAGAGCTGCGCCGCGACGGTCGCAAAGTAGCGGTGGCGCAGAGCGTCGGCGGCGGTGATGCGGCGTGACGGCTCGTAATGAAAGCACTGTTTCACAAAGTCGGCGAAGTGAGGGCCGAGACGAGACACCTTCGGGTCTTCAAGCAGCTCGTTCAGCGTCGAGGGTAAATTGGCCAGCTGAGCATTGTCCGATACGAGGGTCCGCGCGGAGGGGCAAGTCGACATGGACGGCCAGTCCATCTGCCTCGGGCTACCTAAAAGTCGGAATATTTTTGCTAATTGCTCCGCGTCACTTCGACCGTCAAAGAGCGTCACACCCGTCGCCATCTCCACCATGATGCAGCCAACTGACCACATATCCACGGCGAGACCGTAATTCGCCGTTCCCAAGATCACGTCGGGCGACCGGTACCACAGAGTGACGGCCTCGTGCGAGTACTTTTTTACAGGAATACCCTCGACCCTGGCGAGGCCGAAATCAGCCACCTTCAGCTCGTGAGTGTCCGACACGAGCAGATTTTGCGGTTTCAGGTCCCGGTGAACGATGCAACGGTGGTGAATGAACGCCAGGCCGCACAGCAGCTGGTACCCGAAGGACTCAATGAGACTCGGCTCCAGTGGCTTGCCGTGTACTTCCATAAACTTTTTGAGGTCGTACGGGCAGTACTCGAACACTAAGGTGAGCTTGGGTGCCTGGAAGAGCACGTCAATGAGGTGGACGATATTCCGATGGCGCAGCTCCTTCAGCAAACAGATCTCCCGGATGGTTGTGGCGGGGACGCCCTCCTCCTCGTTCGGAATGTTCATCCGCTTGAGGGCGTAGACGTTGCCCGTGGCGATCTCCTTCGCTCGATACACGACACCGTACGTGCCATCTCCTAGGCGCTTCAGGTCCGTGAACCGCCCCTGCGTCGACATTCGGCAGGGCGATCAAGGATGAGGGAGAGGGGGAACGGAAGGAAGAAAGAGCCGCCTGTTTTGAGCCTCAGAGCAACTGGACCATCATGACTAAGTCGACGAATCACTGAGGATACGGAGTGAGTCGATTACTCCACTTTCTGCTTTTGTTGATGTTTGCCTGACAGCTACATTGCGACATAGTACAGCGGGATGTGCGTGAACAAACTAATCAGATAACAAGGAAAACGACGAAGGAAAATGTTGGGTCACACAAACGTCTCTACTGCATGCTGAAACCGGCACTCCGCGTGCGATCAGGAAACACCTTCCGTCTCTGCGCGTGAAAAGCAGCGTCCTGGAGAGCGTACGCGCCTGAAACGCGAGCGGCGTTGGCCGCAACACGGCTCAGAACGATTTTATGTCTGTCCGCGGCAGCGTCTCGCTCAGTTGCGCCGCGCGATCCATGACCGAGAAGACAGCGCGTGGTAGCATCGTAGACGGCCGCCTGGGATGCGTAGGCTGGCGTGTGATCGGACGCTTGCGTCACTTCATACGTCATGTGGTAATTCGTGCGTTCGAGGCGCAGCTTGGGCTGCATCACGGGAGGGAATTGTGCCGGAGGCTCCACGTTTCCTCGCGCCAGCATCGCGGGTGCGAGGGGCGACACCGTTCGCAAGAAGCGCCACATGGACTGTTCGGCGCTGCTTGCGGGGGTGTTGGCGGCTGCGGCGGTTGTCGAGGGGGACCGCTCCGGGGCCATCGAAGAGGATGCACGGCACACGGACACGGCGGTTCTTGGCGAGGCGAATGCATCCAGGGCTGCGACTTCAACAGCCGCGTCCGGTGAGCCGATGGCACTCTTGCGGCCTGCTTTTTTCAGACGGACGGCAAACCCATGCTCCTCTGCGTCGCTCGCCGGAAGACGGAACGCATAGTCGCAGGGAGGTGCGTACCCTGGTGCTGTCGAAGCGAGAGCGGCGCTCAGCGTGTCCCCTGCGCCGACCCCTTCTTGCCTCATGGCGGGAGGCGTCCCGTTCCTGCTGCTCAGTCGCAGCAACTCTTGCACGGATATCGATGGATGGTCCGCGACCAGCGGCGTCAGAGAACGCTGCAGCAACTGGGCGTTCCTGCCGGCTACGGTGGATGCCCGTGTTGAAGGGGGCTGGCCCTCGGCAGTGTGGAGACGGTTACGGCCAGAAAGGTACGACACGACGGCAAGGCACCTCTCGTGGGCATGTTCTCGACGGTTCGACGCGCCGACGACAGCTCGCCGCTGCCGCTGCGACGCGCACGGGCGCTGGCCGCTCACCAGCACGCCGAATAGTCCAGAGGGCACGTCGCGTCGCGGCAGCCCAGGGCCGTCGGTACTTTGTTCCACGTCACCCATCGCACGACTGTTGTCTGCGGAAAAAACTTTGTTCACGAAACACAAAATGTGCGATTGGATCACCGGCCCATCTTTCAAACGATAATCCGAGGCAATTTTTTAACCGTTGACAGGGATCGCCCGCCAAGGGTTCGTCGAGGCGACCGATACTACGTACACTACTTGAGCGGCGCTAGCCGACGTCCGCCCGTCACGGACGCTGCATTTGCGGCGCCAACTGCTTTGCGGAGTTTCAACGACTCTGGCGTCGATGCCGCTGCGACGGCTTCGTGGTGCCCTGTCAACGTCGGGGAAGGCGCACCGCCAGTTCCGGACTGACCAGCGGCCGACATCGACACGATCACGCCGGGAAGGTAGCTGAGCGCTGTCTCGTGGCAGCTCAGTTCCTCAAAGTCCTCGCCACGCAAGATCCAAACATCGCACGAGGTGAGCGCGCGCGCGAAATACGTCGGCTCTCGCTTGCGAAACAACGCGGCGATTTCGCCCAAGCACTGCCCTTCGCGGCGCAGCTCGACGCGTGTCCCCGTGAGACCGCCCCCCTTGGATTCGTCTGGATCCGCGTCGTTTTGCAGCGAGGAAGCAGGCGGTGGTACTGTGGCTGGTCCCGCAGCGCTAACCGCGGTCCCCGTCAGGTTCAAGAGTTCGAGCCGGCCGGAAACAACGAACAGAATGGTTTTTCCATACTTTCCAGGCCGGATGACGACGTCGCCGCGGCGGTACACGTGACAGCGGCATCGCTGCAACAGGCGCTGCAACCCCGCGACGCTCCAATCCGCGAACATAGGAGAACTCTTCCGCACCGACTCCGGAGTCATGCGGTGGAATAACTCGAGCCGCATGCTGCGCCCTTCGTCGGACAGCCGGTTGAACGCTTCGTACACTTCCGGCGCCAACGCGATCATCGGCGCCGTCATGAGCGAGGCCGGGAGCGTCTGGGCCGCCACGGCGTTTGCCGTTCCAGCCTCCTCGCCACCTATCGCCGATGACGACGTCGGCCCGGGTGACGGTGCTCCGCCCACGATAGGCACCGAGGGTGTCACCGAGCCCCCTGCGGCGCGATGCATTGACAACATCGCGCTGACGATGCGGGGGACGTTGCGCAGTGGTGCGATCCACGCGTGCACGACGGTCTCAGCGTAGACCGAGGCATCGTACTGCAAGTCAGGTTCAATCGCTGCGCGTTCGAAAAACCACGCCGGACCCACGCGCCGCCCGAGCGTGGCGCACATATCTTGAAAACGCGAATCCAACCGCGCGGCGGCCTCAACTTGGCTCGCCATCTCGATGCAGCTGCCATTGCGCAGCCGGCTCACGGACACAGTGCCGTCCTGAACGAAGATGGCCTCGAGCGCAGGCGCCCCTTCAACCGCCAACGGTTCACCCGGAAGAAAGCACCGCGGCTTTGCCGTTTGCAGGAGGAATTGCACGAGGCCGCTGGAGCATTTGCGCAACGCGGCGCTGCTTTGGGCGAAAATCGAAACGGGCGGTGGTTTCATCTCGGCTTCAATGGCGTGCGCCTGCGCGCGTCGCAGCCGCCGCGTCTTGAACCGTCGTATGGCGTTCAAGCAGCGCACGGCCATGAAGCTGGACAGCACGTGGTGGGCGCGGCAGCGTCGGAGGATGCCATGCCACGCTCGAACGCCCTTGGCGAGCGCGAGAAGGGACATCCAACGCGACACGAGCAAATGGCTATCCTGCGTGAGGCGTCCACGGGTGATCGTTTGGCGGTGTTGCTCGTGCACAAGGTATTTTTCAAGCCGATTTTCCATCGACGCACGCACGTCGACCATCCGGCGCTCCCAGGCAGCGCGGTGGCGGTCGCTTACCGCCACGCCGTACTGATAGTCACGCTGCACCGTATCCAAAAAGGTCAGCACGGCTAACCCTGCGCCGCCGTGTTTGCCGATGGCGGCACCCTGCTGGTGCTGCGCGTTGGCGTGCGAATGGACGTCTTTTTCCGGTGGCGACGCGGTACGACGCTGAACAGAGGAAGTGCCGCGAGTCGGCGATGGTGTCCTGGCAGGGGGCAACTTTCGCGGAGATGGAGAGCGTTTTCCTTGCAGATTCGGCGTCGTACTCGAGGAGCGAACTGGCGAAACGCGACCCAGTGACCCCGGAGTGTGCCGTACGGACGCGTTCATCAATTCGGGTTACGTACTCTTGCAAAGAGAAGACTTGGAGGTACAACCACACCGTTGCGCGCACAACAACAATGTTTGTGAGCTCACGTTAATCTGATCACATTTTGGCGGATAGCTGAACCAGCGTGCACGTACAACAGCTGAGCGGCGCCACCTCCTGGCTCAACCCCGCACAATGAGATGCTGCAAAAGTATGTGCGATCGAGTGAGACGAGAGCATGCGCCAGCCCAGCACAGTCAGAAGGAGACGTTCGAGAGGACGCCCTCTGGACCTTGGAAGGGAACAATCGTCGCGAGTGACACGGTGAACGAAAAGAAAAAGGAAGAAAAATATGCGTTCGACGTTCCCCTCTGCACACACAGCACCCGAGCCTTCCCTCGCGACTCAGCAGCTCTCTACCCAGACCTGGAGACACTTGTTCTTTGCTTGGCACCAGGAGTAGCCCGCCGCCCCGAGGCATTTTTCTCCGGGGAGCATGCCGCCGATGGTCTGCTTGCTTACACGAGTGCACTCGGCAGTCGTGGCGCACGCGTTGAGCGTATCGCACCAAGCATACCCTGCGATGAGGGACTCGCACTTGGGCTTCAGCGCAGGGGCGCTTGGCTGAAGGGGATCAGGGCACGCCTCGAGCCACCGCTTGAGGCACTTATTCTTCGACGCGCACCAGGAAAACCCAGCGGCGGCGAGACATTTTTCCCCGGGGAGCTTCCCGCCGATGTCTCCGCCTGTCAGCGGTGCCGGGCACGCCTCTTCCCACGGACGGACACACTTGCTCTTGGCTTCGCACCATGAGTAGCCGGCGGCGCCGTAACATTTCTGGCCAGGCAGTTTGCCGCCGATGGTCGTGGCGCATGGTTCGCGCCACGGCTGCAGGCACTTGGACTTGGCCGCGCACCAGGAGTAGCCCCCGGACGCAAGGCACTTCTCCCCGGGGCGAAGCCCGCCGATGAGGTTGACGGCCTCCTCCAGCAACCCCTCGCAAGCGTCGCCGATCTTGACGCACGACGACTTCGATGCACACCAGACGAGCAGCTGGGTCGCGTCGCACTTGGCGAGGCGATCGCGGATGATGTCGAGGTTGGTACTCGGCACGCCGTTGGCTTTGGCGCATTCGAGGGGCGTGCGAAGGCACTTCAAGTAGCAACAGGGCTGGGTGGTGTCCTTCGTGCAGTCGCATGCGGCGGCAACGGCCGCTGCAGCGCCTCCCACGGTCGCGGTGGCGGCGGACAGACGGCTCTGAGCTTCCGCCTGCGACGGCAAGGGGTCGCTCAAGCCCATGCGCACTTCGCGGCCGGTGCCACCACCGGCGCCCGCGGGTCCGCCCATGGGTCCGTAGGGGCTGGACTCCTGGCCGTTCTGCTGTGCCACAATGTCGCTGCCTTGGGCGATGATGCCGCCGCCCGGGGCTCCGTAGCGACCCGTGGGGCCGGTGGCATCGGCAGGCGAAACGTCCGCCGACGCGCAGCAGGCGGCCCAGACGAGCAGCGCGACCACGGTGACGTAGGACGACAATCGAGACATATGGTTTTGGGTGTCGAAAGGCGATGTCGACTGGGAATGTGTGCGCATCAACCAAAGTGTCCTGCGTGTGGAGTGGATAGTCAACGCGCCCCACCCGCAACGATCGGAGAGTGGTGTGCGACTCACGAAGGCATGAAAGCCGAACGTGGATACAACTACGAGGAGAGAGGTGCCGTTAACTGCGGGACACGGCGGTTGCACGCCTTCGTCGCTGCAAGGAAGGGCACTTCGAGGGAGGAAAACCGATCGACTGCTCAGGAGGAAATGGGGAGGGTTGAGGATGAGAGCAAAATCGAAGGCGGCTCTACTCGAAACAGACACGTGACCAATGCTGTCTACGTTCACACTTGGTCGATGAGATTGGGATGACACTTTGAGAGCACCTCGCGCGCGGTTTCCGCGGACCCATTGTGATGGGCGTCGATCAGCGAGGCATCGATCGCCGCCAGGGCACGAAACGCGGACAGATTGCCACAGCGGGCGGCCACGTGAGCGGGGTTGTCGCCACGGTGGATATCGACGTCAACAAGAATGGTGAATTGCGACGCGGGAAGGATTTCTCCCTGCGACGCATACGACGACAGCTGCGGAACGTCGTCGTCGTCGTCTCCCAGAACAATGTTTCCGCACGCGCGAATGGGGAACGACGCGCGCTTCGACTCGTCGAGGCACGTCCGCACCACCAGGGTATGGCACGGTTGCCACTGCAGCGTGGGACGTCCGTCGACTGGGACGATCCAACCCCTCACGGCGTCAGTGTAATGCGTGTCGGGAGGCGCGCAGCCCCCCGCCAGTAGCATCAGAGAACGGGCGGTGAACTGCCGCGCGCGGCGCCTCTTTTCGGTCGCTGCGTCGTCTTGCGTCGCGTGTTCGCAGAAGGCGAGCAACGCTTCAACCCACTGCGGGTGCCCAAACAACACCGCATAGTCTAGTGGCGTCATGCCGCGGTAGTCGGTGTCGCCGATGTCCACGTGGAGGGCGGAGAGAAGCCGCGTCGTCGTCGGCATCTGCGGTGAAGGGCTGCTGTCGCACGGGGGGCCCGAATCGAGAACGTCGCTAGTTGCCAGAAGGTGAAGCACGTTGGCACCCGTGGACGGCACGGTGTGCTTCACAAAATCATCCCCGACCAGCGGCTTTAACTCCTCCGCTAAGGTGTGCAGTTTGCCCTGCACCGCCGCAATATGGGCAATGGAAAACCCCTCTGCGTGGTGTCGCCAAGAACTCCCGTGGGTGACAGAAAGCGTCGACGGGGGCGAATCTGCGGCAATAATCCGGCGCACGAACGCCAAATCACCCGTGACGAGTTGGGTGTATCTCACCAGCATCGAGAACAACGTGCGGTCGCTCAACTGGCCGATCGATGGAAGCATGGCCGCCATTTGAAATGGATTCAACCCCTCCGCGGTGCGGAGGAGCGTCGCATCGGGGAGAGCGGCCTCCAGCTGCCCACCTTCCTCCTTGACTGCCGAATCGGCCGTGGTGGGTGCCACAGGCGACGTTGATAAAGTGAGGACGTCCTCGAACGCCGCCGCGTTGGAAAATCCCTGCATCCAGCTGCCGCCGGACTTGACGCCGCGGCAGAGAATAAGCACATGAAGTGGCGTTAACCCTAACGCGCTCTTCGCCCGCTGGAGCGGCTCACGGCCCTGTCCGGAGAAGAACCCCGGCGGCGGTTGGTCGATGACGTAACAGTAAGCGTGAGCCCAGTTGAACCCATGGAAAAAGGCATCCACGTGTGTCGATGGCGGTACGGTGGCCAGGGCGCCGCCCGGGGTGGCCTGGACTAACGCGTCGATGAACTCCGTTTGCAACGGGTCCTCCCCAGCGCCATCTTGCCGCGAGACGGGAGAACAGGCGAACAATGGAAGGAAGCCTTCGTTCGTCGATGCCACTGCGAGTGACCCGTCTAACCGAAGCAACTCGGCCGCAGCAGCGTAGTGGCGGCAGGCGATCGCGTGCCACAACGCCGTGCGGCCCCGCTTGTCCTTCGATCGTATGTCAATGTGTGTGCGTGCTAAGAAACGGGCCACATTCAGGTCCGTGGCGGTAGGTCCGTGGTGGTCGGCGAGCACCGCGAGGTGCAGCAAATTCATTCCGGAATGGGGGTCGACAAAGTCGAAGCGTGTGGCTTTTTGCAACACCGGGTGGTCGGTGTCGTAGCCGTGAGCTTTGATGGCTTTCGCCACCGGCGGCCAATGGACGTCGAAGGACCGCGGCCACAGGTCGACGTCGCAGTGCGCCATGGAAGTCAACAGGACGACGCTCGGGTCTGCCGCCGCCCGGTCGGCCACGAGGCAAATTGGTGTCACGCCGTCGTCATCCTGTTCGCAAGAATCAAGCCCATTTCGCATGAGCATTCTGAGAGTGACCGCGTCTCGGGCAAGCATATGGGCGAGCGTTTGCCCGCGTGCGTTGCGCTGGTTGACCGGTGCACCGGCGGCTATCAGCAAGTCCACGCAGTCACCGAGGTTATTCTCGCACGCGACGGTCAGCGGCGTGCGGCCCAGCCGATCGCGGTGATTAACGTTCACGGCGGAGTCGTTGAGCAAGGAATAACGCTTCGCGAAACGCAAAAAGTGCCGCAACATTTCGGCGTCCTCTCGAACGAAACGGAACAAAATATTTGTTCCGTCTACGGCGACGGCGGTGGGGTCAAAATGGCCCATGTCCGCGAGAGACTGGTTGACGACAATGCTATTTTGGTGTCGGTTGGCTGCGGCGTCCGCCGTATCGCCGTCGTCCTCGTCGTCCTCATCGTCGTCGATGAACGTGAGGTCGATCTTCGCGCTGTCCGCGCCGACGAGGTAGTTAAATACCTGGGCGTCCGTGACCCAGAACAAGGCGGGAACCCCGTCGATCAACGTCGATGGGAGGAGCACCCGGCGCTTCCGAAGCAACTTGACGACGTCCAACCGCCGCATCGCCAGAGGCGGAACCACGATGGACGCGGTGGCCGAATTCAACAGTGACGCTGAGGAGCCTGCCGGACGCAAGGGGCTACCGTTCTGGACTGGTTTCGCCAGGTCGTCGAGGGCCAAGGCAAACAGTCGGCAGCAAAGTGCGTCGTATTGCGCGTCGTCGTGGACAAGGCAGTCGCACGCCGCCGTCAGCCAGGACGATCGCACGTGTCCACCGAAGTGCGTCCGGATGACGTGCATCATCAACGGCACGCGCCGCTCCTGGATGCACCTCGTGACGACCGTGTCCATGCTGGCGTCGCTGAGAATGGCGGGACGGCCAACCGACTCGCTGGTCTCGTGCGACGTGGCGAAGCGACGCGCGTGCGCTTCTTCGATGAAACGGCAGAGAACATCAAAGTTTTCCGGCGTTTGTTGGTGCATGGCTAGTTGCGCCACGTGGTCCAGGACGAGGTCATCTTGTTCGACCTGGCTGTTCGCGCCCAGGATCTCGAAGGCCTTTTTCAACGAGCGGCCCCCTGTGACCATGGCCACGGGAAGGAGCGCGGCCGCACTTGGGTGGATCGGGCGCCGCGCCACGACCAGATCAATCGCCTTGCACGTTTCCGGCCAGCGTCCGGCTTGCCAAATCTCCGGATCTTCAAAGAAACATTTAAATGCCTCGGAAAAGAAGCGCAACGCGCCGTCGTCGGGGCGCGTCTCCAGCTTGTCCAACAGGTGGCCAGTTAGCCGCTCACTCCCGAATGAGAGAATCAGCGCGACCAGATTTCGCGCCCCGTCGCAGCAGTGCTCCGCCTCCCGAGCGAGACCGTGCTCCCATAGCGGCTCGGCGAGAGTGTCGTCAAAGTTATTCGGTTGAAACAGCCAAGTGACGGAAGCTATGTTCGTCCCCGGTATTGTTGCGGAGACCTTCGTGCCGTGGTCGAGCACGAAGCGCAACATGTCAACATCCGCATTGTGTAAGACTTCTCCGAGGTGGTCGTCGAAGACGATGCCAAATGTGTCCACCAGCATAGCCATCGCGTTGTCATGCCAGCCTTTTTGAACAATAAGGGACGCGACGAAGCTGATCGTCTTCAAGCGACCCTCGGCCGCACCCACGCTGGCGGCCGAGCCGCACAGGGGCAGCACGCGGGCGACCGCCTCGTACACCTCCGCACTTGTTTCAACGGTGCGAAAAATGGCGCGAAAACTGGCCTCCTCGCAGTCATTTTCTTCGCCCAGCAGCCTGGCGTTCTCGAGGAAGACGATCCAACCGGCAGGCCAGAGAATCGCGAGCTCCGCAGACAGCACTGCGGTCTGTGGATCGGCGAAGTAAATCAGACCCCACGACTTAGCGCATTCGAGCAGGAGGCCCAACGATCGCTCCTGGCAGATGACTTGCAGCGCAGCAAATCGGGCGGCGGCGGCGTCGCCGTGAACCGTCGACCCGTCCAAAAATGCGGTGCGCAAATAAGGTAGAAACGGCACGGTTGCGGCACTTCCGCCGGGTAAGCCTTGCTCGTCCGTCGCCGGCATTTCGGACACTTGTCGCGGCATCGACTCACTGTGCGCCACCGCAACACCCTGCGCCCCATCTGGCTGGTCAGGTTGTCCAGGCAGCAGCGTCGACGTCGTTGGCGTCGAGCCCTGCAGTTGTCGCCTTGACACGACGCGTGCGCGTTTCGCGATGAGGGCGGCAAGGGCCTCCTTCGTAACTTCACTTTTGCACAGAGCATCGCAGTTGTTCCCGTTGGTGTCCACGTCGCTTGTCGGGCAGCCGGCGTCCACCACCAAAAATTCCAGTGACATCAACGCGTCCAACTTGGCCGCCATGAGGAGCGGCGTGCAGCGCTGGTGCTTCGCCGTGGCGGGTGTGGACAGGTTGACACCACTCTCGTGAAACAGCTTTAAGAAGGTGATGCTTTGCTTGAGGGTGGCGAGATGCACGCTGGTTAATCCGGCTTCGTTGTGAATCAGGGGGTCGGCGTTCATGGCTAACAACATGCGAGCAATCTCCAGATTGGAATTGTCGACGGCAAGGTGAAGCGGCGTGTTGCCTCCGGCCGCCTGGGCGTCTTTCAAATCCGCGAGCAGTTCGCCGAATTCGTGTCGACCCTCCTCCGAGTACAGCACCTGCCGCATCACGTTGATCGAGCCGTATTTCGCGACGTAGTGCAACACGTTCATGTTGTCCATCGTGCGCTGCGTTAACGCCCTAACGTCGTCCTGTGCGTCCATTCTGAAGAGCAAGGTGCGCAGGGCATCGGCGCGGTCGTGGACGATGGCCTCCATGACCAGACTGCGCCGTTTACACTTCGCGCCGTCTTCCTCGATCGCGTGGGCACCGTACGCCAGCAGCTCTTCCATGGCGTCGGTGGCGCCCGCGGCGCACGCAAGGGCCAAGGGGGTCGCGGAGTCGAAGTCCTGATCGTCGAGCATATCGTCCCACAGAAGTTTACGCTCCGCTTCGCCCAGTGGGGGATTCGCCGCGTTCGCCGCGTGGTCCAGCAAGAAGCGAATCGTGTGTCGGTGATTGCCAGCGGCGGCACGGTGCAGCAGCGTCGAGCCACGGTCCTTCATGTCCAAGGTGTAGGGCTCGTCCAGCCCCGACGGCGGCTGCGTCTGGGTGCACCGGATAAGCATGTCGACATCGCCCTTGGCGGCGGCTTGAAACGGTCCGGCGCTGAGATCGTCCAAAAAATAGGCGTCCTGCCGAATTAAAGTGGGCGGGAACTCCGAGCTCGAGTACGCAGGCACGTCGATCTTGTCCGCCGTAGTTTGTGCTGCGCCATCTGTGTGCGGGTCTTCGGCCGCGTTGTCGTCTGAGGCAAACCTGTCGAGGGCATTACACGCGGACGCGTAGACTGTGGCAGAGCGGCTACCGCAGGCGACGTGAACGGCCGCGATCAAACACCGGTGCAACAGTAGTGGATGGTCACGCCTCATGCAGCGAAACATGGCCTTACGAATAGGTTCCGCCAGTTCCACGCGTCCGAGTTCGTAGCAGATGTCAAGTGCCGATCGGCGCTTTGTGTCTGGGTACTCCCGCGCGCCAAGCACGCCCGAGGCGACGGTCGTGTCTAGAATTTTACCCACGAGAATCGCGGCGCGTCCAGCGTCGTGCAGCTCGCATGCCTTCATCAGCGCAGTCGCGCCCGCAGCGTCGCGAACCGCAAATTGCTGCGGCGCATGTTCGAGCAGTAGATCAATGCTGCTGTCGTTGCCTGTCGACAAGGCGTAGAAGGGGCCGAAGGCTATGGCGCGTTGCACGCGCTGCTGCAACGCGGATGCGTTCTGGGCGACCCGCAGCAGCAAGCCCGACATCACCAGTACCACGGTCAAATAGAGCACCGCGACCACGAGCATCGCCGTGCCAAAGCCAGTCTCGCCATTGACTCGTGAAAAGGCCATGAGGCTCAGCTGCAGCACTTGGTGTAAACAGCCGATTTTCGTCACCAGGTCGACCCATCCATCCGTGAAAGGGTTCGTGGCCGCGAACAAAGCCAGCGACGACACTTCGATTGCCGCTGTGGCGGTCAGTTGCGAGAAACTGTTGGACTCTGGGACGACGATGCAAACGACTAGCCCTAGTTTGAGGATGAGCGTGAGCGGATACAGCCAAAGGTACGGCAGTTCGTAGCTGTCGTACATGCCACGGATGAGGGACTTGTCCAATGGCAAGACGCGCTGGCACCACACCATTTCGCTGTACTGTTCATCATCGGGCTGATCGGCGGTCAGCACCGAGACCAGGCGCGAAATGGCGGCCCGCCGCTCGACGAGTCCCGTCAGCAGCACCGCTGGGAAGACCACGCCGAAGGAAATCAGCACGCCCCACGCGACAATCACACTGGCGACAAATCCTGCGTCGGGCGCGGTGTAGCAGGACGGAAACACGCACTGTAGCTGGCGATCGCAGGATATGATTTCGAGCGCACTGTGGACCACGGGAACATAGACGGTGTCCAAGAGTAGCACGATTCCGAGACCGACGATGCTGGCTTTGTCGGTGCGGGTGAACTCGTAGAGCTTGCCACGCAGCGTCATCAAGGTGCTGCTCAGCAGGTCAAGGTTACTGCAGTGAGCACAGACCGCGAACGTGCAGAAATCAACAGGGCAGACGTAGAATCCCTGCGAGAGATCGCACGCGAGTTCGCGGTCGGACCAATAGCTCTTGGTGTCACGATGGACGCAATGGTACGTCGGCGGCAGGGAGAGCTTGCGGTCACGAATGGCGGCCGACTCGTGAACCGCGCCGGCGGCGATTAACGGCTGGTCATGGACGGGGCATCGTTTCAGGGGGGCCCGTATGTCCAGTCGGCAAGCGGTCGAGGCACCCTGCGGCTCGTGGCTCGGCTCGGTGGGCTTCGAGCCTCCGTTCCCACCCGCGGCGGCGGTTGCGGGACTGGCAAGTGGCTGCACGATGGCCGCGACAGCAGGTAAGACCGAAGTGACCATGGCGGCGGCCTCACCCCCGATGCGCTTCGCGTCGATGACCGCCATCGCGTGCAGCAGCTTTTCGGTTTCTTCGATGACCGAGAGGGGCGTTGTTGCCGTGCCTTGACCTCCGCCCTCAATTCTACTGCTGGCCGTCGAGTTGGTCGCGTCGCCACCGCCGCTGTGTTCGACTCGGTAGAGGTGCGGCAGCGGAATGAGGTCGAAGGGCAGCGGCGCGGCGGACGGCGGCAGCTCGTCGTCTGACGACGATGCCACCTTCTTCGAAGCGGCACCCACCTCGCCGTCGTCTCCAGCAGCCGTAGTCTCGGCGGCTGCAACGGGTAACTTCTCGTCGTCGCCGATCGCGCGCGTCACCGCGTCGAGCACAGGGCTCGTTTCCATCAAATCGGCTGGAGCGGCGTCGCCGGATTTGCCGAGAGCGCCCGTCTCAGACCACATGGACGGCACGATATGGTTGTGGAAGTAACGCCGGTCGCGCAACAAAAGTATGATGCCCAGCAGCGCCGCCATCATCGCGAAGAGCACTTTGATCAGCGGCACAATCAGCGCGGGGAGCCGCAGCAACTCTGTTAGGTCGAGCGTCGGAATGAACGTGACCCATGAGAAGTTGTCGACAAAGACCGTCGGCCACGACCAGCCGCTGAAGGCGATGCCGAGCGACTGCAGCACGCGCAACACCTGTGCCGCCATCAGCAGGCTTCGTGACGACTGCGCGATGGTCGCCCTTGACGCGATCATCGCGGACTTCTGGGACGTTGCGCCGGCCGCGGCAATTGTTTTTGGCGCGGTTCCCGCCGCACTGTCGCTCGCCACCAAGACGTAGCGACTGCGTTCATCCCACATGAGTTTGAGCGTGCCGAGCGTGCAAATCGCCGCGAGGCCCGACCCGAGCGCGACGCCCCACATCGCAAACGTCGACGCCACAGCGGGCCGTTGCGCGGCAATGGCGACCTCGGCGTCGGTCATGGCCGTCGCGCGGAAAGAGATACTTCGGATAGAGGCGTTGCTAAGGTCGAGACCCACGAGGAGCGCACCCACATCGCCACGGATGGAGCCATTGACGAGCTGTAGCAAGGACGGGGGGCCGACGTTTCGCGAAAAGCACGTCTCCCAGCCGCGGGAATCGACCTGCGACACCCCGTCGACTGCGAGGAGCAAGCGGTCCCGCTGGGACGGCGTCGGCAGCCGGAAGGCGAGGTGGTGCACCTTGCTATCGAAGAGGTCGAGGCCCAGGTCGAGGGTGTTCCAGGCGGCCGTGCTCCATGTGCCGTCTGTTCCGATGTGCATCGACAGGCGACGCCTCGACCCATCCACGAACAACGCCATCGGCGAGCGGTAGGGCGAAGGCACAAACGGTGTGTACTCGGAGGGGCCTTCCTGCATCGCCACGAGTGCGTGTGCGACGAGGAAGGACGAAGGCACTCTGAGGGACGGCGCGGTGGTGGTGGCGTCGGTGACGGCGAACACGTACCCTCGAGCAGAATCTCCCAGTTGAACAGTCATGTGGAAAGCATACTCCGTCCAGGTGCCAATATCCACCGTCGACCCTCGAATACCCACGAAGGCGATTGGAGGAGTCGATGGCGCGTTGAACGCAACGCCGGTCACGTTGCTGCTTGGATTGGCGGCGTAGGCACGCGACGTGAAATCGATGGTCACCGGCGCCCCCGCGTCGCCGAACGCGGGAAGCTGAGAAGCGTACAAGATGGTGTCCGGCGCGCCTCGAAGCGAGGCGGCCAAGCTATCTGCAGCCGGCGTGGAGCCGGTAACGTCGGTCACGTTCACTAACTGCGGCGCCAGTGATGAGAAGCCGATTGCGGCTTCATCGGCGTCGAGGCAATTCCACGACGTGGACAGCAACGACCCCGCGAGCGGCGACCACTGGCTATTTGCGAACAGCAAGGCCGTGACGCCGGGCACGTCGACGCAGGAGGACGAGGCGTTGGCGATGGCTGCGGACGAGTTCACCGACAAAATGGAACCCTGAGCGGACACGGCCCCCCTCGCGAGACCAACATCGATGTCGCCGGGAGAGAGAAACTTGCCCACGTGGCAGTTCTCCGCTGAGGTCGCGACTTGAAGTTCAATGGATGTCGACGGTGCGCCGCCGCCCTCCGTCGGGCCAAAGGATGGGCGGATTGGCGCCGCGCAACGAGCAACGACGAACAGACGACTGTCGGCCGGCGTGGACAGGCCGCTTCGATCATAGAATGTCAACGGCTCACAACGTCCGCTCGCGGATACTGATACGAGCGCCACTGGTGCCGCCGTGGCACTAGCGCCGCATAGCGCAGACGCGTGAAAGGTGACGAGCAGTAGCGGATCGCGGCTGCCCAGCGATGCGGCTAAGAGGCAGGCGACGATGACCACGCTGGAGGCGCTGAACGCCGAGAGCGCCAATCCGCAGTCTTGGCAGTTGAGCCTGGGAGGGCGTGGCGTCAGGGGCGCGGCAAGGGCCGCTAATCTGGCAGCTAATTCCGCGTTCGCGGCGGCTTGATAGACAACGAGGCCGCCACCCACAAAGAGGCAAATGATCGCTAAGATGACGAGTGCCGTGTACGCCGCGGTCGACACGGAGGCGATGTTGGTCACACGGAACGGCGCCGGTTGGTAGGACGCCGCCTGGGAGATGGAGCCGGAGATTCCCGGCGACGCCGGAGCCACAATCGAGGCGGGCGACTGCGGTTCGGATACCGCCCACTCTATCACAAGGCACGCGGATCCACACCACTGCGATCGGAGGTCCGCCTGCAAGGCACTAAGCAAGGAGGAGGGGGTTCCGTTGGCGGACGACCGCATTAACGCCGCCGCCGCGGTGCTGCGGGTCGTGTTGAAGGCGATGACGACGTGGCGTGGGGCACCCGACCGCGATTCCGCCTCGACCACGAAGGCCGGCGTGGCCGTCGTCGGTAAGGACGAGAACTGCGACGAATTCAGTGCTGCGACTCTTTGGATGGAGCCCTGAAGCGCGGCGGCCATCGCCGTGGAATTGCCCTCCCAGACCGACGGGACGAACGCGACGCGTAACACGAGCATCACGGGCCGGTTGCTGCTGGCGGCGGTGAACGAAGCGGACGATGACGACGTTGAGTTCAGCAGCGGCGATAAGATGGTCGCATAGAGACTATCGACGGTGGCCAGCGGCAACGGCACGGCTGGCTTGGGGGGCTGTGCCGCGACGAAGGTGGCACACAGCAGTACAGCGGCGCAGAGACGAGAAGAAGGCATGATCTCTTTTCGGGAAAAGGAAAGGGGAATCGCCCGCCGAAGAAAAGTTGCGGGGCAGGTGAAAATCTAAAAAGCGAGAGAGATAAAAAGACAAACGACGGTTCGACGGGGGTCAGAAGGCAGAGGCGACCTGTAACCTCGTGGGCTCCGTCTGGGACGCATGGCTTCAAGACGTCTGCCACCACGCGCCCAGCTCCTTCAAGCGCCGAACTAGCTGATCGGCGTCGACGAGGTCGTTGACGGTCCCAAAGTCGCCAACGTACCGATCACCCACGAAGAGCAGCGGCAGTTCGAGGTCGCTCAGGGACGCCGCGCTCACGCCCGTTGCTGCGGCAATCTGCCGCCGCAGGCGCGGAAGGACAAAGTTGGACGTCTCCGTTACGTCGATCGTCTCATGGGGGACTTGCAGCAAGTACAGGTGACGCTCCAGGGCCCGGCAATGATCACGCACCTGGCGGCTGCCGGTGATGCTCGTGACGTACAGGCGCACTTCCTCGCCGTCAACGGTCGGCACGTCGACGGCGTCACGATGACCGCCGGAGGATGCAACAGGGGTCGCCACGGGACCGCCATCGCGCGACGCCGACGCAGACGTGAAAGCAGGCGGTGGCGCCGTCGGGGAGGGTTCTATGACTGGCGCCCGGACGACGGGGGCTGACACAGGCGGCGCAGGAGGTAGCACGCGGTACCCGCTACTACTCGTCGCTTCGGGATGGCTGCGGGGCGCGGCACCTTGCAATTGCGGGCTTGGGGCAGGTTGTGGCTGGGTCGGGGCGCGATGGGAAGTCGAGATGTGATGGGCGTCGGCGGGCTGGGTGTGAGCGGCCACCAGCCGAGGGGGGTGATGAGATCGCGCGGGAGGGCATCGGTCCTCGCCGCCGAACGACCCGCCGCTGAACGACGCGTCAAGGGAAGACGGGCTACCCCGCGAGGCCCCGTCGCTCCTCAGGCTCCTCGGCGCCGAAACCGGTGGAGCTGGCCGCACGGTCCTTGCGCGCGACGGTGCCGGACTGCTGGTCATGCAAAAGGCGGCCAGGTGGGCTTGGGCGTCGTCGAGCGCGATGCGGCCCGCCACCACCAGCGGCACGATATCATCGATGATGGCGCGATCCAGCGACGCGAACTGGGAGCAGAGCAGCTCACGCACCACGCTCGCATCGGGAAGACGACCGTAAGACGAACGACGCTGCGACGACATGCTGAGCGCAAAATTTTTTGAGCCACGCGCGGTATCTCGAGAGAGAGGCTGAGGAGGAGGACGAGCGAAACAGACAACGGATGCCAAGCGGATAGAAAAGCGAAGAAAGCCGCCTGAAAGAACAGGTGGAATCATTTTTTCGGCGTCAGCTCGCAAAGCAAACTTCTCGCATGGCCTCGCATGGCCCGCTTGAAACAGAAAAGGGGAACGGATCACTTCTTCTTTTTTCCAGCGGGCGGCGTCTGACCTGCTTGTTGCCCTGTGCCAGGCGTGAGCTCCCAGCCCGGCATCGGCATCACCTGGAATAGTCCTAGCGGTCTCGGATTGCGATCGGGCCGCGTTTTAATCATTTCCGCCAGCTTGACGAGGACCTTGTGCTTGTTTTCAAGACCATCCACGAGATGGCCGCGCGTCGCGGTGTCGAATTCACTTTTTCTGACGTAGTGCTGCGCCTTGGGTGGCTTGATGGTGACGTGCAGGCAGCCCTTCGTTGGGGGGATCTGGTATCCCTGGCTCTGAGCCCGCGGGTACGAGCCCTGCATGTCCGCGTACACTTCCGGGAACCCGAGAAACTGCAGCACACGCATCATTTCGGGAATGATGGGATCGTCCACGGCCTGCGCCTTGGTGACGCGCCGGCCTTGCGACGGCGTCAGCCGCGCGTCGATGTACTGAGGCCAAATGATCATTAAGTTCTCCTTCGGCGGTAAGGACGGCCTTGAGGACACACCGGCAACGCCAGGTTGCGCCTGCTGAAATTGCGGCTCGCTCCCGAGGGCTGCTGGAGGAGGGGCGGCGGCTGCCATTGGTCCTAGAATGCTTTGTGGCGTTTGTTACCGAAAAGAGCTTCGCACGCAAGGAAGGGTGCGGAGAGAAGGGCATCAGCGTCTGTGCTCCCGAGACAGACCGCGCTCGAATCCCTTGCACACTCTCGCCCGACGAATGGGCGTTGACCCATTGATTTGACTAGATCGCACGCATCGGGTCGAGCGGGCCGAGATAGGGGGGGAAGTATTTGTGTTACGACCCATAACCGGCATTCACGGCGTTCAGCGTACAATCCACGTGCACTTCTCAACACACAACAGATACCCCCCGTCCTCGGGACTTGTCGGTATAGGGAAATTTCTATGAAAACAAAACGATCGTCCCCGGGAATGGTATGATGGGGAAGGCTGGGCGATTTCTTGCGATACGTATCACATCAGGATGAAGATGAGGTCATGATCGAGCGCGCCTCGTACACTCGCAACCTCGCCATCAGCTGCCCCACGATGGCTTCTTTTTTTCCTACGAGGCTCTTCGCGTCGTGCAACTTGGTCGACGTGTCGTTGAGGTCCGCGTCCAGGCGGCGGGACTCCTCGTCCTTGACGGACAACCGCGTTGACAGCAACCGCACGTTGCCCTGCATCTCGGCAATCAGTTGATCCTTGGAACGGATTTCTTCCAGAATCCGGTGCTTGCTTTGGCGCTCGCTGTCAAGGTTCTCCTGAATGATCGCCGAGCGGCGCTGGCTTTCGTGCAGCACCTCGGCGACCTCCCGCTGGGCGGCGATTTTTTGGGTCTGCGCGCGCGTGAGGTCATCTCGCAGCGACGCGATCACGCCCTCCATTCGGCGGCACTCCTCCATCATTTCGTCCCGCGCGTCCGACGTTTGGTCCATCGCCGTCTGCTCCCGGGACAAGCACTCGCGCTGCCAATGCGCGGCTTCCTCGCGGCATTGATGCACTTGCTGATCGGCGGCTAGCACTTGGTCGCGTACGTTGCCGAGCTGTTGCATCGATGCGGTGAGCTGATCCTCCAGCGTCTGGATTTGCGAGCGGTACTGGTGTTCAATGTCGCTTGCCGCCGCCGCAGCCGCGCGCTTCGCGATGTCGCGCTCCTCCTTGGCGTTGTCGGCCGTTTGCTGCGCCTCCTGCAGCCGCTGCTCCAAGGCGACGATGGTGTCCTGCCGGCGCTGGATAACGGCATCACGTTCTTGGCAGCTGGAGTTAGTGGCCGCGAGCCGCACGCGTTCACTGTCCAAGGCAATCCTGGCCTCGTTAGCAGTGGTGCGTAACTCATGGTTCTCGCTCAACGCCCCTTCGAGGGCCTTCCGTTCTTCAGTGAGCTGCTTTTGCGCGGCGCCAAGTCGGGACTCTGATTCATCCTTTGCCCGCAGCGTCAGTTGAAGATCGGACTCCAGCTGCAGCCTCTGACTCTGCATCGAATCGATCGTCTTTTGGTGCGTTCCACGCATCGCCTCGATCTGCCGATTCGCATGGTCGAGCGCCGCCCGGAGACGGTCTCCCTCCATGCGCGACTCCGATCGCAAGCTCTCAAGCGCATGCTTCAAGGTGGACGAATCGTCCAGAGCGCGCCCTGCTTGAATCTCAAGAGTCTTATGCTGCTGCCGCAGATGGGCATTCTCAGCCTCGACGGAACGAATCGTGCCGCGCAACTGTTCCGCGAGGTTCTGACCTTCTTGCTCCGCTTGACGCTCCTTGGCGCGGCTCTCGACCGTGAGACGCTCCAGCTCATGGGTGAGCCGGGTGTTCGCGGCCTGCAGAGTCTCGGCGCGGATGGTGAGCGAGTGCCGGGAAGATTCGAGGTCCTTGCGAACGGCACGCTCCTCCGCTGTCTCGGAGCGTGACTCAGCGAGGTCGTCTTGCAGCTGAGCCATCCTCCCTTGGTGCTCCTGCAGGAGGGCCTCGCGTTGGCTGCGCGCCTCCTCCGCCGCGGCATGTCGCTCGGTCCGCGCCTTCTCCACCTCCTGCCGTAGGGAAAGGATTAGCTTCTCATCACCGCGACTCAGCCGCTCCATTTCCGTCCGCATTGTGGTCTCGTTGCCGTCCTTCAGCTCAACGAGCCGTTTAAGTTCCGTCGTCAGCCGCTCAATTGCGGCCTCGTAGTGCTGCCGGAGTTGTGTGCGATCGGCCTCGCTGTCCCGCTCGTACGCTTCCGCCTTTTCGGTGACAATGCGCAGTTGGTCGTCGCGCGCCGCTATGTCGCGCAGCAGCCTCTGCCGCGTCTCGTTCCACTCCTGCTCCGTGGACTCAAAGCGATGGCGATGCGCGTCGATTTCGGCCTGATGGCGCACGTCACCCTCCCGTTGGCGTCGTTGCGCCTGGGCCCTCTCGTCCATGAGCGCATTCTCGGAACGCAGCATGTGCGCCTCGAGCTCCGCGCGCCGTTCTTCGTTTTTCTCGGCGGCTTGCAAAAGCTTCTCCTCCTCGGAACGCGCCACCTCGAGCATGCCGCGGAGGGTAGAGATCTCGCGGCCCTGCTCGCTGATGAGCTGCTCCGTTTGCTGCCTGTAGTCGGCCATAATGACGCTCTTCTCTTCCCGTTCCTTTTCCAGTAAGGTCATCATTTGAGCCTTTCGCGAGGCAGCGTCCTCGACCACGCGTTTCCTCTCGGTCACGGCATTGTCGGATACGAGTTTGAGAACAGCAAGCTGGTCCATCAGGTGCGAGCACTGTTTGTCGTAGTCAGTCCGCAGCTGATCCACTTCTTGTCCGTGCTTGGTTTGCATCCGGAGATTCGTTTCATGCTCCCGTTGGAGCGCGGATTTCAGCATGCTGCACTCCGCGGCGCGCACCGCGTTGTCTTCTCGAAGGCTCGCGACCTCGCGGTCGAGCGCGACGAGCTGCGATTGAAGGTCGCTGTAGCGGGGAATCGCGAGCGCTCCGGAGGTCGTGCTGGCGCTTCGATGGGGAGCCTCCGAAACCGACCTATCTGCAGGAGCCACGAGGGCGTTGTGATGCGCCGTGGCTGGCTGCTCTGTCGTGATGACGCCAGAGCGACCCGTCGTGTAGAGAGCGGGCACCGAGGAGGTGTTCATGCCGGCGGGCGGGGGCAACGAACGTGAGGTGGGAGGCTGCGGCGTCGAGGCTGTGGAACTTCGCGATTCACTCGGTAGAGCGCCCGCGGCGTGAGTGCGAATGGGCGAAGGCGCATCGAATGTCCAAGGTTGTGCAGACGACGCCCCGCTGGTGTCAATGACGCCTTGCCGACTCATTCGACCACCCACTGGGAGAAAGATAGAGAGAACGAAGGGGAGGAAATGGACTGAACGGATGCCAAGGCCAGGCATGCACATTGCAACCGCATTCGGGTCTTCCGTTGAACGCTCAGAACCCAACGAGGCCTCCCGTGTGATTGAGCAGGGGGAGGCGAAGTGGACGACGGGACGTGTCACCCGCCGCACGTTGGTTTCATCACTGACGCGGGCCGACGACGACGGTTATCTGCTCGGCCCAGTTTGAAAGACGCCTCCCGAAGCGCTTCAACGACCCGGTCCAGTCACGCGAGAACTCATTCGGCCACCGCGATTCACAGACGTCGCATAAATCATCGAGGTCGTGCTGCACAGTCGCTAACATCCGCAGCAGCTGTTGTTTTTGCTCGTGAAGCGCCGACGTTTCACGACGATGCGGTTGCGTTGATGCCTCCGCGCAGCAGAGGAACCACGACACAACGCCGGTGGGCTTTCGCGACGGGTCCGCACCTCTGGCCGCAAGCCGCGCGGCTTGCTCCCCGCGGGTAGGGAACTTGTCCGCAAAAGCGATGCGGTTGGCGATGTCGAGGAGAACGGCGCTTTTCAGATCCGCGGCTTGAGAACGAGCATGGCGCAGCTCCCGAAACACGGGTTGCCGCTCTTCCGGCGATTCTGGCATAGTGGCACATCGTGCCTTCAATGAGTCGGCGGCCTCTCGAATGGCATCGACACACGAGCGAAAGGACATGATGGCCCCCAGTTCGTCCTCCGTCTGCGACGTAGCGAGCAGCAGCTGCAGAGAATCGCGCAGAGCCGCGAAGTGGGTGATCGGCGGCACCACCAGGACGTGGCTTGCTGTCAATCGACCCGCCATGGGCGGCAGAAGCGGGCCGCCCAACGTGCGCTGCACTTCACGAATGCGGAAGTACTCGGAGTCGATTTCGGAAATGAGGCGTTTGACTTCCGCGAAGTGCGTCGATTTCAACACATTTCCGCGAAACCGGTCGTTGTACTCAAAATTCTCGGCCATCGTGAGCCTTCCGGCGAAGCTGCGCAGACGGTCGAAAGTTGGCCGTTCGTCCACAACGAACCGATCTGCGGTGCCGGCCGGCGTTGCTGCGGATTCGGAAACGTTCATGCCGAATTCGGCGTCCGTGCCGCGGCCAAAGGGCGTGGTATCGTCCTCGGCGCACAGCTCGTGTATCGTCCTCGCCCATGTGACGAGGCTGTCGGCGGCATCGATAAACTTGGAAAACGCCGTGCGCTGTTGCATCGTGAGCGTTGGTAGGATGACGGCGTCAAACGCTCGCTGCAGCTGGCCCCGGTACACCTTGCACCGCGATTCGACACCTTCCACGATGGCAAGCTTTCCTGAAAAGTACTCCTTTGGCGCATGGGTCGCTTGGGAAGTAAAGTCGCTGTAGTGCCGTGACACGGCGGCAATCTGCTCGAGGATGCCGCGAACCGCCGCGTCGATGGCTGCGCGGTGCGCAACGAGGCCGCACGCCGCGTGATCGAGGCCGCCAAGTGAGGCGGCGTCGGCCGTGGTAGGTAGTTCAGTGCCGAACGACATGGCTTCGAGCTTTGGTTTTCTTTAGAGGCGCAAAAAAAGATTGCCATCGGCGGTTAATAACCGCTCATAACAACTCAGCATCAAGCAGATGAGACCGTCACATCACGCCAAACTGAACGCCTTCACTCTATTGGGATTGAGCCAGATCGGGTGTGGCAAATACCCGCAGCCCTGCTTTGACAAAGCTGTGTTGGGTACGGTCCACGTAAAAGCGCGTGGACGTCACGCCGCCGAGGGGTACCGCTGGCGGCACTAGCATGCGCCTCGAGAGTTCCTCACCGGACGGCTGCAGAGAAGAAACGGCTGGAAGAGCTGACACACGGTGCGCTGCATCCGCCGCGCCACGGGAAGGCGAAGCGAACGACCCGTCCAAGCCCGGCGCGATCACCTGACGCGAGGCGCTCTTCGCGCGAGGCGGAGCAACCGGCGTCGCCGAATACCGGGCGAGAGAACCCGGTGGCGTGCGCGTCTCCATCGAATCATTGGCAGGAGCCTGGTGACTCAGTGCTCTGCGTTGGACGGGTGGGGGGGCTTCCAGAGTTGATAACGTTGACAATTCATTTCGATCCCGTTTCCGCGTCTCGCTATTTGGAGTCGAAGCGACCACGTCTCCGCCTCGAGCGAGACACCAAGCGCGCAGCATCTTCGCCCAGTAACAGCGGCGCACTTCAACGGCCGCGGCGGTCGGTGGTTCCTTCGTCACGGCCTCCGCACAATGACGCAACACGACCGCGACGAGCCGTGTCATGGCGCCGATGGCGGCGGTCACGGCCGTGCCCGAGAACCGCCGCGCGCCCGACATAATAAGCGATCCGTCTTCCGCCTCCACCGCCGCTACCAGTTGATCGGCGGCGTCGTGGAGGCGGTCGATGGGCGACAGACCGGATCGCGTCGACAGGCGGCGCACCACTTTGGCCGTGGATTGTATCATGCCTCGGAAGGCGGCATCGAACAGCAGCGGCGGGGTCGTCGTCACACGCTCTCGCTGGAGGTACAACGCGGAGGCCACCAGGGCAAGGGCGTGGAGGGCAGCCGCACCGGAAGCGGAAGGGTGGTCGCCTTGTGGCTCTGTGCCAGCCGGTTTGGGTGGCGGTGGTGCCAGCGCGTGCTTCGCGTCCCGCTCGAGGGCTGCATTCGTCGCGAGGCGAATTGTTTCGCAAATCACGGTGTCAAGCGCTTGTCCGTCACCGTCGCCGGATCCTGCTGCCGCGAAGGCCCGATTTGCCTTCCCCACCTCTCTTGGCCTGTCGGGCTTGCCAGATGGGTTGAGGATGTTACGAGCAGCGTTGCGGCTGTCGGCGTCGCCGCAAACGGTGTCCCCGAATGCCACAATGATGACGTACTGCAGGAAGTCCCCAGCGGACGGGGCAGCGGCGACCGCCGAGGAAGAAGG
>ERZ1292630.922-Hain-H41-02um-R3-922-length-29677-cov-8_pt1 | contig 29677 bp, 14 predicted proteins | sample MGYA00564408_ERZ1292630 | MGnify/ENA primary metagenome ERZ1292630 (study PRJEB36523, sample SAMEA6512641) | groundwater metagenome | collected 2019-01-08 | study: AquaDiva: Metagenomics assemblies of 32 groundwater samples
TTAAAGTTGGTAGAAGAGGAGCGGATGGGTTCAGCCGATTGCGATCTCGGTTCTCGGCAAACATGACAGGGGGGGCCTAAGTCTCGGTGTATTGTTGTGCGTCTGCTGGTTTGCCACAGGCAACGTGCCGTTTTGAGCTCGAAGAAGCAAACCATGTCCTCGGCGCTTCCAGAACTTTACGACGTCACGCCGCTGAGTGCCGATGCAGCCAGATTGATGCCGAGCAACGGCGCATCCACGTCCGCGGCTCAACAGTTCCTTGGCAGCCACGCCTCCTTCGGCAGATGTCAAGTGAAGGAACCCAAAAGCGGCAACGGCGATCCCGTCGACGATGATGCGTGTGCCGCCGATCGCCTGCCACTTTTACAGTGGCAGGAGGCTTGCCCGCTCGTGGTGAAGGAGTTGAGGGCGACGCCCGGGGGTGTGGCCGAGGCGGTTGCGGCCACGAGGCCTCTGAGATCGGAAGCGACTGCATCGCATCAACCTGCGCGACATGTCAACATGTCCGCCTCGGTGTCCTCCCCGTTGCGTTACCTGCTCGCCGTACTTGCCGTCCTCGAGCATTCATCGGCAGTCATCGTTGTTCGGACCAGCCCAGTCAAGCAGCTTGCGCGGTTCGGAAGCATGCCCGCGCCGAGCCCCACCTGGGCGAGCACGGCACGGCTGATTCCTCACCTATTAACTGTCATGCGTTTTGCTGAGCATGACTGCTGCACTCTGGCCGTTCCTCGCTCCCTGCTAGACAGTCAACTAAGCGACTGGACGCGAAACATCGCCGTGTCAGCTGGCATCATCCCTCGTGATGTGGACGCGGCCGCCACGGATAAAATGATGGTTGTCCTGTCGCTGCCGACGGCGGTGGACGTCGTGATGCCTCAGGCCTCGCTTGACCTTGACATGTTCATCGATGCGTTTCGTGATGATTTTTTTTCCTTCTCGAAGTTCGACGGTCGCGGCAACCAAGTTCGCGGCGACCGGGTGGCCAGTTTGAACTTTGCCGACTTTGTTCTCAACCTGGGACGAGCGCTGCAGCAGTTGCATACCGAATATCGTCGTGCGCATCTTGACATGTGCCCTCGAAATGTTCTCATCTGCATCATGCCATGGCGAGACACCGAGATCCAAGTGCCCACCACGCGGCGCGAATTTCTGGCCATGGTACACCGTGACAGTGCGAGTGGCGAATTACTCTGGTCGTCCAATTTCTGCGCGGTCTTGGCCGACTTTGAGTCTTCCATGCGTGTCGGTTCCTCCCCATCGCCCCCTGACGCTGATCTGCACGCCGATCCGTCGCTGCCGGTGCCACTGACCGAGCAGTTTTTACCGTACAAGGCGCCCGAACGAGACGCCATTGGCTCAAAAGTTTTTCTGGATGACAAGGAACTCGTGGACCCCGCCATTGGGGCAGCGAAAAAGGCCGACGTTTACAGCTTCGGTCTGATACTGTTGCGATTGATATTCGGCACGTCAAAGTTGCGAGCCGCCGACGGCGGCGAGCAGCAGCCACACCAGGCCACAATGGAGTATCTCACGGGTCATTTGCTGAACGAGTTCGACGATTATGTGGGTTCGCCTCCGTCGACGCTTGGCGCGCAATGGGCGGAACTGATCGCCTCCATGGTTCAACGTGACTGGACGCAGCGGCCAACGGCGTCGGAGATCGTCGAACGAGTAGAACGGATTCGCCATGAAGTGTTGCTCCTCTATTTCTAATGTTGCCACCACCCGAACGCTATCTGCTACGACCGACCGACGGGAGGGGGGAGACGACAGTTCTCAATTTGGGTGCCTTGCCACTGTGTCTGTATGTGTTTTCATTCGAAATGGGGATATCAATCCGCTGGTGGAATGGCCACTGATTCCGAGCTCTTTTCCTCCCAGGGAGTCTTGGGTTGTGCAAGAAGACGACAATTAGATATTTTCGCCTCCTTCCCCACAAAACCACCAGCCCTTAGCTTTCGTTGTTGTAAAGCTGTTTGGAGAAATGAAGGTCGCCGTCAACACGGCGAAGTTACTTCGCAACGTGCCCTTACCCGACGAAATTCAAACCGTGCACGACAACGCCGTCGTGATCGACATGGGCACAAGCCTCACTCGCATCGGATTTGGTGGGGAAGACAGCCCGAGGCTGCTCTACCCTTCTATCGTTGGCGCCCATCCCACGGATCGAAATGCACCGCTGGAGTGTTTCAACAAAGCGCAGCAGCATCGAGAGTCGCTGCACTGCAGCCGGGTGCTATCCAAGGGACTCGTGCAAGATTGGAACGCCTGGACCGCCATGATGCAATCGCTTTTCGATCAGCTCAACCTTTACAAGGACCCGAATGCGCCGCTCCTCATTTCGGAAGTCGCCCTCGCGCCCCGAGAGCAAAGAGAAAAAATGGTAGAAATTTTGTTCGAACAGGTGCAAGCCCAGGCCGTTTACTTCTCCACAGCGCCCGTTATGGCTATGTACGCGAGCGGCAGGACGAGCGGCATGGTCATCGAGATGGGGGCGGAGTCCTGCCACACCGTGCCCGTGTTTGAGGGTCTCGGCCTGTTCCACTCGTTCCTTGAATTGGATTATGGAGGCGACGACCTGACGACCGTGTTCAGCCAGTCCGTCATGCGGCAGCCAGGCAACCAGCACCTCCGGTTTTCGCCGCACCATGAAAAGTTTATCTTTCAGTATGCGAAGGAGTTGCACGTGTGTGTGCAGCCGGATGCAGGCAGCTTCGCGTTGTCTGTCTCAGAGGGCAACCAGCACGATGTGGTTCACCATAAGCTGCCGGATGGCGCCGTCATGAAGCTGGGACCTGATCGATATCGAATCGCAGAGAGCTTCTTTGATCCCGCTCACGTCGGCCGCGACGGCAGCAAGGGGATTCAGCATTTGGCCGTAGAGTCCGTGAACAAGTGTGATGTAGACATCGCCCCACTTCTGCTGGGAAACGTCGTGCTGTCCGGCGGCGCTAGTCTCACAAAGGGCATGCCGGAGCGTGTGAGTCGCGAGCTTCAGGACCTCACGGCCGGCTCCAGCGGAGGCGGTGGCGGCGCCGCGGCCGCTGGGGGTACCGGCGGCGCGATGCGCGTTTCTAGCGACAAGGTTCGAGTTTACGCAGCAACTGAACGCCGGCACGCGACTTGGGTAGGGGGATCAATTTTATCGTCGCTGCCCACGTTTCAAGATTTCTGGATCACCAAGGCCGACTACGATGAGGCTGGGCCAGAGGTGCGGCGCGCCCTCGGCCATAGAAACTGCATCTAGTGCGCTCACGATCGAACCGGACAACCTCGACCTTCGCTTTCTTGTCTCCCTTTCTCGTTCTACATACTCTCTCGTGTAGACCTCTCGGGACCTCTTTCCGGATGATCGGATGGATCATCGTGGTCGAATGTATTGATACGGTCAACCCCTGTCAACGTGATGACAAACGTTCGAGTCGTAACCGCGTCGTAAACACTTTCGTGCCAGTGAGAGGGTTCTGTTCTTCTTGCCAATGTTAACCACCTCTTGTAGTAATTTATTTTGTCTGTCGAACGAATGCTACGCGGACTCGCTAAAGTTCGCTGCATCATGGGAACTCGCCACGCTTCCAGCAACGTAGCGACGACCTCAACCACGGAGGGCAGCCAGTCGAAACTGTTCGGCACCTTGCCGGCACCCGGGCAAAGCGAAGCCGCGGGGGCAACCACGTCGTCTTCCGGCGATGACGATCTCCGAACAATGCCACCAAGACAGCCTATTCCATTCGATGTCTACCGGCGTTTGTTTCCCGCGAAGCAAGTGGCGACGTGGCCGATAGGCTATCGCCCGACCCCATCCGTGGCTCATTTTTTGCGACCAGAAGGTGTGCCACTCCAGGAAGTCATCGAAGCTCGCGAAGACTTGCGGGATGAAGGTCGCAAACAGCCACAGGCTGACGACGCGGGTTCGATCTTGCACCGAGACTTGGCCACCGACTACAATCTGTGGACGCGATGCAGGTTTGAGATGTTGTGTCGCGAAGTGAAAGAGAGTCATGTAGCTGCCCCAACCCCATCGGAAACGGGGGAGCGTGCGGCTCAGAATCGGTGGAGGCTGCTCAAGCGCCTGCTGCAGCGGGATCGCACAATGCCCCACCGGCAGCTGATGGAGCTGCTTGCCGTGCCTGCGAGCCTTTTCGCGCAAGTGGCTTCGCACGACGTTGCGTTCCCGGAGGTGGTTGCGCACGAGTCCTTTCAGTACGGGTTTCCGCCCAAAATGTCACCCCCCAAAGTCATTGCGAACACCTCGGACGCACAACGGAAACGGTCCACGATCGCGCCTCCTACTCCGACGCCGTACTTTCCGTTCACACCACATGCAACGCTCCAAACCGTGGCGATGCTTCCGATCGAATCGTGCCGCGATGTCAACGACCGCGTGTTTTTTAAGGACTTTCCGTCGTTACGGGCGACGTTGTTGAATCACTATGACAGTTGCTCCGCGCTCACCTATTTATCGCAGCGGCATTTCGAAGATTTGCAACTCACCTTTGAGTTTGTGGAATCGTTGGCGAAATACCTTCGGTCGCGCTACGAAGCTATCCTCAAACAAGAGGAAACCCACTTTCACGCCAAGGCGGCCAGGGGTAAAAAAGTCAGGGGGTTCGACCGAAACGCACCGATTGTGTCATTTTTTAGCAGTGGACGGCTCCCACAGCTGCTCAACGATACCGGTATCCTGCCGGTGCCTGTGGTCGCCACGCACAGTGCGTTAAAGCGGCGTCGAGCCCGTCACCTAGCAGGGTTCACGGAGGAGGGTACTGATCCGGGGAAACGGCAGCAGCTCGACAAGCACGAATATCTAGGTGTGCCGAAAAGTTTCTGGACGAACTTCCCAGTGCACCAAATTTCGGTTCCAAACGCACTGGAGTTCTACCGGTCTCCATTGCTCTTGGTGGAACCGCATGTCGACCGTGATTGGACCGGGGAGCTACGTGGCTTTCACGCCACGCGCGAGGCTGTGTTTTGCGGCCCCGTGGACGGCCCCGGCATGACATCGTTTAGCTTTCCTTGGCTCAGCTTCGGCACGCATCCCAGCGCAGAAACCTACTGGATCTACAATGAAAAGCTGCAACGTGTTCAGCTGCCACCCAACGCAGTTCTCATGCCGACGGACCCTCCGTTCGTTCAACAGGGCTACACGAAGCACTACATCGATGAGGTCAGTAAGTGGATGGTTCACAGCAACGACGCGCCGCCTTTCTTGTTCCAGAGCCGCTGTCTGAGTTTCCGGCGATTGCCGTTTGAGGCGGAGGAGGACGAGGCGACGGCGGGGGAGCCGGTCGCGTCGTGACATGGTCATCCCAACCGAGCAAAAAAGGGAACGGAACACACGGGTTGATGTTTTCGTTCGATTATGCTTTCTGGCCAACGGTAATGTAAACCTTGCGTTTATTTTCACCCGATCCCTCATTTGTTCACCCACGGGTAGCGGGAGAGACGCCTTCGTCCCCGAAGAACGGGGCGTTCGATGATCGAACGGACGTCTTCGGTTCCGCCGTGCAGTCGTCGTTTCCTGTCTCGCGTGGACTACTTTTATCCAGAGTATCTACACGCTGCTTCCACAGCCTCGCGGCCTGCGAGCCAACGTGCAAAGTTCGCACCCCACCTCGATTCCGAGTTACCCGAGGCGATGCGGAAACACTACGCGAAAACGGCCAAAGGAGCAAAGGCTACGTCGGTAGACGCGGCTGAGACCAGTTCTTCACCTCCACCAAAAAAACCGTTTGCGCTCCTTGAATTGGACGCGATTGACGCAGTGCGCCGCCGGGTTGCGACTGCGCTGGCTGCGGTTAGCCTTCCAGAGGCTGGTCCCTCACAATTAATCGTGAAAATTGTTGGACCCCCGGAGGAACCGGAATCCGTTGTGAACGTAACCTTGTCGTCTGCGTTCGTCGCCCTATGTGCCGACCTTCGCAACCAGAGGCCAGCGCTGGCAGGATCGTCGTCGGCGACGATGCTGCATCCATCGCACCTCGCGACACACCACGCCTCTCCGGACGGTGCGGCGGCACCGCCGCCGACGACGAGCGCAACGAGCGCGGCATCTCTAACGCATCGCAGCCTGTTTGGCACGGCAGCGTCTCCCTCGCCGAGCGGGACCGCATCGGCGTCGTCCCAACGCCCCTCCGTATTCTTCCCCAATCTGGCGTCTCACCTCCAACCGGTCGGCGGCAGCACCAGCAGCAACAACGGTAGTGGCTCGGTCTCTGCGCCGCCAGCCCGAAAACGATACTTCGAGGATCGAACCGGAGGGGTGCTGAAAGTGCTGAATAAGGTTTCCCGTCAACGGGACAAATTTTTGGAAGTTAAAAAAGAGCTGATGCGGCTGCCGCTGTCCATTCAAGTCAGCGACCCACTTGCCGTCGCAAAGGTATTCTTTCTCAAAGCCGTTTCCGATCCAGAATTTAGTGACTTGTACGCGCAGCTAGCCAAAGAAATCTGCGTTCTTCCCGAAGGGCACCGCATCACGGGCGACATCTCGGGCACGTTCGGCTACCAACTGCGCTGTGCCTTGATTCGGCAGTGCCAACACGAAGTCATGTTGCCCTTACAGCTGACTGAAGACGAGGACCGCGATGCGCGGCGCAAGGTGTACTACGACGAGAGCTTGTGGGATGACGTAGAGCGTGCAATGTCTAAGTCGGCGAACACGGCCGATTTTGCAACGTTCAAGCGCGAAGAGCTGCTCAACTATGGTGCCCTGCGTAAAAAACTCGACGAGTATGAGGCCATGGTGCGACAAGTGTCCGCAGAGCGGCGAGCGCGGCAGCAGGAAATCGACGACGGCGCACAGAAATATCCAACCCTAATTACGGCGGGGAACGAGTCTCCTTCGGCAGCCACGTTGCCGCCTCTTCCTCCACCGCCTTGGCAGTACCTTTATGAGATTATCCCGCAGGAAGCGTCTAATCACCCTTTGTTGGTGGAGTATTATCGGCATTGGAACGACGCCATGGAGGACACCTTCAACGAGAAGAAGAAACGGGTTGTCAACGCTGTCCGTTTCGTAGGTCACTTGTTTCTGTGTGGTCTGCTCCAGTCTAAGGTCATCAACATCGTGCTTGACTCCTTCTTACTCGCGCCGGAATCCGGCATCCCCATACCTCCACCCAGTGAACAACATCCCTCGGTGGCCAATCCAACCAGCACGCCGTCGTCGTCTACGTCAGAGAGTGCCGCGGGGTCAGTCGCCCTGCGTATTCCACTCGAGTATCAGATCGACATTGCCTCCGCGCTGTTAGCCATCGTTAGCCCTGCATTTTTCCAAACCGACATCGGACGCCACGTGTATCCGCGACTTGTCGAACGCGTATTGTTCTTGGCGCAGCAGCACCCAATCTTCAGGTGCCGCTGTATGATGTTGAAGCTCGTTCACGACGAAGTATTAGGCCCCCTCGACGCTCGGGGCGTGCCAACGGGCTTCGCGGTGTCCGACGACGACACCAACAACGCGACGGCAGCAGGGTCGTCGGCCCCCGCCGCCATCGGTACTGACCCTGGAAATGACGTCACCGACGGCGGCGTGTCGAGTGTTCCGGCTCCGAGGTTGTGCGACGCTCCCCTTCACGCCGCTGCTGATGATCACGACGACGACGACGACGACGACGAGGATGTCACGTCGGACGATTCCATGCGAGTTGGGTCTGACTCCCCGGTACCCGTGTCGTCCTCCATCGCCGACCTCCGATCCCTCGTCACACCGGAACCTCAACCGCCTCGCTGCTTTTCCTCCACGGCGTTGAAGCGAGAGGCCGCACAGCACAAGTTTGATGCCTCGTCGTCGAAAGCCGTCGTGCCTAAGCCGCCGGAGGACTTGTTCGACGTCAATGTGGCGACCGCGCAGGACGACCGCAAAGGGCAGCCTACGGAGGAGAGTAGCCATGTTCTAGTCTCCGGGAAGCGTTGGGCGGAAGAAGTGCTCACCATGTACGGCCGCGCTATGCAAAAGTGGTGGGATGCGCATAAGGCCAGCCTCACGTCGGCGGTCGGTCGGCGAAGCTCGGTGAGGGACGATGGCACCGGTACGGAAGTACGACCTCCGAACCCCTTACTACCACCCACGAGTGGACATGCGCCGGCCGTCGCCACTCCGCCCCTGCTCATGACCCCGGAGAACATCATCCTCATCACGCTCTCGGAGGCGCACCACGCGTTTATCAACGCGCACGATGTCGTGTGCTACTGGTTGCAGCGCAGCATTACGGTGCAACGGTGCGATGAGGCGAGACGGTGGATTAACTTGCTCATGTCCTCGGCCGCCGCGTTGGATGCCACCCGGCTCGTGCTTGGGACCGGCCATGGCGCCGCGTTCGAACGAGGTGATTCGTTCGCTGGCGCGGTACCGCACGGCAACAACAACAGCAACAAAGGCGCAAGTGAGTCTCCGGCGATCGAGCCGCGCGACGTTTTGGTGGAGCACGAACGGAAACACGTGTCGGCGGCACACCGCTGCATCAAGCGGTGGCTGATCGATGCTGCCATGGGGGTCGTGGAGCCCGAAGGCGAGGACGAAGGCGATGGAGGCCCGACCGCCGCCGGCCACTCGCACCCACCCGTGATCGATGAAGTCCGCGAGGACAAGCAGGAGGAGGCGCACGCCGCAACGGCCCGGGGCGCCGAAGTGCCAGAGTGGATGTGGAAGCATTTGACCCACGCGGTGGCGCTCAGCCCCGTGCCATTGGCATCTCCGCCGCCGCAACTAGTGCCACCGGTCGCCTCGCGAGCGGTCCAGCCTTCGTCGAGCACGGCAAATCCCGTTGCGCCTGGTTGCCCCGTGTCGTACATGTGGCCACGATACTTCGTGGTGACGTCGATTGTGCGGCAGACTTCTGAAAAAAATGTCGACGTCATGACCATCGTTGCGCGAAAGCTCAGCATGGTCTGGGATTCGCCCGCGGGGGCAGATCAAGCCACTGGGGAACACTCATTGGCCTTTCCCACGCCCACGTCCAACACGCTGTTCTACGACGTCGACCGCACGACCCCACCTTCCACCACCGTGGACGACGTGGCCGACACGCTAATGTGCCCTGCGACGCCAGCCGTCACGGCCGACGTGCTTTCTGACATTCTCGAGGCGATATTGCTGCGCACGACGATGTCGCTGCACATGCACGATATCGCATCGCCCACGCATCCGAACGCGGTCAATGGCAGGGGCTCGCCGGGGGCGGCGGCCACGACGCTACGGACGACGTCGCCGGATATCGCGTCCCCCGTCGTCCGTGACAAGCTGTTGTCACGCGCGCATTACTTCGCGGCGACGGCCGCGCGATTCCTGGACGACGTGTCCTCAGTAGTCAACCACGATCCGCAGATGTTGCTGACGACCCAACTGACGTGGACGTCGCAGGTGCGACTGGAGGCACCCTCCTTTCTTCATTCACCCGGCGGCAGTGCGGCTGCTTGCTTCGGCGCCGTTTGGTCGAGCAGCTTGCAGGCTGTCGCGCTGCCCGGTCACACCAAGGACCGTCCGTTCCGAGAAGGGCTTTCGCCGCTTCCCATGCCGGGATCCGCCCCGTTTCTCCACGCGCGGTTCCGACCGGCTCCCGTTTTAATTTTAGCTTGGTATCGATCACTCTTAAGGCTTTCGACGGCCTTGTGGCACAAGGCCAAGGCCCACCACGGCAAGCCGGCATCCGGGGGAACGGGCTCGAGCGCGGCTATTCGTGCGTCGACGGCCGGCGTTGCGTGGCTTGGCCGGATGGCACGGGCAACCGCGCCCTGGAGAGTGCTCGAACGAACGCAGTGTTCGGCCATGCTGCCACCCGCACTGACAGCGATCAGTGCTGCGGTCGCACCGACGGTGGCAACCAAGCCACCGTCGCTCGCCGTCGTACCCAATTTGGAGCTGCTTGCCCTACGCTGCGCGCTGAAGTGGTGCGTTCATGCCGCCGCAGCAAGCACGTTTCTGCCGGGCGCGTCGCCACCACCGCCTCCTCCATCCGCCATTCCATCGCCGCGAGACGCGCTGGAAAATGCCTTGCGCGCTCATCCTCACTTGCGCACACCGACGCTACCTGCGCAAATCATATCGGCGCTGCAGGCTGGGACAATGGCACTGGCATGGTTAGGCCAAAGCGCTCACGCGGCATCCGCAGCGCACCGGTCGCCTGTCGCCTCCGCGCCGCCGGTGGCATCAGTCAGCATTTTCGCGCTCGCTCAAGGCGCGACCGATGCTGCGTTTCAAACGTGGATGCAAAAGTCTGCGTCCGTCTACGTGGAAGTCGCAGGCGGAAAATCCTCACCACTCAATTACGTACTTCCTGCCCCCCTTGAGCTCTGGAAGGTGAAGTTCGGCGGCGCTATCACCAATGAAGTCGTCAACGGGCCCAAGGCCATCGAATGCAACTACGTGGCTCTTGAAGAATTGTTTGTCTCCGCGGCCATGCTACACCCGATGTTGCCATCCCAGGACTACGGATACCAGTTGATCCGGGTGCTTCAGGAACAACACACGATCGGATGCGACGTGGAGGCTCAATTCCGCGAAGATGTCGCTCAGTTTGGCCGAGAGGTCGCCCTTCGCGATGGCACGCCCGCGGGCTGGCGGTTCAGCTACCTAGGCAACACCCTGGTTCGTACGATGGAAGGCACGTTTATCGACGTGGCGGCCGCGAAGGGCATGTCAGAGCCTTCCCCACTGCCAAGACTCGACGCGCTGATCACGCTGTCCATTGGCCCGTCCATTACGATCAAAACGCCACGTCACGGAAGTTTTGTTTCCATCGCGTCGGCTTCTGGTCATTCCGGATCATGGGGCAAAGCCTCGCCGACGCTTCCAATCGCACCGGCTCCCTCCGCGGCGGGGGCGTCGTCATCGGGCAACTTTGGCACCGCGTCCTTTGCGGCGAAGGTCACCCCTGGCCCGGCCGCGGGGCCCGCAGCGAAAGCATCGCCACCGCAAGGGGCGTCGCCGCCGGCGGCTGCCGTCTCCGCACCATCTACCAGCAGTGCGTCTTCGTGGGCCGCTGCAGCCGGTCGCGGTCGTGGCGCGAAGTGACCCGTCTTTCCCCTGGGTCTCTATTTCTCCCTGAAAAGCCTGTTCGCTCATTTGTTGGCCGCTCGCGTGTGAGTCTGTGTGTGTGCGCGCGTTGGTCTTTTGTGATGGCTCGTTTTTTTATCAATCAATGGACGGCTCCCGGCTCGGGGCCTCCGTTGTACGCTTGGGTTGTGATTTCCCTCTTCCTGCCTTGACCATCACCGGCCGATGTAGAGTAAAAACTGTAACACAAGTTGCCGACGTACGACGGCATGATATGTACGCGACCTGGCGAGGCCGTGCTTTACCGCCACCCGCATAGCGGGAGAAGCACCCGGATCGACGTGACAGAGCGAGCAAGCATCGTTATCGTACCAGCAGCCGCCGCCGCCAACCGACGGACAGTTGCCCCGGCAACGTCATGTGCGCCTTCAACGGAACCACCTGGCATTTGGACGGCGGCTGTCGAACTCCGAACCAAAGGAGCTAATCCTGCTTGGCGGCGCCAGCCGTCGGCTCGCCACATCGCGAGCTGGGTGCGTCGCGCAGCCTTAACGCCGCCATGCCAGACGGATGAGAGCGCGTCCGTGATCGCCTCGTGGCCAGTGGGGAGGGCCCCCTCGTCGTCGTTACTTCACACGGCGTCCGCGCGGCGGCTTCGTCGGTTGGAGCAGTCCTTGCGCGTACAAAGTCGCTTCGACGTCGCCATATCGTTCGACGAGGCCGCGACGCTGCGATGCGCCTTGCAGCAAGCAGCGAGCGCGGGTTTGCAGACTGGAAGCAACAACGAACCGGAGGAGGGGCAGCCACCTTGCGGGGAGGATCATTGCGGCGACGACCACATCACCACAGAGGATCATGACGACGGCGATTCAAATGCCACAATCGTGACGGTGTCATCATCGTCTTGCGACGTCGTCGCGCCGCCATCAGGCCGTCGCGTCGCCGATCGAAGGGGTCGCGGCACCTCTTCCCGGATCCCCACGATGACTCGATCGCGGCCGCCAACACCAACCTTCGATGCGCCAACGTTTCTCGCGTGTGTCGAACATTGGGCCGCCAATGCTTCGGCGAATTCGGGTGACGTTGAAGGCGGAGCCGGCGACGACCTTCCTCCGCACCTTAGCGGCCCGTGCCCGAGGTGCTTTACGTTGGGGGAAGTTGTGGACACGAGCGAGCGGCCCTCTCGCCGGGAGTTGCCCGCGCAAGCGTTTTCCCACAGCAGCGATTTGATGGATGCCAGCGCGTGGGCGTACGTGGCCGACGAGGAGGACATTCAATGGTGCACGACGAGCCATGTCACGTTGGACGACTTTGAACGGTTTGTGGGCTTGCTGGAAAGAGTCTATGCTTCTCAGCTGGTATCTCGTTTGGCCATGCGACCCCACGGTTACCTCGCTGGCGCGACGGCTGTGAAGGCTCCTTCGCCGGCATCGAACACTACCACCACGAACGTTGTCGACGACGGGACGCACCGACCGTGGCCCTCGCGGCCTGTCGCCGAAAAGTCTGAGAGGGTGAGTGAAACCCGGAAGCGATCGCGCAGCGCGCCATCCCCGACGGCGGGTCACGGGATTGCGAATGCGGGGAGACCGAATGCACTCCCCGATCCTCCACCAGGCGTCAACCGGGTGGTTGCCGTGCGGAAAAAGAAGCCCTCGTCGCCTTCGCCATCGCCCCCACCTCCTCCTACGCTTTGTGTGTCGCACCCAGGCCGGCCTCCGTTGGCACCCGCTAACTCTGCGCTCGTTCCTCGGAATCTTCTCGACGACCAGTCGCGAAGTTCGGCTGCCGCGATGCCTCGGAGGTTGACGCGCGCGTTTCCGCTTTCCCCTGCGCTCGTTGACGACATGAACAGGATTGTCGACGATTGTGCCGACGAAGCACGAGAACGAGGCCTGCAAATGGCTCTCAAAGTGATGCGAGATCTCCGCCCCGCCGTTGCTGCGACAGTGTGCCGTTACTGGTCGCAAAAACGCGCCACCCGTTGCCGACAAGCGGAGCACCTGTCCGAGCTCATCAGCACGGAAGAAGCGCCTCTTTGGGCAATCACACAGCGCCGGGAGCTCGTGCGCCGTTGTGGCGGTGAGCGTGGGGATGACGTGGTTCGAAGCGGCTTGCTTTCCCTCGTCCCCGAACTGCAGTTACACTTGTCACGGCAGTTCGAGCCACACTTGTGGCGCCAAACCTACTGTTGCGGCGTGCTTCCCCCGACTCCAGAAGACATGGCCGCGTTTGATCGCATCGCCAAGTCGGGATCGGCTTTGTGCGCGCTCAGCGACCATGTTTCATCACGAGAGGACAAAAAGATCGAACTGGCTGGGATCCGGCTTGCGGCGGTGGCCGCAGCGCTGTGCGCGTGATAAATTGGATTTCTCGCACAAGGTCTCAGCCTTGAAAGTTTTGTTGCCAAGTGATCACTGACTGATGCGAAGAGGCCATAGATCGTTGACTTAGTGTTGGGCTTCTGAGAACCATTCAAACAGTCTCTCCCCTTTTCGAAGAACCATGGGCCCCCTCAGCAAGAAGCGAAAGTTCGTTCGCGACGGCGTGTTTTACGCCGAGCTGTACGAGTTCTTGAAGCGCGAGCTGTCCGAAGATGGCTTCCACACCGTGGAGCACCGCGACACCCCTTCCCGCGCTGAGATCATCATCAAGGCGACCAAGACGAAGGAGGTTCTGGGAGACAAGGGCCGTCGCATCCGCGAGCTCACCGCCCTTATTCAGCAGCGCTTCAAGTACGCCGAGGGTGGCGTCCAGCTCTTCGTCGAGCGTGTCCAGACGCGCGGTCTCTCCGCGATGGCGCAGGCTGAGAGCCTTCGCTTCAAGCTCCTTGGGCAGCTGCCCGTTCGCCGCGCGGCGATGGGCGTCATTCGCTTCATCATGGAGTCGGGCGCCAAGGGTGTGGACATCATCGTGGGCGGCAAGATCCGCGGCCAGCGCGCAAAGTCGATGAAGTTCCGTGACGGGTACATGCTTCGCTCCGGTAACGCGAGCAAGCAGTTCGTCGATGAGGCCGTTCGTCACTGCCACCTGCGCGCCGGCACGATCGGTGTCCGAATCCGTATCATGCTCCCCACGGAGTCGGAGTCCGTCCGCGGCACTCGCTTGTTGCCCGACGTGATCACCGTTCTGCCGCCCAAGGAAATCGCGACCGCGTAACTATTGGGGTGTGAGACCCCGCCAAATGTTTTTGCACCTACATTGGCTTCATCCCCACAAACTTTTGTTCTTTCCTTTCATGATTTTTCCGCACACCTCCATTCGGGGCGCCTCGATCCCACCGCACAACGAGAACAGACGTCGAATGGGATCATTTGCTGCTCGATGGAATGTGGAAGAATAATGATATCACAAAATCGCGGCCGCACAAAATTTTATCAGTATCATTCCAACACGACGAACCTACTTTTCGTTCTGGTCCGCTATTTGCGAAGGAATTTTCCGACTCCCCGAATTTTGTGTTTTCTTCTCGTGATGACGTCGGCCCCGGTAGGAATGCTTGCCTGTCAGCGAGACTCATTTCTACGTCAATTGAAGGCCAAAGTACTTTCGTGTGTCCCCGCCGCCTCCGCCGCAGTGTCTTCGGGTAAATCATCTACCGCGGCCCCAGCACACGCTGACCCCAACACGCCATCCAGCTCCCAAGGAACATCACTGTACGAAATAACGTTTTCTGACTCGGTCTTGTTTCCCGAAGGTGGCGGACAGCCCTGGGATCTCGGTACGATAGCAGGCCATTCTGTGCATTCCGTCGTGCGTAAGGGCGACACCTGCGTGGTCTCCCTTCCTGCGCCTTTGACGGTTGGCGACGACGTTGAGATGACGGTGGATTGGGATCGCCGGGTGGACCACATGACGCACCACTCGGCTCAACACGTGCTCACCGCCGTGGTCGAGAGCGAGCTCAAGTTGCCCACCGAATGCTGGTCGTTGACCCATCCCTATTGTTTTATTCAAGTACCTGCGGCGAGTATCCCGGCCGCCGACGTGACCAGGGTGGAACAGCTGTGCAACCGATTGATCGCCGACGGTGTGCCGGTGGTGTGCGAAACCTACCCGTCGCGTAGTGATTTGCCTGCCGCCAGATCGCGAGGCATTCCGGCAGACGTCACTGGGCCACTTCGCGTCATCAGCATACCAAATCTGGATTCATGCACCTGCTGCGGCACGCACGTTTCGAACCTCGCGCAGCTTCACGCAATCAAGCTCCTTCACCAGGAGGCGAAGGGTAACACGTGCCGGCTGTACTTCGTCACCGGTCCGCGGTTGCTGTCCGCATTCGGCGCCACGTATGACCGCGAGAAGCAACTCGTGAAGGCATTGGGCATCCACGCCCAAGGCATCCTGGGCGTCGTGGAGCGCAAGGGAACACAACTCGCGGAAAGCGAAAAGTGGTCGAAGAAGCTGCTCGCCGAAGTCGCCAAGTTAACCGCCCCGCAAATTGCTGCGAACGCGGCGGCATGCGCAGTGTCGCCATTTTTCTTCCATCGCGAAGATGCAGACATGGACTTTTTGGGTGTCGTCGCCGCCGAGCTCGCGGGGAAGTGCCCCGCGAAATTATGTGTCGTCGCCGCTGGCAGCCTGAAAGAACCTGACTCGGGAATGCTGATGATCGTCGGTGAGTCGCCCGCGGCCGTCACGGCGTTTGCGGACCGCTTCATGCCACTCGTGGGGGGAAAGGGCGGACCGTCGAAGCTTGGCTTCCGCGGGAAATGCGACATGCGCAAGTGGAAAGCGGCGCTGAAGACGATCGCAACAGCAACCGACACCGTCGGCGCGGCTGCCGCCCCCCTTCCGGCCAGTTCGACATCGTGAAATTGGAGGAGGGGTAGCAACACATGGCTTCTTCTGATATTTCGATCGCCACAGAGTGGAACGATCTCTCCTCCGCAGGACGGGCGTGACACGCTGGTCCCACGAATGTCGTTTAGCTTGGTCATCAAAACACTCGACAGGTAAACAAGGCAGATTTTTTTCATTAATTAGTCGTCCTTCGGCTTTTCTGGCGATCAGAAATGTCGGTGGCGGACTTTGCGCGCGACTTTTTCTCAAACATCCACGCGGCCGGGTCAGTGAGCGACATCTCCGCGACTGTCTGGCTAACGGCGCTCTCCGTCACGTTCATCGGTTTCGAAGCGTTCGATGGTTTGCTCATTCCCGTTGGCAGCGTCTTGTTGCGGCTTTACTACGCCGTGCTTCCCCGGCGACATAAGCCAGTGAAAGTCGTTCCAGGTTCCATTGGTTTTGGACCCGCGGATGATCTCTCGGGTGCCGTCATTCCTCATCAAGCCCCGCCGCTTCCTCAACTGTCGCGTCTTGATCGCGCTTTTCAACTGTTTAGTAAGGTCTGTGCCGCAACGTTCTTGATCGCCTGCATTAAGTTCTCCCTATGGGAGGGCGCGTACGTCTCGACGGAGTGGTGCCCGAGTCTTCCTGTGAACCACAACGAGGCGAAATCGTTGTCGTCGTCGTCCCCTGGCACATGCGGCGAATGGCTGCTGAAGCGATGGTTGCCCAGCTTCGCCTGGCAGCTACCGTTGCTGTTCATCGTGTACGATTTCTTCTACACGCTGATGCACTGGGGACTGCACATTCCTTTCCTGTACCCGTGGATCCACAAGCACCACCATCGACAGATGAGTCCGTTCCGTGGCAATGCGGACGCAATCAACGTCCACCCCATCGAGTTCATGCTGGGCGATTACAATCACATCCTCGCGACGTTCATCGTGACGCGTATTACCGGGGCGAGAGGGGAGTTTCACGCGCTGACGTTCTTCCTGTTCGTGCTCATCGGCGGGTTCTTCGCGTCCGCCAATCACACACGCTGGAATTTTACGATTCCGTTCGGCATCTACGACGTGAAGTATCACGACGTCCATCACCGCTTGTATAACTGCAACTACGGGCAGTATATCATGCTTTGGGACCGTGTGTTCGGGACGTTCGTGCCCTTCACTGCTCGTGTGGACAACGCGGCTCAGGGAGTAAAAACGAAAGAGGGATGATTCATCGGCGAGATACCCCTCCTTTCCCACAATGCACAACACTCAGACGCGTTGCACAGTTCGCGACACAAATGGGTCATTTTCCTCGACATCAACCTCACCATGGTTTCTCCCAACAAGAATTCTCGGCACAGTTCGCGCTCGCGCCCCCTGCTCTCTCTCTCGCTTTGTGACTTACTTTTCCCCACATGCGGTCGAGCGATACTTGTACGGATCCCGGCGTCGCGTGGCTTGCGGACAAATCGGCCGACATCTGTCCCGTATGCAAGAAAGAGTTTGGCTTGTTGAAGCGCCGACCACGGCACCACTGCCGCTCTTGCGGCTACATTTTTTGCGGTGACTGCTGTCCGGTGGGCGGTGTCGTGACGCAAACCTCCGATGTTGCAGTCAGCAACAGCAGCGGTTCGTTTTCCAAAACACGCAGCTCGTCGATGACGGGTGTCTCGCACCCGGCACCGCTCGACGAACGGCAGTGCCTGTGGTGCTCCGAGGTGCCGAGGTGGATTCAGCCGACCTACTACAGTGAGGACCTCGGGGCCTACGATACCGCAAAAAAGGGCCTGGCAACCGTTTCCGTGCGAACGGTGATGGACAGTTACGCGCGGCGCACGGTGCTTGGCCACCGAGATGGCGGGGCTCAACCGAACGTTACTGCCGCACCTCCCCAGCAACACACGCCACTGGCCGCGCCCGTGGTCGTCGGCTCGATGGCCATGACATGGCCCGTGCCGCGCTTGCCGTCGGGACCGATGCTCAAAGACGTCTTATGCCGGCGGACACTGCTGTGGATGCAGCCCCAACCGCGCTTGTACCTGTCGTGCTGCAGCATGCACATCGCCGCAACGTTTTACGTCGCGGACCCCGCTTTCGAGCCGCTGCGTTACCACCGCTCGATCCAAGATGTGTTGCCCATGTTTCACTCCAATTGCCGCACGTTCGGTCGTGGTGCCTACGGCGCGGTGCACCTCTTCAAGCCGTCACCGGATTATCACAAGCATTGCTCCAGCGAGTACATTGTACTGAAAATTGTGAAGAAACTTGTCGTTCGGGGACCAGGGAGTGACGATGAGAAGCCGCAAATGCACAGTCGCGCCTTTCAACGGCGCGTTTCCACGGACGGTGCATCGTCCAGATGCGAGATGACGTGGCTGCAGTCGCTCACGGAGATCCAAATGCTGGGGACGATCCATCATGAGAACGTCGCGGGCCTCGTCGATGCGTTTCAGACTCGTGACAGCATCGTCATTGTGCAGGAGGCAGGGGACGGCGGATCTCTGTGGGCGGCTCGGCGCCGGTTGCGAGACAGTGGCGGTCACGTGCTTCACCTGGCGGCCCACACGGCCAAACACGTCGCCGCGGGGCTCCGGTGTATGTACGAAGACCACGGTATTATCCATCGGGACCTGAAGCCGGAAAACATCGTCTTGTCCAAGGATCTATCCCGCGTCATGATTATCGACCTGGGCTTCGCACGGTTCGTCACACCGCGCGACGACGAGGAGCTGAAACATTTCAACAACTGCGGCACGCCGGGCTTCGCACCGCCGGAGGTGATTCAGTGGGTGGTCGCACGGAGGCCAACGACCGCCTCCACAGGTTACGCGTTGCATCAGGGCGATCTGTTCAGCCTTGGCGTGATCCTGTTCATGCTCGTCGCTGACTGTCCGACACCATTCTCCGTTTATTATCCGGAACACGCCACCCGCCTTCCGAATGGTTTGTGCTTGCCTCTGAAAAAGTTGAACAAGCCTCGCGCATGGCAAGAATCGCTGGACGCCGTAAAAGAGGGCATTCGCGCCACCGCGGCAGAGTTCCGTGGTGGCCGCGACGACAGTCAACTCTACGCCGGATTCCGAGAACTGCTGCAAGGCCTGTTGGCGTGGCCGTATACCAAACGGTGGCGCACAAACCAGATTTTGGAAAACACCTTTGTGCAACGCGGCGCGGTCGGATTACTACCCACCATCCAAAATTTAGCGAATGACATTGGCAACGAAGTCAGGGAAGAGGCGGAGCAGTGGGATATGTGCGAGGAGAGCGTGCCCATGGCCAATCTCGATGCCGTGGTGGTAGCACAAGACGTGGACCCAGTTTCCACAACTTGAAAAACTTTGAGCTGCGGTGCGTCCGGCGTCTTTTTCCCATTTCAACGTCCGAAGAGATTTCGGGGCCCCCGCGCCGGCGAAAATCATCGTCTTGTTCCCAACCCCCTCCTGCCCTCGTTTGTGGCGTAACGAGAATCGGGCATATAGTGACGTCGACACAACGGAAGATGTTTCCCATGCTCGCTTTGGCATTGCGCGGGAAATGGGTTCATGGCATGACAATGTGTGAACGATCTTGTGGAGGGTTGAAAAAAAGGGGTGCACTTGGTGAAGCGGGTAGGGTGAAATCCTGAACGGGGTGCGGATGATGAGGTCACAAGTTGCCTGCCGCGATCCGGGCGTCGCTTGGAATACAACGTCGGACGCGACGGCATGCACATCATGCCGGGCCGTGTTCAGCGTGCTGAAGCTGCGGACGCGTCATCACTGTCGAACGTGTGGATTCGTCTTCTGCAGCCGATGCTGTCCGATCGTGCCGACGGGCGCCGAGGAGTTGCGCCAGTGTCTGTGGTGCGCTGAAGTGCCAAGGTGGATTCAACCGACGTACTACAGCGAGGACCTCGCGGTCTACGAAACCGGAAAAAAGGGCCTGGCAACCGTTTCCGTACGATCAGTCATGGACAGCTACGCGCGGCGCACAGTGTTGAGCCGCCGGCGATTGCTAGCGGTTAATCCTATCAGTCCCACGGTCGCACCCGCCGCACCCGCCGCTGCCTCAGTGGGATCGGTACGCCTCGCATGGCCCGTGCCACTGCTGCCGTCGGGTCCAATGGTGAACGATAAGCTGTGCCGCCGCTCGCTTCTCTGGATGCAGCCGCAGTCAAGGCTGTACCTATTCTGCAGCAACATGCAAACCGCGGCGACCAGTTATGCGGCAGACTCTGCGTTCGAGCCGCTGCGGTACCATCGATCGATTCAGGACGTGCTTCCCACATTCCAAACTACGTGTCGGGCCTTCGGACGTGGTGCTTACGGGGCCGTGTACCTGTTTAAACCCTCTCCCGAGTACCATCGACACTGTACGAGTGAGTTCATCGTCCTGAAAATTGTGAAGAAACTTGTCGTTCGCGATCCAACCGCCGCGCGTACGGTCGATGACGTTCCTCCGCCGGCGCCGAGTCGCGCGTCCATCCGCCATCCGAATCGCAAGGAGGTTCACGCCACGTGGCTACAGTCGCTCACGGAGATCCAAATGCTAGGGACGATCCATCATGAGAACGTCGCGGGTCTCGTCGATGCGTTTCAGACTCGTGACAGCATCGTCATTGTGCAGGAAGCAGGGGACGGCGGATCTCTGTGGGGAGGGGGGGCATGCCATCGGCTTCGCGGCGCTGGCGGCCATCTGTTGCACCTAGCGGCCCACACGGCCAAACACGTCGCTGCGGGGCTCCGGTGCATGTACGAAGACCACGGCATCATCCATCGCGACCTGAAGGCGGAAAACATCGTCTTGTCCAAGGATCTATCCCGCGTCATGATCGTCGACCTCGGGTTCGCACAGTTTGTCACACCGCGCGACGACGAGGAGCTGAAGCACTTCAACAACTGCGGCACGGCGGGCTACGCACCGCCGGAGGTGATTCAGTGGGTCGCCATGGGACGTAACGCGACCTCCTGCACAGGTTACGCGTTGCATCAGGGCGATCTGTTCAGCCTTGGCGTGATCCTGTACATGCTGGTGGCGAATTGCTATACTCCATTTTCACTGTACTATCCGGAACGCGCACGGAGATTGCCGAGTGGTGCACTGCGGCCGCTTCGTCAGATCAATCAGCTATTGCCGTGGACACATTGCCTGCGGACTTTGGACGCCGGCTTTCGAGCCACCGCACCGGAGTTTCGAGGAACCAATCCGGAGGAAGAGGCTATGTTTGCCGGCTTTCGGCCACTCCTCGAGGGCTTGCTCGCATGCCCGTACCGCCGCCGTTGGACCGCTGAGCAAGTGATCAACGATGCCTTCGTGCAGCAAGCATCCAGGGATCTGGGCGCCACGATTCAAAATTTGGCGAATGACCTTGGCAACGAGGTGCAGCAGGAGGCGGCGAAGTGGGATCTTTGTGACGAAAGCGGGCCGACTCGGTACCTCGATGAGGTGGAGATCGTCGCGACTGCAGAGGCGTCCGAACCCCCGCCAGCGGATGAGTGAGGTAGTGGGGCATCGGATCGGGCTTGTGGCGCCATGTTGTGGACGTTCTGGACTCATTTTTTTCCCCCTTTGTTGCGCCGGCGATGACAGACGTTCGACATTTTTCACACGAAACCGATTTGCCTTCGTCGCGGATATTCAAAGCGGGTAGAGGTTGTTCCCCAGGTATATGTTTTGAGCTTTCTCCTCCGTATCGTCAATGGAATACAAAGTCCATTCGCCCCCCTTTGAAGGACAAGCGTAGATGTCCACAGCGGCCACCGCTCCCACGGCAGGGCATTCTGTCATGGCTCAAGCGAAAAATCGGCAAGCCACGTTCTTCGACAAAGTCCAGCAACGGTCTTGGGGCATCGTGACCTATGGTATGACCCCACCCAAGGCAAGCACCGAGTCGGCGAAACTCCCGGAACTTGCAGCCACTCAGCAAGAGAGGTTAAAGTCGCTCAACATTGACGCCGTCGTCATCTATGATATCCACGATGAGGCCGAGCGCACCGCTGCCATGGCACCCCGACCGTTTCCTTTCGCCGAGACCCTCGACGGGTTTACCTATGCGAGAGACTACCTTGGCGACGTCGGTGTCCCATATGTCCATTTTCGGTGCATTGCCAAGTACACCAAGAGCCAGTTCGCCTCCTACTGTGAGCAGCAAGCCGCCGCGTCCTCCACTGGATCCTCAACCGCATCTCCCGTGGTCACGTCCTCCCCCACGAGCGCCGTCTTCGTGGGTGCCGCCGCGTCCACGCAACAGCTGGATTTCACCATGCAGGATGCCTACGCGATGCGTCAAGCGCTGTGCCCAACCTTGCCTCTTGGCGGCGTCGCTATCGCGGAGCGCCATCAAGCGAAGGGCACGGAGCATCTACGGATGGTGCAAAAGCAAACCGAGGGCGGCTGCTCATACTTCATCACCCAGTGCGTGTACAATCTCGAGGAAGCTAAAAACCTCTTATCGGATTACTATTACCACTGCCGGCGTCAAGGTCTCGCCATGGTGCCGATTCTCGTCACATTGACGCCATGCGGGTCGAAAAAGTCGCTTGAATTCTTGGAATGGCTCGGGGTCAAGGTGTCCAAATGGATCACCAATGACTTGCTCCTTACGACGCGGGAAGGTGGCATCCTGGAGGAATCCGTCGAGGCGCTCGTGCACATGTTTCGCGACTTGGCCCTCTTTGCGGCCGCGAAGGGCATCCCGCTTGGCTGTAACGTGGAGAGTGTCGCCATTCGTCGAGCCGAAATTGAAGCCTCCATGGCACTGGTCGCGACGGTGCAGCAGATTCTCGCCGAAGTCGCCATGATGCCCCGCCCCGCACGGTCTCCGACGACCATCGGCGTGCCGGCGGTTCCATATCCATATCCCATGCCATCCGTTTCCGCCGCCGCGGCTTAACCTACTCCAGCTCAGGCGGGTGACAAATTTTTCAAAACCAAATATGCTGATCGACTCCAACCTCACCTGCCGTGCAACACGTATGTGCCTGCCGTGATACGCACTTGCGATTGCCACCCGACTGACACAGCCTCCCCCTCCCCCCCGATCTGTCTCTCATCACACCATGGTGACGCTCACGGCCCACTACCTCGTTGTGCTCGCGATGGTCGCCGCCGGAGTAATGGTGCGATTCGGCGCGGTCGCTGCTCCTTACTTGGTGTCTACTCGAATAGGTGTACCCGGATCGCCGGGCCAGAGCGATTCGGCTTCCTTCGACGAGCCCAACGGCATCGTTCGGTGGGGAAACAGCACGTCGCCGCTTTCATTGATCGTCGTCGACACGAGAAATCATGCTCTGCGCTTGATTGTCGTCGCATCTGGTGGAACAAAGACCTTCGCAGGGGCGCTCGGGTCCAACGGGGCTGTCGACGGCCTCACGTTCACGAGCGCTCGATTTAACGGTCCCACTGCCATCGCCTACGCATTGTCCGCGTCAGTTCTTCTCGTGTCGGACACAGGAAACCATCAACTCCGAGAACTTTCGCTGCAAAAGGGGAATGTCACCACGGTCGCAGGGCATGTACCTCGTCTGGGGGGCAGCGAGAACGGCGTGGGCGTGGCAGCCGGGTTTTTGGATCCTTTTGGCCTTGCGGCCTCGTTACCAAGCGGAGATACGATCTTCGTCGCCGACAGCCGCAACAACATGATCCGAGCCATGAACATGACGTCGTACAACGTCACGACTCTGGCAGGCTCCACCGCGACGAACTGGAATGATGCGGCCGATGGCGCGGACGCGCGGTTCTCCCGACCTCGGGGCGTTGTCTACGCGATTGTGTCTGGCACCGCGTTCCTGTTCGTCGCGGATGCATTCAATCATGTCATCCGCCGCGTGAACGTTGCCACGACGGAGGTCACGACGATCGCCGGCATGGGATCGAGCCCCGGGAGCCTGGACGGTGGCGGATCGCTCGCTCAATTTAGGCAGCCCCAAGGCCTTTTGCTTGCCGAGTTGGGGCAAGAGTCTTTTGTGTTGCTGGTGGTCGACACCGGCAATCACGCCGTTCGGGCAGTCAACCTCACGTCCACGGCGGTGACGACTGTGTCAGGGGTGATGGGGGTGTCTAGCGGAACCAACGGGCTGGCCCTCACCGAAGCGCGATGGAACGCCCCTGGCTTCCTCGTGAGCCTCGGGCCGGGAAACATCGCTGTTTCTGACACCGTCAACCATGTCATCCGCGCCATCACGCTCCCGATGCTCCTCGGTCAGGCTGGCGAAGGCACCGTTCAGACGATTGCAGGCACCATGAGCGTCCGCGGATCGGACGCTTCCGGCCGGCTCACCGGACCATCCGGCGTGCGAGTATCACCGATAGACGGCGCCCTGTTCATCGCCGAGGTGCAAAACCACGTGATTCGGATGTTGCCCGAAGGATCTGACATCATGGTCACGGTGGCGGGCGCGAAGGCGCAATCAGGGACGCAGGATGCTCAAGGCACCAACGCGCGATTCTCGTTTCCCTGGGATCTGGCTTTTGACTCGAACGGTCACGTCTACATCACGGACTCTGGCAACCTAGCGGTCCGCAAAATGGACCGGCCATCCTTTCAGCTCAACTACTTCGTCGGTTCCAACGTGGTGGCCGCGCATCACGACGACCTGGCTACGCTCGCTCGGTTCATGAAACCGCTCGGGATTTGTGCGCGGCACGGCCCCAACTTCTCGACGGGGTTGTTCTACGTTGCGGATGAGCAGTCGCACACCATCCGAATGTTCACGACCCCGGTTGGCAATGTGACCACCGTTGCGGGAGTTCCAACCATCGCGGGTTCCGGACCGGACGGATACAACTCAATGTTGTCGCTCCCGCGCGGCGTCGCGGTGTCGACGTTGTTTCTCTACATCGTCGAAACTGGCGGCGCCATGGTGCGGAGGATGAGCCTCGCGGACGGGTTCGTGACGCTGATTGCGGGATCTTCGCCCGGCTTCAGCGAGGGAACTGGGACGGCCGCGTCCTTCAACTTTCCGTGTGGGGTGGCCGTCGACACCATGGATGACGACGTGGTGTTCGTCGCGGACCAAAACAACAACATGATTCGGCGCTTGCAAGTGGCCGCCAACGCCACGAGCGCGGATGTCACCCGAGTGGCGGGTGCGCTGATCCCGGGAGTCACTGATGATGCGTTGGGTGACGAGGGCCGATTCTACGGACCAGCCGGCCTCGCGATGGACCGGAGTGGCAATCTGCTCGTCGCGGACCAGCAGAACGGGGCGATTCGACTCGTGCACATCCCGCGCCCGACGGCGACGACGACCACCACCATGTCGCTCACAACGTCCCCGACCGCCACGGAGACCTCCACGACAACGCTAACCGTAACTCCCACGGACACATCGACGGAGACATCGACGACCACGCCGACGGGAAGCGTCACCAGCACGGCGACAGCCACGTCAACGGAGTCCAACACGCCAACGCTGACGTCGACGGGCACTACTTCGACCGAAACAGGCGCACCAACGGAGACGGTAACGCCGACGACCAGTGGTACCAGCAGCGCGACGGCTGCAGATTCCGCCACGGCATCTTTCACGGCGTCAGCGAGCGCGACTCAGACGAACACGACGACAGTCACCAGCAGCCTCAGTGCCACGACAATGCCGAGTGCTTCAGCCACGCCCTTGCCGACCTCGACGACCTCCACGGCGCCTCCGTTGAACACTACCTCTTTGAACACGACTACGATGCCGCGGATCGTCCCGGCTAGCAACCAGTCGGCGGCGTTTCCAGCGTTCCCCGCCGCCGTCGTCGTCTCGCAGGTGTCCGTATCCGTCGCTTCCATCGCGGCACTGAGCACCCCGGGCACGGCAGCGTGGGCTCAGCGCGTCGCGGGCGCGCTCGGACTGTTGAAGTGCAGCTACGCTGTCGAGCCGCCATCGACGGTAGACAGGCCGTTCACGTGGGCGGTGGACGCGAGTGCGCGCGGCGACGAGCAGGCGTTGCCAACCGCCTGGGCGCTCGCCTCCATCGACAACGTGATTCTGCTCGCGATCATGCTCGTGGTACGCTGCGGCGGCGGGGTGCTGCAGGCGTACCTGTTGGGTGAAGACGACCTCGTCTCGCAGTTGTCGCTGTCGACGTCGTCGTTTCGCGCCGCGTTGTTGGTCACCCGGTGGCCGGGGTGCCTCGTCGCGGCGGGCGTGGCCGTTTTTGGTCGGGGTCTTGAAGCCAGCGTGATCAGCGTGTCCGCTGGATCGACCGTGGCCGGCTGGGTGTGCGTCCTGGGGTGGACGCTCGCGGGGACGATGGTGCCGCTAGCCGCTGTTTGGGCGGTGCTGCAAGCCAAGGCCCAGACGAGTGGTTTCTTTTCCTCCGTCGTACCGGTACCGCTGTCGTTCCGCGCGCCGTGGCTGGCGAGGGTGCACAGGTTTGTGCACGGCATGCGGCGGTGGGTGCCCCGGCAGACAGGCCAAGTCGTCGAGGCCGATGGGGCCGCCGTCGACATGCATTACCGCTACGAGGCTATCTACGGCGATTACGTGGACAACCGGCTTTGGTTCCTCGCAGCTGACTTCTGCCTTTCGCTTTGCATGACCGTGGCAGGGGCGATCAGGTCGCGCAATGTCCTCGTGTGCTTGTCCAGCCGCGTTGCTGTCGTTCTTCTAGCGACGGCCACTGCCGCGCTGTGTTTGTACCTTCGGCCGTTTCTGAGGCCGGTCGACATGGTGCAGTCCGTTCTGATTAGCTCGCTGGCGGCGGTCACCGGCGTTCTCATCCTGTCTGAACAAACGGACCTCGCACAGGTCGTCGGTGGGGTTGCGATGGTGGTCTGCGCGCTGAGGCTGGCGCTCGACGCGGCGATGGTGATTTATCTGAAGATGCCGATGTTCCGCGATGCGTTGAAGCGAGCACGGCTGCTAGCGCTGAAAGCGAACGAAGGCAGCGGTGTCGCTGGCCACCGAGAGCGGGCCCCGGGTCTCGAGTCGGTCTTAGTCGAACCGATGTTAAACGTCGAGGCTAAAGGTGACTCGGAAGCTGGCAGCAGTGGTCGTGGTACACCAGAGGTCCAGGTGCCATTGCGACCTGGGAGCTCGGGAGTCAACTTGAATGACGTATTAGAGAGGTCTGCGGCCCCCCCGACACCCGTGATCGAACGACAAATGGCCGAGACATCACGCACCATTGCCAGCGTGCACGCCGATGCCCAGTTGACCGCCAATCCCCTTGAACACACCGAGTGGCAGTCCGTGAAACGCGGCGCGCACGCGACGTTAAAGGAGACAAACGCCGACGACGATGATGTGCTGCAGTTTCTACTGGAACCCTCCAGCGGCAGCAATCATCGAAGTCGGGAGGAGCTGCTTTGATTCACTTTTAGGCTTCGGCCACATGATGTGCCGAACCCAAACTTCAAATCACACATTTCCTGTTTCGATGTTTTGCAATACGGCCGTGAAAAACGACATGCGGACAAACGACATCCTTGTTTCGATCTCAAGGTCACGGTCGCGGAGGATTTTGAGGAGCACGACAACAATGGTAACGCGTCGGCGCACGGTGCATGTGCAGCGTCTGCACCCCGCCACAACGATATTATTGGTCGACTCATTGCGGCGACAGATATCTCACCTTCTTCCTTCCGTTTGACCAACGATGTCGACCAGCCTCGGACCGGGCGGAGCGTCAAGCGGCACTGTAGCAGGTGGCGTCGCCGTGTCCCTCGAGGACGTTATTTTGTCGCTTCCTGCCGCGGAACGAAAAGTGGTAGCCGATTTGCGTTTCGAGAAGCTAGAATTGCAGCGCATCAAGCTCGAGCTCGAAAATGAGCTCCTCTTCGCACGGCAGCGCGTCTCCGAATTGGAAGGTCAAATGCAATCGCTTCAGCAGCAGCCGGTCCAAGTGGCGCTGCCTCAAATGTCGCTGCAGGAACTTATCGCTGCCATCAAGGCTCAGCACCTTGGAAATATCGAGGCCGTGCGCCGTCGCACCACCGAACTTGTACATCATCTTGACGATCCGGGATACGATGCGGCGATTACATTACAGACGTCCGTGGCGCGAAGCCTTCGTCCACTTCCGCGAAACTTTGAGTTCGTCGACCTCGTCGAGCTCAAATCGCAACTAACTACGGAAGGTCACACTCCTACATCGGCGCTGCAAGTTCCGCTGTTGAACGAATTCGTTTCACATATAGATGGCGTGCGCCAGTGCACCAAAGATGCCCGGCATGCCTTTGTGTACTTTGACCCCGTGAAGGCCGATGTGCTCCGCCGACTTTTTGACGTTTGCAAAAGCCTGGAGGCTCGCATTGGGGGCACGTCGCACCTGCAGCTTCCCTCACAGTCCGTGGTGATCAACGGCGTCACGAGCAATGCAGCGGGAACGGCGGCGAACTCGTCCAACAAGGAGGACTTATCCACGAACCGGATGCGGGAGTTCGCGGCACACTGCAGTGCCTTGGAGGCCTGCGGCGAGGTGTTCAACCGAGCCGGGAAGGACATCATGAGTATGGATGAGTCATCCACGACGGTGCAGTCGCTTCCCGTGATGCTGGGTGAATTTGAAGCCATCTTGCAGTCCATGGCGAACGACGCAGAAAACTTACAGCGCAACGAAGTCGTGCTCGTGGAAGGAGGGAGCATGCACGTCGAAGCCATCATGGCGCATCGTTCCGTGCTCGCCACGCAGGCGGACACCGTCGCCGCGAGTATCAACGACAAGCACCGCGAGATCGACGCCCTCTTTGAGCAAATGATGAAGCTACTTGGCCAAGTGGAAGACATACAACGGTCGATCATGGACGCTGTCAATGTTCAGAGTAAGGCACAGCTGGAATTGGCGACATGTGACCACCGAATCGGGGAGATGCGAAAGGCGGTGGAATCGGAAGTCTCGAAGCAGCAGCGATTCCTGGAGGGGACGAAGTTCACCACGTTCTTGTGCAATAAGGCAAAGGATATGTTCCGACGCATGGTGAACAATCTCGAGGAAGGCGTTCGCTCCCGTCGCGATCTATGTGAACGAACGAAGATCACAGCCCAGGAGCAGCTTTATACAATGGCCGAAGTCGTCCACGACGTCATCAGTAAGCGCGTGTCGCAGGACAATGCGGCGATTCGCACCGACCAAGCGCAACTCGAGACGGCCAACCGCACGCTCATGGGGCTGGTTCACCACCCTTTGGAGATGGAACGCCAAATGGGCGTCATTCGCGACCTCACGGTCGCCATCACAGGGCATAGGACGCGACTCACCCAAGCCACCAGCGACATGGGCTCGCTCCGTCAAATATTACAAAAGTACGGCACGATCGCTTTCTTAAAAAGAGATCAGAACTTCTTATCGCTGTACGACAATGTGGAAAAGTCGCACCGCCTTAAGGAGCGCCTCGACGATGTCGCGCTACGTGTGAAGTACGTCTCCGAAATGCTCGTCGAAGTCAGTGATCCGGAAACGAGACAAGATTACGTGGTTCAGCAATGCCTGGAGGGCCTCAAAACCTCCGCCTCTGACGTCACGGACTTGTTGGCGTCTCGGGCAAAGATCGAGGAACTCGACGAGACGTACCGCCAAGCCGCGGCGCAAAAGTTGAAACGTCACCGCCGTCTGATCGGTCACTTCTTGGAGGAGCTCCGAGACGGTGGTAACAACTTGTCCGATGCCGAACCATTGGTGGAAGCCAACGCGGATAATCTTTGCGAAAATTTAGATTCGCTGCTCCGGGCACTCACCAACAATGATGAACCTGTTTCCTCGGGACAGTACGGTCTGCCTGCTGCCACCATGTACCGCGGAGGGCCAAGTGTTGGACCACGTGGCGGTGGGCGCGATGCCCCTCCCGGTACGGCGGTCGCCCCCGACGCTCGAGAAGGCTCAATGCTGTCGGCGAGGAGTGGCTCCGTGCTGTCAGCAATTGGACCGACGGGGCAACGCGTCTTCGGCACCGGTGGCACTGGTGGCGCCGCGATGCCGCAGCCGATTCACGATG
>ERZ1292630.923-Hain-H41-02um-R3-923-length-29674-cov-25_pt1 | contig 29674 bp, 30 predicted proteins | sample MGYA00564408_ERZ1292630 | MGnify/ENA primary metagenome ERZ1292630 (study PRJEB36523, sample SAMEA6512641) | groundwater metagenome | collected 2019-01-08 | study: AquaDiva: Metagenomics assemblies of 32 groundwater samples
CATTCTATCACTTTTGCTTTGAAAAGGGGGAGGGGTTTGTGCAACAGACTCTATATTGACGTAAGATATAAGGTCGAAAAGATCACCTATTCCTATCATTATCAAGATAGGGCCGGAAGGCTGATGTTCAGATACGACAACGCCCGCCACAAACCGCAGTTGGCGTTTAAAGACCATAAGCATCTATCAGACGAAGAGATAACACAATCTGAGGTTCCCGAATTCAGCGCTATTTTAGAAGAGATAATGGAATTCCTTGTATGATTTTCACTGTGCTAAAATTGGGCTAAAATGGATCGAAAAGGGCATGAAAATATCGAAATGGATGGAACCATGGGAACAACTGCAAAGCCTTGATTGGCAAGTATTATCGGGAAACCAGGCCGCCTATCAAGGCTCTATAAAATATCGTTAAATGCGTCTCATAACCCAAAGGTCAGAGGTTCAAATCCTCTCCCCGCAACCAAACAATGACAAGGGTTTGCAGAGATGCAAGCCCTTTTTTGTTGTGTTAAATAAGGGCAGATGCAGGCATGTCACCTGCAAACTATTGGTTTAACAGGCTTTGTAGTTGGCATGGCCTTCCTTTCCGGGGCAAAAAGCGGCTACCCACAAACAGGCTATCTTGGCCTATAGTGTGGTGACACTTCATGGTCTATGCACTTGTAGATATCTCCCCACTTAGACTTGAACCCTTTTTTACAGACTCGGCAGCGTTCAATCGTCTCCAGCAGGATGAGAGATTGAGGGTCAGGTCTTGAATCGTGAATTTATCGCTCAAATGCACACCCGCTGGGCTTTTATGCCGATTCAGATTACCATATCTCTAATTTCAACCCTTCAATGTTCTCAAAATGTTTTTGATTTCTGGTAATCAGTGTAGCATTTAAGCTTATTGCAGTAGCTGCAATGAGGGCATCGACTTCACCCGTTGGCTTTCCTAAGAGGCGCAATTTGCTTTTAATCGTTCCAAGCACCTTGGCACAATCAAGGTCGAATGGAACTATTTCTACCAACTCTATGAAGCTGTAAAGTTTTGCGAGATTTTCCTGGGCCTTTTGAGATGCCTTGGCTCCATAATCCAGCTCTGACACAACAAGGGAACTTAGGGCAATATCTTCAATCCGGGACAGAACCTTTTCTGAAATACCCTGCTCCCCTTTAAAATAGGCGATTACGATATTGGTATCAAGCAGGAGTGTCAAGGTCTATTCCCCTTCCATGATAGTTGTGCCTTTCTTTTTCTATCTCTTCAAAAATGGAATCAATAGAAGGATCGCTGGCCCACGTTCCACAGAGCTTCTTTGCCAGACTTTTCTTGTCCTCTTTGGTTATTTCAGTTTCAATGCTTACTTTAACCTTCGTACCTTCAGGAATATGGACCCAATCAGGCAGTTTGATAGAGTGCTGCTCTATTGCACCTCTTAACGTAATTGTCATAAATAGCCTCCTCTTTATCTACTTCAAAAATCCTACCATATCCTATTAAAATTTCAAAGCAGAATCGGGAGGTAAGCCTGATTTTCACTGTGCTAAAATTGGGCTAAAATGGATCGAAAAGGGCATGAAAATATCGAAATGGATGGAACCACCGCAACAACTGCAAAGCCTTGATTGACAAGTATTGTCGGGAAACCAGGCCGTGTATCAAGGCTCTGCAAAATAACGTTTAATGCGTCTCATAACCCAAAGGTCAGAGGTTCAAATCCTCTCCCCGCAACCAAAAAATGACAAGGGTTTGCAGAGATGCAAGCCCTTTTTTGTTGTGTTAAATAAGGGCAGATGCAGGCATGTCACCTGCAAACTATTGGTTTAACAGGCTTTGTAGTTGGCATGGCCTTCCTTTCCGGGGCAAAAAGCGGCTACCCACAAACAGGCTATCTTGGCGTATAGTGTGGTATGTCGGCAGATAGTGTTTAGTTGTTTTTTAGTTGTTTTGGAAATAAAGACTCTGCCCATAAGTTAATTCTCTCCCTCCTTCTCCCTTGTCAGTTATTTGTCAATTTTCGTCAATCATTTCAATATCATCTAAATCCGACTGGATCTCATCCTGTACCTCTTTAGTACCAGTAGGAGAGAATATTTTCCGCAACTGAGATATTGGCGGCGGCATGTGTATCTCTTCGAGCCCTTCATGGTCTATGCACTTGTAGATATCTCCCCACTTAGACTTGAACCCTTTTTTACAGACTCGGCAGCGTTCAATCATCTCCAGCAGGATGCGATCCGGTTCCGGTGTGTAGATGTCTGGCGAGAAGTACGGTGAGTCCTTGGTCAGAGCGATATTCCTGAGATATCCGCCACTATACGTGCCTCTTGCATAAACTGTTTTGAACTACCTTCTTTCAGCGACAATAAGGTTTACCTTTACAAGAGGCCTTCATATGCTAAACTTTCATCAAATAACGACCTTTAAAGGGAGATTAAAATATGGGTGGAGAGACGATAGGTTTCATTGGGGGTGGGAGAGTTGCCAAAATCATCTTGGGGGGTCTAAAACGGGCCGGCAGGATGCCCAGGCAGGTCGTTGTCAGTGATACGGATATTGATGTATTAAGGAGGCAGAAAAGGGAATTCCCTGAGATTGTCACTGCTGAAAATGACAATGGGGAGGCGGCAAGGCAAGATATAGTTTTCCTCGCCGTCCATCCGCATGTAATCGGTAACGTCCTTGGCGAGATAAGGCCCTATCTAAAACCCGATTCGCTCCTCATATCTCTTGCACCGAGACTCACCATGGCCGGAATATCTGAGATGGCTGGCGGATTCCAGAGGATCGTCCGTATGGTACCAAATGCGCCGTCGATCATAAACGAGGGTTACAACCCTGTCGCGTTTTATGAAGGGATAAGCAAAAGGGAAAGAGGGGAGTTGATCGATATGTTCAGGGTGTTGGGGGAATGCGTTGAAGTTTCGGAAGAGAAACTTGAGGCCTGTGCAATCCTGTTTGCCATGGGGCCGACCTATCTGTGGTTTCAGTTATGCGAGTTGCATGATATCGGCAGATCATTTGGATTGACCGATCGGGAGCTCGCGGACGGTTTGTCGAAGATGGTCGTGGGTGCCGTAAAAACAATGTTCGAATCGGGAATGCCCCCCAAGGAAGTGATGGATCTGGTTGCGGTCAAGCCGTTGAAGGAACACGAGGAGAGTATAAGGGATATATACAGGATGAATCTTGAGGCCATGTACAGGAAATTAAAGGAGTCATAATCCTTTTTCAACTGTGCTCACGGTTCCTATCAGTAATCAACGTCATTCTCGGTGCCTTATATTGTCGCAGTCTCTGCAGATACCGCCACTCGAAAAAGCGCTTCGCGATGTGCATGGCCCTCAATCCCCAGGAAACCTTTTATAATCAATGGCGGGGTGCTAAACTTCTTGACTGGGTTATCCCGATATGTTAAAAATTCACTACAATTAAATAATACCGTATCCGGGTTCCTGTTTTGGATTAAAAAGGGAAGTGGGGTGTAAAGCCCCCGCGGACCCGCCGCTGTAATCGGGGACGAAACCCACAAAAGCCACTGTCTTTACGATGGGAAGGTGTGGGGAGTAGGATGAACCGAGAGCCAGAAGACCTGCCCAATATCTAAATGGATACGCCTCACATCTCTTCGAAGGTAAAGAAGGTGAGGGTTAAGCCTATTTTTACACTTAATCCCCGGTCTTCTTATATGAAGGCCGGGGATTTTTATTTGTTGTTAGATAATTTGTCCTGTGCATAAAAAGGAGTAATACTTGTGCATAATACCAAGTAAGCTTTCATTAGGCTCAATAGTAGATGTTTGAAAGCAACTTGGTATAAATTCAAAGTAGTCTGAAAATAAGTATTCAGGTTCCTGCAGAAGCAGGTGAAAAGGGAATCCCGTGAGAAGCGGGAGCGGTCCGGCCACTGTAAACGGTGACGAACGCTGCATATGCCACTGTTCCGATGAACGGAATGGGAAGGCGCAGCTATTAGGAAGATCCGTAAGTCAGGAGACCTGCCTGAATACAAACAATTCAGCCTTCCAGGGAAGGGTGGTGATTGGGATGATCTCTGTTATAAGGGGTCCGTGCCTCCTGTTATTGTAGTTTGCCTAAGACAAAGACAAATACAATAACAATACAGGAGGAGATTAATGTTTAATAAAAAATCTGTTTTATCAGGACTATGCTTGTTCTTTATGGCAGGGAATGTCCTTGCCTACCGGCCTCTGGGTACCGAGGATGCAGGGGTTGCGGGGAAAGGTGTCGCCCAGACCGAGATGAGCTGGGACTATTTGAAGTGGAAAAACGACGATGTGGAGCAAGTTTTTATGCTCGTCCCGATCTACGGTCTTACGGATAACCTTGAACTTTCGGTGGAGGTCCCTTACCTGTTTCACAATCCCAAAGCAGGGGGTTCTGAAGACGCGATAGGTGACATTAACCTGGTGGCAAAGTATCTCCTGATACAGGAAGGAGACAAAAACCCTGCTTTTGCCGTAAAAGGTGCGGCAAAGATGGATAACGGCGATTTTGACAAGGGGCTCGGAAGCGGCGATAAGGACTATTCCTTTTTTACCGTTGCCTCAAAGACCATAGGTCAGGTTACGATTCACGGCCAGCTTGGTTACACATGGGTTGGAGATGAGGAGGACAGCAATCTAAGGGACATAACTCTCTACGGCATCGCCTTTGATTACGCTGTGGCAGAGCCGCTTCATATCCTTGCCGAGATTAATGGCAACAGACACCCGGACAGGACGTCTGAGGAAGACGACCCAAGAAATGCCCTCGCTGGATTAACTTATAAGGTCTCTGACAATCTAACGTTGGATGCAGGTTACAGGTGGGGTCTGAGCGATTCTGTTCCTGATTGGAGCACAACATTAGGGGTTTCAATAACTTACTAAAATCTCAAATTTAAAATCGGAGAAAATAATGAAAAGAATACAATTAACAGCCTTAATTGGCCTTATTTTTTTAGCAACACCAGCCCATGCAATGCACTTATCGGAGGGGATACTGCCGATAAAGTGGGCTGTCATTTGGTATCTTGTGGCTCTGCCGTTTGTGGCATACGGTATTTACAAGGTTAAGAACCTTTCCAAGGAAGACATCACAATAAAACCTATGCTCGGGATGATGGGGGCAGCCGTGTTTATAATCTCCTGTATGCCCGTCCCTGTCCCAACAGCCGGAACATGCTCTCATCCTTGCGGGACAGGGATGGCAGCAATACTTATAGGCCCGGTTCTGAGCACCTTTGTGGCATCCATCGCCCTTTTGATACAGGCGTTATTCCTTGCCCACGGTGGGATTACGACTTGGGGAGCTGATATTGTTTCTATGGGGATAGTAGGCTCCTTCTCGGCATACCTGACATTCAAAGGACTTAAAAAGGCAGGAATTGGGCTCATACCGGCTGCCTTTATGGGAGGTGTCATCTCAGACTGGGCTACTTATACCACTACATCTTTTGAGCTGGCCACGGCCCTCCAGGGGAAGGAGTCCTTTTTAAACCTGTTTTCAACTATCATGATTGCCTTTATCCCTACCCAGCTTCCTTTGGGAATACTTGAGGGTGCAATGACTGCCGGGATGGTGGCCTTTGTGATGAAGAGAAGGCCGGAGATACTGGAAAACCTGGGAGTTATCAAAATGCAAAGTGTCGTAGGAACTTTACTACTGATTGCTGTGGCCATAGTTCCTTTGGCTGCATCCGCTGAAGAAGGGAAATGGTCCGGCGTGGATGAATCGGTTGTTGAGAAGGTGGCCAAGGAGCATGGCAGGGAGGCATGGGAGCCCTTTATAAATACAGACCAGGGAGACCTTCTACTTTTTGTATTTCTTATTGGAGGGGCCATAGGCGGATTTGTGATGGGGTATTACTGGAGAGGGATTTTTGATAAAAAAATCCCCCTCAATCCCTCTTTTCCAACGGGAGACGAAAGGGGGATTCCCTAATGTTTACCAAAACATTTTCTGACACATTTGCAAAGAAAGACAACCTCCTGACGAGGATGGATGCGAGAATTAAACTGGCCTTTGCTGTAGCCCTTCTATTCCTGAATCTGTTCGGAGGCGCTGTTGTCTCTTTATTCATCTTTGCAGTCGCAATTTCGACCTTGCTTTATCTTCGTATTCCGACAAAAGCCCTTTTAATTAGGCTTTTAGAGCCTTTAGGTGTTGCAGGGGTGATAATCCTTGTGAAGCTCTATTTTATAGGTTGGTCCGGTCTTCCAGAAGGGTTGATGATAGCATCCAGGATAATTGGGGCCGTTTCCTTAATATTGCTGTTAAGCATGACCACGCCGGTTGATGCCTTGTTAAAGGCCCTTTCATGGTTTCGGGTCCCCCGGACATGGACAGATGTCGCCCTCCTGACTTATCGCTATATATTTGTCCTCCTTGAGGATGCCTTCGTTGTTTACTCCGCCCAACGAGTGAGACTCGGATATCTTGGAGTAAGTCGCTCTTTCCAGTCCTTCGGGACCCTTGCAGGAGCCATAGTCATAAGGGCGTATGATCAGGCCATGGCAACCTCCCAGGCCATGAGGCTCAGGGGGTATGCCGGATGAGCATAGTTGAAGCAAAAAATATTTCTTATACCTACCCTGACGGAAGCAAGGCACTGCAGGATGTGAGCCTTAATGTTGAAAAAGGGGAGTTTGTCGGCCTTCTGGCCTCCAATGGTTCAGGGAAGACCACCCTTCTTCGCTGCCTGAATGGTCTTATCAAGCCCCAGGCCGGTGAAGTGACAATTGATGGGGAAGCGATTGCAACTCTTCCTCAAAAAGTGCTTTTCCAGCGGATAGGGATGGTCTTCCAGAACCCCAACGACCAGCTATTTGCCTCAACCGTTGCGGAGGATGTGGCCTTTGGCCCCTCCAACATGGGTTTGCCAAAGGATGAGGTAAAGGCACGGGTTGAAGATTCCTTAAAAGCTGTGGGTATGGATGAGCTTGGAAAAAAGTCAATCCATAATCTCTCTTTCGGACAGCAGAAAAGGGTATGTATCGCCGGGGCCCTGGCCATGCATCCTGAGGTTCTGTTGCTTGACGAGCCCACATCAGGACTTGATCCCATGGGAGAGCACAAGATAATGGAGCTCTTGCAGCGGTTGAACAGAGAAAGAGGTCTGACCATAGTCATGGCAACGCACATGGTGGACATGGTTCCACTATTTATCAACAGGATATATATACTGAGCCGTGGGAAGGTATTGCGGGAAGGGACGCCAGAGAAGGTTTTTTCAGACCCGGAGATGATAAGGGATGCAAAGCTGAGGCTCCCGATGATAGCAGAGCTTATCGAACTTATGAAGCGGGAAGATGGGATACACTTCGACCGGACTCCTTTAACTATTGGAGAGGCGAGACGGGAGTTGGTGAAGATGATAACATTGAGGGAGTTAAAGAAATAATAGTAGGGGCGTATTGCCATACGCCCCTACATAATAAAATTCTATGTCACCAATCAGACCATTACGTCACGGCTATACCACCGGTTCCTGTGCCGCTGCTGTCGCCAAGGCTGCTACACTGGCCCTTTTGCGTCAGGAGCACATGAAAGAGGTAGAGATAACTCTGCCAAGAGGCGAGAGGGTTAATTTTAATCTCCATGCCTGCACATTCGACAAGGACTCTGCCAGATGCTCTGTTATAAAGGATGGGGGGGATGACCCGGATGTGACGAATGGAGCGGAAATAGTGGCAACTACCAGTGCTCAGTGGCCGGTGGTCAGTGGTCAGCAGAATATAGGGACGGCTGTGCCCACCGACTCAGGACTTAATAAAGCATTTCAGTTCACGGTTAATGAATCCGTGATTTCAGTTTACGCTGGAAAAGGGGTCGGCATCATTACTAAGCCAGGCTTAGCCTTGTCAGTAGGTGAGCCCGCAATAAACCCCATTCCAAGAAAGATGATCCAGCAGGCGATTGAAGAGGTTTCTTCATCCCTCATCCCTCATCCCTCATCCTTTATGGTAACCATCTCCGTCCCTGATGGCGAGCAGATTGCCAAAGCCACCCTCAACGAACGACTTGGAATAAAAGGCGGGATCTCTATACTTGGGACTACCGGTATTGTTAAACCGATATCCACCAAGGCCTGGGCGGATACTATAAGTGTTGCCCTTGATGTGGCAAAGGCAGCTGGGCTGGAAGAAGTCGTGCTGACCACTGGCAGGACCAGCGAGAGGGTGGCTATGGATACCCTGAAGTTAGAGCAGGAGGCTTATATCCAGATGGGTGACCATGTTGGCTATTCCCTCAGAGAGTGCGTAAAAAAGGGTTTCAAGACGGTCACCATTGCCGGACAGTTTGGGAAGTTTACCAAGATAGCCTCAGGAGAGTTCGAGACAAACGTCAGGGACTCAACTCTGGAACTAAAAACCTTATCCAATATTATCCTTCAATCATTATCATCACATCAGATCGACCCTACAAGGGCTGAAACTGTTGCACAGATGGTAAATGGCGCAAATACTGCTCGTCAGGCCTATGCCATCATAAGGGATGAAGGGATGGAGGAGATTATTGAGGTAGTATGCAGGAAGGTTTGTGAAAATTCAGTGAACTTTATCAAGGCTAATGGCCTTGAGCTGATAGACGTTGAGTGCCTATTGGTCGGATACGAAGGGGAAATAGTCTTTGCAATCTAAGATCCACATAATAGGGCTCAGTGTCGAGGGCCGTGAAAGCCTTTCTCAAAATGCTCTTAAGCTTGTTGAATCTGCTAACCTTCTGATAGGCGGAGAGCGCCATCTTGAAGAGTTCCCTGAATTCAAAGGTGAGAGGTTTGTTCTCAGGTCAAATCTGAAGGAGATGCTTGAAGTTGTGAACGCCTCACGTCTCACATCTCATGTCTCGCCTATTGTAGTCCTTGCTTCAGGCGACCCAGGCCTTTACGGCATTGCCGATTACCTGATAAGGAACCTTGGGCGAGATTCAGTTGAGATAACCCCAAATGTCAGCGCCATGCAGTGGGCCTTTGCAAAGGCAAAGGTCAGCTGGAACGATGCCAGGATAGTAAGCAGCCATGGACGGGGGATGGGCAAGATTTTAGAGGCTGCGAAAGAGGCTGACAAGATTGGCATATTTACCAGCAACGGGGATGAGCCTTCCGAAATTGCAAAACTGCTCAGTGATAATGGTTTGAACGGTTTTACTGCATACATATGTGAAGACCTGGGTATGGAGACAGAGAAGATTTCTGAGATACCTGTTTCAGAGGTAGTTGGAAAGCGGTTTGCTGCGTTGAATGTGATGGTGCTACTAAGGCAGGGGTCAGGATTAAGGGGTAAAGGATTAGAGGGAAATTTGAATCGTACCCCTTACCCCTTACCCCTTACCCCTCTAATTGGTCTTCCCGACTCCTCCTTCACCCACTCCAAAGGCCTCATAACCAAGGAGGAGGTTCGGATTGTGTCTCTTGCAAAGCTGAGACTGAGGGATAACAGCGTTGTTTGGGATATAGGAGCTGGTTCAGGCTCATTGGGGATCGAGGCGGCAAGGCTGGCGAGGAATGGTAAGGTCTTTGCCATAGAGAAAGAGCCGGAGCGGGTTGCTCATATCCGAGAGAATATAAAGAAGTTTGGCGTTGCAAACATGATCGTTCTGGAAGGAAAAGCGCCGGAAGGTCTTGACGGTTTTTCAGACCCTGACGCTGTCTTTATCGGGGGGAGCGGAGGAAATCTCTCTGATATCCTTGATGTTGTCAAAGGGAGGCTAAGGCCTTCAGGTCGGATAGTCATAAACGCCATAACCCTTGAGACCCTTCATGAGGCCACGACTGGTCTCAAAGATAGAGGGTTTGATGTGGAAGTTGTAAGCCTGAACATTGCAAGAAGCAAGGACCTGATAGGGATGAAGATGTTCGAGGCGGAGAATCCGGTGTTTGTAATAATTGGACGTAGGGGCGATCCTTGTGATCGCCCAATCTGACGGGCGAATACAAGATTCGCCCCTACAAAACATTTTGTGGCGCAAGGATATTAAATGAAGAAAACAGGTAAGTTATATGGTATAGGCGTTGGTCCAGGAGACCCGGAACTTTTGACCCTCAAGGCTGTGAGGGTGCTTGGAGAAGCCGAAGTTGTTGCCATTCCAAAATCCAAGGAAGAATCAGACAGCATCGCACTTTCAATCGTGAAAGGATCCGTGGACCTTTCAAACAAAGAGACCCTTGAACTCATGTTCCCAATGACCAAGGACAAAGGGGTCCTCATGAAGGCGAGGGAAGAGGCCGCGGCTGCTATATGCGAAAGGCTTAAGGCAGGGAAGGATGTTGCATGCATAACCCTTGGCGACCCTATGTTTTACAGCACATTCAGCTACCTGATCCCTCTGCTTAGGGCAAGGGTTCCAGGGGTAGAAATAGAGATAGTCCCTGGGATATCATCCGTCATGGCCTCGGCGGCGCTAACCGTTACGCCGCTTACAGAGGCCGACGAGAGGCTTGCGGTAATTCCGGCAACATATGAGCAGGAGAAATTGAGGGACATACTTAGGGAGTTTGATACAGTTGTGCTTATGAAGGTGAACAGGGTCTTTGATAAAGTCCTTGGACTGCTGGAAGAGCTGGGCTTGAAGGAAAAGGCTGTGTTTATTGAGAGATGCAGCGGTGAAAATCAGCGGGTCGTTCGAGATCTGGACAGCTTGAAGGGTGAGAAGCTGGATTATCTTTCTATGGTGATAGTGAAGAGGGAAGCGTGAAAAATATCGAACCTTCAGTTTATTTCATCGGCGCAGGTCCAGGTGACCCTGAACTGATTACGGTCAAGGGGATGAAGGCGATTCAGCAGGCCGACATTGTCATATATGCGGGCTCTCTTGTCAGCGAAAAGATACTTGATTATGCCGATAAGGGCGCTGAGATACACAACAGCGCATCCATGAACCTTGAAGAAACCACTAAGGTCATCATTGACGGAGTGAAGGCAGGGGAAAAAATTGTTAGGGTGCATACTGGCGACCCGTCTTTATATGGCGCCATTCTGGAGCAGATAGCTCCGCTGGAAGAGGCAGGGATCTCTTATGAGATAATCCCCGGCGTCTCGTCAGCCTTTGCCTCGGCTGCATATCTGAAGGCTGAGCTGACTCTGCCGGAGGTCTCGCAGACAGTGATATTTACAAGGGTTGAGGGAAAGACTCCGGTTCCTGAGAAGGAGAGGCTTTCCGAGTTGGCCAAACATAAGGCCACAATATGCATCTTCCTGAGTGTAGGGATGATCGACAAGGTGGTCGCGGAACTTTTGCAAGGATACACTGAAGATACACCGGTGGCTGTCGTCGAGAGGGTCTCATGGCCTGATGAAAGGGCAATTACAGGAACCCTCAAGGATATAGCTCAAAAGATTAAGGATGCAGGAATAAAGAAACAGGCGATGATTATTGTAGGGGATGTGCTGAAATCAGGGGTCAGGGCAAAATCAAAACTTTACGATAAAGAGTTTGGGCATGGTTATCGGGAAAAGAAATGAAGGCAGCCATAATCACCCTTACTAAGGGCAGCGTGGAGCTTGGTCTCGGACTTCATGAGAGGTTGATGGATTCCGAGCTTTTTGTCCCTGAGAAGCACAGGGATATGGCCGACGGGAAGGGTATAACCTTTACCGAGATAAAGGATGTTGCTGAGAAGGCGTTTTCTGAATATGACGGACTGGTCTTCATCATGGCGACTGGCATAGTAGTGAGGGTCATTGCCCCATTTATAAAAGGGAAGGATGTGGACCCTGCGGTGATTGTTATGGATGAGGCCGGAAGGTTTGCTATATCTCTTTTGTCAGGGCATTTGGGCGGGGCCAATGAACTGGCCAGAGAGGTAGCCGGACTTACAGGAGCAACACCTGTCATTACTACTGCAACGGACGTTTGCAACAAGCCGTGTGCCGAGGATATCGCCAGGGAACTGGATTGCGAGATAGAGAACGTTGCAGGGATAAAGAAGGTCAACAGCGCGTTTCTGCATGACGAGAAGGTCGCTATAAACCCTCCCTTGGAGAAAAGGGGGATTTTGGCCGGTTGTGGTAACTTTATCTTCTTCGACACGTTGAAAGGGCTTCTTGCTTCAGAGTGCACGGCCCGCATAGCTATAACGAATAGAGTGTTCCCTAACATAGTTGAAGATTGCCTTCTCTTCAGGCCTAAGAATCTTGTTGTCGGTATCGGATGCAACAGGAACACATCCGCAGAGGAGATAGAAGATGTGGCGTTTAAGGTTTTGAAGGATGCCGGGCTTTCTCAAATGAGTATACGGAATCTGGCTACTATAGATGTTAAAAGGGATGAGGACGGGATACTTAAGTTTGCAAAGAAGTATGGCCTTGCGATAGATTTTTTTGATAAAGAAGAGCTGGAAAAAGCAAAGCTGGAAACTCCCCCATCTCTGCATGTCATAGATGCTGTGGGAGTTGGCGGCGTGTGCGAGCCTGCTGCCATGCTGAGTGCAAGGGCCTCAAAGCTTATTGTGAAAAAGGTAAAGTCGGGGAATGTGACAGTGGCGGTGGCAGAAGTGGTTTAATATTATAATTCCCCCTCGCTCCCTCTCTTAATTTAAGAGGGTTTATGCCCCGTGGGTAGGATGGGGGGAGTTAAGAATTTCTCTGCGTCTCCGCGTCTCTGCGGTGAAAATATATTTTTGTTGTTTGGAGGTTTTTTTGAAAGGTAAAATATTTGTTGTCGGCATCGGCCCCGGAAGTGCGGAGCATTTGACACAGAGGGCCAGGACCGCACTATATGAGGCAGATGTTATTGTTGGCTACAAGACATACATAAACCTCATAAAGTGCATTGTGGGTGGCAAGGAAATTGTCTCTACAGGTATGACTGAGGAGGTCGAGCGTTGCAAGGCAGCCATTGAATTGGCCGAGAAGGGCAAGAAGGTCGCCGTCATATCCAGTGGTGATGCAGGGATATACGGGATGGCTGGGCTGATATATGAATTAGTGGTCAGTGGTCAGCAGTCAGTGGTCAGTCAGGAAAAGACAATACCGGCCACCGGCCACCGGCCACTGGCCACTTCTGATATCGAGGTCATCCCCGGCGTCTCAGCCCTTAATGCAGCAGCAGCAGTCCTTGGTGCGCCGTTGATGCATGACTTCGCAGCAATATCTCTGTCTGACCTGCTTACGCCCTGGGAAGTCATTCAGAAGAGGGTCGAGTCTGCTGCAATGGCTGATTTTGTTATTTGTATATACAATCCCAAATCATCTGGAAGGGTCGAACAGATTGGGATTGCAAGGGACTTGATTCTAAAACACAGAAAGCCGGATACACCTGTGGGGATAGTTAAAAATGCCATGAGGGATGGTCAGAGGGTTGTGATAACGACATTAGCTCAGATGCTGAACCATGATATAGACATGCTTACGACCATCCTAATCGGCAACTCAACGACATTTGTGGTTGATGGTGTGATGGTAACGCCGAGAGGATATAAGCTTAGTCAGGAGTGATAAATCAAGAGCCTGGAGTAAGTGCTGATGAAGATTGCTGTTATCGGTGGAGGACCTGCTGGCGCTGCGGCGGCGATGACGCTGGCGAAGGCGGGGATTGAGACATATCTCATTGAGAGGGATCTCCATCATGATAAACCATGCGGAGGGGGGATTCCCTCCGGGGCGTTGACTGAGTTCGGCATCTCCGATGACATCTTTGAGAGGAAGGTCACAAAGGTCGGGGTTATTGCCCCATCTGGGCTTGAGGTAGTGGTTGACGTCCGGCATGGTTTCCTCGGCATGGTTGACAGAAGAAAGTTTGACGCATCCCTGCGGGAAAGGGCCGTTGAGAGCGGAGCAATATTGATAGAGGGGTTGTTTACTGGTTTCTCCAAGAAAGAACCAACTCCCCCTCGCCCCCTCCTTAGCAAAGAGGGGAAAATTAAGGTCAATTTCAAGCAGGGGAATAAAGAGGACTCCATCGAGGTTGACGCTGTGATTGCTGCGGACGGGGCAAACTCTGTTGTCGCAAAGGCGGTAGGGGCCGAAAGACCGGATGTTTATATGGTGCTCCAGGAGAAAGTCGAACTTGCAGGCGAGATGAGGCGGTTCTATAAGGACCGCTGCGAATTCTGGTATGGGGCAGATATTTCTCCGAATTTCTACGGTTGGGTCTTTCCCAAGAAAGAGTTCGCCACCATTGGAACAGGGACATATCTTGATGACGGGAAGAGTCTGAAGGGGTATTTGGCAAGGTTCAAGGAAAGGCTTGGGGCAAGGATAAGCGATGCAAAGGTGCTGAAGAGGCAGTCTTATGTCCTGCCTATGGGGCCGATAAAGAAAAAGGTCTATGGGAATATCCTTCTGGTGGGAGATGCCGCTGGAACTGTTATGCCGATATCCGGCGAGGGTATTTTCTACGGCATGATGAGTGGAAAGCTTGCTGCGGAAGCAGTCATAAAAGGAGACTTTGCTTCTTATGACAGGGAGTGGGAAAAAGCTTATGGTCCCCAGTTTAGATTGATGACACATCTACGTCAATGGTTTTACAGAGATGACAAATGGAGAGAGAGGCTGGTCGGGATGCATGAGGATAAGGAAACCCAGGATATAACCCGTTCCCTTTGGCTGGACAAAGAAAGGAGATACCCTATATATAGCACATACTGGAAGATATTAAGGAGTCTGCTCAAACATCTTTAAAATATTTTATTATCCGCAGATGACACAGGTTTCCACAGATTTAATGATTAAAACATATTGGTTTTTGGGGTAGGTGTTAATCTGCGAAATCTGTGGAATCTGTGGACAAAGGGTTGAGAAATCATGGCAAAAGCAATAATGATACAGGGTACCGGCTCCCATGTGGGGAAGAGCATTATCACTGCCGGGCTTTGCAGGATATTCAAAAATATGGGGTACAGGGTAGCCCCCTTCAAGGCCCAGAACATGGCCCTTAACTCAGCCGTGGCTAAAGAAGGCGGAGAGATTGGCCGCGCACAGGCGATTCAGGCGGAGGCCTGTGGTATTGAGCCTTCAATCCACATGAATCCGGTTCTCCTGAAACCTAACAGCGACATGGGCTCCCAGGTGATAATCCACGGTAAAGTAGTCGGCAACATGAAGGCAAGGGAGTATTATGCCTTCAAGCAGACGGCATGGGATGCGGTCTGCGAGAGTTACCGTAATCTTTCAGGAGAATATGATTTAATTGTCATTGAAGGTGCAGGGTCGCCAGCGGAGGTGAACCTCAAGGAGAACGACATTGTAAATATGAAGGTAGCGGAGATGGCAAATGCCCCAGTCCTTCTTGTCTCAGACATAGACAGAGGCGGCGTCTTTGCCTCGCTGATCGGTACTATGGAGCTTCTGACGCCATCTGAAAAGGAGCTGGTCTGCGGTTTTATCATTAATAAGTTTCGAGGAGATAAGACACTTCTTGAGCCTGGTCTCGAATTTATTGAAAAGAGGACCGGCGTGCCGGTCCTTGGTGTAATTCCCCATATAAAAGATATGGGGATAGGGGAAGAGGATAGCGTGGGGTTAGATAAATGCAAAATGCAAAATAATAGTAGGGTGGGCTGTGCCCACCAGATAAATATCGGCGTTATCAGGCTTCCTCATATCTCTAACTACACCGACTTCGACTCCTTACAAAGAGAACCGGATGTCGATCTAAGATATATACAGCGGCCAGAAGAGGTTGATGGACTTGATTTAGTGATAATCCCCGGCAGCAAGAACTCCATTGACGACCTTCTCTTCCTCAAGAAGACAGGCCTGGCGGAGGTTGTTAAGAGACATTATGAAGATGGAAAATATGTTGTCGGAATCTGCGGAGGGTACCAGATCCTTGGCCTTAATCTCTCAGACCCTTATGGAGTAGAAACTGAAGGTGTTACCGAAGAAGGCCTGGGGCTCCTTCAGGTGGAGACAGTATTACTGAAGGAAAAGGTCACAGCTAATGTCGAGGCCGTTTCTCATCCCTCATCCCTCATCCTTCATCCTTCGGTGAGAGGTTATGAAATCCACATGGGAGAAACGACTCTTTCTGGTGATGTGAAACCTGTCTTTGTTATTAATAAAAGGAATGAGGATGCGGTTGATATCCCTGACGGCGCTGTAACAAAAGACGGCAGGTGCTGGGGGACGTATATCCACGGAATATTTGATAATGATGGATTCAGAAGTCATTTCCTTAACAGCATAAGAAGAGATAAAGGGCTTGATGTCTTAGATAGAGCAGCTAAGAAGGATGACGGTTTTGACAGGCTGGCAGATGTATTGAAAGAACATTTGGATATGAACCGCATCATTAAGTTTATTGAAGAAAGGAGATTAAGGATTGGAGAAGATACAGGAGCAGATCAGACAATCGAACATGGATGCAGCGCTTAAGATTGCAAAGGAAGAGTTTGCAAAGAGAGACCCGAAAGAGATGGCTGAAAAGGCCGGGGGAGAATACGAATCGGCCAGCTGTGCCAACTCCCTGATTTCTCTGCGACTCCTGGGGCAGGAATATACCCTGGTTCATCCCGATGGCGGGATTGAATTCCCGGACCATCACAAGGTTGGACTCGTGGCCCACATACTCCTGCTTCATTACCTTCTGTACGCCTCAGGCAAACCGCTTAGCTGTGAACTGTTTTCTTACAAGGATATCCCCGGCGGAGATATATATTCCAACGTCTTCAGGAAACGGGTGGAGATGCCTATTCTTAATGCCTATGGCGACAACCCTGAAGGGTTTGAGAAGGCTTGCGAGGGGTCAGGTGGATTAGAGGTACCAATGGGCGATATGGCATACCAATTTCAGGCCTTTCCGAATATCCCTATTACTTATATCTACTGGAATGGGGATGAAGAATTTCCTGCGTCGGTCCAGGTCCTTTTCGATTCGTCTATAAAGGACTACCTGCCTCTGGAAGATATAGTCTTCCTCTCAGAGATGCTTTCCTGGAAGCTGGCTAAGTTTAAGGGAGTTTGAGTTTGCTGTCTGCTGCTTACTTCCGAGTGCTTCCAAGTGGAGACATAATTATCGTCGCCTTTCTCCTTGATTTAATCTTGGGCGATCCCCGCTGGTTTCCGCACCCAGTGGTGCAAATAGGGCAGTTGATATTATTCCTTGAATGCCTTTTCAGGAGAATTGCTAAAGGTAAAACAGCGGAGTTGATGACAGGCATTGTGTTGGCTGTTATAGTTCCGTTATTTGCCTTTTTTACTACCCTCTGGGTCATCCAGATTGCAATTGGTTTTGATATCCGGCTTGGCTGGTTTATAGCTATTTTTTTTGGATATACGACTATTGCAGCTAAAAGCCTGTATCAAGAGCCGTTGAAGGTTGCATCAATGCTTGTTGCCAAAAATATAGATGGTGCAAGAAAAGAACTTTCCTGTCTCGTTGGCCGGGACACCGGGAACCTTGACGAAAAAGAGATAACAAGGGCGCTGGTCGAGACAGTAGCAGAGAATACATCGGATGGCGTTATTGCTCCACTCTTTTATCTGGCGATAGGCGGTCCTCCTCTTGCCATGGCCTATAAGGCTATAAACACCCTCGATTCCATGGTAGGGTATAAAAATGAGAGATACCTCTATTTCGGCAGGGCATCGGCAAGGCTTGATGATGTCGTTAACTATATCCCGGCAAGACTCTCAGCATTATTGTTGATCATGGCTGCATTTATACTAAGGAAGGATTGGAAAAAAGCCCTAAAAATTACGTTGAGAGACAGAAAAAACCATCATAGCCCCAACTCAGGACACCCTGAAGCCGCTGTAGCAGGAGCACTCGGAAGGCGGCTCGGAGGGCTTTCATATTACGGAGGAGTGCCGAGCAATAAACCTTTTATAGGTGACGATGCTGGCGAATTTCAGGTTAGAGACGTGAGAGAGGCTGGAAGGCTGATGCTCACGGCATCGGCATTGATGGTATTAATATCATTTTTTATCTTATCAATCTTGGGACAGAGATGCTTATAAACCATACCCACGGCGGGAATATCAACGAGGTTGCAAAAAGATATGGCCTGAGCCCTGAGGATATTGTTGATTTTAGCGCCAGCATAAACCCTCTAGGAATGTCTGAGAGGGCTCGAAAGGCTTTTGTTGAAAGTCTTGATTCGGTACTCCACTACCCTGAGCAGTTTGCAGAATGCCTCACTGGCGAAGCGGCCAAGTTTTACGGCGTTCCGACCGACTGTTTGATTGCAGGTAACGGCTCTACTGAGCTTATTTATCTTGTGCCAAGGGCGTTCAAGCCCAAGAAGGCCCTTATTATTAATCCTACCTTCAGCGAATATAAAAACGCCCTTAAGATTGCCGGATGCAGCATAGATTATTTTCTCATGCTTGAGGAGGACGGGTTCAGGCTGAGGGTTGACCCTCTGATGCGTGTTTTAAAAGGAAGATACGATATCCTGTATATATGCAGTCCTGGGAACCCTACCGGTGCATTAATTCCAAAAAGCGATATCCTTGAAATAGTTGATAAAGCGTTGAGTCATGACACGTTATGCATAGTTGATGAGGCGTTTATGGATTTTACCGAGGAGGAGTCGGTCAAAAGAGAGGCGGTAGAGAGGCCTAATCTGATAGTTCTCAGGTCTATGACCAAGTTCTTCGGGATCCCCGGCATGAGGGTAGGCTTTGCGATAGGCAATAAGGAGAGGATCGGTGAGATGATGGGTTACAAGGAGCCCTGGAGTGTCAATACCCTTGGGTCTATTGCGGCCATTGAAAGCATAGGTGATACTGACTACATCGAAGAGAGCAGAAGATATGTGGCAAAGGAGCGGGACCATCTTTATTCTGCATTGAAGGAGATCCAATGGCTTAAGCCCTTCCCTTCCGCTGCTAACTACATCCTTCTTAAGATTAAAAGGGATGGGGTGAATGCAGATAGTCTTGCGGCAACCCTTGCAAAGGAGGGGATACTTATTAGATCATGCTCTTCCTTTGATGGGCTTGGAAATAGATTTTTCAGGGTTGCGGTCAGGAACAGGGAAGAGAATGAAAGGCTGGTTAAACTCCTGGCAAACCAATAAATTTGTGTTGACAAAAGAGGCCCTTTATACAAAAATGACATCTTATACCAAGTAAGCTTTCATTCGGCTCAAGAGTAGATGTTTGAAAGCAACTTGGTATAAATGTAGTCAGGTGGTTCCAGAGTATGGGACCTAAATAGGGAATACCGTGACCTGCCAAAAGCAGGGAATCGGAAGCTGCCCCCGCAACTGTAAACGGAGACGAAACCCACACCAGCCACTATCCTTAAACAGGATGGGAAGGCGTGGGGATTAGAGTGACCCGTAAGCCAGGAGACCTGCCTGATACTGAGTTCTCGCCGCCTTTCGTGGGGAAGGGTTTGGGAGATATCCCTTTATTGGATATTTGCCTGTTAACCCCCAACCTCTCGAGAGGTTGGGGGTTTTTTATTTATGAAAAAAGGTCTCATACATATCTACACGGGCGAAGGGAAGGGAAAGACGACAGCATCCATTGGTCTTGCCATAAGGGCTGCCGGTCAGGGCTTGAAGGTGCTTCTCGTCCAGTTCTTCAAGTCGGACAAGGACTCCTCCGGGGAGCTTAACATCATCCGGGAGCGGGTCCCGGAGATAGAGATGGTAAGGATGAATGAGAGACATCCGCTGTTCAAAAAAGAGGAGCGGCCCGGAAAGATAAAGGACTCGGTTGAGGAGACCTTCAGGGAGGCTGTGGATAAAGCCCTTCATGGTGATTATGATTTACTGATAATGGATGAGATACACAGCGCGGTGGCCGGGAACTGGCTCTCAGTAGATGAAATCATAGGTTTCCTGAAGCACAAGCCGGAAAAGCTTGAAGTGGTAATGACTGGCCGGAAGGCCCACGAAAGACTCATTGAAATAGCCGATTACGTCACAGAGATGAATATGCAGAAGCACCCATATGAAAAAGGGGTAACGGCGAGGAAGGGGATTGAGTATTAGAAGGATGAAGGATAAGGGATGAGGGATGAAATAAAAACGGAACAGAGAAACGTCTCACGTTTGATTTTTACCACCGGTGGTGCGCGATCGGGTAAGAGCGCATTTGCCTTGAATCTTGCGAACTCCATGGGCAATAGAAAATGCTACCTCGCCACAGCCCAAGCCCTTGATTCCGAGATGGAGGAGAGGATTGCAAGGCACAAGGCAGAGCGCGGAAACGACTGGGACTGTATTGAAGAACCTCTAAAGGTCGCTGAGAAGATTGAAGAGGTAAGCGGGAGATACGATGTCATACTTTTTGACTGCCTGACTTTGTGGGTTTCAAATCTGATGCATGCCCGATCTATTCTCTCGCCCCTTGAGGGATTTATGCCCGGATGGGTAGAGGGTCAGGGTGAGGGGGGGCTAAAAAAAGAGTTCGAAACTCTGATCTCCGCCTGCAAGACCGCCGGATCAACCATCATAGTCGTTTCAAATGAGGTCGGACTTGGAATTGTCCCTGATAACAAGCTGGCAAGAGAGTTTAGAGACATAGCCGGGACGGCAAATCAGCTATTCGCAAAGGCAGCTGATGAGGCGTATTTTGTTGTATCTGGAATACCGATGAGATTGAAGTAAAACAATTTACCGCAGAGACGCGGAGACGCGGAGAAAAACAAAGGAGATTTTAAGGTCTTCTCTATGCCTCTGCGCCTCAGCGGTGAAAATATCTTTTGGAGGTTTTTAATGTCTTTACTCGAACAAACACTGAAAAAGATTCAACCTGTCGACTCGTCATTTTACGACAAGGCCCAGGCCAAGCTTGACATGCTGACCAAGCCCCAGGGTTCCCTTGGAAGGCTGGAGGAGTTTGCCAGGCGGTATTCTGCCATAAAGGAGGACCTGACCCCGAAGGTTGGGAAGAAGGCGGTCTTTACGTTTGCAGGTGACCACGGCGTGGCTGATGAAGGGGTCTCGGCATTCCCGAAGGAGGTTACTCCGCAGATGGTCTTAAATTTTATCCGCGGGGGTGCGGGGATAAATGTGATAGCACGTCACGTGGGCGCTGATGTGATTGTGGTTGACATTGGGGTTGACTACGATTTCACAGAGGAGCTTCACGGGAGCAACGAGTTTATAAAGAGAAAGGTTAAACGCGGCACAAACAACATGGTAAAGGGACCTGCCATGACCAGAGAAGAGGCTGTGAAGGCCCTTGAAGTCGGGATCGAAATCGCAAATGAATATGCAGGAAAGGGTTACGATATCTTCGGAACTGGCGACATGGGAATAGCCAACACCACCCCGTCATCCGCAATAGTAGCGGCCATAACCGGGAAGCCTGTAAAAACGGTTACAGGGCGTGGAACCGGGATAGACGACAAATCTTTCGATAAAAAGGTGTCAGTAATAAAAAAGGCTTTGGATATTAACAAGCCAAACTCAAAGGACGCCCTCGATGTCCTCGCCAAGGTCGGCGGTCTTGAGATAGCTGGTATCGCGGGATTGATAATCGGAGGGGCGGCAAACCGCATACCTGTCGTGGTTGACGGATTCATCTCCACTGCCGGTGCGTTGATAGCTATAGAGCTTGAACCAAAGATAAAGGACTACATCTTCATGGCCCATAAGTCGGTAGAGGCAGGGCATCAGGTGATGCTGGACTGGATAGGACAGAAGCCCTTTGTTGACCTGAACTTCAGGCTTGGAGAAGGGACCGGGGCGGCTATAGGTATTTCGTTAATCGAATGCGGCGTGAAGATAATGACGGAGATGGCCACCTTTGCGGATGCAGGGGTTTCGGAGAGTCATAATTAATAATTAACCGCTGAGACGCAGAGAAAAAGAAAATCTTTATTAGTCCGCAGATTACACAGATTTTAAATCTGCACCGCTTAGAAGCGCCTACTTTTGGTAATCTGCGAAATCTGCGGATAAATAGTCTTTGAATCCGGTTGAAAAGGTTTACATTTGAAACAGTTCATAACAGCATGGCAGTTTCTTACCATAATCCCCATAAAAAGGAATGTGGAGGTAACTTCGGAATCCCTGGGAAAGAGCATGGCGTCCTTTCCCCTTGTCGGCCTTGTCCTTGGCCTCTTTATAGCAGCTCTTGATATAGCATATTCAAGGCTCTTTCCAGCCAACTTTTCTTCCGCCCTCCTTCTGGTCTCCTATATTGCCATGTACGGCGGTTTCCATCTTGACGGACTTGTTGATACAGTGGACGGCCTGGTTGGCGGGAGGGACAGAGAGCATGCCCTTAAGATAATGAAGGAGAGCACCATTGGAGCGATAGGGGTTGTGACCCTCGTTCTCCTCCTCCTCCTGAAATATGCCGCTATAGGGTCTCTAAGCGGAGATGAAAGGATTGGGAGCCTCATCCTTATGCCGGTGATCGGAAGATGGACAGAAGTGATCATGGTTTATGGTTCAAGATACGCCAGGGAAGGGGCAGGCCTTGGAAAACCTTTTACAGAATACGTAAAAAAAAAGGAGGTTGTTATTGCCACCCTCATTACAGTTGTTATATCATGGTTTACACTCAACTATATCGGCCTGTTGATCATCTTTTTTACACTGTTGTTTGGAGTCGGGATGAAAAGATATTTCAAGAATAAGTTAGGTGGAATAACCGGCGATCTGTTGGGGTTTGGCGGGGAGTTAAGCGAACTGCTTATGTTAATGATCTGCATCGCTAAGGTATAGGGTAGGTATGGAAAACAGGGCAACAAGGCTTTTTCTCGTCAGACACGGTGAGGTTACCAACCATAAGGGAGAATTTCGTTATAACGGCCATATAGACGTAGAGCTGTCATGCCTCGGCCTCTCCCAGATGAAGGCGGTGGCAGACAGGCTCGCCGCTGAATCCATAAAGGGTGTCTATTCGAGCGACCTTGTCAGGACAATGCGGGGGGCTTCGGCCATAGCAGATAAACACGGGATATCCCCTGTAGCTGATGCGAGGCTAAAGGAGGTCGCAGCGGGAAGGTGGGAAGGTCTTACCTTCAATGAGGTCCATGAACGCTTTCCCGATGAGTCCCATGTCAGGTTTGAAGACCTGGTGAACTACAGGATAAAAGAGGGCGGAGAATCACTCCGGGATGTTGCGGCAAGGGTCATCCCTGCGCTGAACGAGATCGTTTCAAGACACAGTGGCGAAGGTGCAGTAATTGTAGCCCACGGCGGAGTGAACCGCGTCATCCTATGTCATGCCCTTAATCTCCCGCTTGAAAACTTCTTCAGGCTTGAGCAGGATTATGGCTGCCTGAATATTATCGATTTTTACGAGAGCACGGCGCTGGTTAGGTTGGTGAATGGAATTTTGTAGGGGCGTATTGCATGCGCCCTGTTAAACAGGAGGTATTATGAGCGAATCGCGAGTAGTGGTAACAGTTATCGGCCCTGACAGAGTCGGCATAGTGGCTGATGTGGCAGGCCTTCTTTCGAAGCAGAATGTGAACATCCTGGACATCAACCAGAAGGTCATGGGGGGAGATATCTTTGCCATGACCATGCTTACGGATATAACAAAGGCCGCCATTGACTTCGGCAACTTAAAGAAGGTGCTGGAGGAGAAGGGGAAGGAGCTGGGACTTAAGATACATGCCCAGCATGAAGAGATATTTAAATATATGCACAGAATCTAAACTATAAGGATGAAGGATGAATTAAATCCAGTAATTTCAGCCCTCATCCTTCAGCCTTCATCCTTGAGGAGTTAACATGACCATTTCACCTGAAGAGATTTTAGAAACCATACAGATGATCGAGCACGAGTCCCTGGACGTCCGAACCGTGACTATGGGGATTTCCCTTTTAGATTGCTCCCACTCCGATGTCAAAGTAGTAGGGGAGAAGGTTCTCGCCAAGATAGAGCGCCTGGCTGGGAAGCTCCGCGAGACGGCAAAGGGGATTGAGTTGGACTATGGCATCCCGATAGTCAATACCAGAATTGCAATTACCCCAATCTCCCTGGTCGTTGCTGGCGGTCACAAGGATGATTTCATTTATATTGCAAAGTGTCTTGACGAGGCTGCAAAGAGGGTTGGTGTGAACTTTATCGGTGGCTTTTCCTCGCTGGTACAGAAGGGTTTTACAGCCCAGGACCTGGCCCTGATAGAGGCAATCCCTGAGGCGCTTGCGATAACTGAGAGGGTCTGCTCTTCGGTAAACGTCGCATCCACCAGGGCCGGAATAAATATGGATGCTGTAAAGAAGATGGGGCAGGTTATAAAAAAGGCCGCGGAACTGACTGCCGACAAAGGCGGACTGGCTTGTGCAAAACTTGTGGTCTTTGCCAATGCTGTTGACGACAATCCGTTTATGGCAGGGGCGTTCCACGGCGTTGGAGAACCGGAGTGCGTGGTAAATGTCGGGGTCAGCGGCCCTGGAGTCGTCCGGGCGGCAGTGAAAGATGCCAAAGGGAAGGACCTGGGAGAGATTTCGGAGATAATAAAGAAGGTGGGTTTCAAGATCACAAGAATGGGCGAGCTGGTAGGACGTGAAATCTCAAAACGTCTAAATGTAGAATTTGGAATTCTCGATGTTTCCCTGGCTCCAACGCCTGCCGAAGGAGATTCGGTGGCAGAGATACTGGAGGCCATGGGGCTTGAAAGGGTTGGCGCACCTGGAACTACTGCTGCCCTGGCCCTTCTTAATGATGCCATGAAAAAAGGCGGGGCCTTTGCATCTTCTTACGTGGGTGGCCTTTCCGGCGCGTTTATCCCTGTAAGCGAAGACCAGGGGATGATAAGGGCCACAAGGGAAGGGGTTCTTTCTATAGAAAAGCTGGAGGCCATGACCGCTGTATGCTCAGTAGGTCTGGATATGATAGCGATCCCTGGAGATACGTCCGCAGAGACGATCTCGGCCATCATTGCCGATGAGGCGGCCATAGGAGTTATTAACAACAAGACCACGGCAGTCAGGGTAATCCCGGTTCCTGGAAAGAAGGTCGGGGACATGGTCTACTTCGGAGGTCTTCTTGGGGAGGCCCCGATTATTCCTGTCAGCCTGTTGAGTTCAAAGGAGTTCATTGACAGAGGCGGCAGAATCCCAGCGCCGATTCAGGGAATGAAAAATTAAATTGGACGCAGATGAACGCAGATAAACGCAGAATAAATAAAGGACTTACAACTTCTTCAAATGGGTTTTATGAGAAATCATGCAAATCTGCGCCAATCAGCGTCCCAAGTATTCTCATTGCAGCACCATCCAGCGGGTCAGGAAAAACCACCATATCCCTTGGTATCATGGTGGCCCTTCGTAAGAGAGGGCTTGTTGTCCAGCCGTTCAAGGTAGGTCCTGACTTCATAGACCCCGGTCACCATACGGCAGTCTGCGGCAGGGCATCGAGGAACCTTGACGGATGGATGCTTTCAAAAGATTATGTGGTCTCGTCCTTTGAAAAAGGTTGTAATGGGTCTGACATATCTGTCATTGAAGGGGTCATGGGTCTCTTCGATGGTGTTAACGGGAAGTCAGAGGATGGAAGCAGCGCCCAGATAGCTAAATGGACAGGCTCTCCTGTGATACTTGTGGTTGATGCCAGGAGCATGGCTAGGAGCGCAGCGGCATTGGTCTCTGGGTTTGAGAACTTTGATAAGTATGTAAATTTAGCAGGAGTCATATTCAACAGGGTCGGAAGCGAAAGGCATAAGAATATGCTCAGGGAGGCCGTAGAGTCCCATTGCAAGGCCAAAGTGATGGGTTTTATTCCAAGGGATGAAGGACTGGCAATGCCTGAGAGGCATCTTGGGCTTGTGACTGCGGAGGAAGGTTTGTCGCCGGAGTTTATAGACAGATTGGCGGATGTGGTTGAAAAAAATGTGGATATGGATGTGCTGTTGACGATTGCTGAACGACCCCATCCCCTCCCCAACCCTCCCCTTGAAGGGGCGGGAGTTTCCCCTCGCCCTCAGGGAGAGGGTCAGGGTGAGGATGGGGTAAAGATCGCTGTTGCCCGTGACCATGCCTTCTCTTTTTATTATGAGGACAACTTCGACATCCTTCAAGACCTTGGCGCTGAGCTGGTCTTCTTCAGTCCCCTTGCAGATAAGGCGCTTCCTGAAGGAATCACAGGTCTATATATTGGAGGCGGATATCCTGAAGTCCATGCAGAAAGGCTGTCTGCCAATCGGTCTATGATGGATTCGATCAAAAACTTCGCTGAATCAGGCGGTAAAATATATGCCGAATGCGGCGGTTTTATGTACCTGACCGAAGGGATTGTTGATTTTGACAATAAATTCCATTCTATGGTCGGGTTATTCCCGACAAGGGCAAAGATGCTGAAGAGGCGCAAGGCCCTTGGGTATGTCGAAGTAGTGGCTATCGGAGATAGCCCTTTGGCTACAAAAGGCTCCAGGATAAGAGGACACGAATTTCATTATTCCGAGATTGATGAGATGCCCACCTCCGTCGACAGAGTATATCGTGTAGATAAACCTGGCGGCGATACCTGGGCAGAGGGGTATAGGTATCGGAACACGCTGGCGTCATACGTTCACCTGCATTTCGGGAGCAATAAGGAATGGGCGGAAAGATTTGTAAGATGTGGGGTGGGTGAAACCCACTAATGATGGGTTTAGCGTTCGCTGCACCCATCTACATGAATTCCAAGCTATTAGAACATTAAGACATAGCTTAGTTTAGAGGAAAGGAACCTTTCGCGCCTATGAGATTTAACAGATTTATTTGGGATATTTACGTCCAGTCACAACGCGGCCTGAAGGCTGTTGAGCGGTTCTCTAATTTAACCGATGATTTCATCGAGCCGTGGTGCCGCACCTATGACTTCGAGTTCAAGGATGAATTCAAAGACCAATACCCGATGGAAAAGTTTTCCGTTGATGTCCCGAAGCTGGTCAGAGATTCGGTGTCCAGCAGCAAGTTTACGGACTTGGAGGCAGCGATCCGTTACTGCAAAGACGTGCTGGCTCGTGACGGAATGTCATTCAAAATAACAGACAAGGCCGGAAATGTGGAAGATATCTTCATCTTCGGTTCGGACGATTGGTATGACCGAATAGCAGCGGTTTCCCTTGGGCTTTATCGGGGACAGCCTGATTTCTTCCTTCCGTACAACTTCCGCTGCAAGTTCAATCAGTTGGAGGTCAGTATGGGCGATATCATTGCTTTGATCTTGCGGATAAGATGTTGATCAATTTATAATTCCATGTCATCGGTAGAAGGTATAACGTTCTAAAGAAAAAACAAAATGAGGGGGTTGAATGTCAACACAGGTCGAATTTGCAAGAAAGGGTGTCATCACCAATGAGATGATAGCCGTGGCCCATGCAGAGGGCGTTACGGATGAGTATATCAGGGAGATGATTGTCGGAGGAAAGATCGTTATCCCCAACAATACCAACAGAAAGAGTAATATGGTTGGGATCGGAAAGGGCCTCAGGACAAAGGTCAACGCCAGCATCGGTACATCTTCCGATATCGTGGACATTGATGCTGAATGCAGGAAGGCCGCCATAGCTGAGGAAGAGGGTGCGGACACCCTAATGGAGCTCTCTGTAGGCGGAGATCTGGATTTGGTAAGGAGAGAGGTCCTCAAGTCCACCAAGCTTCCTGTTGGGACGGTTCCTCTTTACCAGGCGTTCTGCGAGGCTTCCAAGAAGTATCACGACCCCAACAAGCTCACCGAGGAGATGCTCTTTGATGTGATTGAGAGGCAGTGCCAGGACGGGATAGCCTTTATGGCAATACACTGCGGTATAAACCTCTACACAATAGAGAGACTCAAAAAACAGGGGTATCGCTACGGCGGCCTTGTCTCAAAGGGTGGGGCCTCTATGGTAGGATGGATGCTGGCAAACAACAGGGAAAACCCTCTCTACGAAAAGTTCGACAGGGTCGTGGAGATACTGAAGAAGTACGATGTGGTTTTGAGCCTTGGCAACGGCCTTCGTGCAGGCGCCATCCATGACTCCTCCGACAGGGCACAGATCCAGGAGCTTGTCATCAACTGCGAACTATCAGATATAGGTCAGCAGATGGGGTGCCAGATGATGGTGGAAGGGCCGGGACACATCCCTCTTGATGAGATAGAGGCTAATATTATTTTGCAGAAGAGGATGTCCAACGATGCGCCTTATTATATGCTTGGCCCTCTGCCTACAGATATAGGAGCAGGTTACGACCATATCACAGCAGCCATAGGGGCCGCATCTTCAGCCAGGTTCGGGGCTGACCTGATCTGCTATATTACGCCAGCCGAGCATATAGCCCTCCCAAATGAGGCGGACGTGAGGGAAGGTGTGAGGGCCACCAGGCTTGCCGCCCATATCGGCGACCTGTCAAAATACAAGGACAGACGCGACAGGGAGATGGCGATGTCAAAGGCAAGGCGTGAAAGGCGCTGGGATGAACAGTTCTCCCTCGGCCTCTTCGGTGATGAGGCAAGGAAGATAAGGGCCTCCAGGACACCTGAGAAAGACGACACATGCACCATGTGCGGATCGTTCTGCGCACTGGATAACGGTAATAAGTATTTCGTGGAAGATTTACAGGCAGGCGGGAAGGCTTAAAACAAATTACCGCTGAGACGCCGAGGCGCGGAGAAGAGCTATATATCCACAGATTAACACAGATTAACAAAAGTAGGCGCTTCTAAGCGAGGATGTTAAATCTGTGCAATCTGCGTAATCTGTGGACAAAACGCTTTTGATTTTCTCTGTGTCTCTGCGCCTCTGCGGTTCAAAAAAGGAGATTTAATTGAAAACAGCAATATTACTACTTGGTCACGGCAGTCCCCGCAAGGAGGCCAATGAGTCTCTAGAAAGGACCGCAGCAATGGTCAAGCTGGCAGGAGGGTATGACCTGGTAAGGGCGGCGTTTATGGAGTTTGGCAAACCGGACATTCAAACCGGAGTCAAGCAGTGCATCGATGACGGGGTGGAAAGGATTATCTTCATGCCATACTTCCTGTACATGGGTGCTCATGTATCAAAAGATCTGCCGGCAGAGATGGAAGAGGCAAAAAAGAAATACCCGAATGTTAAAATGATAATGACCGATCCCCTCGGAGAAGACCCAAAACTGTCAGAGATTGCAGTTAAACGAATTTCAAAGGCAGTGACCGGTCAGCAGTCTTCGGTTAGCAGGAACTTCCCTCCAGACGGGATTGAAAAGGAGTCTTTTCGGATCATTGATGAGGCACTGAGAGGTTATAATCTGGATGAGCATGAATATCCGCTAGTCCGTAGGGTCATCCATACTACAACCGATTTTGAATACGCCACTTCAATGCAGTTCAGCAAAGGAGCAGTGGAGGCAGGAGTTGAGGCCCTGAAAAAGGGATGCTCCATTGTGACTGACGTGGACATGGTGATGTCCGGTATATTAAAGAGTTACAGGAGCAAGCTCGGTATCGAAGTATTCTGCCACATCTCAGACGAGGATGTCATAAAAGAGGCGAAGGAGAAAGGCGTTACAAGGGCAGCCATTGCAATGCAGAAGGGCAAAGAGAGGATAAACGGCGGGATCGTAGCCATAGGAAATGCGCCAACAGCCCTGTACGAGTTGATCAGACTTTCTAAAGAAGAAGGGATTAGACCAGCCCTTGTGGTCGGCATGCCTGTCGGATTTGTAGGGGCCGCTGACTCAAAAGAGGTTCTTGCTGCCAGTGACCTTAACTTTATAACTAACAAAGGAACCAAAGGAGGAAGCACCATCACGGCAGCAGCAGTTAATGCACTGATGATACTGGCAGTGGAAGGATAAGAAAAGTAATGCTTAGCGGCTGGAAAATGAAAAAAGGGCGGAAATCTCCCGCCCTTTTTTAGTTTAGGGGCCGTTAAG
>ERZ1292630.928-Hain-H41-02um-R3-928-length-29576-cov-7_pt1 | contig 29576 bp, 6 predicted proteins | sample MGYA00564408_ERZ1292630 | MGnify/ENA primary metagenome ERZ1292630 (study PRJEB36523, sample SAMEA6512641) | groundwater metagenome | collected 2019-01-08 | study: AquaDiva: Metagenomics assemblies of 32 groundwater samples
CTGTTTTGTTGCGCGTGCGACGTGGCCATGGACGTGACAACCGGACGCTGGGGCCGCGTCACTGGCGTTCAAGAAGATGGCACAGTCCGCTTGCTGCCTGCCGCGGGCGCCGACGCCGCAAGCGCGGACGTTCGCAGCCTCGTGCCGCTGACGCTGTGCGCCGCGTGCCTGCAGCCTTTAGCCCTCGGCGATGCTTGTCGCATCACAGGACAGCGCCACGGTGCGCGACGCTTCGATCCCCGCACGATAGGCGCCCAACGGCTTGTCTCTCTACCCGCTGCCATCACGACGTCTTCCAGCGAGGACGGAGGGCCGGATCGTCGATCCCCTCCCGTTAATCACCCCGAATTCCCTCTGCTGGTGTCCTGCGACAACAACACTCTTTCCGGGGAGCTGCAAGATGGCACTTCGGGGGCACCTGACCCCATCCGCCTTCTCTCCACTGACGGTGATCATCGCGCTTCGCTCTGGATACCGGATGCCGTGCTGCACGAGCCTTCGTCCGAACGCAACGATCCCGGCATCGACGCACCGTCGTCCCAGTCACTGCCCTTCGCACTGTGCGGCGTCCAGTGGAAGCTGTTCGTGTATCGCGTCGGCTCGACCGTGCGGTGTACCCTGGCGTCGTGGGACGCATTGCGGCTCCCGGCGTTCGAGGGCGACGGTTCCGAGGACCCCGTGGCATCCCTGCTGATGGACAGTGACGCGGCCGATACCACCGATCCGGGCCACGATGAACCCGCGCACGCAGGCGCGTCGAGGGGTTTGTGCCGCCCGAGACACTTCCGCTGTTTGGTGATGCTGGAGTTGGCTGACCGCACGAAGCGAACGGCAGAAGGCACCGCCACGCTCGTGCACCGAGGGCCGCTTTACTTTCCGCTTGGTCCCCTGTGTACCGTAGCCGATGCTGCCGGGAGTGTGGTCTCCAGCGCTCTGCAGGCCGCCGGCTTCACCGTGGGCGTCTTCATCGTGCCCGACATGACGCCTGTCCAACCGCCCCTTCCGCCACCAGACGCCACCTGGCAAAGTCCCGTTTTGGATGAAGGACTTGGCCTTCTGCGCAGCTCGTTTTGCGACCTCGCGTGGGATGCCAGCCGATCTCATCGTCTCAATCGCGACGGCAACGGCCGTGGGGTGGTCTTTGAATCTCCCGCTATCGTTGCGCTGCCGTCGGGGACGACCGTCGCGACCCGGGCTTTCACCCCGTCGTACGCGGACCGACCACCATCCGACGGCACGGATATCCTCGACGTCCTGTGCTTCGCCGTGTCGCGCGTGTTGAGAGTGGCGGCGGACACGCAGCTGGTGTGGCAGCTTTGGAGCTTGGCGCCTGGCAGCATCTCTCAGGCGCACAAGAACGAGGACGGCGGCATGATGTCGCTCGTCCTCGAGGCCGTGTTCAACTTGCCAGAGGAACCTTTCAACGGGTTGCTCGTTGCGGTAATCAGAGATGCCGTCGTCGAATTGCGCTTCCAGGGTGAGTTCAAGGGCGTCGCCATGCTGCCGCGTCCGACGTCATCCAGCCGATGCAGCAACGTGTGTTGCATCGCACACCGCTCTGCGGCTTCATCGCAGCTTTGCGTAGCGGTGCCCGATCCAACGTCGAGCATCGCGATCGCTTCGCAGGCGGCCGTACAGAATTGGCTCTTGTGCAGCGAATCCCCATGCCGAACTGACAGGCAACAGTGGGATCCAGCGCAGCCGCCCGGTCGGGCTGCATCCGTGGGGCGCTTCGCTTGCCTTTCAGCGGCCGCTGCACCGCTACGACCTGCGGCCGCATTTGAGCTCTCGTGGTGCCAGTACAATCGGACCGCGCTGACGGCATCAGTCGACGAGGATGACATGATGGTGCGCCACTGTAAAATCGGAAGCGCGGGCCGCATCGCGGGGCAAGTTGCCTTGACCTCGCTGCTTCCATCCACCGGCCGCTTCGTCCTTACGTTTGCGATCTCCCGTCGTGATGTGGAACCGGGGGCTGCCTTAGCCGGCGGCCACTACGTGGGACTCGCGCTGGCATCGTACGACACATTCAACGCACACTACGGCGCAGTTCGCGACGACATCGGACGCGTCTTCGCCGTTCAAGACTTGGCGGACAGGGACTCCCAGTCGACACAAAAACCGTTGACGCCGATGAATCCCGATGGGGCCATTTACGGCAGCGCCACACGGATGACGCTGCTGGTGGATCGCCGACAGGGAACGATGTCCATTCTCCGCGACGGTTCACATCTTGGCGTCGCCTACGACAGTTTGCCAGCCGAGGGGATCCCGATGGTCGGTTTCGTGAGGCTGGACAACAGCAACTCCGAAGCCGTCATCGTGCACGGGTGCGTCGCGGTTGCCTTAGACGAAAATCACGACTGCATGCCGCTTGCCCTCGATGCGTCGCCTGAAACCGTCCTCAGTGTGGATTTCGACACCCTGCTGCTAGGATATCCCTCGTTCAAGCAGATTGTGGACTCGGTTCCGGCCGTGGTGCGCGACGTGCTGCGGGCGGAGTGGTCGGCGGGCAACACGACGCTGCCTGCCTATCGCGTCACATGCACCGTGGCTCGATTGCTGCGTGCAGGTGTATTCCGCCACGATCAATTCATGGCCCCCGTCGCGCGGGGGGCCGGCCCTTGCGGCCGCAGCGAACCAACACGACTCCCCGCGACGGTCGTACTCGACATCGCGACCTCCATCACCAGTACGCTGTCGCGCGTACGGCCGAAAGACAGGCGCACGATTTGCCTTCCCGTCCGCACGGGGGGAGGGAGCGACGATGCGGCGGCGCGTCGTGCTGGTGGCGACGACGGTGTCCGCTTGAGCACCTTTGAGGTCCCGCAGCGCGTTGAGATCGTCAGCTTTGACGTAGCGACGCAACGCGGCCGAGCCTTCGTCTTTGCTCCCATGTCGAACCCTCGCCTGGGAACAATCCACCTCGTCAACGTGGAGAAAGCCGCCCATTTCCACGTCGTCCTTCCGCGTCTACTGCCCAGTACAAGCGTCGTGTCACCGGTTGACATTCTGCGTCCGGCGGATGTCTTGGCAAGGTGCGTTCCCGTGGTCACCACGCAGGCCGACATGTGCCTCGAAGAGCTGCTCATGGATGCCAATCACCCCATTTGGCTGATTCCGGACGTGAACGAGCACATCGCCTTCGGCATACTGTGCGCCCTGGAACACGTCCACCGACACGGTATGATCCACGGTGACCTACACCCTCGACACGTGTTTCTTTCCCAGCTGCCGGCGCCGATTGGCGCCGACGCCAGCGAGCGGCTGTCTGTGCGTCTCTGGGATCAATTGGCGACGCCGAGCAGCAACGGCTATGAAGCGCCAGAAGTGCTCTGCGGCAACTTTTTGTTCGAATCCGATGTGTTCTCTGCTGGCCTGCTTATTTTGACTCTGCTTATGCGGCCGCAGCGGGCTCCTCCTCGACCGGAGCGGGGTGCCGCCGGCGCTTCGTGTGGGATCCCTGCCGAGCTGCATCCGACGGCCCAGTTGGAGCTCTTGTCTCGCCTGCTCCCGGGCGGCCGTGACATCAATTTGGTCTCTCATCCGGCGGCGCTGCGCCGCTGCCTCCGCTGCGAGGACGGCCTCATGATGGCTGGGGGGCAGGAAGAGGTGCCATGCCCCTCGTGCGGCGTCTCCCTGGTGACGAGAACCGGGACGGCAACGTCCCTCACGGGGCACACGGCCGTCCTCGTCTCCGCAATATGCCCTCCAGCGGCGGGAGCGCTGCTGACCGCATCTGACTCGCCGTTAGTGCAGCTGCTTGATGCGATGCTGCAATTTGATCCGGTCCTCCGGCCGAGTGCGTCCGTGTGCCTAGATCACGGTTGCTTCCTTCCCGTGGCGGTGTTTCATGCCCAGCTGCCGGACCCGCGATCCTTCACGACGGGCCGGACGCTCAGCCAGGCCGGCGTGTCGTCCTACTATGGCATCATGTTCGACGTGCTCGCCAATCAACAGTCACTGGACATCACGCACGTGTCGATCGTGTCCGACATCACGTCGGATCAGGTGAAGGTGCGCGTTTACAGCAAATCGGGATCGTTCCTTGGGGCCGAGAACAACGCGTCCCAGTGGGCGCTTCTCGGCCAGGCCAACGTGGCACTGACCAGCCGTTGCCCCACGACGATCACGCTGACGACCCCAGCCACGGTAGAGTCGCGCTCGCGGACAGCGTTGTACATTCACACCGACAATTCCAGTGGTGTGCTCTTCTACAGCGACGACGCGGGCCTCTCGTCGGGGTGCGGCACCGTTCAGGAGGAGGCGGACGACCTGTCCGTGACGACGGGAAAGAAGAGCGAAAGCGCGACAGCGTTCACCGCCGTTTCCGACCAACGCCGATACTACAGGGGGACGCTCACCTACATCGTGAAGGGTCAACGCGACCACCGCAGGAGTCAGCTCGCGCCGCGCGCCGCGGATGCCATGGTGCCGCGCTCGTTCGGCGACGGAGCGTTTGTGCCCGGTGTTCTGGTGCGCACCACGGCCCAGCAGAGGGACGTTCCGGTCGGTACCGAAGGTGTTTTGCTCGACGTTCTCGGCTCGGTCGCTGTTGAGAAGAGCCCACCGCCTGTGGGAGCAGGCGTCGCGCCGCATCGGTTGCGCGTGCTTGTGCTGCCGCGGGTGCGCTTGCATCCCGACGTCGCCTCCCTTTCCGTTGCCGACCTGCTCAAGCAGCGTAGCATCAGCGACCCCACCGCCTGGACGAACGCAAAGGTAGTGATTTTGACGCGTGATGCGACTGCCGTATTGCCATCCGCTCGCCGACTGGACCTCGTGAGGCAGTGGGACATGGCCGTGAATGCGCTTCCCGGCACAAGCCGGTTAGCATGCTCGCTCGATCCGTGGCGAAATTCCTATTTCAACGCGCGGCACTTCACTCCGCAAGATTTCACGGAGCAGCGCTTTCCGCTGGGCGACGTGGATGGCACCGCCTCCGGACTCCCTGCGTCGTGTAGCGCCCATCGCCACCGTCCCTGGTCGCCCCTCCAGCAGGTCGTGGCCACCTGCGGTGGTGTGCGCCCGCCGACCGACGACTGCGACCGTTCGAGCCGATCAGGCACAACCTGGCACACCGTGCCGGCAGGCAGCTGTCTGTGCTCGCTGCCGCTCCTTCCAGACGGCCGCCATCGCCTACTGATCAAATTTTCCCTCTCATCGTCAGCAAGTCCCGCCGCGCTCGTTGACGCCGCGACGCGGTGCCCCCTGTTTGTTGGCGTCGCGGACGACGACGTGCTACGGAGCATCGCGCGGCTTCAAGATGGTAGCCAGTCCGACGAGTGCGGTATGACAGCAGCGGAGGCGGTCGTGCGCGAGTGGCAGTCGACCGCCGCCCAGGACATCACGAAATCAGGAACATTGCTAGAACTCGTCGTGGACGTTCCGAGGCGCATCGTGATCTTTGGCCGTGGTCGAATATCGACATTGCCGGTACGATTCCGAGATGGAGCCGTCGACAGTCGCATGCATATAGTTGTTGGTTATCCGATGCTTCTGCGTGCGTCATCGCCGTCTCCCCAGCCGACCGATGCATGTCGCTTCCAGGTAGCTGCCTCTCGGGTCCTGTCGCCGAACTGGCTGCGCCGAGCCCAGCCCGTGCCGATGACGGCCTACGCCGCGGCCTCGGGAGTTGATGTGCCTCAAGATGGCCAACCCCCCGTTGTGGTGACCGTGCCGATGCGACGGTGCTATCCGTTCGCGTCGCCCATCGTGCGCGGCTGGGAACTCCTTGTGGAGAGCGGCGAGACACACGTTCACTTCTCACTGCGGCGGCTCAACGATGATCAGCCCGCGCCGCGTGCTTCTCTGGTCCGACGTATGGTGCAAACAGATTTGGCGCCCGCGAACCAACCGATCACAACCGCCAGCAGCAGCGGGGCCGGGGGACCATCGTTGACGCCCATGGCACCACTCTGCGTATCGTTCGATGAGCTGCACGCCTTCTTTGCGTACACGTCCATCTTGTCGCCTGAATGCAGCCCCCTAGCTGACGCGAACGCCGTGATGGACAGGGCTGCCCTAGATGTGGACGTGCTAGTCATTTTCGAGCCGCTTGCTATATCGCCTTCTTCAGATGATCCGCCGGACCCTCTGCCAGGTTCCGACAATGGATTACCGACAGCACTGGACATGGGAGCGTTGCCGCCGTCTCGCACCCCGCACAACGTCGCGACGCAGTTGATGTGCGCCGAGTCGTCCGACCGCTGCGTGGTGGCCTTTGAGGGGAGCGTCCTGCTGCAAGCAGCGCCGTGGAAATCCAGCCTGGTGTGGCTTTCGCCAGATAGCCGGCTGCGCAGTGGCGCGACCGACAGCGTAGCCGTTCAAGCGCTGCTTCCCTCGTCGAATGGCAGTGATATTCGTCTGTCGTTCGGATTTGATCGCCCCCAGGCCGGAGGGGGAGGGGACCGCGCTGGCCTTGCGCATACTATCGCCCTGACTGCATCCGATCTTTCATGGTTCGACGCGTTCGAAACCCACTCGGCGGCACTGAAAGACGCGGGTTTAACACACACCGCGTTCGGCCGCTCGTTTCTAATGGGCACCGGCGGTCCGCCCTCCTCGTCAGGAAGCCACGCTCCGCTTTTGTCTCACTGCCGTCACGCCACAATTTGGCTGCGGCGGCACCACCAGTCCATCACACTCCAAGCCGATAGGTGTTGCTCGACGTCGTCGAGTGAAGCTTCCGCGTCTTCCGTGCCCACATCTCCGCAAGCGGGAACGCCACGCTGCACCGTGTCGATGCGCGCTCCGGGAACCGCCGTCACAGTGAACGCGTGGTTCATTTCCACGTCGTCGAGCACGACGGCAGCATCACACGAGTCCAACGTGCAATGGCTCAAACTGTGTCACGAGTGCGGTGCCGACCCCACGCTTGCTACCCGATTGGGCTTACCCGCGATGGCAATACGCCGGCACTCGCCGAAACCCGCGCGGCCTCCCGACACATCGAACGTCGCAGCCGGCGGTGACGGCATCACGACAGGACTTCGTCGTCTGATCATTCACCGGTCCCGGTGTTTGGTCGTGGCTCTTGCTCGCATCGGCCCTATGACCGCGCTGCCGCCAACAGTCTTGCTCGCCGTGCTGGCCGCGATGCCAACTGCACAAGTACTTGAGACCCTGCGAGAATTGAACCAAGGGACGAACAAGTCGCTGGCACCCGTTGACAGCGCTGACGCGATACACGAGCTGGTCGTGGCCGCTTTCACGGTGCTCCAAACCAGCTCGAGCAACCCACTTCTCAGTCGCTGCGCCATGGTGATTGTCCACGACGTGCTCTGCACTCCCTCGCGGCACCCGGTGCGCGAGCTGATGCTTCAGCCGCCACTCAGCCACGAGCTCTACTTCCGATGCGTGCGGGTGGCGCTGGCGTCGAGTCGGTCGACCCGCCACACTGCCATACGCGCGTTAACGTACATGCTCAACCGGGCCGCTAGCGTCGGGGGAGCCGTCGCTGGTGGTAGCATTGTTGCCGTTCCGCTTGGGAAGGTTGGACCGGCGAAGGACAGCGCCGTGCCTGTGGATCTTTCAGACTCGTTGCGGTCTTTGTGCGCGGTGATTCAGGCGCTGTGCTGCCGAAAGCAGTCGTCGCCGGTCGCCCTGCTTGGACTCGAGCTGGTGGCTGTCGCGAACCGCGCGCACTACGAACTGCGACTTCCGGGTCGACCCCCAGCGCACGGGATGTGCATCCCCCACATCTTCCTCTCCTTCATTCGTGACGTAGCCCAGGTGTTGGACGCGTCTAGCGCGGGCACCTTGGACCTGAAAGCCGCCGGCGGCGTACCGTTGCCGGTTCACGTGCACTTGATGGCCACACCGCACCGATTCGACTGGACAGAGGCCGCGGTGACCCACTCGCCCGTCCGAGCATGGTTCGCCCAGGCGCCATATTGCTATGCGGCGGCAACCCGACACGCTGAATTTACGACTGGTACCGGTGGCTCGGTGTCCGGCGGTGCGGCGTCGCTTACAGGCACAGTGATGATGGGTTGGATCCCATGCGCAGCCGTGGACGACATGCGACAGCGTTTTCTCGCGACGGACCAACTTCCGACCCCGGATGACGTTTCGAGAACGATAGTGCTGGGTGTGCGATTCGACCACGAACCGCGCACGTGCCGTACGGTCCGCTTGGGCGTTGATACATTGATCGCGTCTGACACGCCTATCCCTTTGACTCCTGGCGACCGCCTCTGGGCCTGGCACGACTATGGGCGAGCGAGAGCCGCTATCGGCACCTCGTCAGGGGTCGTCCTGGAGGAAGGTCTTTCGGCGTTCGATAGTGCCGCGGCGACGCCCTTTTTGGTAGTCTGGGGCACTCACATCGACGTGAAGCGGTGTCCGCCGGGAACTGAACGGCACCGAGCGGCGCACCATGACCGCTACGACGAGCCGCATTGGCTGACAGTCGCCCAGGCGATGAAAATGTCGCTGACGCGTTCGTTTCGGATTCCAGGCGTCAGTCCACAGCCGGCGTCGTTTTACTACCAGCTCAGCGAGTTGGCGGAGTCGTTATCGGACCACGTGTCGTCCAAAACCGACGGTCCATCAACTGTGGTCGACGATGTCGCCTTGTTGCCCCAGGGTAGCACATTAACGCTGTTGGGGCTACTCGAACGCGGCGCTGAACGTCGCGCGGAGTCGCGCGTCGCGACGAGGCAAGACCGCCTTTCAGTGATGGCCTCTCTCATCGCCGATGCCCTGCGGGACGCGCTTCCCCGCTACCCGCTCGTTGAATCTGCCGTCCTTCGCCACATCGCCACGTCGCCATCCCAATCCTCGACTGACGTCGCGGTAGGAGGTGTGTTGGGGCCGTACTTGCGTCTCGTGGCGGCGCTGGAGTTCGCCGCGGTGGGGCTGTCCCGGCTGGTCGATCTTCGCAACCCCCGCAGTGCCTTGGCGTCCGCTTGGTCGCAAATGAAGAATTTCTTACCCCGCGCCGCTCGCGTCTTCCTCCGCGACTCTTTGCTGCGTCCCCTTTTGACCCGGTATTCGTCCAAGGGCCAAGTGACGCTCAACATTCTGCTGGCCGCGCCCGTCCCGCGGCGCTCGCTCATGACCGTCTTGCAGCACTCCATCTTCGGGCAAATGTACGGCCAGTTGCACCTGGCAGGCCCAGACATCTTCTACCAGACTCCCATTTGCAGTGTTGTGATGCTCGGCTTCGGTGCGACCGATGCGGGGGGGCCTTATCGTGAAACTTTATCGCGTTTAGCCCGCGAGGTGATGGACGAGGCACCGACGGGCACCACCACGGCGACCTCCGCAAGCGGCGGCGTGGTGACATTGGAACCTTCGGGAACCGCGACGGGGGCGCCGGAAGGTGGGCTGCTTCAACGCCACCTCGTTGCCGCGTACAACATGAACCCCCTGTTTCAACGAACCAGCAATGGGGACTCCGCGATGCCTCGCCCACTCGCCTCGCCCGATCGAGCCAAAGAAGGCGTATCCGGTACAACCGTCGCGCCGGACGCGATACCGTTGAACCTTCATCGAAGCATGCTGATGTTTTTCGGCCGTCTCCTCGCGTGCTGTTTGCTCACTGACGACATCTTGGCGGTGGACTTCCCGCCACTTCTGTGGAAGTCGCTCGTTGGGGACCCTACTGACGCGGCCGACCTGCTGGCGATTGATGGGTCGGTATTCCAACGAGCCGCCGACACCGTCCGGGAGCTGCTCGCCGAGCCGAGCGCAACGGACCTGTCGGGGCCGTTGCTCAAGCCAGAGGAAACGCGCGCCATTGCCGAGGACTTCGGATTCGCCGCGCTGCGTCAGGATACGATTGCCGCGTTGACGAGTATCGCGAACCGGACGGTCACCGCCGCTTCACTTTCTGACGATCGTGCGAGCAGCGGCCATCAACGCCGCATTCAGAAGATGGTTCAGCTGATCCTGAACGACGCGCTGCACCTTCATGATGAGGCGCTGTCGACCCTCGCCGCGGGAATGCAACAGGTCATCCCCATCGCCGCGCTACGCGGGCTACACTGGCGGGAAGTTCGCGACCGGGTGAGTGGTGTCACGGTGATATCCGTCGCCGCCCTGCGAGCGTGTTTCAACACCTCGGGATTACCGCCGGACCAAGAAGACATGTTCTGGCAAGCCATCGAAACCTTGTCGACCGATGAACGCAGCCTGCTGCTGCTGTTCGCCACCGGGCAGCGGCGGCTGCCGTTGAAGACGACCCTCAAGGTGTCTTTTCGGTCGGGCGCCGTGGAAAACGGGCTCCCCACAGCATCCACGTGCTTCTTCTCGCTGCATTTGCCACGTTACTCCGGGCCGCAGGTCATGTTGGATCGCATCCGCTATGCCGTGTGCCAGTGCCAAGCGATTGACGCGGACGGGCGCGCGGACACGCAGGTCGCCCTTCCTGCCGAATTCGGTTTGTGAAAAACGACACACACTGAACGAAGGGAGCGCGTTCACCCACCAAGCTCCTGCGTGAACGCAACATCCAGACGGTGTCAGTTGACATCCCCCCGTACAGTCTATCGGTACCCCCCCGTCGTCATTTCCCGAGGGGTTCCCCCCTTTACTTGTATGCTATCTATTTACCAAGAGCGAGTCGCTCCTCCGCCGTCGCTGTTCACACTACACCCGTCCGGCGCTGCGGTGGTGGTGCCCCAGCGGTCTTCTCCGGAATGCGAGTGCACGAGCATTTTGCCAAGCCCCGACGCCGCGAGGCTCGTGCTGCAACACCGCAGCGACCAAGAAGCCATCGCCAACCTCCGCCATACCGTGAAGATGCTGCAACGCCAGATTGACGTGGCCGAGTTGACGGCGCGAGCGGCGGCGCTGCCAGTGCGGTCGTCCTCAGTCGTGCCCTCGCCGCTCCCCGTGGCCATCGTTCCGCCCCCCTTTGCTGGCGTGCATCTCGATCTCCTTGGCCGGCCCCCGCCCGCCGCGCCACCTCGGCTGCTGCGCAAACGCTGCCACAGCGTCAGTGGCTCCGCGACGCTCGAGCTGTCGGCAACTGAGAATGACTTTTCAGCGGCGCAGACCGCATCCCTCGAAAGGCGCAATGCAGAGCTGCAAGCGTCCGTGTCGAAAGTCGTCGACGTTAATGAGGCGCTGGTGCGGCTAGGAGAGTCGCGGGAGCACGACCTGTCCGAAACGCTGACCGAGGTGCAGCGTGTCGCGAGCGACTTAGCCGATCGCAATGCCGACCTCGTGAGCCGCGTAGCGGCCGATATCTTGGCGAATCGTAAAGTCGACGTGCTGCAACAGATGCTCAAGCGCTTTAAGTCGCAACGCGCGACGCGTCTGGCGTGTCGCCTGCGCCTCGAAGCGATGGAGCGCCAGGCGCTGTCGCGACACGATGACAGTCGATTCTTGGCGCGCTGCGACGGCCTTTTCTTTCCCGCGGCCAACATTACTGTCGTTGTGACAGATGCACTGATTTGTCCGCATTCGGTCCCCGGTGGCGCCGCGGCGCACGAATCCAAGTTGCAAAATCGGGCTCTGACAAAAAGCCACCAGTCCTTTGCGTCAGCCCAGACGCTCGGTGGAGCTCTCACCGCCACCGCACCGCTGCTTCCGCCACAAGGGGCCTCCGGAGGTAACGCGAACCATCCGCCTTCCACCGTGCAAAGCGTTCGCCAAGTTCTGCCGATAGCACTGGAAGCCTACCAACAGCTCGTGTGCCGCATCGGGCGAGAGCACGGGGGATACCTCTCGTCACTCCTGTTCACGTCATCTGTGCATGTTTTCGCTGACTCCCTACGCGCCATGCAATTTGTGAGGGCGGTGCAACGTGCGTTGCTCCAAGAGCCGTGGCCGGAACAAGTCATCACCGAAAGCTGCATGTCGCCTGTGACCGACAACGACGGCCGCGTCGTCCTTCGTGGCCCGAGAGTGCGCCACGGAATGTGTTTCGGCAGCGCGGCCGAGACAGTGGTCAACCAAGCCACGAGCCGCCCTGAGTTCGTGGGCCGAGACGTGCTGGCGGCAGCCAGCCTTTGCAGCGTCGCGCGGCCCGGCGAAGCGCTCGTTCACGAAAACGTCATGCATGCGTTAAGGGCACTGTTGCAGAACGGCGACGCGGAATCGTCTGAATTGGCGTCGGTATGTATTCCCAGCGGACACCTGGCGTCCAGCGCCACAGTGGCAGCGATCGCATCCGACGGCTCGAGCGGAGCGTGGTCCTTCGGCCCGGTCATCTATGCGGGCGTCGCCACTGGCTCGCCGCAGGCATATTCCTCGTTTCGGACCGTCAACAGCTTTCTCGCGGGCTCGAGCACGGCAGCGTCGGTCGCAGGCAGTCCGTCAATGACGCCACACCTCCCTCCAGCCGCATCAGGTCGTCCAACCAATGGCCCCGCAGCGGGCCCCGGTGCCGCCCAAAACGCCAATCAGGCGACGGCCTCCACGACGGCAGCGGCGCCCCCGCAGGCACTCTTTTGGCAGCGCCGAGGGTGGCATTCGGCTTCGAACATGAACCGCGAGTTCAGCGTGTTTTCAGCTCGTCGCGCTAATCCGAGCACGCTGTGCCGTTTCGGTCCTGGCCATCTCGCCGGATCGGCGCTCGATTTTCTACGTGTGTTCCGACAACGCGTTCTCGAAGACATCGAGCCGAGCAGCGTCGCCGGCGCTGTCGGACGGAAACCCTCCCTGCGCAAGTTAGCTGCCCAAGCGCCCCCTTCCTCCACGTCCCATGCGGAAGGCGGCAAGGCGGCCGCCGCCGGCCGGCGCGCGTCGTCGTCATCGAACTCGCCCCCCGACTCTGCAGCGAACTCTACGACCGTGGCGCTGCTGCGAACGCGGCTGCGGCAAACGTATGCCCATTCCAGGCAAGCGCAGCGGGCGTTGGAGCACCTGGAGCGCTTGGCCATGGCGGCGCACGACGCCAGCACACGAAGTATTCCCGTTCCACCCACGATTCGCACCACGAACAGTTCCTCCGACCCAACCAGTGCGATCGGGGCGACTGCCGCCCCCGCAGTGTACTTGGTGGTCGTTCTCGGCCACGCGCTAACCGCGCTGCGATCCGCCGTGGTGCCATTCGGCAGTGCAGCCGGGTCGGCCGCGGCGAGGGCGGTCACGGTGTTCGGCCACGAAGTCCTGCAGGCCGCCGTCAAAGCGGACGCGTATCTCATCAAGCAGGAAGGTGAGGCTTTGGTCTTCGCCTTCTGTGAGGCTACGCTAGCCGTTCGCTTCGCAAGCAGCGTTCACCACCATCTGATCCTCGTCCCAACGTGGCCTACAGAGTCCGAGTTGCTGGAACCGCTTCTGGTCGCGACGTCGAGCACCGTCGCCGCCGCGGCCACGATGCTGCCCTCTCGTACGACCCCTCCGAATGGTGAGACCCTTCTATCGCTTCCACCCGGAAGTCCGTTCACCGACACGTTTAAAACCGTCGACGACGCCACCAGTGGCAGGCGCATCTTCCACGGCGTGCGGGCGGCCATCGCCGTGCACATGGTGACCGCCGCGGGAGGGGAGTCGATGGTCGACCCCGTCACGGGCCGCATCGATTACGTGGGCCCTGCAGCCCAATACGCGTACGATCTGTGCTGCCTCGCGCGGGGCGGCGAAACCCTCGTCAGTGACGCCGTGACCAAGACGTTGCGGAAGCCAGCGGTTACGCGCCCTCCGGGGCCCGCGCATGCATCCCCCCTGGTCACTGGCGCCACCGCGGCACAACCATCTCCGTCCGAGTTTGCCGTTCTGCAGTCCACTCACGCGGTCGTGTCGCGGACCGTCCACGTCGATGAGTGCGTGGACGACGAAGTGGTGACATTGCTGCCTTCTGATCTCGCGCCTCGGTTGAAGCATTGGTCGGTCGCTGCGAACACGCCGCTCGGCGCCATTGACGCACTCAAAACAGCTGCGCATTTGGCCACACGCAAGCTCTATCATCTGCGTGGTGGCGCCGATCCGGCCTTATTGGGAACCGCAGACTGCGACAGCGCCTTCCCAACTCGTTTGACCACTCACAGCTGCCGCTCCCTCCGACTCGTGCCCAGTTTGCTCGTTTCCCGGCGCCGCCTCCGCGGACGCACCAGCGCCATGGAGTCGCACCTCATGATGCAGCACGACGACAGTGGGCTGATCGGTGAAGTGCCGCACACATCGCCCTCCACTGCTATTGTGTTTCTGGGCGTGCAAGGCAGCGCGGCGCTCTTCAAGGTGGCCGCGGACGCATTCCCTCGGGCACAAGCGCGTTTCAACCGCGTCGTCCGCGAATTGTGCCGGCAGCACGAAGGGTACCCCGTCAAGTTCAACGGATTCGACGACTGGTTTGTATCCTTCGCGGACGTTCCTGTGGCTGTCGATTTTTGCATGGCGCTGCAGCAAGCCATGATGCTGGGCGGCAGCGGCGGCGGCAGCAGCGCGTGGGGCGGCGAGTCGGCCGCGTCCGCGGAAATGTTCCGGAACGACGCTGCGCTCCGCGTAGTGGACCCCAAATCGTGCAAAACCGTTATGAGTGGCCTTCGCGTGCGCATCGGCGTCGCGCACGGCCACGTCAGCGTCACGACCGATCCGAACACCCGGCGGGCGGACTACTGTGGCCACGGCGTCCAGGCTGCGTTTCGTTGCGGTCGCATTGCCGCTGGTGGTGATGTGCTGTTGACTGCCGAAGCGTTCACCCAACTCCGCGAAAATGACGCGTGGATGGGGTTCCGCCGTCTTGGCGCTTTGAGTGTCGAACGCCGGCCCGACCCGTTCTTAAAGTACCCGGCAGCCGGGCCGCAGCTGTACTCGGTGCTGCCTCGCCCGTTGGCCGGTCGCCGCTGTGTGTTTCGCGTCGCGCAAGCCAATGGTGGGCAGGTCACGCGAATGGACGATCCATCCGTCTTCGCCACACAGCTGATTGTCAAGGGTCCGTACTGGTGGAAGGGCGCAACGCCGCCGTTGGTGTCTGCTTCACCCACCGCGAAACCATTCGGTTCGAACAGCAGTAGCACTGTCCAGCCACTGCCCAGCAGCGGCGGCGCCGCAACATCGGCTTCGCCCGCGACGACGGCACTGCTACCGCCGGGAAAGACGACGCCCGTTGCTGCCGCGACGTTGCCCCCTTCGAAGCCTCGTGGCTCTGTTGCCCCGTCGAGCCGACGCCGTGCGTCCTCCACCGCGGCCCCGCTGTTGGTGCCACAGAACCTCGCGGGTAGCGTGGCACCGGCGACGAATAGCGGGGTTGCCGACGTGAGCGGAACGTTGACCGCGCCAGGTCTTGCCGGGGAAGCCGGTGCCGTCGTGCAGGATACGTGGCGCGACCTTCACCGGCGCTTCGAAGTGGCCGCTGGGTACCTCTTCTCCGACGTTACGCTGGAGACGGACGTGTTCGCCGTCGCCCACGTACTGGGGCGTCTCGGTGAAATCGCGACTCGCCTCGCGGCGTTGATGTACGGGGGGACGGCGCAGGATTCGTCGCGCTTCACAGCGTCCGCCGTGGCCGCCTCGGCCAGCTACAGCGGTCTGCGGGCGAGCTCGTCCGTGATTTTCAACCCATCCGTATCCTCGGTGGCCAGCATGCGCCCTGCCCCGCTGTGGTCCATCCAGATGGAGCTGACGACCGTGCCCGGCGTCCAGGAGCTGGACCCGTCGCCGCCCTCGGTGACGCGTCGCCGCGAGGACCGCGATCGTCTGTATCGCACGGCCTGTGCGCAATGCGGACTGCCATTCGGACCGCACGCCTTCTGTTCCGCCACCGGCCATCGTCACATCCGAAGTTCGTCATTTTCGGCGGCGCGCCTCGGCACCGCGTGCCCTTCGATGCAAGGCGGAGCAGCCGGTGACGCCGACGCTTCTGCGTCTGTCGCCGTGACCGAGACACGTTACGATGCCGCGGAGAGGCTTGCCAGCGTTGCCGGCGTGCCTCTGGATGTCGCCTGCGACCTCATGCGATTCGTGGATGAGTTCGTGGCCGTCGCTTCCAATGGCGGCACCCTACCGACGGCCTCCTTTTCATCGCAGCCAATCACGGAAGTGTCGGCGTCATCGGCCTGCCGCCATTTGGTGCTGTCGTTCGACCAGTTGGTGGCGTTTGCCGCGTCGACGGGAGATGTCATCGATGACGAGGCCTTGGTGGCCCTCACCACCCTAACGGGAACCACCGAGGTGACGATGCTCGCGCTGGCGTGGTTCCTGCTGGGGCGCGTTGGCTGGTGGCAAAGCCAAGCCGTACTGCAGCACGCCCTGGACGAGTATGTGGCGCTGCTCCTACGCGACGTTGCCTGACGGTGTTGACACGATTCGCTCTGTGTACTGTTTCCCTTGACTTCCCTCGCTCCGCCACACCTTTTTTTCCGCCCGAGCTGTGTTCCAGGCGTGGTGCGTGCGTTGCGAAAGCTGTCCAGATTACCCCTCTGTACTCCCAGGGGTATCATCTCGGGGAGGACTCATGGCGGGGCACGCTCATCAGCCGTGGTGGGAGCTCACGTTGATCGGCATCGAGTTGCTCATTTATTTCTGCATTGGGGTGGCCGCGAACATTTACCTGCTGCGACGAGTGAAGCAAGTGTCGTTCGACATCGATGGGGTCAACTGGGAGGGTACCGCTGAACGGCGGCACATGAATTCACCCACCAAGGTCGTCAGCCCCTTGCACGACGTGGCGTGCTGGTATTTGTTCGGTCTCTGCTTCTTCGGCGGCGTCCGTGGCTTTTTGTGTCTGACGATTTGGTTGTTCCGCGACGATCACTTGCTGAATGACGGCGTCACGGCGAGCGCCAGACGGCTGCAGGACTCCGCGGAGCTGCCGTCGTCGGCTGCCTTTTTGCTCATCATGCTGTGCTTCTGTTCTTTTTTGGTCCGCGTCTCGTCGACGAGCTTTCTGGGCGTGCCCTACTTGCGCGTCGTTCGCTGGCGCCGTTGGGCCACAGGCGCCACCGCCCTCAGCATCGTGGTGTCGAGTGCGCTGACGTGGCTCGGCATGGTGCAAGGCTTCATCACCTCGGGCGAAGGAGAATACGTTTCTGCGGTTTGGAGCTTTGTTTTCGCAGCCGTTTTAGTCCTGGCCGTCGCGCGTCTGCGCCGCGTGCTTAGCCGCGGCTGGTGCGTTGCCCTAATTATCACATCCATGTCACTCGCACTGAGGGGTGCGCTCGTGGCGCCCATCGTACAAGGCGCGGCGAAACAGCCACCCGTTTGGCTGCAGCTGGAACGACCCCTCTTCTTCTTGACGGATATCATCCCGTCGTGCACTGCGTTGCTCTACTTTGCCGGGCGTCAGCGATCGCCTACATTTGCGCCGCCGCCTGCGTCGTGAAGCTTTGTGGCGGTAGTTTTTCTCCGTTTTGTTGTTTCGTTGTTTCACGGCCAATGCCACTGACAATGCATGGACAGCTGCATACCCCCTCGGGCTGCCCCCCTCCCAGAAGTAGGCATGTTCACCGCGGTGGTCGTCGTGTCCGTCATCGAGGTGCTGCTATACTTGCTGGTCGCGGCGTCGAGCAACGCCTTGCTGTTCGATCGTGGCTTGCGAGTCGGCCAGGGATGGGCACGGATAACGACCCGTGACAGGCGGTGGGCGCTCGCCCGTCAGTCGCAGGTACGGTTTCTGCTACGGCATTTCTACACGCTTGTGTGGCTTGACTCCGGGTGCCGATTTTTGATTGTAGTGCAACTCAGCTGCCTCTGCCGAGCGGGCTACGTGCTTCTGGTGGGCGTCTTGTCCATTAAAGGTGGCCTCGGCATGGACGACAACTTTGGCAGCGGGCGCATTGCGGACGCCGCCGCCGTCCCTTCGGTCGCTTTCATGTATTATTGCGTGTTCTTGTTTGCCGCCTTCGTGACCAACGCAGCGCATGCCAGCCAGAAGGACTTGACGCGGGAGAAGAGCCTTCTCTTCATCGCCACTGCCGCCGCCGCGAGTGCGTTGATCATGTTCATTGTGGCTGCCGTTGTCGACTCGCACGCGGATAGCGAGCCGGGGCGCCAGGTTGAAAGCCACGTGCTTGACTGGTGCTCGTGCGCCTGCTCGTTCCTCGCGGCCGGCACCTATCTCATGATTTGGTGGCGGTATCGCAACATCTTTCCCGCTGCCAGCGGCATGTCGAAGGTCGTCATCAGCTGGTCGCTCCTGCTCCTGCTGCGAGCGTTGATAGTCTTCCCGCCGCTCCAGTATGGCCCGCTCGTCGTTCTCGGGTCCCTACGCGACCCACTGCTTGCGGGCACGGACTTGGGGTGCAATCTCATCGCGTTTTGGCGGCTGTGGCACTGACGGCCGAGTGGCCCCCCTCGGCGCTTGGTTCTCTTCGCACCGACCTGCAACGTCAGCCGTGGCTCAAATTGGATGATGTTGCGACCACGACACTCAAATATCGTAAGACAGTTGCAACCCTCATGGCCTCCTCTCGAACGCCACGCAATGAACAGGCATCTATTCATGGAACTGTTGGTTTGGAGAGTGTCTCTCGGCTAAGTTAGCACAAGAGGACGGGTCGTGCTGATGCAGTCCGATTTCGAACGTGCAACATGCCTTGAAGTCGTGCGCCAGACCCGCAACGTGCCGCGGCGGCGATCGTCGTCCGCCAACGCAGGTGTTCTGGTCATCGCCGCCGACGAAGCCGGACGCGGACCACTCGCCGGCCCCGTTGTCGCCGCCGCAATCGCTCGATGGCTGCCGCGCGACAAGTCGCTCCCTCTGGGATGGATCGGCCTCAACGACAGCAAGGCAATGACGGAGTCGCAGAGAGAGCGGACGGCGCGGGATATCGACCAGGCACTCGCATCCGGCTGCCGCGCCTCGCTGATTGCCAAGAATGTTCATTTCGTCGAGGCCCCGGTCATCGACGAGTTAAACATCCTGCAAGCATCACTTGAGGCGATGGCAGTTTGCATTCATGGCTGTTTGGTGTCAAGCCGAGAACTGTACGGCCCCGCAGTCGTCACGCCTGGGAACGTGGTGATTCTCGTGGACGGCCCGTACCTACCCCACTGCTTGCGCATCCCTGGATCACGGGGCGGCAAGCCGCCCAAGCGGGGCTTGCTCGCTCCTGCGGACGTCACGGAGTTGTCGCGGTACGCGGCCTGCGCACGCGCGATCGTGAAAGGGGATGCACGCTGCCCCTCGGTGGCGCTCGCGTCGGTGGCGGCCAAAGTCGCACGCGACGCGCACATGACGGACGTGCTCGATTCGAAGCATCCCTCCTACGGCTTCGCGAAGCACAAGGGGTACCCGGTTCCTTCGCACGTTGAAGTCCTCTCCCGACTTGGCCCGATCACCGGAGTTCACCGAAGGACGTATGGCCCGGTAAAACGTGCGGAAGGGTTGTGGAAGAAACGAAACGCGGCACTTCACCGCGGGAAATTGGCCAAAAAGGCTTCCACGACCGCCCCCCGCAAGAAAAAATCTTCCCTCTACACTCCCGTTGTGCGGAAACGTTAGACGTTTCCTCTGCAAGATTTTCGCCCCCCGTCTGCGAAATTGCCATTGCCAGACTTCATGCGGAAGCGCCGTGCTGCGTGATGCCACGTGTGGTAAGGGGTGCCACGTGTGGTAAGGGGTGCCACGTGTGGTAAGGGGTGTCACGAGTTAGGAATTTTCAAGTCACATCATCCCTTGAAGGGAATGATGCGCGTCGCGAATGGCGCCAGGCGCATCGCAAAGGCGTTTGCGCCGCCGGGACGCGCTTGGCGTCGTTCCGAATGCGCCCACGCGGCACTGCCGGGCTATACATACATCGCCGCGCTACGACCATCTTGCGGTGGCGTGCCGCGGACGATCGACCTGCGTCTTGGAACCGGCGCCGCCGGGATGCTTCGGCTCCATGCACTAAGCCGAACGACAGTGACATCAACGAGACTGCCCGACGACGGTGCACGCAGCGAGACAGACCGTGCGGGGCACCCGTTGGACAGAGCCATGTCCCGCTGGCTGTTGATCTGCGGTGCGGTGGTCGGCGTCATCGTCGTGGTCGGCGGCGTGACGCGCCTGACGGAGAGTGGCTTGAGCATCGTCAAGTGGAAGCCGTTGTCTGGCATTCGACCTCCGTTGACGAGCGAGGAGTGGGAACTGGAGTTCGACGGGTACAAGAAATTTCCCGAGTTCAAGCAAAAGCCGGACATGACGCTGAGCGACTTCAAGTATATTTTCTTCTGGGAGTGGCTGCATCGCGCGCTAGCCCGTAGCATGGGGATCGTCTTTGGCGTGCCCTTGCTGTACTTCGCCGCCAAGGGTGCCCTGAAAGGCCGCGGCGCGCTGCAACTTCGCTTGGCAGCGGCCTTGCTCCTCGGCGCCGGGCAAGGGGCCCTCGGATGGTACATGGTCAAGAGCGGGCTCGACCACCAGCTCACGGAACGCAGCGAGAAGGCCACCGTGTCGCCCTACCGTCTCGCGTCGCACCTCACTATGGCTTTCACCATCTTCTCAGTGCTGCTAGCCACTGCCTTCCGTTTGCAGCTCGCCACATTGTCGCTGCCCGAAGTTGTGCACGCCGGTGTGCAGAGCACCACCTTGCTTCCCGGGCTTGCGAAGCTCTCGCTGGGAACGATGTTTGTGACCGCCGTCAGCGGCGCCTTCGTCGCAGGCCTTGACGCTGGGTTGTTCTTTAACGACACGTTCCCGTACATGGGCGAGGGTTGGTTTCCGGTCGCAGCAGACTGCTTCGCAAAGTCGCCACTGTGGCGAAATATCTTCGAAAATCCCGTCGCGGCGCAGCTGTGGCATCGCATCATGGCCGGCGCGACGACCATCAGCGTGCTACTGTTGAATGCTGAGCACCACCGGTTGATGCAGTTGCCGGAAACCGACCCCGCCGGGCTCCTAGCGAGGGCACTGAAAGGGTACATCCGGGGAGTGAACCACGCGCTGCTGGGTCAAGTGACGTTGGGGATGGCGGCCATCGTCACGTCGGTCTACCTGCCCATCGCCGCCCTTCATCAGCTCAATTCGATGGTCCTTCTCGGCATCCTGCTCCGGCTTGTGTGTATGCTGGGTTTCCGCCGCCCATTGTAACCCCGATAAAGGAGGAGCGGGGTCAGGCTTCTGCGCGCGTGGTCGAATGTGAAGACGGGGAGATGCTGCTTGACTCCAGGGTCTCAGGTTGACTCACTCTATTTTTTCAAATTGACTCACACGCCGACATGACCAGTCGTGGCCCCATCCCGCCGCCTTCGCCGCGCACGACATCTGCACGGCGAGGTGTATCCTCCAGTCGACCCACGGACCGCTTGTCGGTCAACGACGATCCGGCCCGGCAGCACTTGTTTCGACCCTCTCATTACTACACCCTGAACCACTCCATGTACAGGGTGTCCCCTTCGCGCCTCAGGATGGTGCCGCCACCTGCCGAGGCGCCCCCTTCTCCGGGAGGGTCCGCCGCGAATCCCGTGTCGGCGGCGTCGGGCGGCCTCATCGCGGAGAGCCAGCGGTGCCTGCTGCTCAACAATACCCTATGCAACTTCGGCGGCATCGACCGTGAGCACCCGCAGATGATTTTCCGCGTGATTCACGAAGCGGAGGCGTCCAGGCCAAGTAATCTGGAACTGTATCTTTCGCAATGCAGAGCCTGCGACCTCCCCATCCGCGAGGTTCTTTGCCGTCAATTGAGCTACACTCCAGGCTGTTATAATCTGGTGCATCTTCACTGCGATGGCACCTTCTTCGGCGACGCGGGGCTCATGTCGCTTGCGACACTTATTTCACACAACTTTGACTCGTTGCGAAGCCTCCGCTTGCGCAGCTGCGACGTCACCAACGCTGGTGTCGTCAGTTTGTGCACGAGTCTGCAGCCGCCGCTTGCTGCGCTGAGGCGGCTGCCCGCGGTTAGGGTAGATGCAATCTGTGAGTCGCCGCACCGGCCTGCGGCACTGCTTCAGCTATTGAGGCCGTCGACCGGCGGGGAAGATGGAAGCCAGGGGGACAGCTGCATCCAGGCTGACCTCGAGCGGTCGCTCGTACTGTCGCCGCGGGACGCCCGCGCCGCCATTTCGCATACAAAGATTTCCTCCCCATCGGAACGTGGCCCGTTGCCGCACAGGTCCGCACATCAGCTGAACCTCGTCGACCTGGGCTGCAACGCTGGCATCACCGACGCGTCCGTGCCGTGGCTACTTGCGTTGGTGTTGACATCCCCCAGCCTCCACCGCGTCGCTTTGCAGCTCACGTCGGTGTCGAAGGCTCGCCAGGCCGACATCACTGGTTCGTGTCGCGTTAGCTCCGAGCGCGACAGGCCCAAGTTGCAAGGTGGTCAGCGCCTGACCCGCGCAAGGTTTGACGCGGCGGTCGACCTTTTCTCATCACTGATGAAGCGCTCTTCGGGAATGATTGAACTGTCGGACCTTGAGGATCGCAACCCGTCGATCGCCGCCAACGTCAGGGGGCGTCTCGTGAGCAGAGGGCACGAGAGCAGCAACCTTTCCGTGGGGGGCGCTCGCGACGGAGCGCAGGTGTCGTCCGCCGATGCCATCAATTTCTTTGTGTTCCTCGAAGCGACCAATCCCGGTCTCCCACCGGATACTCTGCGACACGATGTCATGGCCATGTCAGAGTACGTCTTGGTGAAGCCGCCTGCACGCCCCTCAACTGAGAAGCTTCTGCTAGACCAGAAAATTGAGGTTTTGCGCATGTTCAAGGCGATGGACGTCGACCGGGACGGCCGCGTGTCGTTGAAGGACATGCGTCAGGCGGCGTGCAGCGCCCTAGCCTGTGAGAGCTTTGTAGCCATTTGCGACAAGCTGGGGATCAGCAGCGACGAGGGCGTCAGCGCCATCGATTTCAGCGAGGTCTGCGCACCGTACTTGGTGGAACAGAGACGACGGCGACGGTTTCGTTGACCGCCGTGTTTGGTTGACCCCCAGCCATGTATGATAATTGAGAAGAGTTCCAGTGGCCGTGCCCGCGACGAAAATCTCCCGCCATCAGGCAAACAATTGGCTCGAACGCCTGTGCTTGAAATTTTTTTGTCTTACGATTTGCATCAAGGTTGCGCTACACGGTTCCTGTCGCCGCAGCTTTTCTTGACCTTCCACCTATGGCCGTGAACCCCCCGATGCTCGCCTCGGGCATGGCAACTTTTTCGTTCATTTGTGTCCTGCTGTCGATGGCAGGGTTGCACCACGTTGCCACCGCTTCGAATTCGGCGGTCATTGACATCGACGTCGTTCCGTCGCTCGACGATCTCGTCACGCCATTGTATGAACCAGACATTTGCTCGACGGTCGACGGTGACTGCGGTTCAAGGATGGGGCGCTCGCCCAGCCCGCGGTTCAACGAATCTCCTGTTTCCCGTAGCAAGCAAAGTATCGTCGAGAAACCACCGACCGCCTCTCCAATACCGTACGACCGTGTCACGCACGGCGACGACCACGTTAGTCCGTTCGCATTTTTCGCCGCTGTCGAACGGCGCAACCGCCAAAGCCGTTTCACCACGTTGGCAGGCGACTGCGACACCATCGACAAGTGCTCGGGCCATGGCAAGTGCCTCCCTGGCTCGTCGCTGTGCATCTGTGACCGAGATCCGTCGCTGGGGTTTTGGACGGGCCTGACGTGCGGCGAGTGCGACTTCGGATGGGCCGGCAGCGACTGCAAGAAGGAGTGCTCCGGCGGTAGCTGCAACGTGTGTAACAGCCACGGACGCTGCAAAGAGGGCACAAACGGCGACGGCACCTGCGTGTGCCTCAACAGCGATCTCGAGGGTCACTTTTCAGGCACTGAGTGTTCGCAATGCGCACCCGGTTGGTTCGGGGGTGAATGCACCAAGTCGTGCCCCGGAAGCGACGTCGGGCTCGCTTGCTACGGCCGGGGCCAGTGCACCAATGAGGGAGACGGGACCTGCACCTGCAACCCTGGCTACGACCCTCAATCGGGGTGTCGCACGTGTGACTCTTCTCACTACGGCCCCGACTGCGCGCTCCCGTGCCCGGGCATTCTCGGAGACGGCAGAACGCCTTGCAGTGGTCACGGGCGTTGCTTCAACGGCACGGCTGGCAATGGCACGTGCCACTGTTTTCCTGGGAGCAACTATGGCACCGCGAACTGTGGGGTGAAATGCCCCAACGACTGCAGCGGATTCGGCCTTTGTCGTGAAGGTTCGGAGCAAGATGCGACGTGCGACTGTTTCACGAACTATGCACCGCCGGACTGCGGCGTGTGCCTCCCGCAAATCACGGGTCCAACGTGTACTCTCCCATGCCCTCTGAGCGCAAAGCTAGAGATCTGTAGCAATCGCGGCAACTGCTCCTTTCGGACACTCTCGAACGGGACCATTGAGTCGTACTGCAAATGCAGCTTGGGCACCGCAGGTGCCACGTGTGAGGTGATGTGCGCTGGCGATCCCCCGTGCACGGGCCACGGCACCTGCGCGCTCACCGACTCGGGTCTCTATCGCTGCAAGTGCTTTCAGGATTCCGTTCGCGGCTTCTGGACCGGGCCGTTATGCGACACGTGCAACGTCACGTTCAATAACAGTATCACCTGCACGCGACGCTGCCCCGCGGACAGCTTCGGCACCATCTGCAGCGGGCGCGGCACGTGCGCCGAGGGGATCTGTTACTGCGACCGGGCGTCCGGGGATGACCCATTCGACCATTGCGGCATCGATTGTTCCTTCGGCTCGGCGCCGAATGCCGTGGACCGCCTCACCGGAGCGTGCGTCGGGTGCGCCTGCGTGTACTGTCCCGACAAGTTTCGCTGGGACACGGAGTGCGACCGACCCTGCCAAGGCATGGACGATCGCGGCCTCGCTTGCAGCGGCCACGGCTACTGCGCCGAAGGCTCGACTTCCAACTGCCGGCTGCCGATGGTCTGCGATCCGAAGCAGCTGAACACCGGGGAGTGCCAATGCGAGTTGGGTTATGCGGGGAGAGGATGTCAGGTGAGGTGCAACGATCCGCCGTTCGCGGCCAGGGATGCCTGTGGCGGGCTGGGCCGCGGCAGGTGCGCCTCGGTTCTCAATAGCTACGGCGACCCTGTGCCATTCTGCGACTGCTACGTAGGATTCGCCGGCGAACAATGCCAATTCACGTGCCCGACTGTTGCGGACATGATCTGCGCGGGCCACGGGCGGTGCAACGGCACCAGCAGCGGCGATGCCACCTGCAAGTGTGACCCAGGATACACTGGCACCAGCTGCGAGCTCTCGTGCGCGTGTAACGTCCAGTACGGCACTTGCGACTTCTCGCAGTGCCGCAACCTCACGAGCTACCAAAGCTGCCGCGCGTGCGTTTGTGGCGGTAATTTCTCGGCTGACGGACTGTGCAACGACTGCCTTCCCGGCTATCAAGGCGACACGTGTGAGGGGCCGTGCGTCAACGGCAAAACGCAAGGGCGCATCTGCAACTGCTTCACCAACTGGAGCGGGCCGGCGTGCAACATTCCGTGCCCACGCGTCAATGACAAGGGCGACATCTGCAACGGTCGGGGCAAGTGCATCTGGGGCCGGCTGCGGAAGGCGACCTGCGAGTGCAACGGCGACTGGTACGGTCCCGGCTGCGAGGTCTTTTGCACGATTGAAACTTGCCGAGCCAGCTCCCTGCTGATCCACCCCGTGTGCAACGTGGAGAATGGGCGGTGCCAGTGCCAGGACAATCTACAAGGGCGCTGGGCCGGCCTGCGCTGCGACATCTGCATCGATGGATACTGGGGAGACGACTGCGCCGCCGAATGCGACTGTAAAAAGCATGGTAGCTGTGATATCGTCACGGGGGAGTGTCAGTGCTACCAGGATGAAGTCAAAGGGTTTTACAAGGGGCAGCAATGCGAGAGCTGCGTGGACGGCTACGTGGGGGCCAAGTGCCAGCGGCGCAACGTGGCCATCACCCGCATCACGCGAAACAGCACCACGGGAACCGCGACGTTCTTACCCCCGGAAGTGCGCGGGGCGACTCGGCCCGAGTCGTCCCTGCTCACCGTTGATAGCCGCTTCGGCCGCCTTTTTGCGGGATATCCGGCCGCTCAATTTGACATTTCCGGCCTCGGCATCGGCCTCGAAGCCACGACGCAGATCAAACGTGCGGCGGAAGTGGCAAACGGCACCGTCGCGGCGTGCGTCGAGCCCGAAGTCGTGATTTCTTGGTTCCATGAGTTGGACCACTATTTATTGGTTCACTCCGTGACGGCACCCGCACATTGCGCCCGGCCTGCCCTGATTCTCAAACTAGACCGCAGTGACCGTCTTAACCTCACGACGCCGGCTCCTGCAAAGGAGATGTGGCGCGGACCCGCCGACCGTCCCGGGATCATCACGCGCATTCTTGTCGCCGACGCCGTGTCCAACATCAACTTACCGCCGGACGCCGCGTCCGCATCCGTGAACGTCGTGGCGTTTGTCACCGTGCCGATGGTACCCACCGACGACTTCAATCCGTTGACGTCACCCCTCCGAGCCAAGGAGGGTGGCACCGTCACCGTCGTGGTGCTCACCGACACAAGCAATTTGCTGGTTGTGAACCGCCCACTTGATCTTGATGCTCGCGTCAGGGACCTCGCCATCCAGGAGAGCCCGACCACACGCAATGTGCAGATCGCTATTGCCGGTGGCAAAGGCGTCAATACTGTCGCGGCAGAGCTCTGGCTGTTTCAGCTGTCGAAGACGGATTTGATTCCTGCTTCATTCTCCAGCGGCTTCGGCCTCATGAACGCGTTGCCTTGCTGGTCTCAGTCCATATTGCCCAGCGCGCAGGATTCCGCTCCTGCGGGAGTCTGCCAGTACTGCACGATTTTCGACAAGGTCACATTTCATGGCGACAACCTCGTGGTCGCAGTGGCCACCAACGTCGACGAAACGATGATGGCGTACGTTCAACGGACGAGCACGCTGAAGTCCACGTTTTGGGCCAAAGTCCGGGGCTCCTGCGTGCTGGCCAACTACGTTTCCGGCGCCAATACAGTTGTCGATGCCACCGCCGCCGTGCGTTACGATGTGGCCCCCGATTTTGTGGTGAGCGTCGCTCGCTCCGACGAGATCAACTCGGTCGCGACAGCCGTTGCGGTGGACAAGGCCACGGACGTCGCTTACGTGTGCCTGTCCATGGCGGCCGTCAATCGACCATCGGTGCTCGCCAAGTTCCAACTCAACGTCAACATCAGCGTGTACGGCAAGAGGCAGCTGAACTACGTCGCGACGGCAGCACGAGTCATCATCCCGGAAGTATTCACCCGATTGGTCGTGGATTTGCGCGGCAGGCTTCTGTATGGCCTCGTGGGCTTCATTGAGTCGCCGAGGTTTACCACTTTTTTGCTCTACGAGGTGGTCTCCCTTATTCCCAACGTGGCGGACAATCGAGGCGGTACGCTGATTGCGGTTGGCGGGCAGGGCTTCGGCACGCTCCAAACCGTGTTTCGCGAGCCACTTCAGGTCACGTGCCGCGTGGGCACATCGATCGCGGCCGCCGTTTCCGTCGCGGCGAGCACCGTGGTGTGCGTGGCGCCCGCCATCAGCAACATCTCCGAGGCAGGGACCTCGTGCAACGGCGACCCTGTCGACATCAACCTTTATGGCACGCGCAACTGGTTCACGGAGAACTCGGAACCGCTGAAGCGGTTCGAGACGTCTCGCCTTGATTCCGTGTCGCCCGATCGAGGCAGCTTGAATGGCAACGTCGTCACGGTTCACGGGCAGGGCTTCGTGGAGTCCCGGTACTCGCGCTGCAAGTTCTTTTCGAGCAACCCAAGAACGTCCGAAGTGCTGGAGACCATCGCCATCTTCGAAAGCCCATCGCGCATGCGATGCACCCAGCCTCCGGCGCGGCAGGGCTTTGCCGACGCGTCGCTGCTCGACATCACGATCGATGGGCAGCTGTGGACGGGCCCGGTTCCGTACCTCATCGTCGGCGTTGCGAGCAACCTCTCGTCGGCTTCCGTTCCCGTCGACACCGCCGATGTTAGCCGGTTCGCGCTCTCGGTGGCGACGGCAGACTCCGAGAACCACAGGCTACTGTCCCTGGACACGACAGCAAGGGAAGTATGCCTGCAGAATTTCAGCGTGCAGCAGGCGGCTTGCGACGATGTGTTCTTCTCGTGGCGCCAGCCGGACGACGGCTACCCGTATCCACCATGCCGCAACAACACCATCAACCAGACGAGCGGCAAAGGCTGGTGCCGTCTGACGCAACAGGGCACGGTGGATTTCGACGATCTGGAAATGTTGTCACCCCGGGAGGGCGACATGATCGTCACCTTCCAGGAGCAACGGTTTGGTTGGCAACGCCAGGTGCTCGTGACCGTCCGGGAAGGCTTGCCTTTCGCGTTGGCCATCCTGAATCGCGTGTCCCTCAAGAAAGCCGACATCCTGCCGTCCACGCCTCTCACGCCGGGGCCCGAAATCGTCGTCATTGACCGCTGGGCCAACGTTGTCACTACTCCGTCGAACCTGGACGTTCAGGCGAAAACCTACTTCGTGCTCGACAGCGACAACTCAAGCTTCACGCTCACGACCCCATATTCCATCACGACGCGGGAAGCGGGGGCGAAGATTGTGTTCACGCAGATGCAGCTGCGCTTTTGGCACGGCGCGAGTCATCTTGTCAATTTTTCGTCGCCTGGGCTCGTCGGCGTCCAGTCGGATCCGTTCCGAACTCAAAAGTGCGATGGAGGCACGTCGCAGTTTAAAATGGCGAACTCGGACAAGTGTGAAAATTGCCCATCTCCAGGCGCGGAGTGCTGGGGCAACGAGACCGTCACGGTCCTACCTGGATTTTGGCGAGGGGAAACCATCAAGGACATCTACGGCTGCCCGGCAGGTGCCACCGTGTGCCTTGGCAGCAGCGCATCCGCGTTGGAAGGGTCGAACTGCGCGCCCGGCTACGAAGGCACCTTGTGCGCTCAATGTGCCGCCGGCTTCGGGAAGGCCGGTAAGGCTAGTTGCGCCAAGTGCGACGCCGTCTGGAGGATTGTCATGACCATCACCGCGGTGGGTGTCGGGGCGATCCTGCTGCTGCTCGGGTGGACCTTCGTCACGCTGCGTACCGCCGAAGTCACTGACGTGTCGGTCATTCTGCGCACCGTCGTGAACCACATGCAGGCCACCGGTGAGTTGGGTGCGTTCTCCACGGAATGGAGCCCTTTTCTAAAGAGCATGTTTGACATTCAGTCGACGGGCAGCTCGCTGAGCTTCGGTGGCGTCGCGTCGGTGGATTGCTTGCTTCGCTACTACGGCCGCAACCACTCGCTGCTATTCACCATCTACATGATGTTGCCCCTCGTGTCCCTGGCCATGGCGGCGGGCATGTTCGGGGTCGTTCGTTTCCTAAAGATGCAGCCGGTGATCTCCAAGAAGCTGAGGGACGAAATCGAGGCGGACTTGAAAAACTTCGCGGGCGCGCAGTCGGGGGTACTGCTGCGACGCTACCCTCTGTACATGGTGCTCATCACGACTTTCTGCGTCAGCATGTTCACATTCTACCAGACATTAATTACCCAAAGCACATCCGTGTTACGGTGCGCCGAACACGTTGTGAAGACGGGCGTGACCGAGTACTACCTCAAGATCGACTACTCGTTCAAATGCGAGTCACCCGAAAAACATTCGTTCCGTAACGTGGCTCTGCTCTGCGCCATTGGCTACGGCTTTGGCGTACCGATTGCCTTCGTCGTCGGCTACCTGATCATCAACGGGAGGGTCGCGGGTGCCGAGCAGACGAAGTTGATGTTCATGTTCCTCATCGGCGGCTACAAGGAGAAGTACTGGTTC
>ERZ1292630.934-Hain-H41-02um-R3-934-length-29455-cov-8_pt1 | contig 29455 bp, 31 predicted proteins | sample MGYA00564408_ERZ1292630 | MGnify/ENA primary metagenome ERZ1292630 (study PRJEB36523, sample SAMEA6512641) | groundwater metagenome | collected 2019-01-08 | study: AquaDiva: Metagenomics assemblies of 32 groundwater samples
TGGTACGCGCGCATGATGAGTCAGAAAAAATAATTTTCACTCGTATACGAAAAAAAGGGCTCATTGCGAGCCCTTTTTTATTTCATTGTTATGCGAACAGTATCTTTATGATGCTGCTCTGCCTACGAAGCCATTTGCCGGTATCTTTGGTATAATATACCCTCCTTTTTGTAGTAAAGCGACCAGCCTCATTTCCTCTGCTGTTAAGTCATGATGCCAGTTCTTGCCGGCGTAAATTTCTGCTACTTTTTTGCATATTTCCTCTTTCATTTCCTCCTCCTCTATTTTATTTAGTTTTTAAAAAGCTTTAGCGCCACATTGGGTGCGCCCCTTTTTTATTGCGTTATCGGCATCTTTATAACGATGCCTCCGATGGTGAAGGATACTTCTTTTATCGGATCGCTTTTTACCCTCATGGCGCTTTTGGCGGTGGGGAGAAAACTTTTAATACTATCAGCTATCCGCTCTTTGTCCGCTTGAAATTGTTCGCAGACCTTCATAGGCGGCAAAAGCGCATCAACCCACGCGCCACAGCACCACCGCGCTTGATTTTCAAAACTATGTCCAGGATAATTCGCTCCCAGACAAAAGTGACAAAATCCAAAGCGCTCAAAACCTTTAGGCAGAGGTTTTGAAAAAGACCTATTCATCGCATTGATAACAAAAAACAATCCCTCCAAGTCAAATCCTTTCTTTTTTTGCATCGTACACCTCCGATATAGTAGTTAAAGAGCAGTTTTGATACAAGTATAGGGAAATATCGCGCAATGTCAATACCTTATTCTAAATGCACTTTTTCGGTGAACATGGAAAGATGTGCAAGGAGTGTGGGATATTTTTGCAAAGTCGGGTCTTGTGAAACTATGCGAAGCGCCTCTTCGCGCGCCGCCTTGATGAGAGAAACATCGCTGAGTGACGCCATCGCAAGATCGGGCGCGCCCCATTGGCGCGTACCGAGAAAATCGCCGGGACCGCGTATCGCGAGATCTTTTTCGGCAAGAAGAAAGCCGTCGTTACACTCAAGAAGCGCCTTGAGGCGACGGCTGACGCTCTGCGACTCTTCGTCCTGAAATAAAAGGCAGTATGATTGATGTTCGCTTCTCCCTACGCGACCGCGAAACTGATGGAGCTGTGCAAGGCCGAACTGCTCGGCGCCTTCAATAGCCATGATGGAAGCATTCGGCACGTCAACGCCGACCTCAACCACCGATGTTGATACCAAAATATCAAGCTCATGCGCCTTGAATTTTTTCATAACATCCTCTTTTTCTTTTGCCTTCATTTTTCCATGTAGCATACCAACGCGGCATGACGGAAAAATCTCTTGTGAAAGCTTTTCATATTCTTTCTTCACCGCCTTCACTTCCTTTCTCGCTATTTCCGCAAAGGTGAATTGGCGCGGCGTCATTATAAGCGCGTCATCGCTAAACTCGTGCTCGATGCGCGGGCAAATAACGAATATCTGCCGCCCTGCTTTCACCTGTTGCTTCATAAATATATATGCGTCTTTGCGGTGAGTGGGGGATACGAGCTTCGTGATAATCGCTTTTCTGTTTTTTGGCATTTCATTGAGCAGAGAAATATCGAGGTCGCCGTATGCGGTAAGCGTCAGCGTGCGGGGAATCGGCGTTGCGGTCATGCTTAAAAAATGAGGGATAAGAGGCTTGCGCGCGGCGGTGCCGATACTGCGATGCTGTGCCAGCTGTGCGCGCTGTTTGACGCCAAACCGATGCTGTTCATCGAGTACGATAAGTCCGAGCGAATAAAAAGAAAGCTCGTTTGCGATAAGCGCATGGGTGCCGATGATGATCTTCAAGCTCCCCGAGCGCACCGTCGCAAGAAGATCCGCTTTTTTCATCGCATGAGTTGTTTTTAATTCTGCGTCATACATGAGCGCGCCGCTGCCGGTCAGCAAGCCGACGTTCATGGTAAACGGCTCAAACAGCTTTGAAAGACTTGAAAAATGCTGTGACGCAAGCACTTCGGTGGGCGCCATGATGACGCTCTGCCATCCGTTTTCTGCGGCAGTATACATCGCGATGGCGGCAACGACCGTTTTCCCGGATCCGACATCGCCTTCAAGCAGGCGGTTCATGGGATGACCGCGCTCCATGTCCTGCACGATCTCCCACGCCGCTTTTCGCTGTGCGTTGGTCAGGGAAAAGGGGAGTGTGCCGACAAATGTTTTTATCTTTTCAATATGAATGGAAATCTTCGGCGCGTCCGCTTGCTTCATGGTTTCCCGCGCGCGCAGGGTGAGCAGTTGCATAAAAAACACTTCTTCAAATGCAAGCCGTTTGCGCGCAAGCGTGGCCTCTTTTTCCGTTTTGGGAAAGTGAATACTCACAAGCGCCGCAAAACGAGCAGGGAAGTGCTGGCGCTTGATAATATCATCAGGAAGTGTTTCGGGCGCTTCTGTGACCGCGGCAAATGCGTTCTTCATGAGATATCTGAGCCACCGGGAGGTGATTCCTGCCGTTTCGCGATATACCGGCACCAAGCGACCGGTATGCGTTGTCGTATTTGTTTTTCCGACTATTTCGTGCGCGGGATTTTGCATCGTAAGACCGCTTCTGTCGGACATACTTATTTTTCCCGACAAGCTCACTGTTTTTCCCTGCGCCAATGTTTGCGTAAGAAACGGCTGGTTAAACCACACCGCCTCCAATTCGCCGCTTCCGTCGGAAATGGTCGCGTGCGTGATATGCATATGACGCTTCCATGAGCGCGCATTTTCGATCGATCGTATCACTCCCTGTACGGTTACCGTTTCGCCGACCTGCGCATGTGCGATCCGCGTGATATGCGAAAAATCATCATAGCGCGTCGGGATATGCAGCAACAGATCCGCATAGGTGGTAATCCCGAGGTTTTTGAGCGGCCTGAGAATGGTCGTACTCGCGCCCTTGAGCCGCTCAATAGGTGTATTTATTTGTATCGGTGATGCGCGAAGTGCCATTGTTTCACTATATCACTTTGGTATGGTATAATAAACCTCAGAAAATAAATTATCTATGGAAATATCACAAAAGAAACAAATCATCGGACTTGCGGTTTTTGTAGCGGTCATTGTAGGGCTCGGATTCCTTTTAAGTGTTTTTCTGAAACAAGAGGAAGCGCCTCAACCATCTGGGCAGCCGACAACCGAGAAAGGCCAGCAGGAAGCGACCGCAAAGCTCCTTGCGACCGACCCATCAGACCCTTCGCATATCAATAATATCAAATATATTCAAGAAGGGTTAGAAAAGTATTACAACGACAAAAGCGCGTACCCCAAGAAGCTTGACGAGTTGGTACCGCTCTATGCGCGCATTTTGCCGAAATACTCATCATCGCGGGACTATTTCTACGCGTATTATCCAAAAGACAAACCAACGGCGTATCATATAGGCACATTGCTTGGCGGCAGAAACCAGGCATCGCCGGAAGCATTTGCAAAAGATGCAGATCTTAACTCAGAAAAAGTGGGATATATCGGCGGTTTCAACGGCGCAGATCCTATCTACGATCTCAAAGGAGGGAAATAGTTCTCCTACCACACACTCCTCTGTTTCTTATTTTTCCGACAAGGGGAGTATGTGAATTACTTCCTAAACCTATCCTGTCGCAAAAGATATAATGTGCGACGCATAGGATAGAAATAGATAAAAGAAAAGAAGGCCTTTTTATAGGCCTCCCTCCTTCCTACGACGCACCATATTGCCCTCAGAGCGATTATTATTGCGCCTTGATGATATCCACCGCACGCTGATACGCGTTCTGTGTAATACTTAATACATCCTGTAGTGGTCCTTTTACCGAGTCGGGCGCTTTCTCAAGTATTAGGGTCAGCGACTCTTGTTGTTTAGCTACGACGGCGCTTGCCCTTTGTGCGAGCGCTTTTGCCTGTGCGTCGGCGGCATCACTAGCTTTTTGCTTCAAGCTTGCTATTACATCATCAGCAAGCTTGGTGTAGCCGGCTTTTACCTTTTCAACATTCTCCTGACTCATTTTTTGCAAACGCTCAAGATCAGAAAGCTCATCTAAGCGTTCCTGCATAAATTTGAGCTTGAGCTCAACCTTTTTTGTTTCGTCGCGCGTAAGCACGTTCAGCTCCACCCATTCGAAAATCTCGTCGATGTAATACAATACCGTGTTATCGGGCCCCACATTGCCGGGTATGATGTCGTCTCCGATATAATACGCGGTGCCGACAAAAAATGCCCCGAATACAAAAAGTCCTAATAGTATGAGTTTGATCATATGATCCTATGATATCACAATAAGATGAGTATACGCTATGCGGGATACTTCTCTGCTCTGAATAAAAAAGAGCTACCCACTCCCCTATTATAATCAGTTAGTCCGTATCTTTTTCAAGATATATTTCTTCGATGTTCGAATAATTTAATTTCCAGAGATCCCCTTCTTTAACCAACCTCCAAGTTCCCTCGAATTCTCTTACTATTAGATCTTCCGCGTCATTGCTTGGAAAATCAATACTAATGAAACTTATCCCAACAAGCCCAGGAGATATTTTTCGTAATTTTTTCAACCGAACTACAAAAGTATTTTTGTAACTATCTTTCCATCCTTTAAATATAACCCTCTTTTTCAAATCCTTCGAATAAAACTCGTAAGCGTTTTCAAAATCACCATAGCTAATAGTGGTATAATATTTTGCGACAACCTCTGTTTCTGGCCCAGTCTGACCGTATTGAATTTCTTCCTCTGTTATGTTCTTGCTCGCGTTGACCATTTCAGCAAGCTCCTTTTGAATCCAAGCGCTGTTTATCGCAAAACTTATATTTTGCGCATCGCGTAATGTTGAGGATGTGATCCCCAAGACATTTCCACATATATCAATTAAAGGCCCCCCTGAATTACCATGATTGACTGCAGCATCGGTTTGAATGTATTTAACTTTATTCAATTCATTGCTAGTGAGAGATGATATTACTCCTTTTGTGACATTTATTTCATCCGATTCTTCTGGAAAACCGAGCGTATACACTTCTTCAGCAAGAATCGGCCACCGTAAGCGCCATGTAAGTATGTCGTGTTTCTCAGGATCATTAACTCTTAGGATGGCGAGGTCTCTAAGGGTGTCCGTTTGTACGATTTGAGAATGATACTCATTTCTTTCACTGATAATGCGAGGACCTTCCTGAAAACTTACAACATGATTATTTGTAAGCACAAGATCATCTGCAATCCAAAAGCCGCTTCCATATGTATCTTTATTTTCTATTTTTACAACTCCATGTGCTGCTTTCGATATTTTATCTGGTCCGCAGAAAAGTAAATCCCAATAAATACCTGCATTGTATCCTTTAATAGTGGAAATACCCCACGCCGTAAAGACCATCAGTACTAAGAAAACAATAGGCGCTAAAAAAACTTGTAGGAATGATGGGCTAATTGAATTTGCTTTAATCCTCTCAATTCTCAAAATACGCCGCATAGAATCACTAAGACGCAGAAGATATTTTTCTATTTTTCCTGGAGGTTGTTCGATCATTCAAATCTTTTTATATATCTTTCAGTAGTTCCTTTAATAAAATCATGCGCTTTCTAATATCCGGATTATCAATAGTAAGCCATTTTATTCCTTTTTTATGTAGTTGGCGTAAATATAAGGAAATAGAAAAAATATGTAATTGTTTAAATGGCGTCGTAAACCCTATTTTTAGATCAGAAACATTAACGGAAAAATATGGATTTAGATTTTTTTCAGTACTGACCGGCCACCACAAAATCAATAAGGGCTTTATTTCCGCATGAAGATATTTCCTATTTGGCGGTTTCATCTTCATTTCTACCAATACTTTGCTTGTTTTATCGCTTTTCCCTTTTTTTAAAAATTCCATTTTTATCGGCCTTAACCAATAAAAACTAGATATTCTTTGAACTTCATTGATTTTTGCATTAACTTTAAGTTCTTGTCCTGCTATTGCCCATGCGCACCAGTTTTTTATTTCGCACTGATATAACACCTTTTTACGCTTATCATAAAGCCATCTATCTAATTGTGGTCCAGTGCCTTTTTGAAAGCCCTCAGCTTGAAACTTCCTTTCCTTACACTCGATCATTGATTTTCGATATGATTTAAATGCGCTAGCGGCGAGATCCTCTCCCAACATAGCAATAATTGAATTACTATGTCCTTTGTTTTCAATGCGTCTTTCATCAAAAAATTCCAAGCACCTTTCGATGTTTATCTTCATGAGTTACTGAATGAATTTTAACAGATCTTCATAAAAAGACTTACCCCAGAGTGTTTTATCGCAGTCTCTTAAACTGAAATTATTCCCTTTTTTATATTTCAAAACAGCAGGAAGGAAATAATTAAAATATTTTTTTGAGCTATATATTTTTTTAAGATTGAGCTGCTCTCTAACTCGATAATCATAAACTGTAAAAACTTCCGGATATAAAACGGTCAAAATTGCTGTTGCCATTGGCAAGCCAAATCCCCATTTTTTTATTAATAAATTCAACCTGAGTTCCTCATTTTGTGTGCGAGAAATATCAAATGATAGATTTTTTATAACAAGTTCTAATTTACCAAAAGCAAGAAGCTTTTTTTTAATTTTTGATTTTGATCGGTTTGCTTTCCAGATTACTATGCAAAAAAAATCTCCCACACTTAATTCTGCTTTCTCTGTGAAATTGGAAGATACCTCTTCAAATAGATATTTTTCTAGGTCGTAATATTTTAAATAGTCCATAATTTTCCATCCCTTGTAATACGCTCACTGCTTATTTAATATCAACTATATAATTAGTTAGGAATGTTTCCACTGCTCTTACGGTGTCGTTTTTTAGCTTCGCATTGCTTTCTGCAACCCAGCGAGCAAAGTTATACAACTCCTGATTATCGACCTTAAGCCATTTTTTGTTTTGAGAAAGAAAATAAAACAATGTTGTCATAGCTATCCGCTTATTTCCGTTTTGGAACGGATGATTTTTCACCATGAGGTAAAAAAGTATTGAAGATTTTTTAAGAAGTCCCGGATAGAGCTGTCTTCCGCCAAAAGTTTGAAATGGCGCTTCAATGGATCGCTCAAGAGCATTGGTATAGCGAGTGCTGAAATCAGGTATGGGCTCGGTCCATGCCATCGTTTCTTTGGCTAAACGATGCGCAACATACTCGACATCCACGATTGTAAGTCGTTTTAATTGCATGCTTATTCCTTGCCAAGAAGTTTAAGGGTCTCCCCATATTCTTTAACGACTTTTTCTACCGCGCGCTCGATCTCCTCTTTTTTTGCTTCGGTTAAAATATCTGACTCGGAGCCGTGAATTAAATGAGAAACGTCCTCCATAGAAATAACATAAGAACGCCCGACTCTCTGTGCCGGGATCTGACCCTTCTTTATTTTCTTAAAAACAGCCACATGGCTTATGCCAAGTATTTTTGCTAATTCTGCGACTGATATAAATAGTGTCTTTTTGCCCTTATTCTCCATATTTTCTGTTGATTAACCCTGTTATATGTATAGGTTAACAATTATTAACCTATTAGTCAAGCAGGGTTAATAACTAAGGAAAGCGCACCTTACATCCCCTGCTTCTCCTGTTATGATAAATAAAGAGGCGTCGTAATTGCTACGACGCCTCTCTTCTTTAAGAGCAGATTAGAATTTTAACTAATCTGCTTTTTTGAAAACTATTTGATACGTGGAGATCAAGACCTGAAACCCGAAACAGAGCGCCATCATAGCGCCGCTTACGTAAACCACATACGCGAAAAGCGGCAAGTAAAACTTGGTGAGCCACCATGAAATGATGTCCACTATGATCACGACAAAGGGCAAAGCAATCAAAAAACTCTTCCGCTTTTCATTCATATCTACATGTATGAATATTCTATTTACTATGTAGAAAATGAACGCAAGCCCGAAAAGATGAATGTGGGAAACTTTCATCAGGGAGTGCTCGCTTGTTCCGGTATCCCGCACCATTAACGCGGTGATGTTTTCATAACTGCTGAGAGCCACCGAGTTTGTGGAGCCGTCGTGACAGAATAAGCAGCGGCTTTTGACCACGCCTTCGATATGCGCCGCATATTTTTCCTTGTCGGCTCCTTCCTTTGCCCACTGCAAGATGATGTCTCGTTCCATCGGAAGGAGGTTATTTGCCATGATTCCTCCCTCGGACAACGCCGATTCCAGCGTTGATTTCTTTCCGTTTCCCCGGTACGCGATCTTAATATCTTCCGGTGATAATCCTTTTATCCCGTCTTTTCCTCCATGAGACTCAAGGGTGTACAAAAGCGCGAAAAAATACCCGAGCGAGAGAACCAGTAGCACCCCAAAATAATACATCCGCTTACTTGGGGATAAATCCTTAAACGTCCTGTCCTTCTTCATCTTAATCCTCCTCCTTGTTTTGTAGTTACTTTTTTTATCGCGCGAAAACCTCGTACGAGTTTTGAGAAAAGATAATTGAGTCCGAAAATCACCTCACAAGCACCCAAAACAATTACCATCGTTAAGGTGACCCCGAAGAATGGGCTCATCAAACCGATGCCTAAAAAAAGTAACTGCCTTATCGGAACAGACCCCCCAGCGAGATACAACCCCAACAAAAATCCTCCGATAGGCACCATGGCAAAAAGCGACCATCCCGCAAACAACTTCCATTTCCTTTTCCACCGCATGATTCTCCCCTCCTTGTATTGAAATTTTAACGAACAAGGTCGAAATATATCAGAACACCTTCAAGTAGTCAACTGTTGAGCTTATGCGATAAACTACCCGCCTATTTTTCTACATTCCCTGCAACACAGAGAGTGCTTTATCCAATTGCGGGTCGCGGCCGGCTTGGCGGTCTTCATCGGTGAGAGGAAGCGCAATATCAGGGTCGATGCCGTGCTCTTCAAACGCTTTTCCTGACGGGCGCAGCCATTGGGCGGTAGTGATCTTCATTGTGGTACCGCCCGCAAGCCGTATCACCTCCTGGATAGTCCCCTTCCCGAACGATTTTTCTCCTATCAGCGTTGCGCTTTTTGAATCCTTGAGCGCGCCCGCGAGTATTTCTGATGCCGACGCGGAACCGCCATTGATAAGCACGACGACCGGCATAGTTTCTGCGATGCCGCCTCCGGGCGAGATGAATTCGTTTTTATCCTTTCCGGCTCCGAAATCGGCGCTCACAATGATCTTTCCTTTCGGTATGAACTGCGCGGCGATATTGATAGACGCATCAAGTAAACCGCCCGGATTGTCGCGCAGATCAATGATGAGTTTGCGCGCGCCATCCGCTTGCGCTTCTTTGAGCGCATTAATGAAGTCGTATTCGACACCGCCAAAGAAATTGTGGATCTTGATATAGGCGATGTCGCTGGTCTTTTTACTCCACTTTATCGTCGGGACCTTGATGGTCTCGCGCACGATGCGAAACTCCAGTAATGCGTCGGTGCCGAGCCGTTCTATAAGAAGCTTCACCTCCGTACCTTTTTCTCCGCGGATATGCGTTACCGCGTCTTCCACAGTCATGTCTATCGTGGACTGGTCGTTTATCTTCACTATCTTATCCCCTGCTCTCATGCCCGCGCGCTCAGCCGGCATCCCCGAAAGCGGCGCGACCACCACCACGCCTTTTTTATACCCAAGCTCCGCGCCGATACCGCCAAACTCTCCCGCGATATCTTCTGCGAATTTCTTTGATTCTTCCTGTTTGAAAAGCACGCTATACGGATCGCCGAGCGACTTAAGCACGCCTTCTGCGGCTCCCTGTACCATTTTCTGCTGGTCAAGCGTGGTGCTGTTTTTATGCTTTTCTAAAACAGTTTTCCATACATTCCATAGCAAACCAAAATCAACTCCCGCGGGCACATCAGAATATGCGGGAATAGGGGTTATCTCAAGCGTGACGGTTGCGCCCTCCGAAGAAGATATTTTATCTGCGATATCTGCGCCGTCCTTGTAGTGGTTGAAGTCAATCGCATTGACCGGTTTTATTGCGTTCCAGTTGAAATTATTTGCATTGAACGCTTCAGGCGTGCGCACCCATCGCTTCTCTTCTCCCCGTACATGATATACTTTTGTGTCACCAGTCGGCTTGACCGCCTGAACATCGGGATACGCATTGAGCGTGGCGGGTGCGACCTCTTTTACATCTGCCCATTTGAATTTATACGAATTGAAAATTTCCGCGGTGCGCAGCCAATATTTCTGCCCGTGAAACAGCACGAATGTTTTTGACTCTCCTTGAGCGCGGATAAGCGCACCATCAGAAAGCGTCTGCGCGGATACCGTATACGGGAAAACAACGAACGCGCTTACGAGAACAATACCGACAATTATTTTTTTGATCATATATTATTTAAAACAGGTTGTTGATGGGGTAAACCCCGCTTTCTCCGCGTCTTCTTTTGTTTTGAAAAAAACTTTATTTGCTTCTTTAATGGTGCTTTTGCATGTCGTGAGATAATACTTACTGCCGTTTTTGCTTGCGACATACTCCCCATTTTTTGAAAGAACCGCCTTATCAGGAACCAATGCATCAGTAAGCGCGACTGCGGCCGCAACAGCCTTTCCCTGTGCGGGAATATCGATGGAAAGCGGCATCGTGCGTACCGGCATGTGTTCAGTATACAGCACGCCAAGGCCAAAAAAGATAACCGCGATGAGCATGAGCTCCGCGAAACGGGCAAACATCTCTTTTCGTTCGGTCATAAATGTCCTAACCCGCTCCCCTATTGACTTTACCCTTTCTTTCACCGTATTATATATGAATTGCATACGCATTGATTCTAATATAAGTATACCGCCATGGCAACAACAAAATCATCAGGTTCTACTCGCCTCGGCCGCGATTCGCAAGCGAAACGCCTCGGGGTGAAACTATTTGACGGAGAGATCGTAAAACCGGGTAATATTATCATACGCCAGCGGGGCACAAAATTTCTTGCGGGCGCGAATGTCCGGATGGGCAGTGATAATACGCTCTACAGTGTTGTTGAAGGTAAAATAAAATTCGGAGTACGAAGGAAAAAATGTTTCAACGGCAAATCGCGCGAAGCGAAGGTCGTGAATGTTATGACAGCGTAATCTATTCTAATATTTAAAAAAAAACAGTCCCATACTTCGGGACTGTTTTTTATTCTCGCTCGATGGTGATCGTCATGTCCGCCTCGATGCCGTGATCGAGTTTTATTTTTATTTTGTGCGCGCCAAGCGTTTTGAGCGGATGCTCTAAAACGATATTTGATTTATCGAATATAAACTTTTTCTCCTTCAAAAGCGTGAGAATTTTCGGTACACCCACAGAACCAAAGACGCTTCCGTCATCACCCGCTTTAAGCGTTGCAATGAACTGCGTACGGCCAAGCTCTGACGCAAGCGCGGCGGTCTTTTCTTTCTCTCCCGCTTTCCTATGCTTCTCTACTTCAGCACGTATGGCCGCATCATATACGATGCCTTCGGTCGCCATTGTCGCAAACCCGTTTTTAAAAAGATAGTTGCGCGCGTAGCCGTCCGCCACGTTCTTCAACTCTCCTTTTTTTCCGACGCCTTTTACATCTTTTTGCAGTAGTATCTTCATAAGTATTTCTTATTTTAAGCTGCGCACAATCTCAAGCGCTTTTGCAAGCTGAGGGTCTTTCCCTGCGTCCCTATCTTCTGCGGTTATTTCTACCTTCACGGTCGGCTCGATTCCCTGCTCATGAATGGACGCGCCCGACGGCGTAAGCCATTTTGCGACGGTTATTTTTATACTTGTGCCGTCTGCCAGGTCAACAACCTCCTGCACCGATCCTTTTCCGAATGTTTTCTCTCCGACGAGCGGAACATCGCGCGCATCCCTTAACGCGCCAGCAACGATTTCAGCCGCAGAGGCAGACCCCTCGTTGATGAGCACGACGACCGGCATGGTTTGGAAATACCGATATCCGTTGGAGCGAAACTCATTGCGTCCTTTGCCGTTGTCGCCGAAATCCTCTATCGCAACGATCTTCCCTTCCGGAATAAAGAAACTTGCGGTCTCGATTGCGGAATCAAGGAAACCACCGGCGTTATTGCGCAGATCAAGCACTACTTTCTTTGCGCCTCGCGCAAGCGCCTGCCGGGCTGCTATTTGAAATTCCTGATCGACATCGCCAAGGAAGTTGAAGAGCTGTATATATGCCACATTGCCCTCTTCTATGCGTAATTCCACCAAAGGCATCTTGATGATGTCCCGCACAATACTAAAGTCTCGCGGTTCATCGAATCCGTCGCGCATAATATTTAAAAGCACTTTTGTGCCGCGCTCGCCGCGGATCTTTAACACCGCTTCCTCAAGTGATAATTCACCGGTAAAAGTACCGTCGATTGTGCCAATCTTATCTCCCGCGCGAAGACCTGCCTTTTCTGCGGGAGAATCCTTGAGAGGCGCAATAATGGTCAGGATACTGTTTTTAAATCCGATCTCCGCGCCGATCCCCGAGAAACTGCCGTTGATATCGTCTCCGAGCATTCTTGACTGATCAGGCGTAAAAAACGAAGAGTAGGGGTCACCCAGCGATGCCACCATCCCTTCCACCGCTCCATACACCATTTTTTGCGGATCGATCGTTGTGCGGTCAACATATTTATCGGTTGCCGTTTTCCACGCGTCCCAAAAGATATCAAAATCCGCCTGCACGCCGGCCGGCTGTTCTTTATGCGTAACGCTTTGTACTTTGTTAAGCGATGGCACGGAACTCTCTCCGGCGTAAAACCCGAAAGAATATGCGATAAAAATCACAAAAACAACGCACACGAATTTTACGATACGTTTAAACATAATGGTGTACGCGAATACCGTGTTTTATGAAATAATGGATTGCGCTACGTATATGCACGCGCGTCATCGGATTGAATAGCACATCAAAAATTCCATGACGTTGCGATTTTTTCCCGTGATAATGATACATTCTAGCCAAGGGATGGTACATGACTGCGTATTCATTTTCCCAGAATCTCCGCGCCCAGTCAACATCTTCAAAATACATAAAAAAGGACTCGTCCATGGCGCCGACATGCGCGACCGCCTTTTTTGAAACAAGCAATACTGCGCCCATCAGCCAATCGACGCGCGTCGGCGCTGTTACGTTTTCGATGTTTTTATCTTTCAGCAAAAATGCATCAAGATAGCTTTTAAATATTTTCATGTTGCCGAGCGGCGTTCTCCGTAAAACGATCGTGAGCGGTGATGGAAAACGGAATGCCGATTGCTGATACGTGTTTTCAAACCCATACAGTTTCGGAGCGATGAGCCCCACGCGACCTCCTTCTTTTTCCATGTAGGCGATAAGCGTATCAACTGCGTATTCAGCGGCGACGATATCGGTGTTCAGGATAAGAAAATAATCGCCTTTTGCGCGAAGGATCCCCGCATTAACCGCTTTCGCATAACCGGTATTTTCCCGAAACGCGATACAGCGCGCATCCGCAAACTCCTCCGCAAGCATCCTCGGCGTTTCTCCGTCAGATTCCGAGTCAACCACGATCACTTCATACGAGGTTGTGTGGATAGTGGCAGAAAGCGACGTGAGACAATTTTTCAGAAGCGCGGGAGTCTTGTAATTGACGATAATAATAGAGAGCGTTGGCATAGCAAGGGACATTAAGGACTTTTTGCAAAAACATTTTTGAACCGCTCTCTGATCTCGTTATAATCTTCCATGCCCGCCTTAGGAGTGAGGATATATGCGGCGTTTGCGTTCCCCGATACGAGTAAGCCGTCCTGTGTATCATCGAAAACGAACCGCTGAAGATTTCCTTGCGTTATGATATTTGCATGCCGAGCGAGTCCGAGCATACTGATAAAATCAATATCGGTGCGTACACCCGAGGCTATAGTGTTGAGCGTTTTGTTGATCGCAATGGGGTTTGCAAGGATGCCTAGGCTCATGATCTTTTTCCCCACCGCTGTAATGATGTCTTGCTGGCGGCGCGCGCGGTCGAAATCATTTGTAGAATACCGTGAACGGGCGTAATACAGAGCTGTCTCGCTATTCATGTGATTCATTCCCTTTGGTACGGAGAATTCATATCCCCATTGGGATGATTCGGTAAAATCAGCGGGCACGTATACATCTATTCCTCCTAACGCATCAATGAGCCCCCTGAACGTAGAGAAATCAACGGCAACGGCGTGATCAATGCTGAGTCCGCTTACCCGCTGGACCGTGAGCGTTGCAAGGCGCAGACCATCTCCCTGTGTTTGCAGACCATAGGCATACGCATGGTTGATCTTTTCCATTTTATTGTATCCGGGAATCCGTACATACAAGTCGCGCGGGATCGAAAACAGCGCCGCTTTTTCTTCGTCCGTTTTAATGCTCAACACGATCATGGTATCGGTAAGATAATCTCCCGCATCTTCTCCTGTGTCGCCGCGAAGACCTAACAGCAGGATATTGATGCGATTTTCCTCACGATACACATTGCCCTCGCCTTCTATATGAAATGACTTTCCAAAGACGCTTTTGGTAATAAGCGAGAACGTCTTTTCAACCTTAAAGAGCAAAAAACTCGGAACGATAAGCGCGAGCATAACCGCTCCAAGCGCAATGCGCCGCCGCCATGACATGCGGTTGGGCGGTTGCGGCGGAGTGTAGATGGGAGAATTTTGAAAATTCATACGGAAAACCATTGTTCCATTTCTTGTCGCGTCGCTTTTTTATGAGCCATGATATAGTTTCGCTTGCGAAACATACGCGGCAACAAGCGCACTATATGCGGGATCGCGCGAAGCGTGTACGGCTCGAACAAAACGATATAGCAAAATAACATACATTCGCGCGGGAGAACATAGCGAGCATCTTTAAGCGCTGAAAGCGCAAAATCGTTCTTAATGAATGTAAAATGCTGATTCTGCCAATCGAGCATGCGCTTGCGTATCGGAATCGTGCGCCGCAAAGCGATAAAGTCGCGCAACCCGCTGCGCAGACGCTTGGTTGTTGAACGGTCATGATACGCTATCACTGACGGCGCGTAATAGCTTTTCCAGCCGAACAGACGCAGACGCCACCCCAGATCAATATCATCCGCGTACCAAAAATAATCCTCGTCATGCACTTCGCCCTCCACCGCGCTTGCCTCAAGCGCTTCCCGCCGCCAAAACGGAACCGCTCCTTCGTATGAAAAAACCTCTTCTGCGCGGTCGTACTGCCCTGTATCTTTTTCGCCGTGTCCGCGATTGATCACGCGCCGCGACTTAAAGATGATAAATCCGGTGGTGTCGATGATGTCGGTTTTTGCGCCGCCTTCCAGACGATAAATTTTTGCCTGAAGTGCGCCGATCTGCGCGTTGCGCTCCATTGTTTCGACCGCGCGCGCGATGAAATATTCGTCCAGCACGACATCAACACAAAGGCCGAGTATGTACTTCCCTTTCGTAAGCGTGAGGCATTTGTTTTGTCCCGGCCCAAACCCGAGATTTTCAGTATGGGTTATGAGGCGAAACTCGGGAAATTCCTGCGCCACGATATCCCGCGTGCCATCGGTGGAATTATTATCGAAAATAATCACCTCGCAATGAGGATATATTTGGGAGCGCACCGAGCGCAGGCAATCGCGGATATATTTCTCCCCGTTTTGCACGACTAAATTAACCGAAACCAATGGCTGTTCCATTTTACATTACTTTTCCTTATTTATGGCCGCCATCACCTTCACTTCTTTCTTGCCCCGTCATTTATCATATTACCATAGGAAGACGGGATTGCTGTTTGTGTGCCAATCGCTTCGCTCTTGGACAAACAGGGAAAATCCTCTCACGCCCTTTATTTAAAAAAATGATGATGAAGGGCTGCGCTTCCGTTAAGATAAAAGAAGGAATTGGAGGTAATGGCGGCACAAGAACTCCGATTATTCACCAGCGGATGGCGCGCGAGATGATGGTCGCGCCAAAGCAAACAGCATTCCTAAAAGTACCATAAGCAAAAGAAAAGGCCGCTCATCGAATATCGCAACATCCGTCATACTATACCACAAAATCCAGACGAGATACATCAGTGCGTTGAGCGCGAAAAATCGCGCATAATCATCCGCTCCGCGCGTGAATACTTCCCACCCTTTTTTAAAAATAACCGCGATAAGAAGAGAGGTCGCCATAAAGCCGAGCACCCCGAGCTCCGCGAAAAAGTTGAGATACAGATTATGCGCTGATGCACCCGCTTTGCTTGCGCTCGGATTTAACGCAAGCACGACCGGAAAATTACCGATGCCGACCCCAAGCAGTGGATGTTTGCCCATCGAACGCAATGTTTCCTTCCATATATATATCCTTCCTTGGTTTGAGGTTTCCTCGGTATCGACGATCGACCTGATGCGCTCGGCAAATACGGCGCGCTCTGCGGGAGTACCGCGGAACTGGAATTGTGGCGAATTGAAGATAAACGCCGCAAGCGGCAACGATGCAAAAAAGAGTACAAGCGGCAACAACGCTTCTTTGCGTATGGGGTATCGGCGCACAAAAAGATAGCCGACAAATACCACGGCAAAAACCGCGCTTGCCCAGATGCCCCGCGTACCGGAAAGCACCGCTTCAAGCGCCGCAAACGCGATCACCGCGCCGAGTATATATTTTTTCGGTTTGTTTTTTTCAAACGCAAAAAGCGTCGTCGCAAAACACAGTATCATAAGAAGATACAATGGAAACGAATGCGTGTCGGGAAATGAGGAAAACATCCGCAGGTGGATCGTGCCGCTATAATACGCAAACCAGGTGTTTGCCACGATCGCGATATTCGCCCACGCGGCGCCGTAGAGCGCCTTATTGACCGTCAGAGCCCAAAACTCCGAGAAATGATCTACATTCATCGTATAGGCAAGCACCAGTTGAAGCATGCCAACCAGCACGACGATGATGCCCGAATACACGGCGTTTAGTGCGATGCGCGCGGCGTTCCCCCTCGTGGTAATGCTCCGCACAACAAAAAAAAGCATCGTGAGATTCAAAAAGAAAATAATGCGCTTCACTCCCCCCAAAACATCAGCCGCGCCGATAAGGGATGCGACAGAAATACCTATGAGCGCCAAAGAAAGGAATTCAACAGGCCATTGCCGCCATGCGCGCACTATGCCGTGCCACGCGTTTGTTTTTATCGCACGCGCGTGCACCAGAACTTCGTCGATAATAGAGTGAATGCGCGCAGTATCTGACAGCCATCTGAAAAAAAGGATGAGTACGATGATGCGCCATACGTTGAGCGAATCGAATTGTTCGGTAATTGGCAGCGCCACAAAAATAGGGATAGACCGCGCGATAAGCAATACTGTTTCTTCAAGCGGGCAAAAGAGTGAAAAAAACACTAAAACAGCGGCGGAGAATAAAAACGTTTCGCGAGGAAAACCGCCAAACACCACCGCTATAGTGGTAGCACATTGAAGCGCAAAGACGATATTCAGTTTAGTGAGGTAGCGTTTCATGAATAGCGCGGGCCCGCGGCTTATTGCGTACGATTGTCAGTAGGGCTAGGGTAAAAAGAATGAGTCCTATCATACTCAAAATAATCCCCTGCTTCAAGGGTTGAGAGGTGTAGCGCAGAAGCACCGTGTGCGTTCCTGCAGGCACGCGCACCGCTTGAAATAAATAATTGGCGCGCAACACCTCTGTTGTTTCCCCATCAACCGATGCCGTCCATCCCGGATAATACGCTTGGTTCATAAACACAAGCGCCGGTTTATTTGCGGTCACCGTCATATGCACCTCGTTTGGGTTATTATTCTCATTAAGGGTGACCTCTCCTTCGAGTGAACGCGCGTCTTGCGTAAGGTGCGGGTCTTTTTCAAGTACAAGTGTTTTTTTCAGATTGACCTCGGCCATGCGCGTAAGCGCCTCAGTGCCGGTGACCGCCACAGCATACGCATCGGCAAGAAATGCGCGCGGAAAATACCCTTCGTTCATGCACAAATTCCCCTCTTTTTTAAGCGCTTGTGCGCGCGAGCTGATATATTCGCAAGGAAGGTATTTAATACTCCCCAGGTCAATAAGAGCAGGATTTTTCACCATCGCATCTTCATATGCCGCCTGGCGCTGGAGTGCGAGCGGATTGTAGCCGGAAAAATCATCAACGCCAAACACCTGCGCGAGGTTGCGGTCGAGCTCTGGCACGCGATATAGGCGGAAACGATCTACCCCCTCAAGCGCGCGGTATTCTTCCTGCACGCTCTCGACGATCCGCGGTTTTGCAAATAGTGTCTGCGGTTCCTTGCGGGCATACATAAGTTCGCTGGTGATCGCATAGGGTAATAATTCCGCGCACACGACCGCAACAGCAAGCAATGCGAATAATTTCGCCTTTGGAAATGCTCGGATAAGCGCGGCGAGCCCTACACCGGCGCACACGATAATGGCAAAATCAAACACGATCATCATATTCGACGGCGCGCGCATTTTGTTAAAGAGCGGTAAAAAATAGAAATAACTATGCAGAAACGAATATTTACCCAATGAATATGCTACCGCGACATATGCAAGAGGCGGAAAAAACCAAACAACAGGGTTTTTGATCCGGCGTATCAGTAAAAGGCAGGCGATCGCAAACGCAAGCGTTGTGATACCCAAGAAAAGATAATTCTGCGTCCTATCCCATGGGCCAAAATATTCGCCGTATGCGGCGTTGTTATGATTTGGCGTAATCAGTCCGCGCAGACTGTCCGGCACGAGCGATTCTGTTTGCGCAAGTTCAAGCGATATTGCCGCCCGCTGAGATTGCTTGGTGAGTTCAAGCGTCGGAAGAAGTTGAACGGCGGATATGAGAAACGCTGTTGCACCGATACATATGAATAGAAATAATTTTTTCCATGCTATTTTTTGCTCGCGAAGCCAGCCTGAAATCATATCAAAAATTAAATACCCAAATACCACAAAGAGCAAAAACACCGCGGTCTGAAAATGGCCGGCAAGAATGGCGATGCCCGCGGCACTTCCCGCAAACACCGCATACGGCCAGCGCTGTGTTTCAAGCGCATACAGCACTAAAAGCATAACGATCGGCAGCCATGCGGCGGTATTTTGCATGCCCACATGCGACGCATGTCCTATCATAAAGCCGGAAAACATATAAGCGATTCCCGCAAAAAGGCCTCCGATGTATGACACAGCGATATGTCGTACTAACAAAAACATCCCAAACCCCGCCAATGCATAATGAAACGCGATCTGCCAAAAAAGGATTTGCTGGTCAAACACGAAGAAATAACCGAGTAAAAGATTTATCGGATAAAAAACCGCAACTTGCATATCCGCGATCTGCGGAAATCCGTTGAATAGGTACGGTGTCCATAACGGCACAAAGCCATTATGCCACGTTTGCGATGAGAATATGAGATTTGTCAGGTGCACTTCTCTGGCATCCCATTGCAATGTGCCAAACCCGCCAAACAGCGGAACGGCGAACGGCACGATCGCAAGCGCAATGAAAAAGAATGCGGTGGCGCACAAAACAAACATGCGCGTATGCGCGTATCGTTTAAGAGCAGCTAACATCTTCAAAAAGTGAAAGTAATGTATGCGCATGCGTATCCCACCGGTATTTTTCTAATTGTTGTGATTGCGCTCGCACGATGCGCGCCGCTTCCTTTTCATCATCGGCTATTTTTCTCATGTGACGAGCAATCCCTTCCGGATCTGCCGTGTTTAAAACAAAAAATCCTTCTTCGCCGAGCACTTCCCGGGAAAGCGGGGTATCGGCGACTATCGACGGCCGCCCGCACGCAAGCGTTTCAAGCGGCGGCAAGCCGAGTGCTTCTGTATCAGATACATATATCAATACGCGCGTTTCGTTCATTATTATCACAAGATCCTGTCGTGAAATATAACGGGCATATACGACGGCTTCTCTTTCCTCCTTTATATTTATTCTTTTTATAAGCGCATCGAGTACGGGCGGCTGATATTTATCAATGCAGGCAACCAAATACTGAATATGAGGATAGTGAGATGCAATGCGTCCGAATGCTTCAATGGCCTCCTTCATGTGGCGGCGCGGGAATGCCTGCCCCACGGAAAGGAAAAAGTCTTTGGTGATACCGAACTGTTTTTTTATCGCGCCGGCTTTTGCATAATATTCCGGCGATCGTTTTAGTATTTTAAAAATAGGTTCTAGTCCCCATGGGTTCACCACAATACGATCGCTGGGGAGATTATAAAATTGCTCCAGCTCTTTAGCGGAGAACTGAGAAATGGTCATGATCTTTTTCGCGCGCTTCGCCGCCCACCAACAAAACATGCGATACGAAAGCCGATACCGGAACGGCAAGGTGCCGTGATGCGCCTCCCAATACACGTCGTTGGTAAGCACCACGACCGCTTTTCCGACAAAAAATGCCGGCAACATATACGACGGAAAGAAAAAGCCGTTGAGCCGGTCGCGCCAATACGCGATCGGGATGCATATATGATAAAACACATTAAAACTTCGCGGGATAATGCCGCCCGTGAGAATTTTCTTTTCAAAAAGCGGATGATTCAAAAACGCGTCGCCGGGGATATCCGTTTTAAAATACAATACGAACTGAAATTTCTTTTCAACGCCAGGGACATGCGTAATCGCCGAAAGAAGCTGGGCAAGCGTATGCCCGACCCCGAACCGTTCTCCCTCCAATTGTTCGCACTCGACACCAATACGCATCATACGATTATTTTGTCATCCCGAAATTACCTCTATAAAAATCAACAATGCCGCGCATGATTATTTTGGAAATTGCTCGTTTTGAAGGTAAAACAGCGAGCTTCACGATCTGTTTTGTAAAACTAAAAAGGCTTCTTCCATATATCCATACGCGCACGGGAAACGGAGCATTCCGCCGTGCAAGCAACAGCGAGTTGCGCGCGTCATAGTAGTGGATTTTCGGCTCTCCCATTGTCACTGCTGAGCGGGCTATTTTGTGCCACACATGCGCTTCAGGCGCCACTACAAGCAAAAACCCTTCCTTGCGCGCGCGCAGGCACCAATCCGCGTCTTCATGGTACATAAAAAAGCTCTCTTCAAGCAATCCTATTTTTTTTAATGCGCTCATACGCACCAGCATCGCGCATCCGGTGATAAAATCGGTGCTTCGCGGCGTCGCATCGCCAGACCGCATATCGCGCGTGCCGATATGCGTATGGCGTACCCCCTTATTCCACGAAAAAGAACCGCCGTCATACCAGATCATTTCAGGTTCCGCATGATAATAGATCTTTGCGCCCACTATGCCGATGCGAGCATCTGTTTCTGCGGCCGCGACCATCGCGTCAAGAAACTTCGCGTCAGCCGTCGTGTCGTTGTTTAAAAGAAGCACGTAATCGCTCCCCCGCTCCTGCGCGACCCTGATGCCGATATTATTTCCGCCCGCAAACCCTTTATTTTCATCCGAGCGTATCATCGTCATATCAGGAAAACTTTTTTGCAATTCGTGCGCTTCATGTACATCGCGCGAGCCGTTATCGATGACGACAATGTTATATGATGGGTAGGTGATCTGCGCAAGCGAACGCAGGCACTCGCACGTATCGCTACTACCGTTATAATTCACGAGGATGATGGTTACTTTCGGCATTATTGGCATATCTAATAGGATTTTTCTATGCTTATGCCGAGATAATAGTATGCTAGTATTTCTTTATATGTATACCCCTGCTCCGCAAGCCGCCGCGCGCCTGTGGCAGACATGCCTACGCCATGACTTGCACTTTGCACGCTTGCATCCCTGCGGATAGTCCCTTCCGGATCTTTTACGTTTCCAGCAAGATATCCGTAATCGGGCGTACAGAATTCCTTCCCGAAATAATTGCACGCGTTTCTTGTGATTCCGCCGGAATCGGACGAATACACCGCGCGCGCAACGGCGCCATTATATTTCATGATCTCACCTGAGGTTGTGCGCGCCGCCCCCGCGAGCTTCGGCGCGTATTTTTCCCACGCATATCCTTTGTATACCTGATCTGAAGATGTGTTATTGAGATGGAATACCTCATCACTGCCATACTTGCCTCCTCGTAAAAGATGAAACAGCGCATAACTGCGCGATGCAACGGAGAACGCTTTTTGATATTCGGAATTATCCGTTTCAAGCGCCTCGCCGAGTCCCGCGATATAATCGTCAAGCGGCAGTTCGTTCACCACCCATACTTTTTTAGATTTTGGAGAATAACGCAGTTCAAGCGCTCCGCGAAACGAATTAAAATTCACGGTCTTGTTCCAATTAAACAGCTCATAGCTTTTTATCGTGAATATCGTTCCCGCATTTTTGGGGATGAATTTCGTATCGCGCGAAACGCTCCATGTGACTGCGGCGATTGCTCCCGCTGTGTACTCTTTTTCACTGCCATTACTCTCCTTCACGGTAAACGCGTCATCCGCAGTCACTGAGACCGCGTCGCTCTCGCCTGCAGTAAATACCGCGATGCGCATAGTATGCGCCGTACTTTGCACAGGTGTCTGCGGTTGCGGAGATAGTGATTGCGGTGTGCTAGGGCTACTTGCCGCCGGCTGTACTGCTGCCGCTGAGATCGGTGCGCTTGCGATCGGCTTCCCTGCTTTTATCGCGATCCAGTCGTCGGAAGCGGCGATATTTCCTCCCTGCGCGTATGCATTAAACTCCCCCACACCGAGCACGACCGTGCGCGCAAGGTTGAATTTCAGCTTTTGCAATGTTTCATACGCGGTAATCCAATATTTCTTTCCTTTATAAATCGCATATATCTCTGAGCGTCCGTCTTGCCGTATAAGCGTACCGTCCGGATACGGCAGATCTCCCTTATCGGGGTAGAAGTCAAGATCTTTTTTCGGGATCACGCTGATCTTTTTCACACTAAACCCCCATCGCTTGAACATGTCCCATGACGGTATCTTTTTCTTTCCTCCGTCGGCGATCACATAGTTTGGCGCGCTTGCCTTTGTGGAAGAAGAAATGATCGTTCCTTCGGGCAAGCCGACGATGCCGTTGCTCGGATATGCTTCAAGCTCATATTCGGGAACACTAACTACATCTTTCTGTTTGAATTTATTTTGACTGAACGCTTTTGAAGAAATTATATGCCGTCGTCCCCCCTCCTTGATGAGATATATTTTTTTGTCTTTTTCCGACATCAATAACGTGCCGTCGGGGAACGCTATCGCCTCTCCTTTTGCGTACCCAAGAAGATCGCGATCGGAAACAATACCGACCTTCGCAAGCGAGTAGCCGAGCTTCTGGAAAAGCCTTGCGGACGTGATATGGCGGCGCTTACCTCCTTCAATAAGATAAATATCATTGCGCGAACGTGATTTTACCAGTGTTCCGTCCGCGAGCATGGTTTTGTTTTGCTCGGGGAATAACGAAAATTGGTTTTCGTTCAGCACGCGCACCCGCGCACTTTCTATCGGAGCGAGCGTGCTTGCTTCATCGACAACGCTCTGAATGACTCCCCCGTCAATTTTCACCGCGCGTTTTTCACCGCGCATTGTGTACAGATATGCCGCGTATTGGTCCTGCCATTTTTTCGCTTCCGCGCGCAGGCGCACTCTGTCTAATGTACCCGGGTCGGGGTTTCCTGCCTCAAGCCCGTCGTGCCCTATCACCACGGGACCGGTGTGCGTTTCCGAATATCCGCCATAGCTTATGTCGCATTTCCCGTTGATGCGCGGGTTTGCCCACACCGGGGTTGTTTTTGCCATTGCTGACGCATCAATGCCGTTGACCGCCGAAAGCCACCCAACCAGCCTGGAAAGCGAATCAAATGCCGCTGCGGGCACGGGAGCGGATCCATAATTCCCCAACAGCGAGATGCCAATGGTTCCCACGTTGAAATTCCGACATGTCTTTGAATCATACACATGCGCGCCGCGCGTGCCGTTACCGCCGAATTTCGCTTCATAAATATTTCCCTGCCGGTCGATGATATAGTGATACCCAATATCGCCCCAACCGCGCACCTGCGCGTGATTGCGATAAATGCTCTGAATGATATCGCGCGCGTCCGCGGCATCGCCATTGCACTTCGGGCTTGATGCGGGACAGCCGGTATCGTGGATCACGATGCGCTCCACCGGCGCATAATCGGGAATAGCATCGTTGGCATTCGGATTGTCATTTTTGAATGTTTCCGCATTCTTATCCTCCGGCACCCACTCGATTGTCGAAGAAAATCCGTGATAATTTTCCCACATCGAACGAGGCAAAATAAGCGGGAGATCGGAATCGGGGTATGTTTGCGCAAACGACGCGTACGGCGCGCTTGCGATGCATACCATAATAAATATTTTAATATATCGTTTCATTATGTATTTTTTTCTTTCAGATGCCATGCGATCGCTTGTATTGGAAATAGTATCACGGCGTTGATGATCCTGCGCCACCGCCGCGGTTCCCTGCACAACCTCCATAGCCATTCGAATCCCCACGCTCGCATACGAGCCGGGGCGCGCGGTGTTTTCCCTGCGATCATATCAAATGCGCCGCCGACCGCCAATGCGACGCGCATGCGAGGCAAGTCCGCTCTGTGTGTATCTATCCACTCCTCCTGCTTCGGCGTTCCCATGCCTACGATCACCATGTCGGCATTTTTCAACGCGTCACTTTCTTTCCATTGCATAATACCATTATAACCATCCAGCGCTCCTGTAATGCTTAGTGCGGGGAACTTTTCGCGCAGGATGATTGCCGCGCGCTCTACAACATCTTTTTCTGCGCCAAACAAGAACACCCGCTTTCCCATGTGCGCCGCGCGCTCGCATGCCGCATAAAGCACATCAATACCCGCAACACGCTCGCGAATCCGCGCATCGCCCCACGCACAAAATAATTTTAGCCCCATACCATCGGGAAATATGCAATCCGCGCGGGAAAGCGCTTCCAAAAAATGCGCATCGCGTTGTCCGCGTACTACTGTTTCCGCATTACAATAATATATCACATGCGACCGCGCCTCCTGAAGCATCACCTCGATGACGCTTCCTATCTCCCGCGCGGTAATATCATCATAGGGAATGCCACATATTTCTCTGCGCATCATCGTTTTATTTTATCAGAAAATAGCATATGATGAAAGTGATTTTATGTATCTTCTTGATATCATCCCCGCGGCAAAACTGCCGGTGGCCGATATGCAGCTGCTTACCTATTTTTCAAAGGAAGCACTGCCGGCTGGCGCACTCGTGCGCGTGCCGATCGGTCGGCGCGCGATAAACGCGCTCGTGGTCGGCAGCACCGCTATAGGCGGGCAAAAGATCTCTATAAAAAAATCAACCTTTCAAATGAAAGGCATCACGAACATCATCACCGCGGAACCGGCGCTGAACCACGATCAGATAGCGCTTCTTGACTACTCCGCGCAATATTATTGTGCTCCTCTTTCCTTTTTTGCGCATACGTTCCTTCCTGCATATCTGGTGAAAAAAGAAAAACCGCTTCCGCTCGATGCGGTGGCGCTACCCGAGAGATCAAAACGGCAACACTCCGAAAAACCGCTTCTCATACGCTCAGAGATCAGAGAGTTGATGTATACGAGCGAGATAGACGCATGCATTGCGCAAGGAAAGCAAATAGTGCTGGTAGTTCCTGAAATTGCGCTGGTTCGCCCGTGGGAGCACAAGCTCCAAAAATATCAGCCGCTTGCGCTCACCGGCGACATGACGGCAAAAAAATTCTTTGATGCGTGGCGCGCCATACGAAACGGCACCGCGCAGTGCGTGATCGGAACGCGCAGTGCGGTATTTGCGAATTTCAAGAACCTCGGGTGCATCATTATTGATGAAGAGCAAAACCCTCATTATAAATCACAGGATACGGCGCCGTATTACCACACGGTCACTATCGCGCAAAAACTTGCGGAGCTTTCCGGAGCTCAGCTCATCTTGGGCAGCGGTGCGCCGTCCATTGCGTCGTATTACCATGCGCACGAGGGAGCATACAAACTCATTGATAAACCCTCTCGCGCGGCGCATGCGCAAAAAACTACGATCGTTGATATGCGCAACGAGCTCGTTGATAAAAATTTTACTTCATTCTCATATCAGACAAAACAAATACTGGAAACGATCAGTGATGACAAAAATAAGAAAGCAATTCTTTTTGTTTCGCGCCGCGGAAGCGAATCGTTTTCATTTTGCCAAGATTGCTCCTCTATCGCGCGATGCCCCCGCTGTGATGCATACCTCACGCGGCATACGCTTCCCAAGGACGTGCTTATCTGCCATCATTGCGGGTTTGTCGAAGAACCGAAACTCGCATGCGAGAAATGCAAAGGCACCCGCATACGAACATTCGGCGCTGGTACGCACAAGGTCGCAGAAGAACTGCGTAAACTTTTTCCGGATATGCGCGCGCTCATCCTTGATTCGGATACCGCAAAAACAGCAAAAGAACAGCGCGCAATAATCGCATCGTTTAACGCCGGGCACGCACAGGTGCTTATCGCGACGCAAACCGTGCTCCATAAGCCTGAAATTCTCCCGGTCGATTTTGTATGTGTCGTGTCGTTTGATAATCTTCTTTATCTTCCCGATTACACGATCGGCGAACGCATGTATCAGATCGTCCGCGGCCTCTCACAGTACTGCCTCGATGGCGCGCCGTTTATCATTCAGACGCATACGCCCGAGCACGAAATTGTGCGTCTTATCGCGCGACAAAACTATGCTGAATTATACGCATACGAGATACAGGCGCGAAAAGACCTTCGGTATCCGCCGTTTTCTCATATTATAAAGATCACCGTAAAAGACGCTCTTCAAGCAAAGGCGCGTCATACCGCAGATGCGATTGCTGAAAAACTACGCGGTGCGTTTGAAAAAATGAAGATTGATGCGGATGTTCTCGGCCCGGCTCCCGCCTATATTCCAAAAGAGAAAGGGTGTTATTATTATGATAGTGTGGTAAAAATGGAGCGCATTGACCTTAGAACGCGAAATGCTATAGTACAACCGATCGCAGAAAAAGCGATGATCAATGTTGACCCGGAAGGTCTTCTCTAACACATGGCAATACTTCCTATAGAAACAGAGCTTGAGAAAACAAATACCATCCTCCGCGCACGCTCGGAAGAAGTGAGCGATATTCTCGCGCCCGAGATCCAGCGCTTCATCCGCGATATGCACGACACGCTGGCGAGTACCGATAGCGGCATCGGGCTTGCCGCGCCTCAGGTCGGGAAAAATCTCCGGATATTTATCGCCTCCCCCGAGCTCGAGCTCAACCAAACCGTGTTTATCAATCCCGTCATCATTAAAGTGTCGGGAGAAAATGAACTAATGGAAGAAGGGTGTCTTTCCGTGCCCGGTCTCTACGGCAACACGCCGCGGGCTGTTTCATTAAAACTTGAAGCATACAACGAGCGCGGCAGAAAATTCAAAATGAAAGCGGACGGACTTATCGCACAGCTCATCCAGCATGAGATCGGCCACCTTGACGGAACGTTATTTAAAGATATTGCCGAATCAGTTGCTAAAGCAAGGAAGAAGTGAAAGAACGCTCAAAGCGTATTTCAATTACCGCATGTCACATTATTAAATATACATGTTAAAATTTTAGAGGCTCATCATTATGATGAGCCTCTATGATTACTCATTTTTTCTCCACCAACTCAAAATGTTGGAAGAGGCATTCCTCGGCTTTGTTCCAGAATACATCCGCCTGCGCCTGATTGCCGTTGTCTTCAAATTCCTCCGCTTTATCATGCCAATCAGCGGCCTCTACTCTAAGCAAAACGGCTTGTTTCGCTTGGTTGTAGCTGATACCAAACTGCAGGGAATAAAGCCGACACATGCTGTCAATAAACTCCTCCTTGTTTTTCCGGTGATGCGCTTTCCACCACCCGATTTCATAATGTGCTAATTCTTTTGCTCTCTTCATGCCTACCTCCTATATTCAGTGTTATTGCAATAAAAAATTAGAATTGGGCGGGAGTTGGGCGCTCCCGCACAATGAAGAAAAGAACATTAGGTCGCTCTTACAAGCTTATCGACATTCGCCGGTAGCTCTGTAACATGTTGGCCAGTGATTATATCCTTTATGTGAAGTATCGGCCCTATACTGAGGTCGAAGCGGGACATACCGATCACTGTGCCGATTTCCCATTTTTCGCGCGGACCCTTGGGGACGACGAGATCCAGCAACTTAATTTCGGCCATACGACACCTCCTTTGTTGGTTTTTTTGTTAGCCCAATTCTGATTTTTTTTTAGGTTTTAAAAGAGCGCTCTTTCCGGCGGTTCGTTTATGTGCGAATTGTTTTATATAATGTCACAATATTGCATAAACTGCAAATACTGCGCTATAGTTACCTGGCGCTTTGATGCTACAATAAATGCCCTCCAATAAAATCAAAATCATATTTATGGGAACTCCCGAGCTTGGGAAAACCATACTTGAAAGACTCGTTGCCTCAAAAACATACGCGCCGAAACTTGTCATCACCCAGCAAGATAAACAGGTCGGCAGAGAACATCTCCTCACTCCCCCGCCGGTAAAAATATGCGCGGGGGCGCATGGCATTGAGGTGTGGCAGCCGGAAAAATTACGCGACCAGAAAACAATAGCGCGGATACGCGCATGGTCTCCCGATATCATTATCGTTGCCGCCTATGGAAAGATCATTCCTCAAGAGATCATTGATATTCCCCGCTACGGCATCCTTAATGTGCACACCTCGCTTCTCCCGCTCCATCGCGGGGCTTCCCCGGTGCAGTACGCCATCCTTTCAGGCGACCAAGAGACCGGCGCGACCATTATGCGCATTGATGCGGGACTTGATACCGGCGATATTATTTCTCAAAAAGCTGTTGCAATCGCGGCGGATGAAACCACAGAAACGCTTATGCGCAAACTCGCCATGCTTGGCGCCGATGTGCTTATAGAAACACTCCCAATGTGGCTTGGGGGAACAATCACTCCTCAGCCGCAGGATAATACGCGCGCGACCCTGACGAAGATATTCAAAAAAGAGGACGGCGAAATAAAAGCGGAACATACCGCAGAGCAGATCGAGCGCATGCTCCGCGCCTTCACGCCGTGGCCGGGTGTTTTTATGACGCTCCGCAACGAAGACGGGAAGCAAAAAATACTCAAGCTTATCAACGCGCGTATCGCCCCGTGTATTCCTACGCTTTCCCCGCTTAGCTTTTCACTTATGGCCGCGCCTGACGGAAGGAAAGAGCTGTTGCTTCACACAAAAGACAGTTGTCTTATCCTTGATACTGTCCAGCCCGAAGGGAAAAAACCGATGCCGGGCCATACATTCTGGATTGGTCACCGTAAAAAATAGCCTGTGTAAGGAGCGCTATTCCTTTATGATATCCCCTTGGATCCTGAATGAGCGATAATAACCGTCAACATATTTTCCTTCTTTAGTTTTTTCCACCACGACAAACCCCCAATCGATCGTTTCTTCCGCACCCGACAAAATACAGTTAAACGACATATCTACGGTTGCGGGCGTCTTTCCCTCTACCGCAGAAAACGCCAGCCATATCGGCATTGCGCCGGTCACCCCCCAATACAGTTCTTTTGAGGGGTCGCTGCTCACCACATCAA
>ERZ1292630.936-Hain-H41-02um-R3-936-length-29427-cov-7_pt1 | contig 29427 bp, 15 predicted proteins | sample MGYA00564408_ERZ1292630 | MGnify/ENA primary metagenome ERZ1292630 (study PRJEB36523, sample SAMEA6512641) | groundwater metagenome | collected 2019-01-08 | study: AquaDiva: Metagenomics assemblies of 32 groundwater samples
GGGCCAGCGGCCTTGCGCAAGGCCGCTGGCCCCCCCCCCCCCACCACGCGGTCAATCCCGCCCCCGCCAAAATAGACGGGCAGCACAGTCCGATGGTTACGTTTCGACCAGCCCATCTCTGGCAACGCCACCGAGCTGTGCGAGAACGGCGGCAACGTCGTCCAAACGTTCCTCCTCGTCCTGAAAACGGTCAGCGTCGGCACCACTGCTGCCGCCGGGCGCCGTGTCGCTTCCGCCGCCTCGGATCGCGTTTCCTTCATCATCTTCCTGTTCGGACTCCTCCTCTTCATCCTCCTCTTCGCGTTCGTCATCGGTGAGAGTGGTGGAGTCCGAGACGCCCCCCGACGACGTGAAACTGTCACTGCCTGCAGCCGTCACGTCACTCGAACGGTGCCTATGGGGAAACGCCGTTGGTTTCGACGTCGCACGTGGCGCGATGTCGAGGTGATACCTCTTGATATGGCGGCGCAGATGAGTGCGCATGACGTCGTCACTCCAACGCAGCAGTGGCTCTGACCGCGAATCGCCCACCATCACGACGATGCGCGTGAGCTTCCCGTACGCATCGTCGTCGGCGATGGTTAGCAGTTCATCGACGGATCGTCGCAACGCGGCTTCGTCGTCAACGGTCCAACACCAACCGGGAAGGGAACCACTGTTGTCGAGGCCGGCGCGTCGATGCGCGGCGGCACGGAAGCAATCGTAGACCACCAAGCGGTGACCGGCGACGGCAATTTCACCAGGCGACTCGCCCACAGTTAGGTGGCCATGATCGTCGACCACCTGCGGCACGCTGTAGACTGTCAACGATGACAGGGTGACACTCGCGACGCCAAATGCCGCCGCGGTGTGGCCACCCGTCGAGCCTCTCCACGCCGCGAAAGAGCACACCGGTGCGTGAATCCGGTGACGCCGGGCGAGAGGGGTGCGCATCGGTACTGGTACGGCTTCCCGTGCTTCCGGTGCACTGAACGACCACTCTTCCTTCCCAGCCGGGAGCTGAGATGGAACGTCCAGCGTGACGACACAACCGTCCTGGGTGACACAAACCAACGCGGGCTGCCGTGGCGGTGAGGCACCATCATCATCCGCAATGACGCCGGCCGGAAAACCAGACGAACCGGCGTCGCGTGACAGCGGTGTCAACGACGTGGCGGTCGGTTCCGATGAATCGGGTGGGAGTAAAAACACTCGTGGCACCAACGCGGTTGTCTGAAAGGATAGAACGAGGCGAACGCTCGCGGCGAGACGCTTCCTCGGTGAGTGGGGATCCCCCTCCTCCTCGTTGCCATCGTCGACTTCGCGCCATGCCGCGCACCACGCCATTACCGTCCCGTCCTCGGTCACCACCGCGACGTACGTTGTGGTCGTCATTAGTGAAGCGTCGGCCGCTTGCGGCCGCGGCGAGGGAGGTATGGCGATGGCGGCAAGCGCAGATGACGTCAGCAGGCGCCGGGCCGTAGCGTCGTGAATGGACGTTTCCCAGATCGAGGTGGCAACGAGCTCCGGGGCGGAACCGGAGAGGGAGGGTGGCTCCGTGCTCTCTACGATCCAGAGGGCCACCTTGTCCGTCGTGCTTGTGACGAGAAGGAAAGCGGAGTGGCTGTCGTCGACCGCGCCGGGCGATGGGGAAGGTAGGGCGACGACAGCCGTCACCTGCGAGCCTAAAAAGACGCGGCCAACCAGAGACACTGCGCCGGCCGCTACAGACGGTTTTCCCACGCTACCGCGCATGTCGGAGGATGCGAATGCCGCTCGACCCTCGCCGGCCCGGGAGTAGATGTACAGGGTACGATCAAGGGAACCCAGCAGAATGAAGTGGTCGTAGGTCGTGCCGCATGTGCAATTCACCGCCACCGGAACCACCACCATGCCCACTGACGACGCACTTGACGAGGTGGATCCCGTGTTCACGACACTCGAGTCGCTGGAATAGACATCATTGCACAGGCGCTGCCGAGGCACCAACGTGCAGGTGCCTTCCAAGCAGGCCACGACAGCGCAATCCAGCGGTTCCGAAAACATCACGACGGCGACCGTCGCAAAGTCCATGTCGCCGCAGCGGTAAACCGGGGTGGGCACGCCATACTTGAACGCGACGAGCATTCCTTCGCTGGACGCCAACAAGAATTCGGATTCGCCGTCCCTGTCGATATCACAGACGCACAGTGCGTTGGGCAGCGTGGAACCTATCGGCCAGTAGTGCCGATACTCGAATCGCTCGACCGCGCGAGCAGCAGCTTCCTCCATCACTTTGGCGTCGCGAGGAAAGGAGCACTCAATTCTTTCTTTGAACAAAACAAGATGTTCTTTCTTTGAACAAAACAAGATGTTCTTCTACAAGGTAAATTGCTGCTGCAAATTGCTGTAAGGCTAGGGTTATCGTTTTTCTCCCGTCCAGGCAACACGCACCATTTGGGTCAATCGAAATGCTTGACCCGTTTGTCCAAACGCGAATCAACAAACGACTTCGCAAAACGATTCGTTGGCGCAAGCAGCTCTCCCACCGTTGCGGTGCCCGAGGCCAGCTGTTGCTGCAGCTTTCCGAATTCCTCCAAGAGGACTTTGGCACGCGGCGCGTGCACTCGTCTGCCACAATTGACCAAGTTCGCAAAATCTTCCACCACGAAGGGTGCCCCGGGGTTGCGTTGCGCCGCCTCCGATTGCAGCGTCGCCGACAGGGCGTTTTCGTCGAAAGGCCCGGCTTCCCTCAGATGTTCTGTGTGGTATTGTTCCCATACCGAGCGCTTTTTGATGGCCAGGTTTCTCAAGTACTCCGCGGCGACTTCCTTGTACAGGGTCCGCATCCGGCGCGGGAACATCAACGACACCGTGCCGTTGACGAAGTCGAACGCCCGGTAATACTTCGCAAAGCTCTCTAACAAGAAAAGGCACGCCTCGCCCATCATCGCGTCGTCGTCTTTGCCGAGCGTATGGTAAATCGGCGGCAGTTTGAACAACGCGATCGCGGCTTCGACGTCGGGCACGGTCAACTCACCGAGCTCGCCCGACTGATTCAGGAATACGGGCATCACGGCCAGTTCCTGGAGCACCGCGATGGCCATCGTGGTGACGGTGAAGCTGTTAAACGACATCTTTTCGGGGGCAATGACTTCCTTCGCCTTGGCCCACTCTTTGACAGTGTGGACGTAGAGCGGCACCACGGGGTGCACGTCGTGCATGCACTTGAGCATTTTAGAGTTTTCCACACCGCCGAGGTTGCCGATGGTCACATCGCACTTCAAGTTCGTGGCGGGGTCCTCGAACTGCACGACTGGGATCGTCGCGTCCACGAAGCGTACCCCCTTCATGCCCTCGTTCGCGGCCGTACGTGACAGACGCGACAGCTTTTTGGAATTTTGCTCATCAAAGCGCACGACGCCCTGCAAGTAGGGATCGAAGCTCCGATACGAGAGCGAGAAGTCTGCATCCGCATCCGCCCTGCAGAATCCCGTCGCGACGGAGCCAAAATACTGCAACTCGGGCTTGTTGCAGACTTGCGCGGCCATGCGAGTAACGCGCACGCGAAGATCCTGCAAGAATTCGGTGTGCTCCGGGGGCGGCAAGGATGCCCGCCACCGACGGACGAGCTCGAGGGCGAGGATTTTACGCGGCGTCGTCATCAGTTGCGGTAATCGTCGAACGCTACTGAGTGAGCCGAAGCCGAAGGGTGGAGGGACACAAGGGTGTCATTTCAGCCTTCTCGCGACAAAGCAACCCTCCGCCGCGCCCGACCAGTTTTTGATCATGCCCACTTTCACCCCCCGTGCACGTGGCAGTTGATTGTGGTGATAAAAAAAGCCCCTCTTCGCCGAAGGACGAAGTAAATGCGCATGGGGGGTGACATTTGGCGTCAGGACAAAGGCGGGGGAATACCGCTTGGTCGTCTCGAGCGTGACATGTTACCGACGTGACCAGTTGGGCAACTCGAACGTCGATGACACCGCGTTCGGTGCCAGCAAGTGCCTTTCAAGCTGGGTTCGGAGGGTTCGTTCGACGGCTTTGGCTACGACAAAGTTGTTCTTAAGCGCGAATCTGCCCTCGCCGATGCACGTGTCCAAATCAAACTGCAGCGTCGGTGGCGTGTGGAGCATCGTGACATCGACCGACATCGGAATGACTGTAGGAGGCTGATGTGCGAGGTCGGTCGGTGCGAATTCGCGGGGCGCATCGGACGGCTCAGAACGAACGACGGAGGCCAACGACTTCGTAGCGCTCATCTGCGTCGAGCGTGTCGGTCGCAGTCGCGCCGCCAAGGGTAGGTCGGCGACCATAATCCGCGAGACCGCCACGGACACGGGCAGGCACAAGGATCGCGATGTCAACGGAATGCGCAGGACGACCACCGTATTCAAGGCGACGCTGACATCTCCGCGGTAGCCAACGCGCAATAGCCCCATCAAGTCCGCGGTCGCGGGGGAAGACGACGACGCCGCGTCAGAGGCAAGCCCTCCGTGCCTTTTCAGCGACAGAGCAGTCACGACAGGCGCACCAGGGCCGAGAGTGACCGCGGACGCCGCACACGTGACCTGGACCCAGTTCCCCAGGCGAAACAAGGTATGCCCATGCACTTGCGTTGCTACGCTATTCCCTAAGACGGTCCACACGGTGGAAATGACGGACGCATCGTTCGCAAGAATCGTGGTGCCAACGGTGGGCGGAGAACTTCTCTGCCCGTGCAGCCACTGGGAGAGCCTGGCTCGGAGGCCTTCCTTCATCGCGCGGTGCAACGGTCCCTCCGGCCCGAAGGCGGCGTTGAGCGCCTCTTGCAGCCAGACGGCGGTGTCGCTATCGCTGTTGTGGTGGGTCAAGATTCGGCCTACAAAGTCGGTCACGTCCACGCGCGGTGGCGCTGCGGTGGCCCGTTGCGGAGGGCGCCGAAAACGAAGAAAGTGTCGCGCGTGAAATACAACGCGACCAGAAATTCTCAGGAACCCTACAGAAAGACTCGCGAGGCCGCGGCGAATCGGCTCCACAACGATGTTGACTGGAATCCCCAACGCCGGTTGAGCTGGGGACTGCTCTTTCGCTCCTGGCTGAACGGCAACCCGAGCCGCAGCAACACCCGGCGTCGTAGAGCCTCGTGGCGTTCGTAAGAACCATGCGCGAATGCGCACTACTGGCGCCAGGACGCTCGTGGCGACAAACCGAGCCGACGTTTGCACGCGCCGAAGCTGTCTGGCCACCGGTGCCCAGGTTGAAGGGGGCGCAGGGAACAAAATAATTCTGCGTTCCCGGCGGCGGAGCAGCAGCGCACCCGCCGTAAAGGACACGGCGCAGCCAGCGGCGATGAACGGCGCGGATGACGACCACAGGGAGGTAGCGGCCGCCGTTGCCCCGCCGACGACGGCAACAGCGGCGGGCTCCATACGTTCTGTCGCTTACTTGTGGCACTTTGCGCACCTGTTTTGTTTTCACTTCCAACAAACCTCAATCTCCGGGCGGCACAATTCACGCCACACGTGGAGTCCCCTCGCTCTCGGTCCGCCTCAACACACAAATGGACGACTATGCGCGCGTAGGAGGGAGGAAATGGGGGAACTCAAAATGCGTGGGGAGTGTGCTTTGTGAAAATAGGGACACCGAATGGCCCCGTCGCGTTCGTGTGTGTGGCGTGTGCGAATCGCCGTGCGTCCCACGTGGGCGCCGGCGGAACGGCAAAGGGCAGCGTCTGTTTGGTTCACGACGTATTGACAGAAGTGCCCAGCGACAACGTGACGTCCGCCACAAAGACCGAATCATCCGCGCCTCCAAACGCCAGTGTGCCGGGCTGCAGTGGACTGCAGTCCAGGGCGCATACGTTTCCAGGGAGGCCGACGGCGGACGCTACGCACTGCTCCGTGAGCAAATCGTAGCAGTAGACGGCATGGGGCTGGCGCCCCGCGGCCCAAACGCCAATGCGACTCGGACGCCCGAAAACTCGACACGCCAACAGGTTGGCCTGGGTGTCCACGGGAGGCCGCAACTCCTTCGCGGTGCCCAAGTCAAAGCACTGAAGCTGCGCCTTGGGGCGATCACTCACCGTGACCAGCACGTCCCCCAGTAAGTCGATGCCGTCGCTGGTCTGCACAGTGGGGCCTGCGAACACCCGCTGCGCGGCATGGCCCGCGCGGATGTCGTAAAGCAAAGGGCTGGTGCCCCATCCCGCGGAGACGAACGTCGTGGCGTTCCACCATTTGAGCGCGGTGATGCGTTGATGGTGTCCGACAGCCAGTCCACCGTGCTGATTCAAGCCGGTGTCCCACGACTGCCCGAGCTGCAGCGCCCCGTCGGTGCCTCGTTCATACACGCGCAGAAATGCGTCGCTGCCGCCCGACGCGCAGCGGGCGCCGTCCACGCTGTAGTCCACGGTCATGGTCTCGTTCCCTGGCTCCGCGACGACGCTTCGACACTCAAAGATCATCGAACTGGGCGCCACGGTCCATTCCGAGACGGCGCCGGTGGAGACGGCGCACGCGATCGTGTACGCGAAGGTGGGAGCATCGCCGATCGTAGGAGAAAAGCGAGCGCAAACCGTGACCCCTGACGTTGACCGTGCCGACGCGGGAGGATCGAACGAACCGCTGGGGATGGTCGGCTGGTCCGGCTTGACCATGTGAACGACGCCAGACGAGCCGCAGTAAAGTAGATACTTCCCATCGGGCGAAAATCGACAGGTAAACGTGGTGAGGCTCGGGTCATGCGTCGACACGCCATGCACTCGCGAAAGCGACGCAATATTGGGCGACAGAACGGTGGCGGTTTGAGGAACGTCTGCCATCATGAGAAGGCAGAAAAGAGAAGCGGAGAGAAGAGACGACGAAACAGACTGAGGCGGTGACTAAAAAGCCCGAAGGATTTGCTTCTCGTCCGTTGGCGTCGGCGTCAGGGACCCAACCCAAAATGTGTCCTTCCCAACAAGCCAAACGCAGCGCGCTCACTTGAGGGCCAGCTAAAAATCTCGTCTATCCTAGATGTTGGTAAATGTTGCACCACGAATCAGCGGGCTGGCATCCCTGATAGACGTCGAGTTTCAGCACGGCCACACCGTCAGGAGGCGGCAGCATGTCGGCAGGCGTCCAGTGCGCGGGCACGCATGCGCAGCGTTGGCTCTCGTGGCCGAAAGCAGTTCGCCACGTCAGCAAACGTGGGGTAAGAGGCAGCCCAGAGCCCGCGTCCGCAGGGTGCGAGCGGCAGTCGATTACGGTGCTATGCTCCGCCGCCACGTGCTTCATGTTGCAGCCGAGCACAGTTTGACCGAATGCCGCGTCCGCAGCCTGCCGCGTCAATGCCGTCTCTTTCAGTCGTTCTACTTCCTCCAGCGTGGCGGTAGCCCGTCCGTCGCGATCGTAATACGACCCCACCACGCGACCGACAAATTTGTAGGTTTCGTGCTTCCGGTAAAAATCGCGCCAACCCGTCACATCCAGCAATTTCTGCGTGGCACCGAAGTCGAGTATGTCCGATCGCACCTCATCGTCCTTAAATTCACCCGTGTGAAATGAACGTGAAGCGTCGTGCCCTAGAAATTGGCCGTATTCCCCCTCGTATTTGTCACGGCCGGTCGAAACATCGAAGACTTCCCCTAAGATCACCAGATACAACGGCGATTCCGGGCCACCGAACTTTTTCCCCCGAAAATTAGCGACGTGTTGGGGGAGGAGGACGAGGACACGCTCACCAGTTGGAAGGGTGACTTGCCGCGTCGCCGCCTCCGTAGCGTTGTGCGCCGCATCGTTCTGGTTCCACCACAAAAAGATCCACTGCGTATGGCTATCGATGTCGGCGGTGGAAACGGAAGTGACCGCCGCCGCGAGGAGCAACGAAAGCATCACAGAAACCAGTGCAACCAGCGCAGAGGGCAGCCATGCCGGCATCTTGATATCGTGTGCGGTATGTGACTGTATCGGCCGCGGGGGGGGGGGGGGGGCGGCGTTTGGGGGATTGGCGGACTCGGGCTGCCCCCACGACCACCGTGAAAAAGGCATCTGCACTGGACATCTTGGAGACAGGAGGCGGTGTGGCGGATATAAAAACCTTTTTCTCTTTCACCTCTCCACGGGAAATCAAGAGCGCGACTGGACATCGGCAGCCAACGGCGCACCACCCCCACCCTGCGCGACGCGGTTCTCGATGTCCAGCAAAACTTGCTTGGGTTCGCCCGTGGCGTCGAAGTACAGCCCGTCGCCAATGACGCCGACCTGGTGGTAGCCTTGCTCCGTGCGATAAAATGACCGCCACGCCACCACACCCTTCAGAGCGGCGTCGTCGAGGCCACGGAGGTCCGTGCTGGCAGCTTTGAAGTCACCAGTGTGGAAATTCCGCGATGCGTCACGACCCGCAAAGATCTGATAATCCCCCGACGCGTACTTGTGCCTCCCCGAGGACACGTCGAACACCTCGCCCAGAATCGCCAGGTAGACTGGCGCCTTGGGATCCCTTCCATCGAACGCGCTCAACTCCGCGGACGAGAAGACGCGCGGTTTCGACATCCTGTGGTTTCGCGCTCGGGCACCGGCCGCTGCGCGCCGGGCTTCGGCCAAACGGGAAGCGGCTGGCGACGTGGTTTTGTCGGACAAAAAGTCCAACTCGTCGAACGCGCCAATATCGCCACCCTTCCACCAGCGCTTTGCGTCCACGATAACGTCGCGCACTTGGTGATACGGGCAGATGCCCAGGTATTGGCACCCTCCCAGCCACACGGTACAGAGCAGCACCGGGGCCACAAAGAAGGCGACGAAAAGTTGGCGAGACGTGAGGAAGGACGATGCCATCCCGACACAACGACGACGACGACAGACACCACGGCAAGAGGGGAATCAGCGAGCCACACCGATGTGCGTGAAAATGCGGTACTCGGGGGAGGACGAACGGCAACACAAAGCAACGCGCACGTCGGTGAAGAAAAAGGGGCTTTCCCTCCCAGAACCGGCGACAATGCAACTCTCAAACGTCGTCGGACATCTCTATCGCAATCAATTGGAAGGTTGGTGGCCGTCATCCTCGTGAAAATCCCCCGGGGCTTCGGAGAGCCCCTCGTCGATGACCAGCGCCAGCTCTTCCAGCACGCCCGCGAGGCTGTCGACTTGCTGCGTCATGGCGTCCACGCCGTCGGCAATTTTGCCAAAACTACTGCCGACGCGGTCACTAAAGAGCTCCAGGGCCTGGAGGCTGGAAGGATCCACGCCGGCCGCCGCGAGTTCACGAATCGCGCCTTGGTCCAATAAGGGACCACCCACGGTCGCTCTAGGCGCGGAGCTAACGACCTGGGCACTTAGGCTGCCGTCAGCGGACTTCTCGACGGCACTCGAACGCTGCAATTTGTCTGCCTCCCAGATGCCCTCCACCGTGCCTCCGTCTACTTTCCGCAACACGCCTAGTCCCTGTTTCTTGCCATGTTCCCAGGTTCCATTGAATGTTTGCCCATCGCGAAGCCTCTCCGTTCCGGTGCCGTGCTTCTTGCCGAGCAACCAGCCGCCGACGTAGGAGTCACCCTGAGCCGTCGTAAACGTCCCCAAACCGCTGCAGTCGTCGTCGAGATAGCTCCCCGCATACTCATGTCCATTCGCGAACCGGTAGGTGCCATCCGGGCCGTCGCGTTTTCCGTAGCGCCACGGCCCGCTGTACACATCTCCATTCGCATAGCGCTTCTGACCGTCGCCATGGGGAGCGCCCATGCGCCATTCACCGTCGTAGACGTTGCCGTTGGAGTAATGGCAGGTGCCCTTGCCATCACGCAGCACGGAGGTGCTCGTGCGGATGACCTCCCCTTTGTAGATCCCAAACTCATACTCGAGGCGTTCCACGGTTCGAGCTGCCAGAGGAGGCGCGGCGGCTAGCGGCGACGGCTTGGTCGTCGTCATCGCACGAGTACGCAAAACCGTGTTCGTCTGGAGAAAGAGGGGGCTCAACCAAGTGCTTCGAGGTGGGCCGATGTCAGCGTCCGTCAATTGGTCAGACAGGGTCCTGGACGTCAAAAAACGCGGACTGGGCTGCTGATCATGTTAACCGAGGAGGAGGAGAAATCACTAATGTACGGAATCCGCCCCCCATTCCGTCATCGCGGAATGGTCGGTGCGGCCGTCGCCGCCTGAATCTTGTGCAGTAACGCGTCCATGCGGCTTCGCATTACCGGCTGGCCGCTCTTCGTTTTCATCGCGTAAAGCCGCTGCATTTTTATGCGCTCGGCGATCTTCACGGTGTGGTCCTTCTTTTGCTCCTCCCGCTGGGCGGTCTCTGCTTCTCTGACGGCCTGTTGCTCCTTCTGTTTGGCCTCCATCTTTTTCAACGCGGGATTGGAGGCCCCGATAACCAACTGATGATTGGACTGCCGCATCGCCGCTTTCCGCTTCAGCGCAAACTTCCGGCGCCGCTTTTCCGCCGCCGTGATCGACTCATCCTCATCGATCGCATGCAAGGACGTGTCCATGGCCTCATTGTGCTGGCGGCGAGCGGCGTCGTACTCTTGCAGCCGCTTCGACTCAATGCCCTCCTTCGCGCACAATTTTCGGTACTCCTCCATGCGCCGGGTCTCCTCGTCGCGCTCGCGTCGGTTGACCTGCAGCACATCATGGCGGAGTTGCCGTACGAAGTGATCCTTGCGCTCGCTGTCGAGCAGGTGGTTCGGCACCGCGTGGCGCTCCCTCTCATCCGGCGGAGGGCGGCCATGATGCCCGCCCCGACCTCCGCGGTCGCCGCCACCTCTGCCCCGACCTCCGCGGTCGCCGCCGAAGATGCGCCCTCGGCCTCTCCCGAACGAAACCGACATGGAAATCTATTTGAATTTTCACAAAGCTCTCAGGGGAGAGGAAAATGAAAAAAACGCGGGTGTCACGGGACGGCGTTGCTCAAGTGCGCGTTCCCTCGGCACCCAAACTGTCCCTTTGTGAAGACCGTCTTGGCATACCCTTGCTGATTTCATATGACGTACTACAGTGTGCCATAGTCGTCGCGCTTGGAGGCAAACGACCCCCCACTGACGGGACTCGTGGCCGGTGGGAAGTCCTCCGGGAACAGCAGGCGATGAATGGACTTGACCAGCGGCTTTTCTCTGGCAGACACATGCTCGTCAGTGGCGGCGTTACCGCGCACATCCCACCGCGGGCTGAGCCTCATGTACATAAACACGAGGATCCAGAGGCTCGCAAAGAGGCATCCCATCACGACGTACACGCCGGTGGTCAGCCGGCAATCGTACTGTCCTGTCGATCCAATGGCCTGGCACGTCGCGATCGGGCAAGTGCAGGTGCGAAAGTAACCATCGGCGGTCTCGAAGCACGATGATGTCGATTCGAAGCTTAGCCACGGTCGCCCCGGTCGGCACCAATCATCCTCGTCAGACATTGTTGTAGTCCTTGGGTGTGGACAAGAAAAGTTGATTGGCAAGTTCATTTGTGCTTGGCATTCCCAATTGTCAGCGCTATCATTGCGTATGAAAATCTCTACTGCTGCCCGAATGTATGCGATATGGGTCGAAAGGAGCGGCGTCTAACAAACGTTCACCGTGCATTTGAACTGGTGCGCGCACCTGCCGTTCCTTCACATGCCAAAATTCCTTTTATGGGGCGCTTTTTTCTTCCCTCGTCAGGACCTGCCGTCCAATCACTCATCAGCTTGAATCAGTCCCAAGCCGATCTGCAGCCGCCGTTTCAACACTTCGGTGTCAAAGTCGTCCTTGTTGCCCATATCGTCGAATCCGACCACGCGATCCGCGCAGACATCGTCACGGAACAGCAGGATCGCGGGAAGCACGTTGACCCGGAGCTTGTCGATGAGAAAGGGAGATTTTTGAACGTCGATTTTCACAAACTTGACGTTGAACATCTCGACCGCTAAATCGGTCATGTGTCGGTCGATAATTTTGCATCGCTCGAAGTCCTTGTGGTAGAAATGAACCGCCACGCGATCCGATCCGCCCTTCTCACGGACGACGATGTTGAAAAAATCGTCCTGGGCGATCTCGCGGTACGTGCCGTGCTGTTTTCCAGCGTACTCTAGGCGCTGCTGCTCCATCCGGCGCATTGCTTGCATGCGTCTCTCACGGAGAAATTCAAGCTCGTCGTCATCCTCGCCCTGCTCCTCATCGTCGCCTTTTCTCTCCAGGGTGAAAACAGCTAGGCCTTCGTTCGGGCTCCGCTTCTTTGGCTGTTCTACGAGATGAGCATGCGTCGGAATGACGTCCGTGAGGTCGCGGCTCTTCATGTACTCTTTGCTCGACATCTGTTGAATGGCATCGGTGAGGCGCTGGTTGGCCTCCTGGTTGGTAGCCTCGTTGACGATGCCACTTTTACCTCCAATCATGACTGGGTCGCGGGGAAACGATAGGGGGGTTTTTGCCTCTGCCGCTGGGCCAATCGAACGAGTCTGTGGATCGGATGTCACCCCGCAAAAAACGAAACACAGTCAGCGGTCCAGATAACCGCGCTTCGAGATTCGGCATTCAACATCAAGAAGAGATTGCATTCAATTGAACGCCGAGTGAGCGCGAGTGGATATGGCGGACACGGTTACAAAGCCCGCCGGGTGTCGACAGGCACCAACGTGCCGCCGCTGTCATACGTGTCGAGCCGGTTACCCGTTCGAGCCTTAAGCTCCTCTGGCGCTCGGAGCAGGTCGACCAGTTGCAGAAAGAGCTGCTCTTCCGCGACCAGGTTTTTCACCCGCGAGGCCCACGAAAACGCTGTGCCCCAAGCGGCCGCATCGACGCCATCGGGCGGCCGTGCGACGGGTGGAGTCTGTGGTCCCTCCGCACCGGCGTCAATGGCATCTGCCGCGGCGGCAGTGTCCGGCGGTCCGCTCTCCACCGCCGCCACCGCCGTGCTGGTGACACTTTCCGGCGAAGGGATTCCAATGGAAGAGGAGGAGGGTTCCGGTGCCGCGGTGGCAGCTGCCCCCTCAACTGTTTCACGCCTCACACGCGCGTAATAAATAAGACCAATGAGCAGCGCGAGACACCGTGGATTATGTACATCGGACAACACGATGTTTTGCGACATGCCAGTCAGCGTGGAGCGAATCAGGTTGCCTAATGCGACGATGAAGGTGGTGTACAGCACGACGATGCCCCCCTCCAGCGGCACAATGCCCTGCGTGGAGTCCGACACCGGAACGCGATCGCTCGAGACGACCACATAGGGGCTTACACTGGCCGCCCGGTTTAGATACTTCTGTCTGGCTGAGGGACAACGCTTGCCGCTGTAAATGCAAGCTTGCTCGTCGGTGGCGGACGAGAGCGATGGGGGCACCGTCGGCACGCTGTTCGCGTTCGTGAATATCGGCTGACATTGCGTGCACCACGACTGAACCGTCGCATTGCCCAGATTGCGGTCCTGCTCCGATTGCAGCGACAGCGAGCAAACCACGTTGGTGAGCCCGGCGGCGGACAAGGTGGCCGTCGGGTCGGGCACGACGGGCGTCCACGCGGTCGTTGACGCCAGCGTTTTTCCAAACTGTCGCTCAGCGGCGGCCAACCAAAGGCCGAAAGGTGTCCCTGGACGTGAACGTGGCGACCGGCGATGCGGCTCCGGGCGATTCACAGCCTCCGACACGGTTTGCACGATGGTGGGCAAATTCAACAGAATGGGATCGAACAAATACTCGATCGTTGCCGATCCCGCTGACGCCGGTGGCGACAACCACAGCGGTTCTAATGCGCTGCTGAGCGGGGCTTCCCCCATGACCTGCAACATGGCACTGGCAAGGAATGCATCGACCTGAAGCGCCTGGCGCAGGACTTGAGTGGGGGTGCTGCCCCCTCCGCCGTGAAGACGATTGACCACCAATTCCTGATTTAAGAATAGATCTGCCGGCAGCGTAAGGAGGGTTTGAGTGCCGTCCGGGATTGCGCCCCCTCCCGCCGTCGCGTTGGAGGTTGGGGCAATGGCCGTCAACACTTGCCGCTGGCCATGCACAACGATGGAAGACAGGTGCGCGACGAGAGCTGCGCGGGTGGACGGGCTCACACCCCACGTCGACTTCGCACAGCGCGACAGTTCCAGCAGTTGCACATCGCGGTCCGTGGACCCATACTCTATCGCCGAGAGCTCCGGCGACAAAAGTCGCGTGAGCTGCTGGGCCACGTCAGCACGGGCCGATACACCCCCATCGGCTGTGGTCGTTTCGTACAAGGTCGCGTACGGTCCCAGTGCGACACCAAACGACGCCGACGCGACGGTATTCGGCTGCAAGCTCGGATTGAAGGCGCTGTAGTACAGCAGAGGAGCAAAGAGCAGCGCCAAGATGGCGAGCGACAGGATCACGCCGTTGAAGAGCTTGTTAAGCAAGTCCACCGCCACGCCCCGTTTGGGATGATCATTTGCACCGCCGGTGATGTCGGCGTAGCGAGAATAGACGTTGTGAGCGATGTCTTCGACTTTCAGGAAATCCTGCAACTTCAAGGCGGTGCGCGAAAAAGTCCAGTCGAGCATCACGCGCAAGTCCCACAAAAACGGGACAAGACGATAGATTGAATAGAGTACCGCGTAGACCTTGTCAGAGGACCACGTGAACGGATCGTGGCGCCGGAGAACGGGGTAGCCACGACGCACTTGCTGCGCTGAGAGAATCATGGCGGCAACTTTGAGCATCAGCAACACCGAACCTGCCCCTGCGTCCGGTGTACTCGTCGTCGCGACCCACACGACGAAGGTGAGCAAGTAAAAAAGACACAACACCGCATGCGTGGCTGCCTTGATGTTCACGGCGGCGATTGGATACGCACTCGCGGCGACGTAGGTGGCGCGGTCGACGACCATGATTAACGCTAGCAGGAGGATCATGATGACCATGGGGCCCGGCAACAGGCTTTGCTGCACCGCGCTGAGGAAGCTTCCCGCCTGTCGGCCGGCGAGGGTGAAGTACGTGGCCGCGGCATAAACGAGCGCGATGAACTCGATGCTGACGTGTGCAGTGTAAACGTCGATGCCACTAAAATGCGTCGCGTGTAGCTGCTGGAGGAGAACCGCCGCATGAGACGGGGGGCTCTTCGATGCCACGGCCGCCGAGGGACCGGGCGGCGCTCCACAACGGTTCACCGCAGAGGCAGAGGATGGAGCGTCGAGGTGGTCCAGCTCCTTTTCACGCGGTGTGGCGGCAAGGATCAAGTTGAGGGTCACGTCGCTATCGGCCTCCTCGTCGTCAGCATCCTCCTCGGCGTCCGCCTGCTCCTTCTTCTTCTGCTTCTTCCTTTTCTTGGCCGCCTCTCTTCGCTCTCGTTCGCGAGCCATTTCCTCTGCGCTGCGATCGTCGTCATCATCGTCCGCATCGCTCTCGTCGGGGTCCGTTGAACTGTCATCGTCCGCCTCCCCGTCCACGGACACGCCCCACTGCTCGGTCAAAGCCACGTCGAACACCACGTAGCGGCCGAAGTGATCCGCATGCTGGAGCAGGTAGATCAACAAAGCGTGAAGCAGAAACACGCTCAGCAGCATGTCCGTCTGTGGCGAAGCCGAAACCGTGTCCGGGCGAACATTGACAAACATGACGGAAACAAAGGCCGATGCCGTGGGAGACGTCGCGAGGCCAACCACTGCCATGAAGACGATGCTCATCTTGATGATCAGCGTCACGGCGAAGTAAGTGATGGAGTGCTTCCAGAACCACCGGTGCGGCCACGGCCACCAGAGATTGGCGTAAACCAAGAAGCCAAGTGCGGGCACCGCGTTGACGAGAGTGCCCGTTGACGCAAGTAACGCGCACACAAGCAACGTCAGAAGGACCACCGACCCCGACGCAAGAACATTTCGGCATGCCCGCAACAGCGCGCCAGCCAGGTCATTACCCTTGTCGACATCCGATTGAACCGGCGACGGTGGGGCGGAGACGATGGAAAAGGGCATCAAAGCCGCTTCATCCTGAGGGTCGGCGCCATCGTCCGCCGGGGCTGGGCCGGATTCGGCATCCTCCAAGTTAATGTCGTCTTTCACTAGCGTCCACGTGTTCGATTGAAGGACTCTGATTAGCCCGTTGACGAACGCGATTAAACGCTCCTCGGCCAAGATCCACAGGGGACGTTCATCGGCATCATCGGCCGCCGCACTCGATTCGGTCTTCCGATCATTTCCGGCGGCAGGGAGCGGCTTCCGCTGCGACACGGCGGCGACCATGCCCAGAAATGCCTGAGCCAAGGCAAAGCGTTGCTCCGCTTCCCGCTTCTCGACGATGCGCATGGCCCGCGCTTCCTGCGCGATTTCGAGGTCGTTGAGGCGAGACCGGTACGCGGCACTCAACGCTTCGCGCACTTTCTTGTTCCGTAGCCACTCGAAGTAGGCGAAGGAGTCCACCATGCGTTGCTGTAGAATGACGAAAAATACGGCGATGGCGCGGATCCAAGTGAGCGAGAAGGGCTGCAACGTGGAAGTCAGCGCGGACGTCGCGGAGTTTAGCTCCGCCAAGGTGACCAACCCGGCCGAACTCAAGCGTGAGCTTCCTCCCGACGTCGCGGCGTCGAAGTGCGCAAAACCCAAAATGACGAAAACACTCGGTTGTTTAGGGATCGCGGACGCCAGCCACGGCGTGTTTAACATGAGGGCGATGATCAATAATGCCACGCAGGCGAGCCACACGCGGGGCCACACGGCGAATGCGCCGCGCCAGTGCACACGCGGCTGGCGTGCGTAGAGGTACACGCAAAGCGCCATTTCGGCGAGCGACAGAAGCGAGGCGCCGCCCGGACCCCCCATCATGGTGATGGAGTCGATTGCAATCAGGAGTGGCGTCACATAGAAATTGCAAAACACGTAGGGAATGAGGTCAACGGCGCGCTGCGGTCTTACGAGTGGCGAGCGAGACCCGTCCCAGTCGGGATCGGTGCGGGTGGACGCGCCTGCAATTGGTGTCACGAAGGCGCGGTCAAGCTCGAAAAACGCCTGAACGAGGCGAAAGGCGGCGGCTGGATTGTGCCGGAGCACTCGGTCGAAGTACTGCAGCGCATTCGTCGCCCCGAGAAACGTAAGGCCCAGGATGGTCCGTTCTCCGGCACAATGCCGTGCGTAGGCCGCTTCGAAGGTGTCTCCGGCAGTGGTGGCTGCCCGGGCATCGTTAGACACGAGGGCTCGCAACACCAAGACAATCAGAAAGATCGGAAACGTGAGTTCAACGGTTGGTCGCGCGCCTAGATAGTAGGCAGCGTCTGCGACGGTCGTGATCCCGTCCGATGACAGAGTCGATCCCGCTGGCGCCCTTGCTGTCACGGTCGCTGACTCCGCCGCGTCCGATGCCGTTGTGAGCGGCGGTATCGTACTATTGACATCGACGGTGCCGGTGGTCAGCGCGGACACGATCTCGGCTGGAATGAGGAGCGTGGCCGTCGCGGTCGTGGACCCCGTCAGTGCGAGGCCCGGAGCCCTCCGTAACGGGTCACTGCCAAACAACTCCAGTGTCAAATTGCGCGTTTCGGGATTCCGTCCCAGACTGCTGTAATCGCGGCTGGCATTTCTGCCCTCCGCGGGCAGGGCGACAGAGACGATGTCCAAACCTGTCGTCGCGAAGAAGAGCAAGATGACGTAGTAAACCCCAAGGGAAATCCTCAGCGGCAATCGGCTGCCCAGCACACAGTTCCACTTGGTTCGGGCGACAGCGGCGATCAGCGCGATCACGTGGACGGCGGCCACCAAGCGTCGCTGGGAATACACGATCGCGATGAGCAGAACAAAGAGCAGCAGCTCGAATCCAAAATCGACGATTCCGTGGTTCATCAGATAGTCGGCCGTTTCACTAACGTGGTGCCACAGGGCCTTGCCAAGAAGCTCCAAGGCCGTGCCGATGCGGCTGCGTGGCTCTCCCTCGTTCACGGCGCCTTGCCGGTGGTCGTCCTTGGCAGACGTTGACCCCTGACTCGGGCCACCAACATGCTGATGGTGTTGTTGACGCCGCAGCGACTGCGCGCGCCGACGGAGTTGAATTCTTTGCAATTCCGCCGACGCTTGTGCGGTCATCTCGGGCAGCCGGGCGCTCATTGACAGGGCGCTCTTGCGGAACAAAACGCTGAAAAATACGAAGAGCGGACCGAAGGTGACGGCCACTGCCGTGGACGCGGATAACCCACTGGCGCCTCCGCTGCCGCCAATCGCTGCCGCCGAGCCAAAAATGAATTGGTCCCACTCCGTCCGGCCCGTGTGCGCCGGAAACACCGAGAGACCGTAGACATAGGCGAGTAGTAGATGCGCGATCGAGTAAACCAAAGGCACGACCCCCTTCATATCGGCGATGAAAAACACAATGTAGGCGACGTCAATGAGGGACTGGGCCCGCAACGACGCGACATAGCAGCTCAGCCAGCATAATCGGTCGGCGTGCACGGTGACGAACCGGAGAACGGCGAGCACGGCCAAGCGCAACCGCAACGCCGTCTCGCTTTGCTGCTCCGACCGCGCGACCACCGTGGTGGACCGCCGCTCCTCCTCTTCGCCAGCTAACCCCCCTCCCGACCCAGCCGGCGGGGTCTTGGCTTCCACTGCCGGCGTCCGCTCAGCATTGTGCACGATCGAGTCGCATAGTCCCTGCAGAAGTGACCCCTGAACCACGACAGCGAAGATGAACGCGAAAAGCGGCGCGAGCTGCGCCAATGGAGTGAACGCTCGGGACGTTGATGCAGACGGCAACGTGTCGCCAGCCGACTTTGTCGTCGCCGTGGTCGTCGCGTTCGCGCGTATTTCCACCTCAACAGTCAAAAGGTCGATCGGTTGCAGCGCGAGTGCGCTCAGAAACATCGGCGACGTCGGCTGCAAAGGCGATTGGAGAGAGAACAAGGCGCCCAGTTCGCGCCAGCAGCGACGCAGCGCCAGCGCATCGGCGGTTGTGGTCTTGGTTTCGTTGTCCATTCGCGGCCACCGAGCGACGCTGCGCGCATAGCACTCCGAAATGTACGGATCTGCATTCCGGTCGCCAACTCGCATCGCGCCGCGGTCCCACGCATTTTGCAGCGCAAATTCGTCCACTCGTATTACGGATGTTGCGCAGCCATAGAGCAGTAGCAACGATGCGTAGACGCCGATGCCAATCCAAGCCAGAGCTATCGATCGGCGCGTGACGCAGTCTGGGTCAAGCGCCAAGATCATGGCCTGGGCGAGGAAGAAAACAACCAAGACCAGAGCTGTCAAACTTGGCGAAGTGAGGCCGCCGAAGCCAAGAAAAAATCCAGCAAGTGCCACGAGGACGACGAATGATTGCACCTGCGCGAAGAATGTCGATTCCAGCGATAGACGACGACGCACACGGGCTTGGATGACCTCCCACGACACCGTAAACTGATGTCCTGTGGTCGGGTTCAGGGAGGCGAAGTGAGCTTCGACGTGGCGCATCATGCGTCGGGCGAGCCGCCTAAGGCGAGGCCCTCGTCGCAGTTCCACGGGCGGTTCCGTGTCAGGATCCTCGCCAGCGGTGGGCTCAGTGATGTTCGGAGCGTCGGTGACCGCGGCGGCTTCCTTGCGCAACTCTTCCAGTGCAGCTCGCAACGAGCGTTGACGTGAACTCAGGAGTTCGAGATCGCGAGACGCTAAATGGGATGTGGGTGCCGAGCCCTTTTCAGCGGCCAGTTGCACGTCAAGGGTGCGAACCGCGATGCTGTATTGCGCCGTGAGGGCGAGTACGATGGCGGCGTAGACCAAGACCTCCAACGAGGTGCTTTCGTAACCCCAGAAGCCAGCGACCGCGAGCCAGTGTTGCAGCCACTGCAGGGATTGTGCGGCGTCGGACGATGATCGTCCGGAAGCGGTGGAAGATGCCGTGAACCTTCCCGCTGCAGGGATGTCTGGCGAGTCCACGGCGTTGACAAGGAGCAGATTGAACACGTCCAGCACAGCATGGGATGCGTAGACTCCAACGAGTACGCCTACCGCCAGCGTGAGCACGATGCACAAAGCCGCGCGCTGTGCGCGAAGGGAAGTCAGGCGAGGCACAATGCCACCCAGCGCAGGAATCCACACTAACGGCAGGCAGACGACCGTGAGCACGGCAGAGAGGATGGTCGAGTGGCTGCGGTAGTGCGCCGCGATAATGCAAAAGACGGCCACCGTGATGCCGTTCTGCATGAGCCAGTAATACATCATTTCGAGGTACACGTGGTAAAGCCAGACAAGGTACCGAGACGCGCGACGCAGCACTTGGCCTAGGGCGGTGAGCGGCGACGCCCGCGTTCCTCGTGAGTTGCGAGCGGGGGACGCATGCGCTGGCGCGGCGTGGTCGTCAGTGGGGTGATCATCCGACGACGCGTCGCTAACAGAGGAAGAGGCGGGGGGTGCTTCGTCGCCGAGGGCGAGAAGCAGGCCACTGGAGGGCTGTCGTATGACAGACCCCCGAGCTTCCCGATACAGCCCACTGGGCAAGGCGGCGGGGTCGCGACTCCGCGCCGGTGCCGTGCTGCGGCGTGGGTGCCGATTGCGACTCGAACGCGACCCTCGGGCCCCCGGGTCGGCCCCTTGCATGGTAGCCTGGAGGTCGTAGAGGTGAAAACTTCCGAAGGACATCGCGTTGGCATTTCGGCTACCGTTAGCGCTCCCGTCTTCGCGAATGCATTCCTCGAACGCCTCTGAGCGATGGCGGCCGCCGAACACGTGATCGTTCCACGGGTCCACGGCGCGCGGACGGGCTGGAGGACGCCTTTCGAGGACCTGCCGCGAGGGAGGGGGGCGTTGAGGTGCCGAGTCCGACGTCTCCACTCCGTCGGCGGCTAAAATGACAGTGCGCGTGGCGAGTTTGTCATCGCTCTCCACGGCAGTCCTCTCCGCGCGCCCGCGAGCGTTGATTGTGACAGTTTTGTCGTTCGGCTGGTGTCGTTGATCATCGTCGGCATCGTCATCATCCGACCCATCGGAGGGCACCTCGCTACTTTGCTGCATCAACAAGGCGACAAACTGCGATGCGGTGGCGGCGCTGCTCGCCGGTAGCGCGGCCGAGGTCGAGTCTGATGTGACTAGAATGCTTGGGACGGCGGCATCGTTCGGAGATGACGGCGCGGGCACCGGTGGGCCGGAGGAGCTGGCATCGGGAAGGTCGCCCGGGTCCACTAGCCCATCGATGTTGATCGAGCCGTGCTGCCGGAACAGCTGGATGATGAGTAAGCAGTCATCGAGGTTGAGCGTGTGGAGGGCGTTGAAACCGAGGCGGCGGCGAGACTCGTCCGCGTTAACGTCCGGCGGCAGACCGCTGCCAACGACGTCGCCGTGGCCGCCCGTACTTCCGTTCTCGCTCAACCCTCCGATCACGACCCGACTGCCAACACGTAGGCCTCGCGGCATTGCGTCCTCCGTATCGTCGTGCGGCCGGCGCACGAGCAGAGGAAGGGCACGATCGTACGCGCGCCGCGGGTAGTGGATTCGCAAGTACTGCATCACGAGGGCCTGCTCCGCCGCGTTCAACGTGGCGCCACCCATGAAGCGCGGCAGCAAGATGCGGAAAAAATCGTCGGTCGGCACACTTTCCTCTGAAAGGGTCGAGAACGAGCCGAGCTGGTCACCACGCGGCGCCGCAAAGTTGCTGTTCCGTGGTGGGGCCGGAGGGGCGTCGTACGACATCAGCAAGGTGCTCCGGCTGTCGTAAAATTCGCGAATCTCGCGGAGCGTCACGATCGTGATCGCCGAGTGCGCGGCTCGAACGGCCACGACCCGGCGTAAAATGAGATCTTCGCTGTGGGTTTTCGTCACGTCGGACACGGCCGGTGCTTCATTTGGGACGATGGGGGTAACGGCCGGCACGGAGTCATGAGCCTCCGGCTCCTCTGCGTAGGGTTCGCCGCCGTCCGTCGGCTTTATGGATGACGTTCCGCCGCGGCTGTTCTCTGTGGCGTCGTCGTGCCGCTCGCGGCGTCGCACCCGGTGCAGGAGGCGCAGGGGCTCGTCGCCCGCTTCTTGCTGTCGCAACTGCAAATCGTGCGACACTAAACTGAGGATGGTGACCAGGTGAAATAACCAGCGCACCGCAATCGGCATCACACCTAAATGGACGGACTCTCGCGTCGTAAATGAACCGCCGATGGTGAGCATGCGAAGGAGCCGGAAAGTGCCGTCCCAAGGAACGAGCGATACCAACGGAGAGGCGCGGTTCACCCAATCGGTGTTGTCACTGATGGTCGTCGTGTCGATGACCAGCGACGGCAACGTGAAGAAGTTCGACGCATCGCGAAGCATGCCGAAGGCGAAGAGCAACAGAGGCCCCTGCGAAAGGAAAATCTGGCTCATCAACGCGGTCAGCAGGTAGATTACCTCGACCGCAAAGACAAGGCGCCCCAAGACACGCATCTGCCGCCTTCTCGCCAGGATCGCAGCAGGTCCAGCTGATTCCATCCCGCTTCGAAACACCTGCAGCGGCAGGGTGCTGTAATAGACGAGCGGACCCACGAGCCAAACGGTGGGCGATAGCGCGGTGGCAATGAGGCCGAAGAGCGGAACACAAATATGACTTCGCGTGTAAACGGCGTTGATCAGTTTTCCGACCACGAGAATTTGAAATCGGGCCGCGGTCATCGCCGCGACCTCGCCAGTGGACATCTCCGGCTTCGGCGCGGTGAAGCAGGCCCTCGATCCGACGCTTCCAACGGGTTGCAAATCAACGGGCGCTACGGCTTCGCTCGTTATCACAGGCACAGTTCGACCTTCTCCGCGATTACCTGGCCGCCGTGGCCGTCGTTCGCCAGGGGCGTCGCCCCGCTTGGATCGGTCACTTGCTTGCACGTCATCGACCCGCGGGGGAGAACGCGGAGCCGGGGACAGCCGGTAGAGGCTGCATCCTGTCGTCCGGCTGGCGAGAAGCAAGAGCAACAGCAAGAACAGATGTATCCGGTACGACACGCCGATGTCGACATTATCCACGAGATCAAACGGGGCCGCCAGGGGCGACGCGTTGCCTTCTCCGGACACGACGGTAGACGCGAAGGTTTTCGTGTGGCGTTTCGCTAATGGAGTCGCAGGCAGAGGCGCGACTCGCCCGTAGTACCGGTCTTGGGCTTCGCGCAAGTACGTCAGCGGCCGCGATAACGCGGGCAAGGCGTACGATGTCATCGTCGCCGATGTTGCGTTCGTCTCGGTCGCGATCGGGATCACGACCGTCGGCGAGACGAACGATGCGCTGAGGGTGTCGGTGCCGCACCACGCGTAGAGAGACAGCCACCGCCGGACGGTTTCGTTACGCTGCCAGTGCGAATTCACGGCCCGCGTCCACGCGACCTGGCTTACATCCAAGTGGTCACGATCCAAATACGCCGAGGCGCCCATGTAGAGGTGACCCTCCGCGAAGTACCCTTCCGCACTGGATGCTTTGCCCGACGTCGCGACGTGGCGCAGAATGGTACTGGCAGCACTGGTGAGGATGCTCTGTGTCGCGGCGACGTCCTCATCCTCCCCGCCGCTCATCGCGTCGGCATCCTCGCGGGGGCACGATCGAGCATTCAACACCCCGACGGCCCGCATGATCGACCGCACTTCCGGCTCCGACCGCGTGAGAAATGCCACGTACGGCGACTGGCAGAGCAGCGCGGCCCACAGGATGAGGACGCTGCCGTAGTACATGCCCGCAATCGTGAGGGATCGCACGGCAGACCCGGCATTGCCGCGCAGCCACGAGGGCGGATGGCGGAGGACGGTGATCCTCTGGCGCGCGGGGCCCATCAGCGGCGGTAAAGGAGCCGCATCGTTCGCGTCACGCTTCGTGTGCGCGTCGACTGACTTGGCCAACGATTCACGAGCGTCTAGCGGCCGTGGCGGGTCCGCGAAGCACGTGATCACACTTGCGATTGCGGCGGTGGCAAGAAGCATGCTACCGAGTGTCGGAAAGACAATCGCCGCGCCAATGGCGACGGCCGACGCCATCTGGGCGTTCACAAGGATGAGATACCACTGCAAGTGTCGCGTGGTGGTGGTCGTTGCCGCCGAAGCAGTGCGATCCGCTTGGGGAGTTGGTGCCATCGTGGGTTCGTTGGACGACGGCCCGTTCGTGGTGCAGTTCACGGTCAGCAGGACTTCGGGCCCAAATCGGATGCCCGACTTTCGCTCGGCTTCGTGCGGCAGCAAAATCGTGGATCCCGCATCATCATCACCAGCTCGGTTGCGATGGTTCACGTCGTCGAGAGCATCCGACACGGCCATCTCATCGGATGGATCGTCGGAAATGAGAAACCACGGTCGCCGCGATTTCCGTAACGTGGCGGGATCCAGCACCCGTTGGACACCGAGATGGCGGCTGCGAAGAGGTCGAGGCGTCGAGGTGAAGATCACCAACGAAATCACGAACACCATAACATGTCCCAGTAGCGCCGCGAAGAATTCAAACGTTTGCGAGCGCGAATCGAACAGTCCTGCAATCGCGAAGTACGGCGGGAGCGGCGAGAACAGCGGCCACGCGGGAGTGGTCACCCCAGTGACGTTATCGTACAGGGAAGTGATAAAAAAGTCGATGGACAAGTGAGTCGTGGCGTGGAGCCTGTGCACCGACGCGGCCGCTGGCGATGCCACGATGACGATCTGCAAGATGACCAACGCAACGACGTACACGACGCACCAGACCATGATGGCCTTCAGTTGCAGAGCACGTACCAGAAAGAACGAGGTGGAGTCGAGCCCTTTGATAAATTGGGTCGCCGGAACCTCCCGCCAAATGGCGTGGCCGTGATACCTAGCTAAGGACGGCGCCACCGTCGCCGCTGGCACATCCAGCGCTGCCGACAAGTCGACATCATCGGCGTCGTCGTCCACAGAGTACAGACGCCGTGGTGCAAGCCACAGCCACAAGCAGATCAGGAGCAACGGCCAGGACGGTGAAATCGCGCAGACGATGACGATCGTTGCGGTGAGAACCATGCCGAGCACGTGAAGAAGAAAGGCCTGTCCCACCGACAGCGTGCTCGTCGGCGACAACGACGAGCTGCTACCCAGCGGACTAGGCCGCTCCGCGAGAGGCGTTGTAACCGACACAATCGAAGGTCGATCCTGCAGGAAGTCCAGTAGGGCCTCGCGGACGCGACGAGACGTCGCGCGTGGCGCTCGGACCCCCACCAGCACCGGCGCCACGCTGCTGCTTCGGCTTTGCTGCTCCCGCTGCATGTCGACACGGGATGTCGTGACGGACACGTGGCTACCACCACCCACAGTAGACTGGTGAACGGACGACGGAAGCACGGCGCCGGCCGGCGGCGCTGGTGCGTCGTCCACTCGGACAATCGGCGGGTAGAACGAATCGTTCGGTGGTTTATTACTCATATCGATCGGTCCGACGCGCGGTGAAAAAAAAAATGTTCTACCTTTCTAAATTAACGCGGTGAGAGAGCATCCCTCGAACGACGGCAAGGTCCACGCGGAACCGAAGGGGGAGAGCGTGGGGCAGAGCTAGGACCGGGGAGCAAGCAGGAAGTGAACTCGATCAAAATGAATGAGTGAGTAGCAGCTAGCGGATCCCCTCGACCGCCGTAAAGTCGCTGTCCAACTGTGGTCCCCCTTCATCGTCCGCGGGAGCGTCGTCTGAGGGGGTGCCCATCGGCCCTCGGAGCAGCTGCTGCCGGTCCTGCCGCGCGCGCATGGCTTCGCCCGATACGGTGATCAGCACGGCATCTAACAGCAAAAAGAACCAGAAGAACAACGACGACCAGGAGGCCTCCCCGCCGAACAGCAACCACCGAAGGAGCATGTGGCCCACGAACATGGACAGCACGAAGTCAAGAACATGGCGCACCGTGGGGGCGAGGACGCCGACCGCCATGGCCATGAGCGGATAAGCCGCAACTCTCGCGGCCACCGCGACCGTGAACCGCTGCCAGGACGAAATCTTCCTCTTGGGGCTGGGAGGCAACGACGTGCCGGGGGGCGATGCCCTCGGACCCAGCATCGACTCACTGCCGGTATGGCTGCTGCCGTTATTGACTCTGGACAGGACAGATCCCGACAGCCACTCCGTTTCAACGGCGACGCCAAAAATGTCCCGTCGCAGCGTCGGCGCTGATTGTGTGATTGTCCACGACGCCATCAACAGAGCGATGCCGAAGATCACATAGTACGCCGACTGCAGCATCGCAATGCGGCACCCGAGGGAAGCAGGATCGCGCGACTCACCTTCCGTCACCGCGGCTAGTGATGTTGCCTCAGCCGCAACCCATTGCCGTCCGCGACGCCAAGCTCTGACGGAGGCGCGGCCGAGCTGGTCGAGGGATCGCACGACTTGAGCACGCATCACCGGCGGGCAAAAAAGGTCGTCGGTGGACGCGTGGTGAATTGGAGGTAAAGTGGCGAAGCACGGCCGCTACGCATTGCAACAAAAGTCACCGCCAAAGGGGAGACAGGACTCGATGTTGTCGTGGACCCCACCTCCCGATAAACAAAAACCCAGTCACAGATTCCACCGAGAACCGATAGACCGAGCACCCGCAACCCACAGTCGCGCGTCAATCGGACGAGAAGGTTTTCGGTAAAAAACTAATGGAACAAACTTCTGTCAATATGAACCGCCGAAACCCTGTCGTGCGTCTAAAAACGTCTAGCTATTTGCCACCATCCGCCCTGTCCGTCTTCCGTGAGTAGTCTCGCAGCTGAGTGAGGAAGCCCATATTTGGCGACGCACATGGACGACGCTGCCGCAACAGCTGGACCGCGGCGTTGGCCGACAAGCCTGTGATGTTGATCAAGTACGCCGCCGTGATCGTCGGAGCTCTAGAAATACCTGCGCCACAATGCACCAACACATTCCCCCCTCCTCGGAGAGCGGTGTCGATGAAGGTCACGGCGGCGTCGAAATGTTGGCTCATGTCGTACGACGGCGCGTCCTCCGCGGGGATCACATGGTAGTGAAACGTATCCGGAAATCGGGGACTGACGCCAATGCAACAGCATATGTGGGTGATCCCCGACTTTTGCAGCAGCAGCTTGTCGGATGCAGGGTGGTAGCTGCCCACGAAGAGTCCCGGCGCCACCACGTGCATCATGGTTTGCACGTAACACGCCTTTTGCTGGTAGCTCGGCCGCCCGTCTGTGGACGCATCCTTCCCCGCGGCGGTGACGGCGGTCATCTGCTTCTGCACGACGGCTGCGATTTCAGGCGCCGCCGCCAGCAAGGCCTTCACCGTCTCCTCCGCCATTGCGACTCGAGTTGGATTGATGGGCAGGTTGGTGGCGGCCATCCGTAACTCGTCGAGCGCCGACGACCACGGCGGTGACGACAACTCGCCATTCCGCGCGCCGACGGCGGCGAGAGTGGCGAAATATAAATTCAACGAGTCCACGGGAAAGTCCATCGGCGCACTGTCCGCTCCGAGAAGTGACGTGCGGCGAACGGGTAGCGTCGACATCACCTCAAAAGAGCGAGAAAAAATTCGTTGCTCCCGTGTGTGTCGGTCACCCACGAATGGACCACCCGACGTTGCCACTGCGGCGCTCAGAACAAACAGAAGCATCATGACGACAAATGTGGGTCATTGAACAAGAGGTGAAGCGCGGGGAATCCATTGGACGAGAAGGGTGTGTTCAAAGAAGGGGGAAGCCGGTTTACGGCGACACGAGACCGCCCCCTCTCGCAACATAAGTGTCAGGGGGGTTCAACGCCAGCGACGGCGTCGACGGCGAGCACAGGCGGTAGTGGAGAACAAAGAAAGAACTCTCACTGCGACGCATGCTCGGTGGACGGCAACAGATGATCCAGATCGCGGCGCAGTTTCAGCACGGCAAGCAGTTCCGCAAGCTTCACTTTCGTCAACGCGAATACGATTCGCAGCGGTTTGGCGTGAGCCGCAGCGGCAGCGGGCAGAACCGCTGCGGCAGCAGCGCCATCGGGCGCGGTGGTGGCGATCGTGGAAGCGACCCCAACCCCCGGGTGCTGTGTCGCAAAGACGCGCACTCTGGTCGCAGCGTCACCTTCCGTCATCGTCGGAGAGGCGCCCGCGGCGACTGGCCGCTGCCCGCCCGCCCTGAACATCATGTGAACCCGCGGCTTTCGAAACCAAGGCCGATGAATGGTAAATCCCACGACCCGCTTCCACTCCACGCTGAGCAGACCCACACAGCAGTAGCTTCTCGTCACATAGATCATGTCGCCCTGCGGCAGCCCTGCCGCCTCTGCCGAGGCACTGAGTCGCGACGTGATCAGCTTCGAATTCCATTCCTCCGGCTCGAGCACGTTCACGGGTGCGCCAAATTCCATAAACGTGTCTTCCAGCATGGGAAACCGTCGGCTGAATTCTGACAGCTTTCGCACGAGGACGTCGATGACATGCGGCGCCTCCGGAAGCGCCTGTCGCAGGGTGGGATAGAGCTGCAGCAGCGAGGGCAGAAGCAACACGAAGGTGGGGTTTTCCACGACCAGGCGACGACAGTCCTCCGACACGGACGTGATCGCGACCAAAAGGCTGAGCGCCCGCTCGACCACGTCGTACTCGCTCAAGTGGTATCTCAGAATGAACGTGAGTCCTCGCAGCTCGTCGCGGCCGATCCGCTCGTGTCCTTTCAGGGACGCCTTCGCCCGGTCCAGTACCCGCACCACGGACTGCGCATTGTGGATGTATCGCACGAAGGGCGCGTTGGCGTCCTGGCCGAGCTGCAAGCCCGCTTCGAAGCCTGCCGTGGCGGCGACGGATTCCCCGCGGGAGGCGGTGTCGGGGCCTGGTGAGGAGGAGCCAGCCGTCGCGTGAGACGCCGGACGTGACAGACTCCCACCACTGGCTTCGGGGAACAACGCGATGGCATATCGCAGCCGTAGCGGCTCCCATGGATCGCGGTGGTGTTCCATCAACTTTTCTGCTTTGAGGTTTAACCGGGCGTCGGCATCGACAATCCGGTCAATGAAAGACTTCTGATACAAGCCGGTCGACGACGCCGTGGGGTCCAAGGGCCCGCCAGTCCGGCGGAGGTCTCGAATCACCCCGGCGACACCCGGCGCTCGTTGAACGAGCTCTTCCGCGCCTCCGATGGACGCGGCGAGAAAGAGAAGCGTTTCCATGCCGACGTGCAGCACCTCAGGCGAGTGACGATGCAGCGCCAGCAGCGAGCCCAAGCAGGTCAGCTGGGAAGCGGTCGCACCTCCGCTTGGCAAGGGTAGCTGCCGGATCATGGTCAGGTAACGCAAGACGAGAACCGGTTCCTGACGTGTGAGGGGTTCCTGCAGTCGCACCCAGAGGTCCCCGTCCAACGCCCTACGCAAGTCAGGGAACTCATCGTCGGTGGAAAACTGCCTCAACTCCGAGATGGGTTTCGGGTTCAAAATTTGGTTGGCAATCATCTCCATCACGTCGACGAATTTTCGGACGTACGGTAACCCACGGCTGTGGAAGTCAATGAACGTGCCCATTTCGCCCCTGACGTCACCGGCGATGATCAGCATGCACCCGGCGGGGGCGTGGTGGTCGGCGGCGGGGGAGGGACTGTTCTCACTCACCGTTCCACCCGACGCGGTTTTTCGGTGCGAGCGACCTGCTCCTGTCGCGGATGGGTCAGGAAGATGATGATGTTGCGCCGCAGGAAAGGTTTGAGATGCAGCACAAACTCA